>Ga0105044_10009000_pt1 | contig 13675 bp, 9 predicted proteins | sample MAT01_FD_78092 | JGI IMG/M metagenome (GOLD analysis project Ga0105044, IMG submission 78092) | Freshwater microbial communities from Lake Fryxell liftoff mats and glacier meltwater in Antarctica - MAT-01 | ecosystem: Environmental > Aquatic > Freshwater > Ice > Liftoff microbial mat | place...
CTCTTGGCTTATCGAAGCTCTCGTAAAAATGAACCGACGTGAGGAAGCTGAACGATTATTTGCACAATACCGGAAGCGGATCGGACCACTTGGACTCGCTGCTGAGGAGTGGGATACAAAACGGTCGATGGCGCTCGGAAACTTTCCACAAGCTTACTCCCACATAGGGATCATTAATTGCGCCTGTGCTCTCGCAGCAGAATCAGGTAATCCGGCTTAGCGCTCATTGCTCACAGCCCGCCCCGGCTGTGAGCAATGAGGGCTAACCATGTGATGAAGGGTGTTGAGTCATTTAGGTGAAATATACGAAAACATCGCCGGCTGCCTGCGGGGGAGGTAACATTGTGTGCAGAGCCCGGATGGAGTCGATGCAAACTGTGCAAAAAGGGGAAATGGTTCCTCACAAATCAGTGTGGGTGAGCAACTAAGAGTAGAGGTCCGAATTGGTCCAAATAGGGTGGCGTCGTGAGTGAGAAGGGACGCCCTCCCCTTAAAACGAGCTGCAGCAAAATTAAATTTGCACCTCCAGAACGAACCCGGCTTTCGCAGTCAGTATTGGCCTCTCCAAAAAAGGTTGAGATCCGCCCATTTCTTACGTACCATGCCAAGGCTTCTTAAAGGTTCGAGATCGGGCGGTGAAATAAACGGAAAACAAATCTAAACAATTTTTGACTATTAGTCAGGCAGCACAGCTACGCGGCGTATGTGCCGGCACGCTTCGTTACGGGGATCAGACTGGAAAATTAAAACCAATCCGACATCCGCTTAATGGATATCGATTGTATAGACGCGAAACTCTCGAAAGTCTGCATCTTACGATTCGTGATGGCGGGGTTGGTGACAAGCTGGAGAGACTGAGCGAATGATTACTCCTTCACCTCAATCCTTTGAACCAAAAGCAATTTGGCGCTTTGCTTTCCGCTTGCTCGGTATAACTGCACCTATTTTATTGCTCACCGGCGCAGTTATTTCATTTCTAGCAGCGAGTTATTTGCGAGAGACCAATCGTTCGGTAACTCACACAAACGAAGTCCTGATGAGCTTAGAGAAGATTATTTCTTTGACGAAGGACGCAGAAACGGGACAAAGAGGATATCTTATTACCGGCGAGTCACCCTATCTCAAACCTTACGACTCTGCGCTCCAAAGTCTTGACTCACAATTGACTCACCTTGCGGAACTGACCATCGATAGTGCCAGTCAGCAAAGCAATTTCCTAGCTCTAAAGAATCGCGTCAACACCAAACTTAAGTCACTTAAAGATTCACTATTAGTTTTTCAAAATAATGGTTATGAAGCAGCCCGTTCCCTGGTCCTTTCGGATGAGGGAAAGCTGGCCATGAACGCTGTACGCAGTCAGATTGCTAAGATGAAAGCTGAAGAAAAGTCGTTACTGACGCAGCGCGAGGATGCCGCACAGATAGCTTTTATACTCGCTGTATCAAGCGGTGTGCTGACTGCTCTTTTAGGAATTCTTCTTTTAGTTGTCACCGCTCGGCTCTTGCACAAAAGCTCGCTGCCGAGTCGGAGGCTGCGCAAGAAAAAGCTTGGCTTTCAACAACTCTTGCAAGCATCGGAGATGCTGTAATTGCCACCGATTCAGAAGCCCGCGTACGGTTTATGAACAAAACGGCCGCGAGTATTACGGGTTGGACAGAGGAGGAGGCGAGAGGCACGTCGCTCGAAACCGTGTTCAAGATCGTCAACGAAGAAACCCGCCAGGCAGTTGAGAACCCCGCCCTCCGTGCTCTCAAGGAAGGGCGAATCGTGGGGCTCGCAAACCATACTTCCCTCATCTCCAAAACCGGCAAGGACTACCCCATCGATGACAGTGCCGCTCCGATTCGGAATCAGGACGGCGAAATCATCGGGGCCGTGCTCGTGTTCCGAGATATCACGGAGCGAAAGCAGGCGGAGGATGCGCTGCTCGCATCCTCCAAGGAGAGCACCGATCTCAAGGCCGCGCTCGACGAGCACGCCATTGTGGCCGTCACCGACGCGCAGGGGAAGATCACCGCCGTCAACGACAAGTTCTGCGCGATCTCGAAATATTCGCGCGAGGAACTCCTCGGACAAGATCATCGCATCATCAACTCGGGTTATCATCCCGAGGCCTTCTTCCGCGATCTATGGAGCACCCTCGCGCGAGGCCGCCCGTGGCAGGGCGAAATCAAAAACAAGGCCAAGGACGGCTCCTATTATTGGGTGGGCACCACCATCGTCCCCTTTCTGAACGCGGGCGGAAAGCCGCTGCAGTATGTGGACATCCAAGCGGACATCACTGAACGAAAACAGATGGAGGTTGAACTCTTCGAAGTTGGACGTCGCAAGGATGAGTTCTTAGCGACGCTGGCCCACGAACTTAGGAACCCCTTAGCTCCTATCCGGACTGCACTTCAAGTCCTCAAGCTTGACGAGAGTAAAGACCCTAGAACTACTAGGGCAAGAGAAATCATGGAGCGGCAGGTTGTTCACCTGGTTCGTCTTATAAATGACCTGTTAGATATCGCGCGTATCTCTCAAGGAAAACTGATCCTTGAGAAATCGCGAATAACCGTCAAAGAAGTTATTGATGCGGCACTAGAGACAAGCCGTCCAGTTATCGAAGCTGAAAATCATACACTTACGATACGAACTCCCGACTATCCAATTTACTTAGATGCCGACTTAACAAGGATGGCTCAGATCGTAAGTAACCTCCTTATTAACGCAGCAAAATATACGCCAAAATATGGAACAATTGATCTTTCAGTTGAATTGATAAATAAGGAAGCGACGATTAGCATTGCCGACAACGGAGCGGGACTTACCGCTGATATGCTTTCCAAAGTCTTTGCAATATTCACTCAAGTGAACCAAGACCTTAAGCGCACTCAAGGGGGTCTAGGAATAGGGCTTGCGCTTGCAAAGAACTTTATCGAATTACACGGGGGAATCATCCAAGCAAAAAGTGAAGGACTTGGAAAAGGAAGCACCTTCACTTTGAAACTTCCGGCCCTAGAAGAGTCACCAGAGATAAGCGCCATCAATAATGCTTCCCAAATTGCAGCGTTATCTGGTCCTAATCGGAAAATTCTTATAGTTGACGATAATATTGAAGCAGCCGAGATGTTGTCAGTTTTCCTACAATCCTCAGGTCATCAAACGATGATGGTGTATAATGGAAATGACGCGCTGCAGGCAGTTGCGAGATTCGAGCCCGATTACATTCTTCTAGATATCGGTCTTCCAGACATAAGTGGTTATGAAGTTGCGAGGAAGCTTTCTAAAGATCTAGGGGTGCGAACTCCGGTTCTGGTCGCGCTCACCGGTTGGGACAGCCCGGAGGATAAGAAAAAGGCCGCTGAAGCTGGATTTAATTTCCATCTAACAAAGCCCGTGGACGTCGAAGAGATAGAAGCTATTATGAACCACGCTAATTCCGAGGACCGAACCCTTATATCTCACGGGATCCCTAAGGGGTCCGTGGGATTACTTTAGAAATCGGCCATCCGGGCCGATTTCCAACAAATCACCCTCTACGCTCGCCACGACAAAAAGTGCCTCGCTCCGAGGGTGATTCAAATCGCTCCCGTTGGTCGAGATTTGCTAACGCCATCCCGCCTTCGCCAAAAGGGCTAAGGCGAGGCTCGCTGATCGGGCGCGCCGTAGCCGATCGGCGAAGGCGGCCGGGCGTTAGCTAGCCTGTGCCTAAGTCTTCAGAAACCGCATTCAATGTCCAAACCACTACATCTATTCCGCTAAAAGCGTATTTCTAGCCCGGCACCCCACCCAAATTCACTATGCCACTGTCCAATTAGAGACGTGTCGCGGCTGAGGATGTACGACACGCCAGCTCGATTCTCCCACTTTGCTGCGGTATCAAACTCAAATTCAGCAAATGGCTTAATGCGCGGTGTTAAATCCATCCTTCGACCTAGTGCGAATTGAAAATCACCCTCTGTGTCGACCCACGAACGAGATTCAATATTAAGTGGCGCGAGATAGCGGAAACCAAAAACAGCCTCATGTTTCTCAATAGCTCTAGCCCCTTCAAGGTCTGCTCCAGCAAAAACTGTAGAAAATCGGTTAAGGTAATAATCATATGCGGGAGTCGCTTCCCACTGCACATCATCTACTTTTTGCCAACCAGCCTTCCATTCCGCTGAGAAGATGTGGCGCGCATTTGATAGGGTCACAACCCCTTGAGCCATGTTGGACATGCCATCGACCTGCCCGAAGATATAAAAGTCCTCGCCGTAGAGCTTGGATCTTACGGCAGCAAGAGCCGGATCCAACACAAAGTCTTCGTAGTGCACGACCCGCGCCATTCCACTTCCCATGTGATAAAGAAGATGACAATGGAAGAACCAATCGCCAAACTCGCTTGCGTTAAATTCGATGACTGTTGTCGACATCGGCGCAACATTTACCGTGTGTTTTAGAGGTGAATAATCTCCAGCTTGATTAATTACTCTAAAGAAATGTCCATGGAGATGCATTGGATGATGCATCATGGTGCGATTTATCATAACGAAACGAACAATCTCACCCCGCTTAATTTCAATTGAATCAGCTTCTGAGAGCGGTTTTTCGTTTAAGAACCATACATATCGCTCCATGTCACCATCGAGGGTGAGCCTAACTTCTCGCTCTTCACGCGACTTATCGAATGCAGTGTTTTGCAGCGAACGCAGCTTTTCATAGGGCGGCCAGGGCCGCTGCGGATTCATACCATCTAAGGCCAAGTTCTCTTTTGAACTAATGTCTTCATCTAAGAGCCAATACCCAGAGGACCCAGTGGATTTCTGCTCTTCCTTGATAGAATGTCCCGAATGACCGCCTTTTTCCTCCGTTTGATTTTCACGGATTTGTTCATGCTCCTTAACCATCTCGTGAACAGCGTGTGCCGCTTTCGGCATATTCATGTCGTCTTGGCCCATGCCATTCATTCCAGGCTTGTCAAAGTTCCCTTGTTCCACCTCCGCAGTGGACATCCCCATTGAACCCGGTGGCGTAAGTGCAAACATTTTGCCTAAAGACAACTCTCCCATACTGGCGTAAAGGTTCGGAGGCGGTACGTCCGGCGAATATATTTTCTCCCCCTCCCCTATCCATAAGGAAGCTTGCCCCGAACCGTCGTGCGCCGTAGCGCGTAGCTCGAACTTACCTGATTTTGGAACAGTCACTAGAACGTCATATGTTTCAGCGACACCGATAAGAATTCTCTTTTCCTCGAACGGTTCCACTGCCTGTCCATCTGAGGAAATAATGGTCATCTCGCCACCGGCATAATCGAGGTAAAAAAAGGTAGTGGCTGAGCCATTAATTACACGTAGTTTAATTTGTTCTTGAGAGACAGCCTCTAGGCTCTCCTCCGCCTGCCCGTTAATTAAAAAAGCATCGTAATAGATGTCTGACAGATCCATGGGCGGCATTCGCTGTAATTCGCGTGAGAAGTAGTCTGAAAGTCTTCCGACTGCCGCCGCACCGAGAATACTCTGTGCGCTCTTTTTCCTTATCGCATACCACCCACTTCCACGCTTTAAGGTGTGCAGGACGGTGTGCGGGTCTTCGTCGGTCCAATCTGATAAAAGCAGTACATGATCGCGGATGTTGTCGAGGGCTCCCTTGTCCTTTGGTTCAATTACAATCGAACCGTATAAGCCACTTTGTTCCTGAAGGCTTGTGTGACTGTGATACCAATAAGTACCAGTTTGCCGAATCTCGAATTCATACTTAAAGCTCGCCCCCGGAGCTATCGGCGGATACGTGACGTACGGCACGCCATCCATTTTGTTAGGAAGCAGTAAACCGTGCCAGTGTATGGACGTTTCGACATCCATTCTATTGTGGACATTGATTACTGCGTAGTCACCTTCGATAAAGCGCAGGGTCGGTCCAGGAATCCGGCCATTCAAGGTCATGGCAACATGATCATTCCCAGCTATCTTGACAATACTTTTCTCGATCGACAGCTCGTAAACTCGTCTCTCTGCCTGTACCACGCTAAAAAGAAACAACGTGTTCCACAGCAGCCCGATTATCACCACCCACAAGCTTTTTGGTCCGTTGCCACGATTGATATTAAACATGAGTCAATTGTCCAGAATCCAAAGACGTCTTGCGTTTAGGCAGAGTAGGGTTTGGTAAAGCTAGTGGAGCCGCAGGTATCGACTCTGGCAGCAGTGCCTGCGATTACTCAGTTTGTCTCTTCTTTAGAAGGATATGTTGGGAAGCTTCTGAAGAATACACCTCCGGGTTATATCAAAGTACTGTACAACGCGGAGGGTTCGACCAGAGCTCAGCCGAACGTACGCTGCGGAAAGGGGCACAGAGGAAAGACGATTCCTGCACTCCTTTTAGGGGATACTTAGGTAAGGTACCACATCATCTAGATTGGCCTTTGCCCTCTGCGAGCAGCACTATTCCAGTTGGTCCCTTTGTGGATCCAAACGGGAGTCTTCGGGGAACTGCGCCCGGGCTCGCCGTCTCGGAAATAGTTGCAGCATTGAAGCGTGACGCGACTGATTCAGTTTAAGTGCTGGCATCATGCGCAGCAGCCTCCCGACTTAGCCTGCGGCTTGGCACCGCTTTGTGTCGCTAAGAACTTCTGCTGACAATGGTCGCTGCAAAAGTAAAATGTTTTACCCTCGCGTTCGGTGTGGAGGTCGGTTGCTTGGTCTACCGTCATTCCACAAATGGGGTCTATAGTCTGGGATTTTGATTCAGTCCCGGGTTGCAACTCATTCATGGTCATGATCCTAATTTTGTTGGTTGATAGTTTCTTTATAAATTCAGTTTGGAGCTTGTTTTAGGCCATCAAAGAACAGACAGGAATATCCTGCTAAACACCCACTTAGATCTGTTGAGAACAGCCTTCACCTAACTGCCCTGGCGATCCAGTTGCCCCTGAGTCCGGGTGAAGCTATCGCAGATTTTACCATCTGAAGAGTATGACCGGGGTCATGTATGGTTGGGAATAACACCCGCCTGAACTGGTACCAATAAGGCGGAGGAGCTCTAATGAAGCTGCGCTGGCACGGCATGGAGTGCTCGATTTACGAGCTGTAACTGAATATTTGGACAAAACCGAAAATCAACTTTCTACATGAGCTATCTCATGAGGCCATCTGCTTCTAAAGGTTACAGTCGCGCTCCTTGTTGATGCATTAAGAATTTGGTTTTAATTTTTTTCAGTTTTAAAAAAATAAAAAGGAAGCAAAATGAAAAATATAAGCAAATGTTTGGTCGTCTTGGCGTTACTAAGTTCCAGCTCGGTAGCGGTTGCAGATGATGAAACAACTATGAAGAAGAACTGCGGCGAGATGATGATGATGCATGACACGAGTAAAGACGGTCAGCTATCTAAAGATGAATATTCAAAAGCCAAAATGGATATGTTTGCTAAGTATGACAAGAACAACGATGGCATGCTAAGCAAGGAAGAAAATGAGGCAATGGTGATGGACATGCATAAAATGATGATGGGCAAGATGCCAATGCATCATGATAAAGTGATGAAGAACTAGCCGTCATGTCTCACGGGATCCCTACCCCTAGTCCGTGAGACTACGCTCAAAATCCGCCATCGGGGCGGATTTTGAGCGCCCGGCACCTGCGAGCGCCGCGCACACGGCGTCGCCCTCCGACGCGCTCCAAATCACTCCCTGGTGTCGCGATTTGCTAACGCCATCCGGGCGTTAGCTAGCCGTCATTGCTCACAGCCCCGTGGCCAATTACAGTTGGCCACGGGGCTGTGAGCAATGACGGCTCGAAAAATTAGCGTCGCAATTAGAAATCATCTAGAGACGGCTGAAACTTTCCTAAAGGAAGACTCTAGAGCTTCCCCGGCCGAAGCTAGATCGCCTGGAGCCCAAATAGCTCATCAAATTGCGCGCCTCTCTCCAAAGGACTTCGAGGTGCGTACCTTCGATTACGGCGCCCTTTCCAATGACAAGCTGCTTGCACGTCCTGTTGATAAGCCGGCACCCGCGGCCTAAGAGTGTGCGCCGCAGAACTTTTCTGTATTATCGGGGAATTTCGGGAAAAGTTTCCTGCTAACCGCGAGCGATTACGAACTCAATTGGAGAGCTTACTAATATCAAGAATCTTAATTATTCCCGGCCGAGATAGATCGAGAACCCCCGCACGTTCGAGGTTTTTCGTAACCCTTATGGCAGTCTCCGGGGTAGTGCCGGTCAAATCTGCTAATTCTCTTCGTGTAATATAGATGCGATATCCAGTGGGCCCGCCCTTTGAAGAGCCGGTCGACTGCTTCGCTCCTGGTCCGGGCATTCGTTCGACGGTCGATTTACCAAATTCTGGAAGCAGGGCGATCAGGGTATTAATAATTCTATCTTCCACACGGGAGTGTGCCAAGCTGCTGGATAATTTATGTGAGAGCACCAAACTATCAGCAAGCTTCTCGACCACTTTGTTCGCCAGCTCCACACTCTTTAGCATGGCATCCTTGAAGACTTTCGCAGGAAGCAGGAGCACTCGCGACGGAACTTGGGCTCGGACTGCAAGTCCCCCCGAAAAGCTTTGAAGCACAAACAAGAACCCGGCCCCATCGCCAGGCCCAATCAAACTCACGATAAGTTCTTTGCCCTCAGCGGAAGTTTTCATCACACAAATTCGGCCGGCCGCCGGAACAAAGGCAAACTCGGCCTTATCCCCTTCAAAAATCAGAAACTCCCCAGCATCAAATTCTCGTATGCTGGATTGTTCGGCAAATGATTTGATTATCGGAGCGGGTAGACTTTGAAATAGTGGCAAATTTGAAAGAAAATTGAATCGGGATTCAAAGTCTTGCCCGCCCAGCTCAAGCACTGGCTCTTCTAGTTCAGAATCCCTCGCGTCAGGCAGCGGTTGCTCGCCCTTAGATCTAAGAAGTGTCAGGTCAATGGCGGCTTTTAGTTCTAATGGCTCAAATGGCTTGATAATATAGCCAAACGGCATGGTTAATTTCGCCCGCTGCAGTGTGGCTTCATCGTTTGACGCGGTCATGAATATGACCGGAATTTGGGGAGTAAGTTTTTGGAGTTGCGCTGCTGTTTGGATGCCGTCCAACTTCCCTTTGAGGCCGATATCCATCAGGATCAGGCTCGGTTTGAGCTCGTGTATGCGCTTAAGTACCTCCTCGCCCGTGTCAATTGTTTCCAGAGCTGAGTATCCAATTGAGATAACATGCTGCCTTAGATCTTCCGCGAGAAAGCTATCATCTTCTACGACAAGTATTTTAGCTGTTGTCTTCATTCGAGCTTATTAATGTAAAGCAAAGACTTCCTCTTCAGTTTTCCCCTGAAGGGCTGGGACTCTTTGAAGCGTAACCGTAAAAACGCAGCCTTTTCCTGGAACATCGTGGACGGATATTTGACCACCATTTCGTGTGATGGCGCGTTTGGCGATTGAAAGCCCGGGCCCAACCCCCGACTTATTAGCATGCTTCTGAGTATCGGGCTGAAAGAGCGCCTCTATTTTCTCCGGAGAAAGTCCGCCACATTCGTCTTCAACCTCTAATAAAACTAGGTCGCCTACAGCCTTACCACGTATCCAGATATTTCCGTTAGGATTTGTAAGGTTGATTGCGTTTTCAACTAAATTAGAAATTGCTGAGACCATCAGGTGACGGTCGACTGAAACAACTAGCTCTGGAGGTACTTGAATATGCATCGTAAGTGACTTTTGGCTTGCCTCAGACATTGACGTAGCCTCGACCTCTCCCACCAAATCGATGACTCGGGATTGCTGGCGGTCCATCTCCGGTTCAATCCGTAGGCGTACTTCAGACAGCGATCGGTCGATAATATTCTTCATCCGTGTCAGGGCATCCTCAAGAACTTTGTTGGTGCTTCCGGCGATACCCACCACGCCCCTTATGATCATGCGATGAGCTGCAATGGCCCTAGCTAGCGTATTTCGCATCTCATGTGCGAGGGCGCCTAAGCGCTCAACCTCTTCGTTAGCCGTGACTACCTGTTGGCTGCGAGTGAATTCTGTTACCGCTTCGGCTACAGCGACATCCAAGCAAAGGTTAAGTCGATTGAACTCCCTGGGTTCTATGGTTTGGTCAATGCACTTTCCTGCGTATTCGGTAATGGCTTGACAAAGCGCCCCGTATCCAAAAACAACTTGCGAAATGGTATAGCCAAGCTTCAGGGACTCCTTGCCTCGCCGCCCTGCTGAATCACGAAGAATTCCCCTCGAAACGTTTTCAAGTCCTTTTGCTAATGTCGCTTCGTCTGCCTGCAGGACTTCAATAAGCTCATCATAAAAAACAGGCAGTCCGAGCTCCATTTCAGGGCTTGAACTTCTGGAATCACTAAGGCGCAGAACCTTCTCCTTGCACAAGGCAAGTATGTTCTCACGCTCTTCTAGTAAAAATTCGTGAAACATGTCTAATCTAACGCCTTGAGTTTTATTCGTCCTCTCTTCTCGTGAAGGAGAGAATTAAAGTTGTGCTTCGCGGCTCGACTCTACAACCCCGCTAAATTAACCCCGCTAAATTAACCCCGCTAAATTAACCCCGCTAAATTAACCCCGCTAAATTAATTTGGCCTCCCCACTTTCTGAAAGGTTTGGAATGCCAAGTCTAATTACCGCGTGGAGCTCTGCCGGGTCAAATGGCTTCAGTATATAACCGCAGGGCTGGGTCACTTTAGCACGTTGCCGAGTTTCTTCATCGGCAAATCCGGTTAAAAATACAAATGGAACTGGGTACTTGGTCCTGAGCTGGGAAGCTGCCTCGATTCCATCTATCGATCCCTTTAAGGAGATATCCATAAATACAAATTCGGGCTTGACTTCGGGAATGCGATTAAGTGCTTCTTCGCCACTTTCCGCTGAACCAACGACATCATAGCCGATCTCCGTCAGTTCATGACCCAAGTAAAGGCTAAGAATCGGATCATCTTCTACGATGAATATACGTATTTTTTTTGCCATTGCGTTCGTTGAACTTCTTTACTCGCCTATCGACCCCAAAAGCTGCCTAAGGTGCAGGATTATCGGGTAATTTGTGCCATGGCGCCCATGATGCCCGTCATGTCGCGGTCGTCTATGGTTGCAGTGCTGTTAGATAGTTTTTGCAGGAACGGCCCTGCTCCCCACGAGCCGTCATGTCTCACGGGATCCCTACCCCTAGTCCGTGAGAATACGCCCAGAATCCGCCAGCAGCGCACCTGCGAGCGCCGCGCACACGGCGTCGCCCTCCGGTGCGCTCCAAATTGCTCCCTTTCGTCTCCATTTACCAACGCCATCCGGGCGTTAGCTAGCCGTCATTGCTCACAGCCCGACGGGGCTTGACGGCTAATGTAGGTAATCCGCATGGTCCCCCTGTTCTGACTCTTCTCGTGGAGGCCCCCAAAATGGTAGGTTAGGGCGAATTGAACTCAAGCGTGGAACCCCTGCAAGCAAAGAAGACCCCAGTTTGGCTGAAGCGTCCGGGACTCGTTGTCTCCCTTTGGCTCATTCTCGCCCTCGCCCTTGGACTGAGCGGACTACTTCTTGGCTCTCACACCAACTTGCCAGGCCCCTCATCGCTTGAGGCCCTCATGCGTAATCCCGGCGAGAAGCTTGCCATAGAAAATGGCATTCCGCCGACGGACACCCTTGTTATAGTCCTCACAGCTTCACCCAACTCGGTCACTCAGCTTCAGCCCGCGACCGACCGAATCGCGGAGCGTCTGTTGGAGCTTAGGCGGGCCGACGGATCGAAACTCATTACGAGTATCATGTCACGGGGCCGAACCTGGATTGAAGATGGGGATTCGCTCTTTGGCTCCGCTGACGGCAAACACGCGCTGATACGAGCTCGAACGTCGGTTCCTGTCTTCGAAGCGGCCTCCGAGCTCCAGCGTTGGAAGACCCCCTTGGAATCCGCTCTAAAGGAGTCCCCAGGAATCCAGCTCAATTATATGAGCTTTGGGAGCGCAGACAGTGAAATTTTCGAACTCATCCACCGCGATCTCGATAACTCCCTCATTTATACAATCCCCATTACTCTCATTGTTCTGATGTGGGCTTTTGGCTCCTTCCGAGCTGCGCTTATTCCGCTTGGAGTGGCTCTGGTGAGCCTCATAGCAGGGCTCGGATGTTCGGCAATTCTTAGTCACCCCTTCGGTCCCATTAGCGCCACGGCAAATCAACTCGTGGTGCTCCTGGTGCTTGCTATTGGCGTTGACTACTCGTTGTTCATGGTCAGCCGCTCAAGGGAGGATCTTGATCGGGGGCTTTCCGCCATTGAGGCCATAATTTCAGCGCGCCGGACGGCTGGTCTTTCGATTTTTTGGAGCGGGGTTACCGTAGCGATTTCGCTGGCGGGGCTTTTCCTCATGAGGGACACCGTCCTAACTTCCATGGCTCTCGTCTCTGTGATCGCAGTTGCGCTTACCGTGGCAGGAAGTCTTCTCGCTTTGCCCTCACTACTCCTGCTTTTCCCAAAGGTCATTCAAGAGGCCCGTAGCACATCGGCGAAGTCCCCCTTCGCCTACGCTTGGATCTCAAAAAGCACCAAGTATCCAATCTTGATGCTCTGCCTCGCTGCGCTGCCCCTTATCGCGCTTTCGAGCAAGACAGCTGACATCTCCCTCGGGAGCGTAATGGACCGCAGCCTCCTTCCGCAGCGCATGCAATCCGCTCAAGCTTTCGACATAATCGAGCAGCAGTTCCCCAAGTTCGCGGGCTCACAGCTCTCTATTATCCTAGCCTCCCCAAAGCTCGATGCGTTGGAAGATGACGGAGAACTCCAACCATTCTTTGATGCTTTTTTAGTGAACGAAGCTGCTTTTGGTCCCTACGAGATTGATTGGTCGTCCGACCGAACCGTGGCGCGGTATCGATTCTCACTTCGCGGAACTTCAAATGAGCCGGTGAGCCGCAAGCTCCTGCATTTCACGCGGGAGGTGCTTGTTCCCACTCACCTCACACCGCTCCACGTATCGGCTGAGGTGAGCGGAGAAGTAGCCTACGTGGTCGATGAGACGGAGCGCTACCTTGAACGAACTCCCGAAGTACTTGGAGCGGTACTCGTCTTTAGTATGGTTTTCCTGCTCGTCGCCTTTCGCTCGGTAGCGGTTCCTGCAAAAGCAATGCTGCTTAACATCCTTTCGACCATGACCTCCTTCGGCGTGTTAGTGATTGTTTTTCAAAGTGGCCTCATCCCGCCGCTTTCCTACGGCGTCATCGAAGGATTCGTCCCGGCTCTTCTATTTGCGGTACTGTTTGGGCTCTCCATGGACTACCATGTCCTGCTGCTTTCTCGGATCCAGGAAGAAGTGCAGAAAGGCGCTCCTACCCACGAAGCAGTGCTGACAGGGATATTGGCCTGCTACCGAACTATCACCAGCGCAGCACTGATCATGGCCTGCGTTTTTCTGATCATTGCCTGCCTTGAACTTCCGGTAATGAAACAACTTGGGCTTGGCCTCGCGGTAGCGGTCGTGGTTGACGCCACGATAGTGCGCTGTATTTTACTCCCCGCCAGTATGGTGCTTCTGGGAAGACTGAATTGGTATCTGCCGAAATGGCTTGAGTGGCTTCCAAAAGTAAGATTTGGATAGAAGGCGCCGAACCACCTTCATGGAGGCTATGCATGCGCTCGTTACGCCAAGACTAGCCTTTAATGCTCACGGGATCCCTATCGGGCCCATCAGCATGAGCTTAAAATCCGCCATCAGGGCGGATTTTAAGC
>Ga0105044_10009003_pt1 | contig 13674 bp, 8 predicted proteins | sample MAT01_FD_78092 | JGI IMG/M metagenome (GOLD analysis project Ga0105044, IMG submission 78092) | Freshwater microbial communities from Lake Fryxell liftoff mats and glacier meltwater in Antarctica - MAT-01 | ecosystem: Environmental > Aquatic > Freshwater > Ice > Liftoff microbial mat | place...
CCGACGCTGGGGCGCAAACTGAAGTGGCTCGCGCTCTCGTTCGTGCCATCGAGCCTGATGCTCGGCGTGACGTTCCACATGACGACCGATATCGCTTCGATCCCGCTATTGTGGGTCGTCCCACTCGCGCTGTACTTGCTGACGTTCATCATCGCGTTCGCCAAAACTCCAAACTGGTTTCGCACGGCGTTGGCGAACATCAGCCCCGTCATCACGCTGTTGCTCGTGTTCGTGCTCGTCTCGCAAACCGCCATCGACAACACGTTCCTCTCGCTCGGTTTGCACCTGACGGCGTACTTCCTGACGGCGCTACTTTGCCATACCGAACTCGCACGGGATCGCCCCTCGGCGGCGTACCTGACGACGTTCTACTTGTGGATTTCCATCGGCGGGATGATCGGCGGAATCTTCAACGCGCTGATCGCGCCGATCGCATTCCCGCTCGCGTGGGAGTACCCGATCACGATCGCGATTGGCTGCATGTTGATCCCGAAGCTCGCCGACGAGAAATCGAAACTCACCGGCGAAGCGGCAAAGATGTACGAAGGCAAACAACGGCTATTCGACATCTTCGTGCCAATTGCGATGCTGGCGGGCGTGGCCGCACTGACCGCGTTCTGGGGCTTCGACACGTTTACCGATCTATGCAAATGGATCTCGATTCAATCGACTTCGCTACTCGCATTTTGCGGCCTGAACATCATGTTGATGCCGCGAAACGTCGCGATTCTGATCGCGTATGCGCTTCCCGCGATGATCTGTTTCCTGTTCATCGACCGGCCCGTACGCTTCGGCTTGTGCGTGGCTGCGCTGTTGTTCGTGGGGTACTTTCGACAACACGACAAAACCATCGTCCGCACCGAACGGAGCTTCTTCGGTATCTTAAAAGTTGAAGAAAACCAATACTTCCGCAAACTCGTTCACGGTACGACGCTGCACGGCACGCAAGCAATCGATCCGTGGCCGTACCTCGACGAACTCAAGGAACCGCTCTCGGCCGCCATCGGCCCCGCAGGCGTGTATGGCTACGATCTTCGCCAAAAGCCACTCACGTATTACCACGAAACCGGGCCGGTCGGCCACGTGTTCCGCGTACTTCGCGAAACCGACCCGACCGCCCACTTCGCGATGGTCGGCCTCGGCACTGGCTCGGTATCGTGCTACGCGCGGCCCGGCCAAAAGCTCACGTACTACGAGATCGACCCGAAGGTGAAGGCCCTCGTCGCCGACACGAACAAGTATTTCACGTACGTGACCGATGCCCGCGAACGCGGTGCCGATGTCGAGATCGTACTCGGCGACGCGCGTCTCAAACTCGAAGAACATACCGACCGCAAGTACAAGCTGCTCTTGCTCGACGCGTTCAGTTCGGATGCGATTCCGATTCACTTGCTGACGAAAGAAGCCGTCGAGTTGTACCTCGATCGCCTCACCGACGATGGCATTCTTGCAGTGCATATCTCAAATAAGTTCGTGAACCTCGAACCGGTCGTTGGCCGAATCGCGGAGAAACTCGGGCTGACGGGGTTGCTCATGAACGATAGCTGGATCGACGAAACGCACAATCACCCGCCAGGGAAAACGCAATCGTCGTGGGCGGTGCTGGCGAAGAACCCGGCACGTCTCGAAGCGTTCAAGCGACCCGAATTCGGCATCGTGTATACGCACAAACTCAGTGCGGAACTGATCTCCGAACCGAGGTTATGGACGCCACTAAAGCCGCACGAAAGCGTCAAACTCTGGACCGACGATTACTCCGACGTACTGAGCGTGATGATGATTAAGGAAATCCAGCGCGTACGCCACGCGCTCGGCCTGCCAACGATGGCATCGCTTCGGGAATAGGCTTTTCCGAACTATCCGGGAACGAAATTGTTGTCGCGATTGCGCAGAAAGTTATCGCGAAGCCCTCTCGGGCCAGTCCACGCGGAAGATCGTTTCCGTGCCGCAGCGTTCCCATGTCAGCGTGCCGCCGTGGGCTTCGGCGGCTTGCCGGGCGATGGCCAAACCCAGGCCGATGCCTTGTTCCTTTCCCGTCACGAATGGCTCGAACAACTTCGCGGCAATGTCCGCACGCGGGCCGGGGCCATCGTCGCGGACTTCGATTCGGTGGTGGCCATCGTCGTCGATTGCGGACGTAATCGCGACGTTCCCGCCGCTTCCCGTCGCCTCGATCGCATTCGCGATCAAGTTCCCAAACAGATGCCCGAGCACGTTCGGATCGCCCGCAATCACCGCCGGAAATGGCGGGCGTTCCCAGGTAATCGTCGTGCCGAGGTGCTGCGATTGCGGCCCGACGAGTCGCACGGTCTGATCGAGAATCGCGTGCAGATCGCAAGGCTCTGCGGTGGCCTGCGCGGGTTTGCCGAGGTTGAGGAATTGCCGCAAATTGAACTCGATTCGCGCCAGTTGCCGCAGCGCCACGTGCAGCGGTTCGTCGGTCCGTTGGCTCGTGTCGCCGAGGTAAAGCTCGATCGCCAGCTTCGCACCGGTGGCGGCGTTCCGTAGCTGATGCGCCAACCCGCCCGAGAACTGCCCTAGCACGCGCAGCCGTTCGGTCGTCTGCGTTTGCTCGCGGTACTCGGCCAATCGCCGCGCCATTTCGTTCACCGATTGGCAGAGATCGCGCAGTTCGTCGTCGGTCTTCGGCAACGGCATCGGCGCGAACGCCCCGGCGGCAATATCCCGCGTGCGTTGTTCGAGATCGCGAACGCGGGTGACGAGCCGCCGCGATGTCAGCATCGTGAGCCCCACGACGACGAGACCGCCGACGCCGCCGAGCCAAAGCGCGGGCCGTACCGCATCGCCGACCGCCGTACGCCGCAACGCATCGGGGTAAAAGATCCAGAGCGTGCCGCCTTCGTTCGGGTGCGGCGCGCGAAGGTTTACCTTCTCCGCCAGAAACTCCGAATCGCCGATATGCAACGGCACGCCGAGGTTCGTGGGCAGCGGGATGTTCGCATCGGGGAACGTGCTCAGCCGCTCGCCGGTGCGATTGACGAGCACGAACTCGACGCCCGATAGGCCCTTCATTTGGTTCAGCACGGCATCGGTCAGCGGGAACGTCGGCGGGCCGCTCAGGGTGCGAGCGATGGCGCGGATTTGCGTATCAATCTGGCGTTCGACGGTGTGCGCGGCGACGCCGACCGCCCACCAAGTGACGGCGGCAATCCCCACCAACAAGACCGCCGGTGGCAACAGCAGCCGCACGCGAAGACCGATCCGCATCGTGTTGCTCGCAGACGCATTTTATGTTGGAATGACGGACATCGCGACCGATGTTACTGAAGGTGATGTATGAGATTCTTCATCGCATGGGGCTTCTGGACGATCTCGCTCGCATCGGCGGTCGCTGCCGATACGCCGAATGTTTTACTCGTAATGACCGACGATCAAGGCTTCGGCGACCTCGGCTGCCACGGCAACCCCGTCGTGCAAACGCCGAACCTCGACGCCTTCGCGAAAGAGTCGGTGTGGCTCAAAAACTTCTCCGTGTCGCCCGTTTGTTCGCCGACGCGATCGTCGCTTCTCACGGGAAAATACAACTACCGCACGGGCGTCGTCGATACGTATCTCGGCCGTTCGCTAATGCGGCCCGACGTGCGGACTCTGCCGGAGGTGTTAGCCGCTTCGGGGTATCGCACTGGCTTATTCGGCAAATGGCACCTCGGCGATAACTACCCACTGCGGCCCGAAGATCGCGGCTTTCAACGGACGCTCTGGTGTCAGGGCGGTGGCATCGCGCAACCATCGGACCCACCGGAAGGCGGTTCGTACTTCGACCCGATTCTGCGAAAGGACGGCCAGGAGTTTCGCGCGAAAGGCTACTGCACCGATGTCTTCACCGATGGGGCGATCGACTTCATTCAGAAGGCGGACGCCACGAAACCGTTCTTCGCGTATGTGGCGTTCAACGCTCCGCACGGGCCATACCAGGTCGATACGAAACTCGCGGCGACGTATGCCAAACGCGATCTCACCCCGATGGGGTTTCCGAAGATCGGGCAGCCGTGGGCGGGGCCGAAAGTTGCAGTCGATGAGATTGCCAAAGCCTACGCGATGATCGAAAATATCGACGCGAACTTCGGCCGAATGATGAAAGCGCTCGCCGATCGGAACCTCGCCGACAACACGCTCGTGATTTTCCTGACCGACAACGGGCCGGGTGGCATTCGCTTTAACTCGGGCTTGCGGAACCGTAAGGGCACGGTTTACGAAGGTGGCATCCGCGTGCCGTGTTACGTGCGTTGGCCGAAGATGCTGACTGCGGGTCGCATCGTCGCCGAGCACACCGCACACATCGATCTCACGCCCACGATTCTCGAAGCGACAAGAGCGGCGACGCCGACCGACGTCGATGGCCGCAGCCTGTTACCGTTACTTCGGGGCGATGCGAAAGTGTGGCCCGAACGCACGCTTTACTTCCAGTGGCACCGCGGCGACGAACCAGAGAAGTTTCGTGCGTTCGCGGCAAAAGGGCCGAAATATAAACTCGTTCAAGCGATCGGTGCGGGGGACGTTATCGGGAAGTGGCAGCCGAAGTACGAGCTGTTCGATCTTCCGAACGATCCCTTCGAGCAGCACGATCTGGCGACCACGATGCCCGCAGAAGTCGAGAAATTGAAAGCGGGTTATGGCCGTTGGTTCGCCGACGTGACGCAACTCGGCTTTCGACCGGCGCGGATGATTTTAGGCCACGAGAAGGAAAACCCGAGCCGCCTGAGCCGACAGGATTGGCGCGGGCCGAACGCCGGTTGGAAGCCCGAGAGCCAAGGGCAATGGCACGCGACGATCGCCGTGGCCGGGGAGTATCGCGTCACGATTCGCTCGAAGTCGCCATTCGCCGGCTATCAGATTGCGTGCGGTGAAGCCAAAGTCGCGGGGGCGATCGTTGGCAAAGCGAACATCACCACATTCACAATGCAACTAACAGCTGGCGATGCGATCATCGAGGCCACCGTCGATCGCAACGATGTCACACGCGGTGCCGACTACGTGGAATTCGAGCGCATCATCAAACCGTAAACGATAGTCAACCCCCGAGCGGAAATCGCGGTATAGAGTCTGAGTTTCCGCCGCGAGAAGTCTATACGCACAAACAGCACAGACATTGTCTGTGCTGTTGCGAATGAATAGTGACTAACCGTTACTTGACTCGTTCGAGTTCCTTGAGACCTGCGGTGTCGCGCTTGTAGAGTGGCAGGTGGCGGTAGTAGACTTCGAGCGTGAGGGTGGCGAGACAGGTGGTGCCGAGGCGGCCGCACGAGCTACCGATCATGCTCTTGTCTGGATCCCAACTTCCGTCGAGCTTGTCGTTGTTTTTGCCGCTGGTTTGCAGCTTCAACAACATGTCGCGCATCTTCGGGTTCCAGTCTTTGTGCCAGACATCGCCTTCGTGGAAGTGCATGATCTGCGTGGCGTAATAGTAGTAGTACATGTCGAAGCGGGTTTCGGTTGGCATCCACTGTTTGCGGAGGCGATCGACGCCATCGGCCATGCCTGGGTGGACGGGTCCCCAACCGTCAACGTAGTAGCGGCAGAGCAAGCCGACCGACGACAGCGTCGGGCTGGTGTTCTTGTTGTCGGTGTAACCGTAGGCGGACTTCTTCGAGCCTTCTGCGACTTTGTCGAGGAACTTCTTGGCCTTGTCGAGCGTTTGTGCGGGCACGCCGATATCTTTGCACATCCGAGCCGATTGCAGTGCTTGAATCTGCCAGCCGACGATCGAGGTATCGCCGTTCGCCCCGGCGGAGTAGCCCCAACTACCATCGCTGCCCTGGGCTTTGATGATGTATTCGATCGCTTTCTTCGCGGGAAGCAACAGCTTGCTCTTGTCGCCGGTCATGCCGTAGGCTTCGCAAATCGCGATGGCGGCAATCGCGTGCGAGTACATGCCACCCGAACCGCGGAAGTTCCCGGCGGGCAGTTGTTGCGAGACGACGAACGTCAGGCCTTTTTCGACGGTTTCCTTGTACTTGTTACCAGCAGCCACTTTGTGCGTTTGCCCGGCGGCGAGGAACGGCAGCAGTGCCATGCCCGTTGCGGCGATGTTGTCGCTGGCGTGCGAACCTTCGTACTTCCAGCTACCGTTGGCCTTGTTTTGTTGTTTATCGAGCCAAATCAGCGCTCGCGCCACGGCGGCTTCGGTCGCCGAGTTACCGCCACCGGCTTTGAGGTTCGCGATTTTGGTCGCACCCGAACGGCCCTTCATGCCGGAGACGCCGGTGCCATTCACACCGCTAGTACCACCTTGGAATGATCCTTCGAGACCAGGCGCAATGCCGAGCGTGTCACCGACACCGACACCAGCGGGCGCGGCAGTATCGATCGCAGCCGTTTCAACCGATTGGACGCCAGTCGGCTCGGCTTCGACAACCTTCGCATCGACGTTATTGTCTTCGACGCGATTGACTTCGACCGCGGCCGCGAGGCTCGAATCGAGGCCGACGTCGGGATTGGTCAGGTCTTTGGCTTCTTCTTCGCTCGCGGGCTTGTCCACGATCGCCTGAACGATCTCATCCGACGCCTTCGTATCGCCGCCGTTGCGCATCCCGATGAGGATGGCGCTGACGAGGATCACGACGTGAAACGCGCCGCTGATCACCCACGCGGGCAGGTGCTTCTTCAGAAGGCGTTCGTGCGCCGTTTCTTCGGCACCCGTGACGAAGCGAATCACCGCTCCTTGTTTGGCATCCGCAGCCGCAAACGTTGAATCATCCACGACGAACCCTCCTGCAAGAAAAGGATACCGACATATTACGCCCCTTACTCGAAGGGGTTTTGTTGTTTTCGTTCTTCCATGCCCCGGCGGACGACGCTATCGCCGCGGCGGAACCACCAGGCGAGGCCGACGACGCTGAGGCCGAGTGCGGCGACGATACCGACGACCATCGGCATGAACGATTCCCGCCACGAGCGCCCGCCGTCCATCTGGGGGTCGGGAAGTACCGACAGCGAACGCCCCATGAGTACGGGTGCCCGTCGCGTCTTGTTCTTGCCGGTCTTCGATTCGAGTTGTTGCGATTCGTACTGCATGAGCTTGAACGAATAGCCCGCGATACCGACCCACGCGTCGATCTCTTCGGAGACTGACTTTTGCGGCTTCAGCCCAGGGGGCAGTTCGGTCGTGAACACGCAGATCGCTTCGATCTGCCCTTTCGGAAAGATCCAGGCTTCGTAGACATCGGTGATACCACTGGCTTGCAGAATGTGCGTCGGGTCGCGACGCATCAGTCGTTTGAGGCGGCCTTCGAAGTAGATCAGGTCGAGCTTGAACGACTTGCGGCCATCGTTGTGCAAGTCCTTGAACGTCAGGTCGCGTCGGGCGTGGCTTTCGAGTTCGGCCGTCGTGAACTGTCGCGAGTGGCGGATGACTTCGTCGTAAGCGCGTTCTTCGAGTTCGTCGATGGCACGATTCGCTTCGTCGCGGGGTCCGACCGTCGTCCAGTGGAACGGCGAATCGTCGCGGATCGCATCGAACATCGCCAGACCTTTTTCGATCTGGTACTTCGCGGCGGGTTCCTGGGGAACCGGCGCAGCTTGTGGCGTTGCGGAGGGCGCAGTCGCCGACGGGGACTTAAAATCCCCGGCCGTTATTGACGGGGAAGACGGCGCAGGGGCGGGCGGTTCTGCGCGAGCGGTTACGGTAATAGTGAACCCGAAAGCGATAGCGGCAGCGATCCCGAGTGTGACCAACAGGTTACGACTAGCAGATCGGGCCGACGGTCGTCGATTCGGGGTGGCGTTCTGAGACATGAGTGCCTCCCTTATAATGTCGGACGGCCGCAACACCGCGTTGGTTCCCAAGTTCCGTCGATGGCGTACGCTATTTTTTCTTGCGGTCGTCTTGTAAAGCCGGAGCCACTTGTTTGAATCCGGCACGGATGATTTCGTCCATCAGCTTGATTAGTAGCTTATAACTGAGATTATCACCACATTCGAGGCGAACTTTCGCCGGCTTGTCGCCCAAATCCTTGCGGCGCGCTTGCAGGTTCGCGAACATCTTCGCAGAATCCGAACCGAGCGATTGCCCGGTGATGTTCTTAGTGCCGACGCGAATGTCGGCAATCGCCCCGGCGTCGGTCGCATCGACTTGCACCGTCAGCTCTTCGGGTTCTTCTTTCGTCGGGTCGGGTGGCGGGGCCACACTCGAATTCGCGTCGCCCATTTCCTTCGGCAACGCCATGTCCATATGCCCTTCGATGGGGCTAGGATTGAACGTCATGAGAAAGAACGCGAGTAATTGAAACGACATATCCAACATCGGCGTGATCGGCAGATCCGGTTCGACGAAGGTATTCGAGTACTTGTGCCGCTTCACCATATTCGGTCCACCAATTTATCTGACACTTCGGGAAGCCCCATCCGCTACCGGCTCGCGGTTTGCACTTTCGCCCGCAACTGAATGTCCTGATACCCGGCCGACTGGCAGGCGAGCAAAATCTCGTTCACTTGCTTGAACGTGCAGTTCTCGTGGGCACGCAGCACGATCAGCGAATACTTCGGCCACTTCGCCTCGGGTAAACCGCGTTTCTCGGCGTTCTTGCGGCGGTTCTCGTCGGCTTCGTGCTTGGTCTTCATATAGTTCGTGATCTGTATGCGGTTCGTCAGCGTCTCGGCTTTCTTGTCGCGGCCCAGCAACAAGTGTCCCTTGTCGTTGACGTTCAAGATAATCACGTACTCTTCGGACTTATCCAGCGGCTTCGCCTGAATTGCCGACGGCAGCCGGACCGTCGGGTTGACGTCTTCCATGAGGAAGTTCGCGCACAACATAAAGAACATGACGAGCTGCAACACGAGGTCGAGCATCGGCGTCATGTTCGGTTCGCACTTTTCGACGCTACCGTGACTCATGGATGGCTACCGTTAGATCGCGGGGGGAAAATCGCCACACCGTCGCCATTCGTTAACGGGGTGGTTGGGTCGTCGGCGAGGCCGTCACTGAGGGTGCCGCCGTGGCCACCGATGGGCCGGTTAGGTTAGGGCCGCCGCCGCCGGGCTTCTTCGAATTGTGGTACATCTGCGTCAGCAAATCGTCCGCAATGTGGCCGACATCCATACAGACGCGGGTGATACGGTTGCGGAAGAACGCATTGAAGGTGATCGCCGGTACCGAAATGCCGATGCCGATGAGCGTCACCGAGAGCGCGTGGGCGACGTTCGAGGCGAGTGCAGCCGGGTTCGCGGTCGTGCCCGGCTTACCGAGTTCCATGAACGCACCGATCATACCGAACACCGTGCCGACCAACCCGAGCATCGGCCCGAGCGACGCGATCACGGCGGTGTAGTTATTCTTACTGTCCTTGTCGGACTTGATACTTTCGAGCGTATTCAGCGAAGCGTCGCGGGCGTCGTCGATCCCGTACTGGAGGCGAGCCATGCCTGCGGTGAGCACGCGGCCGAGCATCGACGGGTCGCCGCGAGCCATATCGTAGGCTTCTTTGAATTTCCGCTTGTTGACGATGTCCGTGAATTCATCGACGAAGCCGGCGGGAATCGCGTTGTTCATACGCAAGTCGAGGAACAACAGCACGACGATGGCGATTAGCCACACCGAACAACCGAGCAGAACCGCACCGAATACCCAGCCGATCGACTGGATGATGAACACCATCTTGTTTTCGCTCGCCCCACCGCTGACCGGAGTCGGTTCATCTTGGGCGAAACCGAGGCTGGGAAATGCACAGAGGGCGATCAACGCGAGGGCAATTCCGCACAATGCCCGCAGAGAATGGGCGTACGAACGCAGCGAGCGAGTCATGAGTTGTTCCCGGTGAACGGAGTCGAGATTCGAATAGCACGTGACGAAACGATGTTCAGATGCGGGACGAAGCGATTAGTTCCCCAAACACCCAAACCAATTCGTACGAGTACGGCTATTAGAATCCGCGCGGCCGTAGCCGTCAATCAAAAACTGGACAATCTCGTTCGAATTTTCAGTTTACCGCTTCGATCCAATTGGGCTATCGCGTTCGCTGGCGACGCGTTATCGCGAGTCCGATAGCCACGTTGAGTTGCCAAAATGAAATGACAGGATTTGCAAAATTAACAAGATGAAGGATGCATTCTTAGTTTCTTAATCCTGTTACATCCTGTCTGGAATTCCCGTTTAGCCACCCAATTCGGACTTACGTCGAATGCGTACAGTCAAAAAATCCCCGGAATGATCGCTTTCGGTACAACAATCCTTTGCGTACGGACTCCATTACCCGGAGGGGTTTCACCATGTTGCATTCTCGTTGGCCGGTCGCCGTTGCGGTCGCGCTCGTTACGTGTGTCGTTGCTGCGCAGGAGCCGAAATTGAAGTACCCCGAGACGAAGAAGATCGAGCAAATCGACGACTACCACGGCACCAAAGTGGCCGACCCGTATCGCTGGCTCGAAGACGACGTTCGCAAATCGAAGGACGTCGCCGATTGGGTCGAAGCCCAGAACAAGGTAACGACGGCGTACCTCGAAACGATCCCCGAACGCGCTTACATCAAGCAGCGAATCACCGATTTGTTCAACTACGAGAAGTTCTCCGCACCCGCGAAACACGGCGGCAAGTACTTCTTCAGCCGCAACGATGGCCTGCAAAATCAGTTCGTGTTGTTCGTGCAAGATACGCTCGACAGCGAGCCGCGAATGATCCTCGACCCGAACGCGCTGTCGAAGGATGGCACCGTGGCGCTGGCGGGTTTCGTCGTCGACGACGAAGGCAAGTATGCCGCGTACGGCCTCGCCGATGCGGGGTCCGACTGGAACACGTGGAAGGTGCTCGACATCGCGACGGGCAAGACGCTTTCCGACGAACTCAAGTGGGTGAAGTTCAGCGGCGCATCGTGGACGAAAGACGGCAAAGGCTTCTTTTACAGTCGCTTTCCCGCACCGCAAACCGATGCCGCGTTCCAGAGTCTGAACGTAAACCAGGCGTTGTATTATCACCGCCTCGGTACGCCGCAGAACGACGATGTGCTGGTGTATGCCCGTGCGGACAACCCCAAATGGACGGTCGGCGGCGGCGTGACCGACGACGGGCGTTACCTCGTCGTCAGCGTCGGCGATGGCACGACCAGCCGTAAAACCCGAGTCGTATACCGCGACCTGCTCGAACCGTACGCGCTGCCGGTCGACCTCATCGACAACCACGAAAACAAGTGGTCGCCGATCGACAACGACGGTTCGCTGTTCTACTTCCAGACCGACTGGAACGCGCCGAAGGGCCAGATCATCGCGATCGACTTGCGGCACCCGGACAAGAAGAACTGGAAGGTCATCATCCCCGAGGCGAAGGAAACGCTACAAGGCGGCGCGATCGTCGGTAGCTCGTTCGTCGTGTCGTATCTGCAAGATGCGAAAACGGTGGTGAAGGTTTACGGCACCGATGGCCGCTTGATTCGCGATGTCGAACTGCCGGGCATCGGCACCGCAGGCGGGTTCGGCGGCCGGCGCGGCGACGCCGAGACGTTCTACACCTTCAGCAGTTTCGCAACCCCACCGAGCATCTATCGCTACGACGTGGTCACGGGGCAAAGCAAGCTGTTACGCCAGGCGAAAGTGAAATTTCAACCGGCCGATTACGAAGTGAAACAACTGTTTTATCCGAGCAAAGACGGCGTGAAAGTGCCGATGTTCGTGTGCCATAAGAAGGGGCTGAAACTCGACGGCAACAACCCCGTTCTGCTGTACGGCTACGGTGGGTTCAACATCTCGATGACGCCGGGCTTCTCGGTGAGCCGGTTGCAGTGGATGGAAATGGGCGGCGTGCTGGCAGTCGCGAACCTGCGTGGCGGCGGCGAGTACGGCGACGACTGGCACCGCGCCGGTACGAAGCTCAAGAAGCAAAATGTCTTCGACGATTTTATCGCGGCGGCGGAGTATCTCGTTAAGGAGAAGTACACCACACCGAAGAAGATCGGCATCCAGGGCGGCAGCAACGGCGGGTTGCTCGTCGGCGCGTGCACGGTGCAACGCCCCGACCTGTTCGGCGCGTGCCTGCCCGCCGTCGGCGTGATGGACATGCTCCGCTTCCAGAAGTTCACCGCCGGTCGCTTCTGGGTGGACGATTACGGCAGCAGCGACAACCCCGAAGAGTTCAAGGCGCTCTTTGCCTACAGCCCGTACCACAACCTGAAGCCCGGCACGAAGTACCCCGCAACGATGGTAACGACCGCCGACACCGACGACCGCGTCGTACCGGGGCACAGCTTCAAGTATGCCGCAATGTTGCAGTACTGCCATGCCGGTGACAGTCCGGTATTGGCGAGAATCGAAACGAAAGCGGGCCACGGCGCGGGTAAACCGACGACGAAAGTCATCGAAGAAACCGCCGACATGTGGGCGTTCCTCGTGAAGAACCTGAACGTAAAAGTGACGCCGATGAAGAAGGAATAGGCAGCGTAACGTCGGTTTTTCCGCTCTCATAATCGAAGTAAGTCACAATTGCAGACGGGCACGGTTCTCTTCAATTCTGAAAACCGAACCGCGCCTGTATGTATGTGTCCGGCCCACACGATCGCGTTTGCATCGGTATTAGTCGCCGCGCATTCGCGAGTGTTTGCGTACCTTCTCCCCGAATCGGCGAAGGTGCGGCGAGGCCACCGATCAGCATCGGCGCGATGAAGGCGTGAACCTCGTCGCCGAGGCCCGCATCGAGGAACGAACCGAGCAACCCCGCCCCGCCTTCCACGAGCACGTTCGTCATTTCGCGCCGGCCCAGTTCGTGCAAAATCGCATCAAGAGACACGGGCAGCCCGACGATCTCGCAGCCATCGTGCTTCCAGCCGCGCAATCGGGCTTCATTCTCGGTGAAAATCAGCGTGGGAATCTCGCGTGCCGTGGCGCGCAACTGACACCGCTCTGGCAGTTCGCCCGATGCGCTCACGATGATGCGCGTGGCCACCCGAGGGCCAGCGGGGCGTGCCGTCAGCAGCGGATCGTCGGCAACAACGGTGCCGCGGCCGACGAGAATCGCATCCATTCGCCCGCGCAGTTCGTGAACCACGGCACGCGATTCCACGCCACTGATCCACTGCGAATCCCCGGTTCGCGTCGCGATTTTGCCATCGAGCGACATCGCCCACTTCAGGTGAACCCACGGCATCCCGGTCGCGATTCGCTTCAGGAACGGCGCGTTCAACGCCCTCGCCTCGGCTTCGCGAACGCCCACCACGACTTCGATCCCCGCCTCGCGCAAGATCGCCACGCCGCCACCCGCCACCTTCGGAAACGGGTCGAGCATCGCCACCACAACGCGCCGCACACCAGAGGCAATCACCGCCGTCGCACACGGTGGCGTCTTCCCAAAATGGCAACACGGTTCGAGCGAAACGAACAGCGTACCGCCCCGCGCCCGCTCGCCCGCTTCGGCCAACGCATTTACCTCTGCATGCGCATCACCGAACCGCCGATGCCAGCCTTCGCCGACGATCCGCCCATCCGCCGCAGTCACGACGGCACCGACCATCGGGTTCGGCTCGACGGCACCGAGGCCGCGCGCCGCCAGCACGAGTGCCCGCGCGATGTGCGTTTCATCCATTGGCAACCTCGATGTATCGGATCGCATCACAAACGGGTTAACGCCCCGCGCTTCGCTACGCAAAGCCTCCGCGGCGCGGCTAAACGAATTCCTTTTCCCGTCCCCGTTTAGCCGCGCCGCGTAGTCTTCGGAGCGAAGCGCGGGCTCGATGTATC
>Ga0105044_10009004_pt1 | contig 13673 bp, 9 predicted proteins | sample MAT01_FD_78092 | JGI IMG/M metagenome (GOLD analysis project Ga0105044, IMG submission 78092) | Freshwater microbial communities from Lake Fryxell liftoff mats and glacier meltwater in Antarctica - MAT-01 | ecosystem: Environmental > Aquatic > Freshwater > Ice > Liftoff microbial mat | place...
ACATTACCCAACTGCGACATTACCCAACTGCGACATTACCCAACTGCGACATTACCCAACTGCGACATTACCCAACTGCGACATTACCCAACTGCGACATGGCCCAACTAGATTTAGTGCGCCCTTCCTGATCGATAGCACTGCCTGTAACGATCAAGATTGCAACTAGATTGAGTTGAATCTGGGTCTTCATTCCAGTTGCCAGTCATAGGGGGCGATCGGCTATTATCTCCCTGGGTGAAACTCCGTTATCAATTGGGCATTCAGGCTGTCAAGGGGACAACTAGAATGCCCTGGGAGGGGTTCTATTTCAGTGAGTATTTTGTAGTCTAGACAACCTTTCCTCAACTGTTCATCCTGGTAGACAAGCAACTTGTTGAGATGTTTTCATATCTTCTTAACCTTGGGTTAATGCTGCACTTCGGTTACGCTTCTAGTGGATGCTGAGGAGTAAAAGATCTATCAAAACCCTTATGGAGAATGTGTTTGAGGGCATAGTCCTAGGGCTTAAATTGAAAGAGACAAGTAGGGTTGAATTTAGGTTTAGAAAAAAAATTGGGTTTCAGCTATTTATTACTGCCATTTTTGAATGGATCGGCTATGATGTCAGCGAGTGAACCATTCCGCCTGTTATCTATGTAGTGTATTCGTATACATTACTGATGGTTCAATCTGAATAACTCTCAGTGTCGAGGTTTGGAGAGCGCCGTGACTATTTATGTTGGCAACCTGTCTTTTCAGGCAACTGAAGAAGATCTGCGAGAAGTCTTTGCCGAATATGGTGAAGTTGTTCGGGTCAGTCTACCAACCGATCGGGAGACTGGGAAAAAGAGGGGGTTTGCCTTTGTGGAAATGAAAGAAGAGGCGAATGAAGACAAGGCCATCGAAGAATTAGATGGTGCCCAGTGGTTGGAGCGAGAAATTCGCGTCAATAAAGCAAAGCCACGGGATGCAGTTAGCAATGGCGGCAGTGGCGGTGTTCGCCCTGTCCGAAAGGTCGAAAATCTTTCGTAGGTTTCATAGAGGCTGTTGAAGCAAGGTAAGGCATTCTACTAGCGCTTTACTATCTCTACTATTGGCGTTCTACTGTTGCGCCTAGAGGTTTGTGTCAACTCAAGCTCTGCTGCGAGGCTGAGCTAGCTTAGGGTGATATTGGCGCTGCTATGCTGCTGCTGATTTCTGGCGCTGTTGCTGACTTCTGCTAAGGTCTATGATTCTTTGTGCGGCTTCACCCCAATGATGCTGTATTCATGTAAGGAGCGGCAGTTTTAGGGGTTGTAGGTGAGCAGAAGATGTCCTGGTTTGGATCACAATGCTCCGATGCGGCTCCCTCTGTCTGCGGTGGGTCGTAGGGTTGCTGGAGAAGAGAGAGGGCGATCGCCCTCCCCGAAGCTTTGAGTCGAATGCGAGAATAGGCACAGGATTTCCTTCCTGATCGCAAGGATGCTATGTCTCGTTTTCGTCTGCTGCAAGTTGTATTAGGTCTTTTGGTGCTGTTAGGAGCGTTGCTCTGGTTGATCAGCACCTTGGTGAGTTTGCATGCGGGGTTAGCCAGTGTCTCGTTGGGGCTGGCTAATTTGGTGGTAGGGGCGTTGCTGGTGCTGATCGTGGCACTGTTGGGGGCGCTGGCCTACTATGCTGTCTTGTTTTTGCGTCCGCGCCGCGCCCGTCGTCTGCGGCAGGTGCCGATTGACAAGGCCGAAGCCGCTGGTGAAAATCTGCGAGCGGTGCAACAGCAAGTTGCTCAAATCCATGATGAGGTGGCGCAGCAAGCCTTTGTAGAACGGGCACAGGCGATTGAAAATTACCTGGCGCAGGGGGAAATTCGGATTGTTGTCTTTGGTATGGGGTCTGCTGGCAAAACCTCCTTGGTCAACGCCGTGTTAGGGCAACTGGCTGGGAAGGTTGGGGCTGCGATGGGCACCACCACTGAGCCACAACAGTTTCGCTTTCGGTTGCCCCAGGTTGAGCGAGATTTGTGGCTAACGGATACACCGGGAATTTTGGAGGCTGGGGTTGTGGGCACGGTGCGGGAGCAGCAGGCGCGGCAGTTGGCGGCGGAAGCCGATTTGCTCCTGTTTCTGGTCGATAGCGACCTGCGGAAGTCGGAATATGATCCCCTGCGATCGCTCGTAGAAATCGGCAAACGATCTGTGTTGGTGTTGAATAAGGCAGACCTCTACCCCGATGACGAGGTGGAAGCCATTTTGGCACACCTGCGGCAGCGCGTGCAGGGGTTTATTGCGCCGGTGGATGTGGTGGCGATCGCCGCTAACCCCCAGGCGGTGCGCTTGGCGAGTGGCGATCGCTTTCAACCAGATCCTGAAATCTTGCCCCTGTTGCGGCGGATGGCGGCGATCCTGCGCGACGAAGGCGACGATCTGATGGCCGATAATATTTTGCTGCAATCCCAACGACTAGGAGAAGAAGCTCGCCAGCTCTTGGCAACCCAACGCCGCCGCCAAGCCGATCAAGTGGTCGATCGCTACCAATGGATTGGGGCGGGCGTAGTCAGTGTGACGCCATTGCCCGGTATCGATTTACTCGCCGCTGCCGCAGTCAATGCTCAGATGGTGATCGAAATTGGCCAAATCTATGGCTGCGAAATGAACCTCGACCGAGGCAAAGAACTAGCAGTTTCCCTTGCTAAAACCCTAGTGAGCTTGGGGGTTGTGCGCGGAGCCACAGAACTGCTATCCCTGGCCTTGCAAACTAATGTTGGTACGTTTCTCATTGGTCGCGCCATTCAAGGGGTGACAGCAGCCTACTTGATTCGGATTGCTGGCAAAAGTTTCATCGAATATTTTCGGCGCGATCAGACTTGGGGTGATGGGGGGATTTCGGAGGTCGTTGAGCAGCAGTTTCAACTCAATCGCCGGGATGAATTTATCCAACGCTTTGCCCAAGACGCCGTTAACCGCGTCATAGAACCCCTTCGATCTCGCCTAGAAGAGCCTTCTGACTGAGCCGTTCCAGGGAACGCTGGCTTCGGCTCCGCTCAGCCAGCGTTCCCTGAGCGGAGTCGAAGGGAACGCTCCAGGGGACTCTGGCTTCGGCTCCGCTCAGCCAGCGTTCCCTGAGCGGAGTCGAAGGGAACGCTGATGCCCCGCTATAGCGTATTCGCTCAGAGAACGCTGACGTTCCATCACAGGGCAAATGTCCGCCGCTGCTTTACTTGTCATTGAGGATCTGCTTGAGCCGGGTGAAGGGGTTAGAAACCGCATGTCTGGAGTGGGCAATGGCTCACTCCCGGTTTTGCCCTAACGATTCTAGGGTAAAGGGTAGCGGTTCGACCAATTTTTGGTAACTGCTGGATAGCACCGTGTCTAGGTATTGTCGTAGCAGTTGCCATTGGGTGGGGTTGGGGCGGTAGGTTTGAGGGCCTTCGCGGACAAAGAGCGGGGCTGTTAGCAGCGATTGATAGTCTGGGTTGTGCTGAGAGTCTGGGGCGAGGGCGTAGGTGTCACGCTCTAGGGGCACGAGGCCGGGGGGCAGACGACCTTCCAGCAATGCCAGAAGATTGGGCTGGCAGCGTTGGGTGTTGATGCCACGCCGATCGAGGGTTTGGAGCAAGCTGGCTAAGGTAATGGGGGCGTCGGGGAAGATGCGCAGCAGTTCCATCAGCAAGAAATAGTCGTTGTATTGGTGGCGCGAGGCATCTACGACCTGGGGGTATAGGGGAATGGTGGCAAGGCCATAGGCGACCCGGCTGCAGACGGGTAAGTGGGTGTGGGTGGGAGATTCTGGCGGCGCGTAGGTGTCTTGCTGGATGGTGGCATTGGGCAGTTTTTGCCGGAGCCAGCGGGCGATCGCCCCCATAGATGCCGTTCCGCCTGAGCAGAGCACCTGCTTGATGTCTAGCGCTGTGAGGCCAGACTGGGTAAAGAGGGCGTTGAGTTCGCGGTTGAGCCGCTGAATGTAGGGGAGCAACACGCGGCTGCCCAGATCTTGGCGGGTGAGGGTGATCACCCATGCTCCCAATTGCACAGAGGCGCGATCGCGCTCTTGCAAAGCCCCTTTGAGATAGCGGGCAGTTTCGAGGAGGGCTAACCCTACGGCAGAACTCAGTAACCGCTGCTGGAATCGATGGCGATTGGCCGGGTCTGGGTCGCCCACAACGGGCAACATTAGGTTTTCCCAGCCCAGGGTGGCCCAAGGATCTTGCCAAGGGGCTTTGATGCTGGGGGTAAAGGGAGCTTCGGTGTCTGCGTTCGGTAGATCTGGTGGCTTTGGAAGAGGGCGATCGCCCTGGGCTTGGCGCATCCAGGCGGGGTAAATCAGTTGACAAATCAGGTCTTGATCGAGGGCGGTGCCGCCATAGGCCACCGAGCGCATGGCAATGTCTGAATGCACGAGGGTTTGTAAGCGGGCGGGGAGGTTGGCGATCGCCAATTCCGTTACACTTGCGCCCCCGTTGAGCACCAAGGTTCCCCCTTTCCAGGTTGATTGAAAGACATTGGGGGTAGGGGTTAGGGCGGCGGGGAGTGTGATGGCCTGATGGGTTTCTGGCTGGAGGGCTGAGAGTAGGGTGGCGATCGCCTCTTCCACCAAAATCACTTGGTCAGGCTCGGCGACCAACCGCGCCGCTAGCACCGCCTCCCGCAGGTTGAAGCCGTAGGTATCTGACCAATTAGCTGGATGGCTGACGATTACCCCGGCCAAGTCTTGCAACGCTTGTTGCAACGCCGAATCTTCTAGCCCCACTGCGCCAAAGCTGAGAAGGGGGGCATCGGAGCCATTTTGTGGCTCAGGGATGGGATTATTAAGGGTCGCTAACAGCGCCCGTAAGCCTTGGTGCAAGCCACTGAGGGGCAGTGTTCGCTGATCCGTCCATTGCAGGTTCGGTTCCCAGTGAGGCGAGTAGGCTGTGTAGTAGGGCACCCCTAAGCGCAGATAGGGCTTAAAGTCTCGCACGGGCTGGCGAGTGGGCGTGCCAAGGTCAGCTTGAGGGGCGCTGAGAGAGGCGATCGCCACCCCCGCTGCGGCCCCTGGCATCGCCCCCATCATCGGAGACAGGTATACCGACGCAGGCAACCGAAATGTCTTTTTGGGAATGGGAAAAGCACCCGGAACGGCTCCCGGAAACTTAATCTCTAGCCAATAAAGCGGGTAGAGCGTTTGGGTTTTGCGATTACACAACACCGCCGAAAGTCCTGTTGTGCCGATGTCTAGCCCCAAAAACCAGGTTGGGTTGGGCAACGGTTTAGAAGCCATCCCTGGCAAGGTAGATTGGCGCAAAAAGCCTTGATCCAGGGGATCTATATCAGCAGCGAGCAAAAAATCTAAATCCGCTTCTTGATCTCGTAACTGCGCTAAGGGGTCGTGATCTGGCTCCAACGGCATATTTCGCGCGCGCTGCAACAATGCCAATAAATCGGGGTCGGCGTCTTCATCCGCTTCGCCCAGCAAATCTGCCGACAAATCCATCAGCGACAGATCCATCTCTGACAAGCTTTCTGGGTCGATTGCCCCCCCGGCTTCCGCCCAGTCATCCTCACCCGCCAACCCCATTGCCTGAAAGAGAAGCTCTGCCGGGTCTTCCGCCATCAGGGGCGACCACTCATCGGCGTTGGTGTTTATGGGTCGGGTCGAACCCAAAGCCTCTGGGAGAATTACGCTTCTTTTTTTTTTTGAGTCAGCCTCAATCGATTCAGGCGACTCATCAGTAACTGTTTCAGCCTCTGATATCAGCTCTGATTCAAATTCTTCTGGCTCAAATTCTTCTGGCTCAAACTCGTCTGCGTCTGAAGTCTCCTGGTTTTCTAAATCTGCTGGGGCAAATTCAGCTTGTCCAAAGTCTGTTGCCAGATCGCCAAGGTTCTCTAGTGCCCCAAACAATTCTGAGGATGGTTCTTCCTCGTCGGTAGTGGGCGCAGGTGCACCCAGCTTAGGAAAATCATCTGCAAAGAGACCTTGCCACCGATCTTCTCGGGTTATGACGCCATTTGATGTGTCATCTGCCGCATTTGCGGTTGACGGTGTATCTGTCTCAAACAGATCGCCTAATCCTTCCAGCGTGAAAGCATTCTCTTCTGCTTCCATGGGCTCTGTAGCGCGTGGAGGGGCCTCTGGAAAACTGGCTCTACCCGACTGCAAAATCAGCTCGGTGAGCGCATCCGCATCTGAATCTTCCGCCTCTGCCATGGGTGGCGATACCTCAACAGGCTCTGGCACATCATCCACTTCTGCAAACCAAGCGGCCAGTTCTAGGGTCGTTTCTGCCTGCTCATCGGTGATGCCCTCTGCATCGACGGCGGCTATCTCTGCGGCGAAAGTCGCCACTGTATCTGGGGCAATTTCCTCAGGGTCAACCTCTAAAAGCGTCTCAACCTCCAGGGAATCTGCAAAGCTATCCAGCGTGTCGGCGGCTTCTTGGGGCTGTGCTGTGGTGAGTTCCTCATCTTGTTGCACGTAGATGCTAAACGCCGAGGGAACAGCCTCTATCGGCGGTGTCGCCATCACTTCTTGAAATAATTCTAGGGTGAGATCTTCTCGATCAGGGGTTAATGTTGTGGGGCGATCGCCATCCCAATCAAAATCAGCCAGCGAACCCTCAAACTCATTCTCTGCCTCGCTCTCACGGGGTTGATCTGCTTCTGGAGCGACAGTCGCCAATAGTGTATCAATATCCCCAAAGGTGCCCAGTGATTCTTCTTCCGGCTCCTCATCAGAGCTGGGGTCGCCAAACAAGTCAGCCAAGTCATTCAAATCAGCCAAGTCATTTGCATCGGTGGAGGAATCGCCCCCGGCGAGGGCAGAATCTGCGAGATTGCGTTCCTCATCTGTGGCAATGGAAACATCTTCCGTTTCCCATTCCACCAACGGCGGGGCGGGGGCACCATCATCTAAAGCTGGCAAGTTCTCGTCAGGATCAAGGGCATCGAGATCGAGGATTGGCTCAGGCGTCGTCGCCATAGCCTGCTCGTCACTAGCTTGCTCGTCACTGGCCTGCTCGTCACTGGGTGACGGTGCAGAGTAAATGGTGCCGGAGAAGTCGGCCTCAGAAAGGTCAATCTCAGAAAGATCGGGGCTAGAGGAATAGGAGCCAAAGGCATCAGTGGAATTTAACGCATCTGGATCTAATGCATCTAATGACTCATCAGTATCTAAAAGCTCATCAGTATCTAAAAGCGTTTCAGATTCTAGAGAGGCGTCAGATCCCAGCCCCAACAGATCGGCCAATGCTTCATCAGGAGGGGTGGGCGCTGTTTCCAGATCTGTCTCTGGTGTTTCTAGGTCTATCTCTAAGGATGAAAGCTCTGGGTTGAGGAACCGATCTAAATAGAGTTCGGTGACATCCTCAGAATCTTCTGGGTAAGGGATTGAACCGATTTGCCCTTGCTCTAGTTGTGCCAGTTCCGCATTTAATTGCTCGATCACTGCATCATCAATCTCTAGGGCGAAGCGAGAGGATTGGGGCACCTCTTCGGCCATCAAGAGATCTTCGTCGGGGGCGGCTGGAATGTAGATATCGTCGGAACGCAGATCGTCGGAGCGTAAATCTTCTGACCGCAGCGCGCTGAGGGCATCTGTTTCGGACGCCGCGACAATTAAATCTTCTAGGGATGTAATGATATCGGCGGGGAGGGTTTGCCCCTGTTTGTTGCTCAGCTCAAGCAGAATGGTTTCTTCTTGCTCACCCTCGTCAGCCACTGGAACTTCGTCAAACAGGAGGCTTTCGACGGCTTGTGGGCTGAGGTCGGTGAACTCATCCTCTGGCTCAAGGGCGCTGTCTGCATCAAATAAGAGACTAAACTCTGTGAGGGCTGAAGTGTCTTCTACACGCGCTGTCGCATCGTCCTCTAGAGATTCCTCTCCTGGAATCTCAGTGCTGGCCATTTCTAGATCAGCGAGGAAATCTTCGGAGTCATCGGCGTTTGTGAGGTCGGCTAAGCCTTCAAACAATTGGCGCTCAAAATCATCGGTATCGATATCGTCGGTATCAATATTATCGGTATCAAAGTCGGAGTCGTGATCCTCCATTCCTTCGATGGCTTCGAGGTCTGATGTAGCTAGGTCTGAAACGTCAGAGTCTGAGAACCCAATCGCATCCTCCGCCATCCGATTGGCATCGGCGACATGGCGATCGATGGGGGCTTCTCCTTCGAAGGCTTCGGCGGGGGGAGAGATATCGGTACCAAACAGGCTTTCGTAGAGGGCGTCGAGTTCGTTGTAAATGCCTTCAGGTGAGGCGGTCTCAGGGGTTTCTTCGAGATCATCGTGCTCTGTTTCGAGATCGGTGCTGATCTGGTTGAGGAGTTCTAGGGCTGAGTCGATGTCATCGATGGAGTTATCTAGTTCGGTGGCGGTCACCCCCGCTACTGTTTCTAGGGGATCTCCCATTTGAAAAATGGTCATTTCGTCGTCGTCATGGCTCGACTGAAAGACCGTCATGGGAGCATCATCATCCATCTGGAACATGGTCATTTCACTGGGTTCAGTGAAATCGTAGCGGCCAGGAATGGAGGGTTCTAGTTCGAGATCGGCGAGGTCTTGGTCAAGGGAGCGGGGTGTTGCACGCGAACCGGTTGGGGGGAAGGTTTGCCCAGGGGGCGGTTGCAGAATGGTGGCTTCGTTGTCGGTGAGTTCGTCGAGGAGAAAATCGAGATCATCGGCGGGGCGATCGCCCCTTCCTCGCTTCTGAGATTCTGCCAGATGGCGATCGCCCCTTTGGGTTTGCTGGGGTAGCGCCTGTTGCCAGTCGCCGGCTTCAATGGAGGATTGCAAGTATTGAGAAGCTTCGCGCCCCAACTGTTGGGCGAGGCGATTAATCAACGCAGCAAAAATGGCTTCACCTTGGTGCCCCAAGGTGTGCATTTTATCTAGCCCTTGGCTGAGGGATTCTTCATAGGTTTGGATATTGCGCTGCAAAGACTCAAAAATGACATGGAGGGTGGTGTCAAGCTTAAGCAGGAGTTGATCAGACTGGTCATGAATTTGTTGGAGTTGCTCTAGCCGCTCGCGGGGGCTAAGGGCCGGGATGGCGGAGGCGGCGCGTTGGCGCAGGGCTTCTTCTGAGACCTCACTGGCTCCGGCTGCGGCCTCACCTGTCGCACTATCAAACTGGCTCAAACCAGCTATATCTGAGGCAGAACTAGGGAGTGCGCGATCGCTGCGCCCCTCCATTGTGGAAAGCATCTCAGCGACTTGCACCGTCAGATTTTCTTGCAACCGCCCCATAAGGGAATGCAAAAAATCGGTGAGGGCAGGCTGAATCGCGGCTTCCTGCGCCGGTAGGGCATATTGCTGCCGCTGGGCTTGGAGTTCTTTGACCTCTTGGCGCAGGGCGGCACGCTCTTGGCGCAGCTCCTCCACATCATCGCGCATGGGCTGCATGATGTTGGTGCGGAGGTAGGTGACTTCCTGCAACACGGCTTGCAACACTTGCTGGGCTGATTCTCCCGGCGCTGTGGCGGGAGGGTAGCGCAGTTCTTCGGCGGCTATCCCGGCGGGCAATGCGCCGGCGAGGGGGGTGCCTGCGATCGCAGCGGGTAGCTCAGCAGAACCAACCCCCCGCTGGATGTCGAGGAGATACTGGCGAGTTTGCTCCAGCACTTGACGCTGCTGCTCAGATTCTCCAGCCATGACCCAGGGTAACCGGGGGCTAGCTTTGCTCAGCACCATATCAATCGATTGCAGGAGTTCCTGGATTTGAGCCTGTTGCGAAGTCACGGACCAATTCCCGATAGTAGACGATTACTAAAAATGCGCCGTAGTTTCTATGAAAGGCTTAAGGTATCAAGTTTTTGGGTGCCTTTGGGAGATGCCCCAAAGCGTTTGATTGCCTCAATCTGCCTCAATATTAGTTTAGATTCTTTAGAGGAGATGAACTTTCGCTCTCTTTTACTTTAAGTAATGATCTCTACTTTAAGGAATGATCTCAAGGGATTGACCTCAGTAATATTCTCAGTGATGAGCGATCGCCCTTTTAGTCTTCCCTATTTCCATTGGAATTAAGATCCCCTTGCACACGAAACTTATCCAAAACAGCCTGATTCCCCCTACTTTCTCTAGCATTGTTTCTCCAGTGTTGGATCTCGCTTCCGCATCCCACGCTTAGACACTCATCAAGGTCAACGCTAAGACCGATCCCTAGGCTTGTTGAATATTTGTACTATTTCTAAAAACTGCGATATGCTGCGGATAATACGTTCGAACTAGATTTGGGCGAGGCTCAAGCTAGGGTTGCGTGTGAGTATGGATTCTTTCTGGCCAGGCTTATGCTGGATTTGGTGAAGTTGGCGCGGCAGATGCAGGAGATTGGGCGGCACCTCAACGATGAGGCGATCGCCACCCAGCAACGTCTCGACAAAGCTCAACGGTTGTTGCAAGCTGCCCGCAAGCACCAAACGGAGTTGGTCAACCTCCAAACCTTGTGGCGCGATCGCATTGGGTTTAGCGCTGCCACCCCCCAAGAGCCGCTCGATACCCGTGCTCCCTTACCCTTAGCACCCGCCCAGCACAGCGTCTTGGCCACAGATGGCTCTCAAATTGCCCCCAGCCACCATGAAATCGCCTATTGCTACCTTATAAATGTGGGGCGGGTGTTGCTCCATTATGGTCAAAACCGCCATCCTCTGCTCGATAGTCTCCCTGAGGTGTTTTATCGCCCCGAAGACTTGCACCTCTCGCGCCAGTGGGGCATTCGCACCGAAGAATGGATGGGCTATCGCCGGACTGCCTCTGAAGCGACGGCATTGGCAGAGTTAGCGCAGTCGTTTTTGGCACAGTCATTAGAGACGTCTACGTTGGCTCTGTCTGCTACCTCATCACAGGCAAAATCTAGTGCTAAGCGTGCCCAACGCACCGCCCAAACGGCGACCCTTGCCCCGCCCCACATCCCGGCTTTAGCGATGGTTGATGGCTCCCTTACCCATTGGTTTCTCGACCCATTGCCCGCAGAAGCGCGCGATCGCATTCTCACCCCCATCCTAGAAGCCTGGGAAACCCTGCGCACCCTGCGCATTCCCCTCGTTGGCTACATCAGCGCGGCTCGGAGCGGCGAAGCCCTCAACTTTTTGCGGCTCCACACCTGCCCCAAAGAACAACCCGATTGCCAAACCCACTGCCCCGGCCAAACCGACAATGCCCCTTGCCAAGTGTTTGCCCCCCTCCGCGACACCGCGCTGTGGAGCCTGATTTTAGAACCCGGCCAACGCAGCGCCCTCTGGCGTAGCTCTGCCCGTGTTTTGGACTGGTACGACCATCACCGCACCTACTTTTGCTACGTCCACATGGGGTCTGAGGTGGCGCGGGTCGAGTTTCCGGCCTGGGTTGCCGAAGACGCATCCCTACTCAACACCGCCCTCAGTTTGACCATGGCTCAGGTGCAAAAGGGCTTTGGCTATCCCGTTACCCTGGCCGAAGCACACAACCAAGCGGTCGTCAGAGGGGGCGATCGCGCTCGGTTTTTTGCCCTGTTAGAGCAACAGATGATTCGGGCTGGCCTCAAAAACATCGGCACATCCTACAAGGAAGCTCGGAAGCGAGGCAGCATCGCATAATCTCCCTCAGCGTGTCTGGCGATCGCTCCCCAGATCGACCGATCTCGCATTCTCCGTTCAATCGCGTTAAATTCGTAACAGATTGTTAAGTTGCTCTAGGGAATGAATCGGCGAGATGAAACAGCCTGACCTTGACCCCAGCACCATCGATCGGGTGATCGAAATGGCCTGGGAAGACCGCACCCCGTTTGAGGCGATCGCCCTTCAGTTTGGCTTGACAGAACCCCAAGTGATTGCCCTCATGCGGCGTGAAATGAAGCCATCGAGCTTTCGGATGTGGCGCAAGCGGGTCAGTGGGCGCAAGACAAAACACCTAATGCACCGGGGTTTTGCCGAAGGACGGTTTCGGTCGCAGCAGCAAAAGGGTTCCTAGACAGCTAGTAAATCTCTGCGATCGCTCTTTTTGTGATCCCATTTTGTGATCCCTTGCTACGCTCCCTGTCTGCAATAAAAACCCCTCGCCCCAGTAGCGGTTTAACATGTCTTAAACTTTCAACTACTCTAGGAAAGGCATCTTCCTCGGTCTCGGCTTGCCCTATGCGCCAGTTTTTTTATTGGTTTTCTCGCCAGGTGCTTCACCGCTTCATCCAATGGTTGCCCCGCCTCGACTATCGAGTTTGGATCTTGTTTGTCGGGCGGTTGCTCTCGCAATTAGGAACTGGGTTCACGCTGTTTTATGCGCCCATTTACTTTGTCAACCAGGTGGGGCTGTCGGCCACGGCGGTAGGTATTGGCATTGGCAGCGGTTCGATCGCCGGGATTTTTGGGCGCATTGTGGGTGGGTCGTTGGCCGATTCTCCGCGCTGGGGGCGACGATGGACCTTGCTCGTCTCGGCGGCGGTGTCAGCCTTTGGGTCGTTTATTTTGGCGATCGCCCAAGACTTTTCCATCTTTTTAATCGGCAACCTATTTTTGGGGCTAGGGATCGGCCTCTACTGGCCCCCTAACGAAGCGGTGGTAGCCGACCTCACCACCCCAGATCAACGCCACGAAGCCTATGCCCTCACCCGCCTAGGAGACACCCTGGGTCTAGGGTTAGGGGTGATTTTGGGGGGTGTCTTAATTGCCCTCACGGGGCGTTATCGGCTGTTATTTGTGATTGATTCCATCACCTTTGTGGTGTTTTTTGGGGTGATCTATCGAGCCATTGCCGAAACCCTCAACCCCGACCTCCCGCCCACAAAACTGCGCGAAGGGTGGCAGGTCGCCTTGGGCGATCGCCCCCTCCTCGTCTTTTTTGTGGTAAGTACGCTGTTCACGACCTACCTCGCCCTCGTCAACAGCGCCCTGCCGCTCTATTTCAGCAACTTCGTCCCCCGCCCCCAATTCCCTGGTTCCGGATTTACCGAAGCCACCCTCAGCGGCCTTTTTAGCTGGCACATTGGCCTTGCCGCCCTGACCCAATTGCCCATCGCCCGCCGTTTGAGCCGTCTACGCTGTTCGCAGATGCTGATGCTGTCGGCGCTGCTCTGGGGTATCGGCTTCGTGTTGGTCGGGTTCACTGGGGTCGCCGGAACCGGCGCATTAGGATGGGCGATCGCCAGCTTGGGGATCATGGCCATGGCCACCGTCACCTACACCCCTGCCGCCTCATCCCTGGTGGTGATGTTTGCCCCCGAAGCCTTTCGGGGCGTCTATCTCTCAATCAACTCCCTCTGTTGGGCGATCGGCTATTTTCTTGGCCCTGCCCTCGGCGGCTGGGCAATGGATCAAACCCCTGGCTTTGCCCAAGGGTTTTGGGTGGTCTCGGCACTTAGCATCTTGCCCGCCCTTGGCATTTTGGTCTTGCTCGATGCCATGGAATCGCGGCGCTTGGCACAACCCATCAGCCTAGCCCCTAGATCTTGAAAAATGCTCTAATGTATAGCCATACTCACAAAGGTTAGGACATACCAGCGTCATTCCTGTAGAAATGGGAATCCATGGATTGCACGGCTCTCAAGATAGATTCCCGCCTGCGCGGGAATGACAGGTAAATGTCCGATGGGTCATGGCTACGGCTACAAAATCGGGAATTGAGACAATGTGCAGGCTAGAACAGCTCATTTCTAGAAACATTCTGAAGATCTAGAAACCTCTAAAAATCTAGGAACCTCTAAAAATCTAGCCCCCAAGATGCCAGCGCCGAACCCCGCATACGACACCGGGTGTTTAAATTGGCTTTCTCCT
>Ga0105044_10009005_pt1 | contig 13671 bp, 14 predicted proteins | sample MAT01_FD_78092 | JGI IMG/M metagenome (GOLD analysis project Ga0105044, IMG submission 78092) | Freshwater microbial communities from Lake Fryxell liftoff mats and glacier meltwater in Antarctica - MAT-01 | ecosystem: Environmental > Aquatic > Freshwater > Ice > Liftoff microbial mat | place...
ATCTCTCCTCTCCCGTCGCAAGGGCCAACTTTGGTGGCGCGCCAGCGAGATGCTTGCACTGTATGCATCGAGTCCTATCATCGTGGCCGTGAACTGAAGCCATCGCAAGACCCTGGAGAGGGTGCTCACCGACCCCGTCAATGGGAACATTGAGTGGGCGCGCATTGAGTCTTTGCTTAAAGCGGCAGGCTGCAGAGTGGTCGAAGGTGCAGGCTCATCCGTCACGTTTGAGTTCAGTGGCCGGAAGATGACACTCCATCGGCCTCACCCAGGCAAGGAAGCGCTGCGCTACCGAGTCTCGGCCGTACGGGAGTTCATTGAACGAATGGGAATCACGCCATGATCAACTTCATGACCTACAAGGGCTACTCGGCGACCATGATCTTCGACGCGCAAGACAAGATTATTGTTGGCCGCGTCCAGGATGTTGACGACATCATCTCCTTCCACGGCGAGTCTGTGTCAGAGTTTGAGTCCAACTTTCATGCAGCCATCGAAGACTATCTGGCCGCGGCTAAAGCACTCGGCTCTGCCCCAGAAAAGCCAGCCAGCGGCAAAGTCATGTTGCGCATCGCACCGGAGGTTCATGCCGCCGCTCTCAAGGCCGCCGCGAGGAGTGGCACAAGCCTCAATAAGTGGGCTGAACGCGCACTCGGCAAGGCGGCGAGGAAGGCCCCCACACGTGCTGCAGCGCGCAGCGACGCCTCTTAAGAAACACACCTCGAGTGGTTGATTTCGAAAGCGTTTTTTACGCAGGCTGCGGTTCAGCGACGAGTTTCATGCCGAGCTTGCTGGCGCGCTGGGACAGCTGGCGCAGCACGCGTTCGCGGTAGCGCTCCCCGTAGTAGGTCTGTCCTTGATCGGTGTATTCCTCGCCCTTGGTCAGCATCGTGTAGATCAGTCGCGCGAGCTTGTGGGCTGCGGCGGTGACGGCCTTGGGTTTATCCATGCGCGAGCACATGCGCCGGAAGTACGCCCCCAGAGCCGATTGGCTGCTTCGCAGTGCGGCGGCGGCCAGACGCAGCGCTTGTGCCGCACGGTTGGCCACTCGCTTGGTTTTGCCGCTCATGACCTTGCCGCCGGTGATCTTGGTGCCCGGGCACAGGCCCAGCCAACTCGTGAAGTGCCCCACCGTCGGGAAGCGAACCCAATCGGCCGCTTGGGCGGATCGGGCGGCGTCATGAGCTCGCGCAGGGCGGCAAAGACCTGCTTGAGCTGATTGCGCGTGTAGCGGCTGAAGGTGTCGTGGTTCATGGCCAGCGCCTCGGTCTTCTGCTCAAGCTCATCGAGCCGCTTGGCCAGCTCACCATGCGAGGTGGCCAGCTCGCGCAGCCGCACGAAGGCGCGCACCACGTAGATCGATATCTCCACGGCACGCGGGCTGTTCAGGATCGTGGCCGCCACAAACGCGCCGTGCTCGGTCAACACGCGCGGCATAAAGCGCCTGCCCCCGCGCCCTGGACTCTGGTCGTTTGAGGTCGCAAATTGCGACCTCAAAGCACTGAACTCCTCGGCGCTGAGGGTGAACATGAAGTCGGCCGGGAACTTGGCCAGGGCGCGCTTGAGGGCCTCGTTGAAACGCTTGGCCTCCACGCCGTACAGCGCAGCCAGGTCGGCGTCCACGATGACGCGCTGGCCGCGCACGGTGGCGATGCGCAGCATGATCGCTTCGGACGCAGGGGTCTGAATCGCCGTCATCGAGCGCTGGCCTCGGCCAAAACCGTCTTGATCACGCGGGCGACGAATTGCTGTTGCGACCCGGGCAACTGAGACCTGGGCAACTGCGCGACCGCTCCGATCTGCTGCTGCCACTGCGGCGCCGGCCCGCGCTTGCCGCCAGTGCCGCGCGCAGCCTTGGTCTGGGCCGAAAAGCTCATCGAGTGACACCGACAGTGTCGTGGCCACCGTGGGCAACGCCGACACGGGTAGCCGCCGGCGGCCGACCTCGTAGGCGATGTGCTGGGCGCGTTGACCAAGGATATGGGCTTCGCTGGCGCGTTGATCGGCAAGATCAAAGTCAACGAGTTTGCGACTTGCGTGGCCGTCGACAGCAGCATCGCGCAGCAGGTGTTGCGCAAACTGTCCAGCGGCCGTGTCAAGGGCAACAGTGTGAAGGTGCGCGTGCTGGACCGCGAGTGAGGCGCGCGGCCGATCACTGGCCAGACAGCAGCGCGCCGGGCAAGGCCCCGCGCCTGTGCGCACAACGGTGAATTGGTGCAACACCGGGCAGGGGCCGACGGCCGAAAGATTTGACTGTCGTCCCTGACGAGAGCTGCCAAATGCTGGATGCCAGCTGCCAGCTGCCAGCTGGCCGTCCCCAGTCCCCTGACAATGCCGAATGGCTTCCTCGTCCACCTCCACCTCGGCGCGCCCGCTCTCTATCGCTGCTTTCGCCACCCTGCTGTTGATTGCCCTGATGATGGGCGCCAACCACGTGGCGGCGCGGCTGGCCTTCAACAACGGCGTCGATGTCGTCACCGCGGTCATGTCGCGCAGTGTCGGCACCGCCGCCGTCGTGGGCCTGCTGCTGTGGTTCTACAAGGTGCCCATGGCGCTGCAGCCCCATCACCGCAAGGCACTGGCGCTCATCGGCGTGCTGGTGGCGGTGCAGAGCCTGTGCCTGTATTCATCGGTGGCGCGGCTGCCGGTGGCGCTGGCCTTGCTGGCTTTCAACACCTATCCGCTTTTCGCGGCTTTTTGGTCGGCGGTGCTTTACCGTCAACCGCCGCAGCGGCAGGTGTTGATGGCCATGCCGGTGATATTGTTGGGCCTGGCCCTGGCGCTGGATGTGCTGGGTGCTGCATCCGGTCTGGGCGCAGCCGGCCAATGGGGCCGCATCGGCGTGGGCGTGGCATTTGCGGTGGCTGCAGCGGCCACCTTCGGCCTGGCGCTGGTGCTGATCCAGCATGAAGCCGGTGATCTGGACGGGCGGGTTCGAACCTTCACCACCTTGACCCTGGTGGGGATGGTGGCGACGGTTGCCGCCACTGCGCAGGGCGGTTTTCACTGGCCGCAGGCCGTTGTGGGTTGGTGGGCTTTGGCGGCGCTGACCTTCCTCTACGGCACGGCCTTCACCATCATGTTCACGGTGCTGCCCCGCCTGGGCGTGGTCGGCAACTCGGCCATCATGAACGTCGAGCCCATCTTCGCGCTGGTGTTGGCCTGGGCGCTGCTGGGCGAGACCATCGCCGCCGTGCAAGTGATGGGCGGGCTGGTGGTGGTGGCTACCGTGATGTGGCTGGGTTTGCGGCGCAGCTGAGGCCACTGGGGCTCGCTTCGTAGAGAGCTCGACGGACCCCCAGACCTTGGGACGAAGGGGCGGGCTGCGCCTGTTCAAGAGACGTTGAGCGACACCAGTGAGTTCAGACACGCTTCTGACGCACGGTCGTCGCGGCGCGGTCACAACGCCTGTTGACACTGGCATGGTCGTCAATTTTGCCAGGACATCATGGGCCGCCCCACCAAAGTCGCAATCCCACCTACCGGCACCAGCCGTAGAGGTTTCTTCAAACGTTCAGGTTCAGCTGCCGTGGTGCTGGCCGCTGCACCTTTGATGCCCTTGGGCACACTGGCGCAGAGCGCTGCTGCCAGCTTGTTTAAGCATGGCGTGGCCAGCGGTGATCCGCTGAGCGACCGCGTGATTCTGTGGACCCGGCTGTCGCCGGCCGCTGGCCGTGGTGCCATGACGGTGCGTTATGTCGTGGCACTGGACCCGGGCTTGACCCAGGTCGTGCTGCGCGGCGCGACGAAGACCCACCCCAACCGCGATTTCACGGTCAAGGTCGACCCGATCGGCCTGCAGGCAGGCACCACCTACTACTACCAGTTTGCTGCGGACTCAGAAACCTCGCCCGTCGGCCGCACCCGCACGCTGCCCGTGGGCGTTGCAACACGGCTTCGCTTTGCTGTTGTCAGCTGCTCCAACCACGCCTTTGGTTTCTTCAACGCCTACCGCCGCATCGCCGAGCGGGCCGATCTGGACGCAGTGATCCACCTGGGCGACTACTTCTACGAATATGCACCTGGCCAGTACGGCAGCGTGCGTACGCCTGAGCCGCCGGTGGAAACCGTGACGCTGAGCGACTACCGCACGCGCCACGCGCAATACAAGCGCGACGCCGACTCGCAAGAGATGCACCGCCAGCACCCGCTGATCGCGATCTGGGACGACCACGAAGTCACCAACGACGGCTGGCGGGACGGCGCGCAGAACCACCAGCCCGACACCGAAGGCAATTGGGTGGACCGCGTCAACGTCGCCCTGCAGGCCTACTACGAGTGGATGCCTGTGCGCATCCCGGACGCCAACGAGCCGCGTGAAAACCAGCGCGCCTTTCGCTTCGGCAACCTGTTGGAGCTGGTGATGCTGGAGCAGCGCTTGAGTGGCCGCAGCCAGCAGTTGCCAGCCACCGTGCCCACGCCCTTTGGCAACGGCTTTGTGCAGGCCGGCGCGTTTGCAGACCCCAGCCGCACACTGTTGGGGCCGGCCCAAGAAACCTGGCTGGCCGACAAACTGCGCGGCACGCCAGCACGCTGGAAATTCCTCGGCCAAGGTGTGATGTTTGCGCAGATCAAGCTGCAGGGTGCCCCGCTGGCAGCTGGCGGCGGCGTGTTTGCCAACCCCGACCAGTGGGACGGTTATCAACCTGCGCGTGACCGGTTGTATGCGGTCTTCAAAGGCCAGGGCGCCCTGCCGCCGGTCAACAACTGCGTTGTGCTGACCGGCGACATTCACAGTTCCTGGGCGGCTGACCTGACGCAGGACCCCAACAACCCCAATACCGCCGCCGGTGGCTACAACGCATTGACCGGCGAAGGCTCGCGCGCGGTCGAATTCGTCGGCACCTCGGTCACCTCCCCGGGCTTGCCGGATGAAACCGGCTCGACGGCGGCGCTGCTGCGCAGCATCAACCCGCACTTCAAGTACATCCAACTGACCCAGCGCGGCTACATGTTGATGGACGTGAGCCCAGAAAAGGTGGTGGGCGAATGGTGGTTTGTAGACACGGTGGCAAGCCTCAGCAATGTGCAGACCTTTGCCGCCGCTTTTGAGGCCAGCAATGGCAGCAACCGGCTGACGCCTTCGGCGCAGACCACGCCCAAAGCCAATCCGCCGGCGCTGGCGCCTTGAGCTGCAACGCGCAGGCCCGAGCGGCTTGCTGGCGGCACCCAGACAGTCAGGGCACCCATCCGCGCGGGTCGGCCCGATTTTTTCACCTTCAATTTCAGGACATCCGATGACCGACTTCAACCTCAACATGCAAGCCGCCAGCAGCCACCGCCGCGTGGCGGTGCTGCTTGCCGGCGCGCTGCTCAGCCTCAGCACCTTGAGCACCCAAGCTGCTGTGATCACGCTCAGCAACACCATGAACTTCCACAACCAGGTGGTTCAGGTGGATTTCAAAATGGCCAGCGCTGGCACCAACATCCGGATCTGGACCGACTCCTGGCTGGCCGGCATCAACTTTGACCCTGCGGCGGCGCTGTGGCTCAAGTCAGGCGACGACTACAGCCGCCTGGCAGAAGTGGACGACGACGACACCATCGCTGCCGGCCAGGGCTTCTACGACACCGGCTTTTTGCTGCCCACACTGGCTGCGGGCGACTACCGCCTGACTTTGGTGGCGGCTTTGAACGCCAGCAACGGCACGTTGTTGTCCCAGGGTTTTGCCTATGACGGTGAAGTGCCGATCCCTCTGGCGCTGTGGAACCAGCCCAGCTACGACCCCAATGCCAATGATCAGAAAGGCGGCTTCTGGCGCCTGAACCTGGACGGCGTGGGCAGCGTCAATTTGGTCTCAAGCCCTTCGACAGCGTGGCTGCTGGCGTTGACTTTGCCGCTGCTGTGGCTGTCGCGCAAGCGGCCCTCTTGCTTGAGCGGACGCGCGGCTGCGTCCCCTTTCCAGTAGCCCCGGGCAGCCTGGCACAGTCATCCGCACCCCGCCGCCGCAGCAACTGGGCCAAGCAGGGCCAAGCACGGCCATGCAGAGCCAAGCTACCCGTTTCAGGGTCAACGGGCGCGCGACGCTGTGCAGCGACGCCGCCCTGCTGTCACCCAGCGCGGTGGAGGGCAAGCCCCGTCAGCCGGGCATCCTGGTCGGCATCGATGGGGCCTACACGCAGTGTTCCAAGGCCTGTCTGCGTTCGCACTTGTGGGACGCCACGCGCTTTGTGGATCCCAGCGGGCTGCCTAAGGCGACGCTGAACAGGTCCCCGCGAGTGTCCGCGCCATTCAGGGCCAGGCCTTCGATGCTGCGGCCTATGACAGCGAACGCAGCCAGCGCTACCGCCTGCGTGTGGGCGTTTGCTGAGCATTTGCTGAGCGCCGCAGCGCACCCGCGCTGGCTGGATCACCCTATCCTGCAGGCTGCACGTGATGCAGGTACATTGTTTTGGATGAATGAATCACCTTCGACCCGTCGCGTGGCCGTGATCGGCGCCGGCATGGCGGGTATCAGCTGCGCCAGGCGGCTGACCGATGCCGGGTGTCAAGTCCATCTGTTTGACAAGTCTCGCGGCGTGGGCGGGCGCATGGCCACCCGACGCTTGCAATGGACAGACCGCGACCATCAGCCGCAGCAGGCCAGCTTCGATCACGGCACCCCGGGCTTCAGCGCTCGCAGCCCCGCCTTTGCCCAGTTCGTGGAGCAGCCCGGCCTGGGGCTGATGCGCTGGCAGCCCACACTGGCACCGGGCAGCTTTCAGGCGCTGGGTGGCCTGGACTTGTGGGTGGCCACGCCGGACATGCCTGCGCTGTGCCGGCAACTGTTGGGCGAGATCCCGATCACGCTGTCTTGCGCCGTGGATGCATTGGTGCAGGAAGTTGCGGCTGCACCGGCTGGCACCACCTGGCGACTGCAGAGCCAGGGCCAGTGTGTGGGCGAGGGCTTCACGCGTGTCGTTCTTGCGTTGCCGCCCGCGCAGGCTGCTGTGTTGCTGCAGCCGCATCGCCCCAACTGGGCGGTGCAAGCCCGGCGCGTGCCGATGCTGCCCTGCTGGACGCTGATGGGCGTGGCCGAGCTGCAGCCCGAAGCCCCTTCATGGCAGATCGCCTGGCCGCAGCGCGGCCCGCTGGCGTCGATCATCCGCAACGAAAGCAAGCCCGGCCGGCAGTTCATGCCTGGTTTTGTGCACTGGGTGCTGCACGCCACCGCCGCTTGGAGCCAGACGCATCTGGAGGATGCTTCTGAGCAGGTCTTGCCACAGTTGCAAGCTGCGCTGGTGGACTGGTTGGGGCATCCGGTGTCTTGGCGCCAGACTCAGGTGCAGCGCTGGCGTTATGCCTCGGCGCCACGCGAGCCGGCCTCGAGTGCCGAGCGATGCTGGTGGGACGCGGGTGCAGGTTCATCATCAGGCTTGGGCGTTTGCGGCGATTGGCTGGGCGGTGCGGGTGTAGAAGGCGCGTGGACATCGGGCCAGGCGCTGGCCGCTGCTGTCTTGGCATAGGGCGACGCTGAACAAGTCCCCGCGATTGTCCGCGCCCTGGTTTGGGATGGGATGCAAGGCGCAAACCGCAGACATGGCCTGGGCTATGGCGAGGATTTGCAACGCCGCAGGCCCCCCAAAGCAGGGATGCGGGCGCCGCGAGTGACTTGTTCAGCGTTGCCTTGGAGCCTGGCCGCGAATGGGAAGCCCCAGCGTCGGTGTGTCATGGAGTCTCGACGGGTGTCGCGAGCCGCTGGTGGTGTGAGGGCGCCAAGTGTGAGAGTGCCGGGTGTGAGAGTACCCAGCGTGAGAGCTTCGGGTGTGGTGACTGCGGGCGCACGCCTGAGTCTGCTGGCTGCCGTGGCTTTGGCGGGTTGCTCTGCGCTGCCCCATAGACCGCCGACGCCCGAGGCTTTGCTGCCCCTTGATGCTGCGGCGAGCCTGTGCAGCAACCAGCCCACGGTGGCCACCGATCAAGCCGCCGTGTAGGGCCGCATCGCCTTCACCCGCATGAGCGGCCAGGTGCTGCTGCAAGTGGTCTACACCGCGTGGTTTCCTGCGCGGCCCAAGACCGGATGGCCGGATTGGCTGGGTGGTGAATTCGACGCGCTGGTCTGGCGCATGACGCTGGACGAGACCGGCACACCGATGGTCTTGGACAGCATGCATGCCTGCGGCTGCTGTCACATGTTCTTTCCCACCCCGCGCATGCAAGCCTAGCCGCAGCCGTCGACGCTGGACGAATGGGCTTTTGTGCCGCGGTCGCTGCCTGCCGCAGCTGCGGGGTCAGACGTCCGCCTGCGCGTGGCTTCACGCACACATGACCTGGTGCGGGTACAACTGCGGCCGGCAGCGCAACCACCCGCAGGACTTCAGCCGCAACGCCACTACTCACTGCGGCCAGGACAGCATCTGCGCCGGCTGACCGGCGCCGATGGCCGCCACCGCAGCCTGTACGGCCCTCACGGTCTGGTACCGGGCAGCCAACGCGGCGAGCGTTACTTTTTCTGGCCGATGGGTGTGCATGATGCGGGCGCCATGCGGCAATCGGGGAGGCACGCGACCGCCATCATCGGCCGCCGGCACTTTGATGAAGTCGATCTGTTGCAGCGCTGCTTTGTACGGCGTTGATCTCTCTGGGGTCGTTCACCACTTGTTGCGCAACTCGCGCAGCTTGACGAATACCAGCTTGGCGTCCGGCTTGGCCGGCAGCTCGGGGAAGCTTTCGCGCAACGCCGCGATCACGCTGGCGCTGTCCAGCCGCATGAAGGTGTTGAAGCGCTTTTCTTCGCCCAGAGTCGTCACTGGCGTGGTGATGGGGTCCAGGCCCTCCAGCTTGTTCAGCCATTCCTGGGCCGCGGCGTTGTCGGGCTCGCGCGCCAATGTGAACTTGAGGTTGTTCTCGATGTAATCATGGCCGGCGTAGACGCGTGTGTCGTCGGGCAGGCGCGCGATCTGGTTGGCGAAGGTGGTGTACAGCTCTTCGACATTGCCGCCGTTGTGGCAGTTGCCGGCGCCTGCGTTGAACAGCGTGTCGCCAGAAAACAGCGCCGGTGTGTCGCCATGCGCTTGCAGGCAGATGTGGCACATCGTGTGGCCGGGTGTATCCAGGCATTCCAGCTCCACCGTCTTGCCGACCTTGATCACGTCACCCGCCTTCACCCCGCGGTCCACCCCTGGAATGCTGGCGCCCGAACGGTAGTGGGCGATCAGTTTGGCGCCTGTGGCCGCCACCATCGCAGCGTTGCCGCCGGTGTGGTCGTGGTGCTCATGCGTGTTGAGCAACTGGGTGATCTGCCAGCCCTTGACCTTGGCCGCCTGCAGGCACTTCTCGTGGTCCAGCGGGTCAATCGCAAGGGCCTCACCGGTCTCGCCGCAAGCCACCAGATAGTTGTAGTTGCGGTAGGCGTTACCGGTCCAGATGCGTTCGACGATCATTGAAGCTCTCCTGCAGTGATCTGATGATTGTAGGAAGGCGTGCCTGAGTGACGAGTCAGGTGAACGAGTCAGGTGCCGACTCATGTGCCGACTCATGCGCCGACTCATGCGCCCTGCCAGCCCCAACCTGCACCATCCACTCGACTTGAAATCCGCCCCCGCCCGACCCACATGGCAACGATGAATGTCCTACTCGTCGTTGCCGCACTCGCGCTCGTCACTGCGATGGCGGTGGCCGTGCTGGCCGGCCCGACGCTGGCGCGGTTGTGGCGGCGCCAGCGCATCACGCGACACCCCTTCCCCGCCACCTGGCGCGACATCATGCGCCGCCAGGTGCCGCTGGTGCGCGAACTGCCTGCAGCGCAGCAACTGCGCCTGAAAAAACACATTCAGCTGCTGCTGGCCGAGGTGCCCTTCATCGGCTGTGCAGGGCTGGCGGTGAGCGAAGAGATGCGAGTCATCATCGCTGCACAGGCGGCGGTGCTGTTGCTGGGGCGCGGCGGATCTTTTGGCAATCTGCGTGAGGTGCTGATTTACCCGGGTCAATTCGTCGTGCCATACAGCAAGCCGGGCGGCGGTGGTGTGGTGCACGAGGGCCGCGATGTGCTGGCCGGGCAGAGCTGGCAGCGCGGCCAGGTCATCGTCGCCTGGGACGCGGTGCGTGACGGCGCCGCCGACCCGCACGACGGCGCCAATGTCGTGATCCACGAATTTGCGCATCAGCTGGATCAGGACAACGGTGTCGCCAATGGCGCGCCCTATGTGGGGCGCGGTGCACGGCAAAGGGCTTGGGGCACGTTGATGCAGCGCGAATTCGTTGAGCTGCAAAACCGCCTGGCCAGTGCGCCGGCAGGGCTGATCCGCCCGTACGCCGCCACCCACCCGGCGGAGTTTTTTGCCGTGATCAGCGAGCTCTTCTTCGAGCAACCTCAAGCGCTGGCCAACGAAAGGCCAGCGCTGTATGAGGGACTCAAGTTCTGCTATCGCCTCGATCCGCTGTCTTGGTAGCCCATGCGCTTCAGCGCAACCTGGCTTGGCTTGATTCGGACAGGCGTCAGCACGCTCTGGGCGCCAGCCGCATGCGCAAGCCCACCGGCGCCATGGCAAATTGCAAGCACTCGGCAGGCGCACTGCCGTCAGCGGTGTCCACCGACTGGACATCAAAATGCTTCAGCAGCGTCAGCGACACCAGCTTCATCTCTTGCAGTGCCAGATAGCGGCCTGGGCAGATGCGGGCGCCGGCACCAAACGGCATCGACAGACGTTTGACCGAAGTGACCCGGAGGTCGGCTGGGTTGCTGGCTTGGCCGCCTAATGGGCCGCTTGATTGGCCGTTACCTTGGCTATCAGCCTGGCTCTCGGCACTCCGCTGCGTTGCGGCTTCGTCACTGCGCTGGCGCAACCACCGCTCGGGTTTGAAACTGCGCGCAGCCTCTACAAACTGCTCGTCCACACTGTCGACCCGCATCAGGCACATCACCACGGTGTCTTTGGGCACGGCCACATCGCCCACCACGGTGTCGTGCAGCGCTTGCAGCGGTATTTGCGGCGCGACGGGTTTCAGGCGCATGGTTTCATGCATGCAGGCTTCCACAAATTCCAGCTCGTCGAGGTGCGCCAAGCTCACCCGCTCTGCGCCTGCCATCACGCGCCGCACCTCGGCCTGCGCACGCTGCAGCGCCGCCGGGTGTTGGTGCAGCAACCAGATGCACCAGGCCAGCGTGTTGGCAGTGGTGTCTTCGCCGGCCAGCAGCATCGTCATCACATTGCCCGCCACCTGGCTGTCGTCGATGCCGCTGCCGGGCTCGTCAGCGGCCACCAGCATCGCCTCCAGCAAGTTGTGGGGGTGCTCCCTGCGCGCAGGCTCAGCCGCCAGCCGCTGGCGGGCGCTGTGGATGAAGCCGTCGATGGCGGTATCCACGGCGACCATGGCTCGGTCCAGCGCCCGGTCAGACGGGATCTTGAAGTAACGCCAATACGGGAAGGCGGCAATCAACCGCGCGTACAGCTTAGGGAAGATCTTGTCCAGATGGTTCTGGATCACATCGTCGTCAGACTGCAGGGTGTTGACGTCGGTGCCAAAGGCCAGCCCGGCGATGGCGTCGACCGTGAAGCGCATCAGATCGGCCTGCAGGTCGATCGACTGGCCCGCCCGTGCCGCCTGCTGCCACCGCGCCTGCAGCCGGTCGGCGCACTTCAGCAAGGCCGGGCAGTAGCGCTTGACGTTGCCAGGGTCAAAAGCCGCCATCACCATGCGCCGCTGGCGCTTCCAGTCTTCACCGTTGACGCCAAACAAGCCCCCCTTGAGGCCCATCTCCAGGCCCACGGCCTCGAGCCGCGCGGTGCGCCTGAAGCCCTCAGGCCTGTCGCGCAGCACCGCAGCCACGGCTTCGTGGTCGGCCACGATCAAGAGCTGGAAGGCGCCCATCTTCAGCTTGTAAAAGCGCCCGTACTGCCGCGCCCACCCTTCTAATTGCAAGTGAAACCGTTGGGGCTGGATGTTGGGCAGGCTGCCCAACACCGGCCAGCCCTTTGGGCCGGGCAGTTCGCTGATCTGACGCAACGGCAGGGCCGCTGCAGCGGATGCAGCGGGCGCGAGCGTGGTGGGTGGGTGGGCCGACATGGGGTGGGACGGGGTGAGAGGGGTTGGCGGTCATTTGGGCGGGAGCTGCTGCATTAGAACTGGGATTCAGGTGGGCGCTGCAACTTACGCGGCCTCAGGCAACGCTGAACAAGTCCCTCGCGTCGCCCTGAGGCCAGTGGTCCGTTCCGCCAAACCCATCACATGACATCGCGCCTTCGTCCGCCATGCGTCGTTGCCAATCCGCGGGCGGCCTCAAATCTGAAGTGCAACACCTCACGCCTGTCAGGTGCTGCGATGACAGAACCGACGATCTACAAACAACTGCGGCCTGAAGAGCGCATGGTGATCTCAAGCATGAAGCTGCAGGGCGCCAGGCGCCAGTACGCGGGCCATGGCCCGCGTACTGGCGCGGCAGAGCCTGACCTACGACCCAGGCAAGGAGATATCGCGACACGCCGACCTGGCCGCCAACACCGTGTCTGCCAGTTGTGTGTGGCGCGCGGCCTGCTGTTGAGGCTGTCGGCGATGGCCTCGAGTTCGTCTTGGCTGTAGATCGACAGGTCGGTGCCCTTGGGCAGGTATTGGCGCAGCAGCCCATTGATGTTCTCGCAGGTGCTGCGCTGCCAGGGGCCATGGGGGTCGCAGAAGTACACCCGCACGCAGTTCCCAGGCAGATTTACATCGCCGCTGACGGGCCCCGAGGCCTCTAATTTCCGAGCCTGGAAGGCGACCCTGGTCGCTGCTGCTGCCTGCAACTTGGTGGCAACCGGAAAGCTCTCACGATCGCCAGCGGCGCGCCCGCTGCACCGGCGGAACCTGGCTGTACCACTTGTGGCGCTGGCGCACCCTTGCTGGTCACAGTCGGCCCATCAGCAGCAGCACGATCAGCACCACCACGATCAGACCGATAACGCCGGTGGGCCCGTAGCCCCAGCTTCGACTGTGCCCCCAGGTAGGCAGCACCCCGAGAAGAACCAGCACCAATACGATCAGCGCAATCAGGCCTAGGCTCATGAGAATCCCCAAAAGTTGAACACGAAGAACGTAAAGGGATAGTAGGTCGTCCCGCGGAGGGTGGTCTGTGCGTTGGCGTACACTGAGGTCCAAGCGGTCGCTGCCCGAAACGCCAACCTGCGCGCGCTGCGCGTTGTCTGCTGGGGAACGAGGGGCCGGAAGCGAGCCACTGCATCCGACGACTGTCGCTGCAGTTCACTCCCCGCGGGAGCAGCGTGGGTATGCGGGCGTGCCGGCAAGCTGATCTCCACCAAAAAGCTAAAAAAGCGCTGAACAACTCCCCGCGAGGCAGTTGTTCAGCGCTTCCCTAAGCCCTCTGTCCTTTTCGGCTGCTCCGATGGCCGAATGAGCCCGCATCACCGTGAGGCTCCGATGTGTGTCACCGCGTGTCGGGGTTTCGCTTGCGTGGGCCGATCGTATTCCCGACGTTCTGCTTGCCGGCGTCGTCGTATCGTTTTACGAGTGCGTTGATCTCCGAGCCAAACAGGATGGCCAGCCCTGCAATGTAGAGCCACATCATCAGCACCATCACCGCGCCGACGCTGCCGTAGGTAGCGTCGTAGTTACCGAAACTTTGCGTGTACCAGGCAAAAGCCAGCGATGCGACCACAAGAACGACGACGCCGACGACGCTGCCTGCCGTGATGAACTTGAATTTCTGCTCGACGTTCGGTGCAAGGTAATAGATGACGGAAAACGCCAGCAGCAGA
>Ga0105044_10009007_pt1 | contig 13671 bp, 10 predicted proteins | sample MAT01_FD_78092 | JGI IMG/M metagenome (GOLD analysis project Ga0105044, IMG submission 78092) | Freshwater microbial communities from Lake Fryxell liftoff mats and glacier meltwater in Antarctica - MAT-01 | ecosystem: Environmental > Aquatic > Freshwater > Ice > Liftoff microbial mat | place...
ACTTATGGTTTGGCATGGGAGAGGAGGCGTTTTAAGCGTCCGGTGGTTTGGTTGGAGAGGCGTTGGAGGTGGGTGAGTGGGTTGAGGTAGTGTTCGATCAGCGTGGTTAGGTCAGGGGGATGAGGGTTGGGCGATCGCCATTCTCCTAAGTGTTCCCAGTCTTGAGCCAAGAAAAGGGCGGGGCAGCGACGCCGTTGTACCTTGCCGCTGGAGGTACGGGGCAACGCACCCGGCTTGAGCAACACCAAACCATACAAGTCTACAAAATGCTCTTGGAAAATCTGCCAACGGAGGGGTTCGACGACTTCTTCTAAGGTTAGGCGTCTGCAAAAAGAGCGCTCCACTTCTTGGGCAACCACAAGACGGCGATCGCCCTCCACCTCAACGGCAAAAGCAGCGGCGCTGTTAGCCCGAAACCCCGGATGGCAGTCTTCCACGGTTTTTTCGATGTGCTGCGGGTAGTGATTGAGTCCCCAAAACACCAGCACATCATGCAAGCGCCCAGTGATATAGAGCTGCCCATCGTGCCAAAAACCGAGATCCCCAGTACGCAGGAAGGGGGTTTCTCCGGTGTCTTGGAGGGTGGCGCGGAAGGTGCGATCGCTCAACTCTGTCTGCCCCCAATACCCACTGCCGAGGCCAGAACCCGCCACCCAAATTTCCCCAACCTGGTCAGGCGCACAACGGGTTTCGCGTTCAGGATCTGCTATCACAATGCGGCCATCGAGCCAGGGCGTGCCACAACTGATGAGGGTGCGCCCGAGAGGAGATTCTGGGCTAGCGGATTCTGAACTAGCAGATTCTGAACTGGCGGATTCTGAACTGGCGGATTCTGAACTGGCGGATTCTGAACTGGCAGATGCGGGAATGCCAGGAGCAGTAGACCCTTGGGGAACCACGCGGTTTTGCTCCAGTGCCTCCCGCTCCACCGTGCAAGTTTGGATGCCCTGCCCCGCTTGCCCCCCAGAAATGAGCAGTGTCGCTTCAGCCATGCCGTAGCAAGGATAAAAGGCCGTGTGCCGAAAGCCACAGTCAGCAAACTGGCGCGAAAACCGCTCTATCGTATCGAGCAGGACAGGTTCTGCCCCCGAAAACGCAACCTCCCAACTGCTGAGATCTAGCGCTGCTCGCTGGCTCTCTGTCACCCGATTACACAGCAAATCATAGGCAAAATTAGGCCCCCCGCTCGTGGTGGCACGATAGCGAGAAATGGCCTGCAACCAGCGCACCGGCTTTTGCACAAAGTCAATGGGCGACATCAACACACAGCCACGCCCCAGATAAAGCAACTGCAAAACATTGCCAATCAGCCCCATGTCATGAAACAGCGGCAACCAGCCCACGACCATCGTATGGGAGCCATGCCCAAACGCTGCCTGAATCATCCGTTGGTTTTGGAGGATGGCGTGATGCGTCACCATCACCCCCTTCGGTTTGCCCGTAGAGCCAGAGGTATATTGCAAAAAAGCTAAGGTTTCGGGGGTGAGATCAGGGGGCGTCCAGGGGGCAGAAGAGGGGGCGATCGCATCTGTTGCCAACGACTGGAGTTGGGGCAGCAGGGGAGCGGCGGCGGTGCTGCTAAGTTGAGCTAGCACCTTGGGCAGCAGGGCTTGGGTGCTCAGCACCAGCTTGGCCGCAGAAGATTGTAGGCGATCGCCCAAATCTAGCCAGCCAGAACGGTTGCGGGGAGCGGCACAGGGCACCGCCACCATGCCCGCATACAAACAGCCCAAAAAGGCGCTAATGAATGCCAACCCAGCCTCGTAGGGATAGACCAAAAGTACGCGATCTCCCACCGAGAGGCTGGCTTGTAAGCGAGTGGCGATCGCCCGTGCGCGCTCATCCACCTGGTGATAGGAGAGCTGCCCTGCCTCCGTTTCACCATTTTTAAGAAATACAAAAGCCATCTCGTCGGGCTGACGCTGAACATGGTCGCGCAGATGCGTCACAAAGGTAGTAGATGGCGGTGCAGGAAGAGGCATCACGAGGAAAACTAGAAAGGTTGGTGCGGGGCTGATCAGATTCAGATTATTCTTCTAACGGTCTCAGGGTTTGGGTTCTGAAGCCGTCTTGCTGCTACCCAGATAGAAGAAGACATCTGAAACGAGACACCCGGACATTTTAGAGGTTGCCGAACCATCAAAGCAATTGACCTGACAGCCAAACCTCTCTTCCGCTGGGTCAGGCCGTTCTTATTCGCATTTTTTTAGGAAGCTAATTAGGAAGACGTAATTATTTGTATAGCCATAGGCACAAAGTTTAGGACACACCAGCATCATTCCCGTTTCCAAGGGAATCCATGGGTTGCACGACTCGCAAGATGGATTCCCGACTGCGCAGGAATGACACATAAATGTCCTATGGATCATGTGGATCATGGCTACGGTATAAGACGCATTTCGACGGCGCTCAATGCTTAACCCCTAACGAGAAGAGGGTTGAGCGGAGTCGAAACCCGGTAACTAAGCTTCATTTAATTCAGCCCACCTACTTAGATCAATAAATTAGATCAATAAAGAGGTAGAGATTCAGATCTCTACCTCTTATTCATGTTCATGCAGATCAAAATCTGCCTAGCAACCGATTAAGCGGCCAAGTTGGCGGCAACAAAATCCCAATTCACCAGCTTATCCAAAAAGTTTTGAATGAAGACAGGGCGGGCATTGCGGAAGTCGATGTAGTAGGCGTGTTCCCACACATCCAAGGTTAGCAGGGCTTTTTTGCCAAGGGCAACGGGGTTTTCGGCGTTGGGGGTTTTGACAATGGCCAGGGTGCCATTGTCTTCGACCAGCCATGCCCAGCCACTACCAAACTGGGTAGCGGCGGCGGTTGCAAACTCCTCTTTGAATTTGTCGTAGCTACCGAAAGCTGCATCGATTTTGGCCGCTAAGTCACCCGTCGGTGCGCCACCACCACCGGGCTTCAGGGAGTTCCAGAAAAAGGTATGGTTCCAAGTTTGGGCGGCGTTATTGAAAATGCCTGTTTTGGCCGCATCGCCGTAGGTTTTTTGAATCACTTCTTCTAGCGATAATGCATCGTATTCGGTGCCTGCAACCAATTTGTTGAGGTTATCAACATAGGATTTATGGTGCTTGCCGTAGTGATATTCAAAGGTTTCGGCTTTCATCCCATCCGCTTCCAAGGCATCGGTAGCATAGGGCAGCGCGGGTTGTTTAAATGGCATGGGTGTTTCCTCTGATTGGATATATTCAAATGTTTTTCAATTGAGCTGGCTTTTTAGCCTGGCTTTTTAGCCTGGTTTTTTAGCCTGGCTTTTTAGAGATACCGAAGGCATCAAAACCACTCAGGCACCTGATCGGCTTCATACAGGCCAAGGAATAGATAGAGCAATGCTCTAATTCCCTCACAGTCATGGCAATTCTTTATTAGAGACATGGCTTAGGTAGAAGAAGAGAGGGGCGATCGCGCCTTTCCCAGCAGTTCCTAGCAGATCCCAGCAGTTCTTAGCATCCACTAGCGACCCTACCGCCCATACCTAATGACCTCAGGCCAGACCGACTACTCGCAAAAACCAATCAAGGCCGAATAGCCTGCAAGCAGACCTTTGACCAAACAGCCAAAAATCTTAACTCCGACTATTGATAGAATTTTATATCAAAAATTCACAAACGTCCGTGAGCTAACTGACATGGCTCCTAGAGATTGGGGGGCGGCGCAGTCAGACACAGGCTTTAAGCTGGATTTTAAAGAATTTTTGAGAAGAAGTTTTTGAGAAGAAGTTTTTGAGCTTTCAGGTGCTTAGGGATACAGCTTGGAGGGGTCGAGTACTCCTTTTTGCTAAGCTCAGTTTGCCAAGCTCAGTGCAATTTCAAAGGGCTTTCAAGGGGAAATGGACAGGTCTGGGGGCAATCCAAAGGCGTGGCTTCAGAAAGACTGGGGGAGAAAGGCCATGCTGCAACCCCTCTTCTCCGCTGAAAACCCCAATTCTGCCCCAAACCTTCGCCATCGCGGGGCTAAAATCCGGCTATCATAGCGAATGTCGTATGAGCTACAGACATGGCTAGGCAGCGCTCCATCCTAATGTTGGTTTTGGTGTTGGCAATCAGCGCCATTGTGGCATTGGTCAATTTGCCCGTGCGCTTGGGGTTAGACCTCCAAGGTGGCACGCAGTTGACCCTCCAAGCCCAAACCACCGCAGCCGTTCCAGAAATCACCCCCGAAAAACTGGAAGCGGTGCGCAGTGTTGTGGAGCGCCGAATCAATGCCCTGGGTGTTTCAGAGTCGGTGGTGCAAACCATTGGCCGCGACCAGTTGTTGGTGCAGTTGCCGGGGGTTAGCGACCCCGCCCAGGCCGAGCGGGTGTTAGGCGGCACGGCTCAACTCGACTTCCGCGCCCAACGCGCCGGCACCGAAGCGCAGTTGCCCATCGAGTTTCGGGTGCGGCAAGAATTATTGATTGAGCAAATTCAATTAGAGGGGAGCGCCGATGTAGAGGCGATCGCCCAAAAGCAAGCCGCCCTTGAGCGCAGCAATGAGGCGATCGCCGGTCTCTTCGACAAAACCGAGCTCACGGGCGAAAAACTGAGCAACGCCTACGCCGCCCCTGGCACGGGCAGTGCCTGGGAAGTGGGGTTGGAGTTCAACACCCAAGGAGGGGTTGAGTTTGCCCAACTAACAGCCAGCGTTGCAGGAACTGGGCGCAGCCTCGGAATTTTCCTCGATGATGAGTTGCTCAGTGCCCCCAGCGTCGATGTTCGCTATGCTGAAACAGGGATTACAGGCGGGCGCGCCAGCATCTCCGGAGGTTTTGGAGCGGAAGGAGCCAACGACCTCGCCCTCCAACTGCGCAGCGGTGCCCTCCCCGTCCCCGTTGTCATCCTCGAAAACCGCACCGTCGGTGCAACCCTAGGCCGTGACAGTATCCAGCGCAGTATTTATGCGGGTCTATCCGGTCTGAGCCTAGTCTTAGTTTTCATGGTGTTGTACTATCGCCTGCCGGGCTTAATCGCCGATTTCTCTCTCCTAATCTACGCCCTGCTCACCTTTGCCATTTTCACCCTCCTAGAAGTGACCCTCACCCTCCCTGGGATAGCCGGGTTCATCCTGAGCATCGGCATGGCCGTTGATGCCAACGTGCTGATCTTCGAGCGCACCCGCGAAGAGCTGCGAGCCGGAAAAACCCTCTACCGTTCCGTAGAGTCAGGTTTCTACCGCGCTTTTTCTAGCATTTTGGATGGTAATGTCACCACTTTAATTGCCTGTATTGCCCTGTATTTCTTAGGTACTGGGCTAGTCAAGGGCTTTGCACTCACCCTGGCTATCGGGGTCGCGGTCAGTATGTTTACTGCATTAACCTGTAGCCGCACCCTCTTGCTCACCGTGCTGAGCGTGCCTTCCCTCCGTAAGTCTGAATATTTTTGTCCCAATCTGCCACCCTCGAATTCTCAGGCAAAGGCCACCTCATGAAAATACAAGTCATTAAGCAGCGCACCCTCTGGTGGACGGTTTCGACTGCCATCATTGTGGTAGGTTTCCTGTCAATGCTGATTTCCTGGCAACAGTTCGGGTCACCTCTCCGCCCTAGCCTGGATTTTGTAGGCGGTACGCGCCTACAGCTAGAGCTAGCCTGTGCTGCCACCGATACCTGCGAAGGCCCCATTGACCCCAGTACAGTGCGCCAAATTTTGGCCGAACAAGGGCTAGAAGGTAGCAGCATTCAGGTTGTAGGCGATCAGCAACAGGCTCTATCCGTCCGCACCTCTACCCTCGCAACCGACGAGCGGGAAGCCCTCATCCAATCCTTATCCGATGAACTCGGAGCCTTTGACCCCAACCTGATTCAAATTGACACCGTTGGCCCTACCCTGGGTCGGCAGATTTTTACATCGGGGCTTTTGGCACTGGGAGCCTCGTTTTTGGGGATCATGGTTTACATCAGTCTCCGCTTCCAAACTGATTTTGCGGCCTTTGCTATCTTGGCCTTAGTCCATGATGTGCTGGTCACGATGGGCGTGTTTTCTCTCCTTGGGCTGCTGTTCAATGTCGAGGTAGACAGCCTGTTTATTGTGGCGCTGCTAACCATCGTGGGTTTTTCGGTCAACGATACCGTTGTCATTTATGACCGCGTGCGTGAAACGATTCAAGCGAACCCTACGCATCATATCAATGACATTGTGGATGAAGCCGTCAACCAAACCTTAACGCGCTCTATCAATACAACTGCTACAACGCTGCTCCCGTTGATTGGTATTTTCCTCTTTGGCGGCGACACCCTGAAATTTTTTGCCTTAGCCTTAATTGTCGGTTTCATGGCCGGGGTTTACTCCAGTGTGTTTGTCGCCAGTAGTCTCTTGGCTTTTTGGCGAGAACGCACGGGTTTTGCCTATGTCAGCACCTTGCCTGAAGCAGAGCCTGCTGATTCTTCCCCCTAAACGCTCTCGATCCTATGCGTTTCCTGTGTGATTCAATCTGTTGAAGGGAGCATACCCGACTGGGAATCGGGCTGGAATGAAGGGAGTTGTTATTGTCTCCGCTGGAATCTTTCCCCACTGACACCCATCCCTGCTGACCTGTGTGAGCCGATAGAGTGCTTGCCCGGTTAGAAAGACTAAAAATGGGAGCATCCAAGAACGCCAAGATGGGCGATCGCCCATCTCACTACTTTTTCGCTTGGATCTGCACAAGCCTATGCCGAGGTTGAATCTTACCCCAAGTGGGCGATCGCCCATTCCATCCCTAGGGGGCGATCGCACCCTACAACAGGAAGTAGAAAGCCTGCATCAGCTATTTGTGATCCTGCGCTGGAGCGTCGTAGGGGCGATGTGGCTGTTCACCTTACCCATTAGTGCTTGGGTTTTGCGTCGAGACTTGCAACTCCTGCGCGATACCTTCACCTGGACGGCGGTGCGCTATGCTTTGGCGTTTAAGCCAGGAGTGGCGATCGCCCTCTCTCTCTGCATTGGGCTGACCCTGGGCGTGCTGCTCTGGCAAAGCCGCAATATCTTATTTGGGTTACCAAACCGCGAAGTCAAACGCCTCTGCAAGCAAGTGCTCCACATCCGCCGCCAAGGCCACCGTCACCCTTTCTGGCGCTGGGTTTGCAAATCCTGACGGGTTCTAGAACCTCCCCGGTTGCCTGCATTCTCGACTCAAAGCTGGGGTTGAGTCCCCAAAATGATCCCTTCGAGAATAAATTAACCCCGAACTTCAGGCATCGACCTCAATCTTTTTCAAATCACATCGGCAAAGGTGCGTTCCATGCGGCGAAAGTAGAAGATGCCGCTGATAAATGTGAGCAGAACAAGGCTGGTGGAAAGGAAAAAACCGGGTAGGTAGATTTCAACATTGCCCCCTAAAATAGCCCAGCGGAAGCCATCAATTACGCCCACCATCGGGTTGAGGGAATACAAGAGCCGCCATTGCGCCGGAACAATGCTGCTGCTAAACCCCACCGGAGATATATATAGCCCAAGCTGCACAATGAAGGGAACGACGTAGCGAAAATCACGGAATTGCACATTGAGCGCCGCTAGCCACAACCCGCCGCCCATGGCTGCGGTGAAGGCGATCGCCACAAATAGCGGCAAGGTGAGCAATCGCCAACTGGGCATAAAATCACACCACGCCATCAGCCCGATCAAAATGAGACCAGAGACCAAAAAGTCTACAAAGCTCACAATTACGGCGCTGGTGGGGATAATCAGCCGGGGAAAATATACCTTTGAGAGCAAATTAGCGTTGCTAATGAGGCTATTGCTGCACTCAGCCAGGGCACTGGCAAAAAACTGCCAGGGTAAGAGGGCTGAAAAAACCAAGATGGGATAAGGCGCACCATTGGAGGGGAGTTTTGCGAGTTGCCCAAACACAATGGTAAAAACCACCATTGTGAGGAAGGGGCGCAGTAAAGCCCACGCCAGCCCAATGGCCGTTTGTTTGTATCGCACAAGGATGTCGCGCCAGGCGAGGAAGTAAAACAGTTCTCGGTAGCGCCAGATGTCGCGCCAATATTGCTGTTCGGTGTGCCCAGCGGCGATGGTGAGTTCGGTGGGAGGCGCTGATGGGGTAGGGAGTTTCCGTCGCACGGGGATACCAAGGCAGTGGGCAGGGAGGTTTCGGGAGAGGAACGGAGCGCTAGGCAGGAAGAGCCGCCCTGCTCTCTAGCGAGGGGCTAGCGAGGGATTACCAGAGTTGGCGATCGCGCATTTGTTCGACTTGCTCTTGGGTATAGGTGTCCGCTGCGGCCAAGAGGGTGCGGGCTTGCTCCAACAGGGCTTCTAGATCCTCGCAAGCTGTCGCAGGGATCGACCGGGCAACGGGAGGTGCGTTTTCATCAGACAGCGCCAAGCAAGCGGCCTGGGTTTCGCCGATCTGATCGGCTAGCTCGGTAGCAGCGATCGCCAGCTCAGGGTTTTCCGATGCTAAGCCCAAAAAATCGACTGGGATCGGGTAAATAATATCCGGGGTTGCCCCCGTCACATCCGACTGGTTGGTGACTTGAGCGGCGGCTGGGGTTGCCAAACCCCAGCCCACCAGACAAAGCGCGACAAACCCGGTTGGGATCACCCACCCTCGAAGATAACGAACGGAGGCCACGACGCAGGGTGCAAGAACCGACATAGGACTCTCTCCGAATGGAATGAAGAACAGCAGCGAATGTTGATAGCAGAGTTTAAGGTTGATCACAGCGTATGTTGATCACAGCGGTGAATAGGAAGATGCCGGGGCAACCTTGGAGCGGGGCTTAAAAGCGGAAGGATAGACCCGCCCCCAGCACCAATCGAGGCCCATCCCCGGCTCCGGCGACATCGCGGAGGGCGGGGGTAATCACGAGGGGAAAGTCTCTGAAGGGCGCAATGGAAACGCCCAGCGCCAAGTCTTGCCCCGTCCATTCCACAATTGCGCTCACTGGCCGCGCAATCCGGACAGCCATACTGCCAAATATGCCTATCGTGTCATTTCCATTTTCAATATCGTCTAAGCTCCGGAATCGACCATTGCCCACGCCCGCTGTCAGGGCAATTCGGCTAAAGGGATCATTGAGGTCAGGCGCGGTTTCGGCAACGTAGGTAATGGAGCTATAGAGGGTATCTTCAAAATCAACGGGGTCGCCAATGGTAAGGAAGCCCTCCCAGCCCGCCGCGATGCTCCAGTTTTCTGCAAAACGGCGGTGAATTTTGGCGTTAAAACCCCCAGAGCCAAAGTCGCGGTTAGCCCCTAAACTGGCCAGCGTATAGGAAAGCTGCACCCCGACTCCGTTGGTGGCATCCCCAAGACCAATGCCAGCGTTGAGGGTGGCATCGGCTTCGTCATTCCCGCGCACGCTGGTTTGAAAACCGAAGCCGACAAACCCAATTCCGGCATCGGCACCATAGCCAGAAGGATTGGCAATGGTGATGGCCGGAGAGCCTTCATAGGTATCGCCAAAATTGGGGTTCTGTCCGAGGTTGCGGAGTTGCTCTTGGATCGTTTCGATCTCTTCGGCGGAGGGCGTTTGGGCGGTTTCTGCTGGCACGATGGGGATGGGAATGCCGTCCTCTTCGCCAACCTCAATCAACAGGTTAGCCAAGATCCCAGGAGCCTCGTTGGCGGTCAGTGTACGCTCCGATAGGCGCTCTGGCTGGCCTTGGCGTTCAGGAAGGGCGATCGCCTCTGCCCCCGCCGCGCTAATGCTACCTTCGTCTAGTGCTGCTGTTGTCCCTAGCTCAGCCATGGGTTCTCTAGTAGCCTCTAGGCTGTCAAAGGTCACAGGTTCGGCGGCAGGTTCGGCGGCAGGTTCGGTGGCAGGTTCGGTGGCATAGTTAACGGGGATCAAGGATTCAGGATAGCCTTCTGCCTTAAATTTTCTACCTGCCGAAGTAAATTCGGGAAATCCGTTGGCCTGTGCTTCGAGATCTGGGGTGATGGAATGCTCCGCAGGCTCGAAGGCAGTGGCCTCACTCTCGCGTAGGTCAGACGTTGGCGTGACCGGAGGCTCTGGGGTCGCGGCGATCGCCCGTTGGGGCAGTTCTTCGCAGGCTAAGGTTGCCAAAGTACATAAGACTGCCGTGGAAACACGCATAGGATGATCCGCCAAAAGGATAGACTCGGAGCTATCCTTTTGTTACGACTTTATCTATGCGTTGTCAGGAAAAAATCTAGATATCATGCCGATCCTCCCCATGGGGATAGTGGCGGCTATTGGCAATTCGCAGATCCGTCACCTGGATCACTGCTAAAAAGCGTAGATTAACGGCACCAAGAGGAGCGTCACCACCCCAAACAGCAGATTAAGGGGAATGCCAATGCGGAGGAAGTCGGTAAACTTGTAGCCCCCTGGGCCATACACCATCAGGTTGGTTTGATAGCCAATGGGGGTTGCAAAGCTAGCCGAGGCTGCCACCATAATGCTGATCACAAAGGGCATAAAGCTCACGCCAAGGCTGTTAGCCAGGGAAAGGGCGATCGGGAAAACCAGGGCAGCGGCGGCGTTATTGGTGATGATCTCGGTTAAGACGGTGGTGATGCCGTAGATGACCGCTAGCGCTAGCCAAGGATCGTCGCCAGCGATGTCGATAAAGGTTGTGGCGATCGCCCCTGCGGCTCCGGTGCTCTCCATGGCTTGACCGATCCCCAAAGCAGCGGCAATGACCAGTAACACCGGCCATTCGATTGAGCGCAGCGCTCGCTGCGGCGCACAACATCCGGTGAGCAGCATCACCGCTGCTGCTAACACAGCGGCTTTGAGCATACTGAGTACGCCAAAGGCCGCTAATAAGACCATGATCACCAGAGCGGCGATCGCCATCGGCGCTTTTTCATGGCGCAGGGGTTCTGAATCAGGGACTCGGCTGATGAGGTAAAAATCGCGGGAAAGGCGCTGCTTTTCTAAGAAGAGGGGGTTGGTTTCTAGCAGCAAGGTGTCTCCGGGTTGGAGGCGCACATCGCCCAGTTTGCCGCACAGCCGTTGACCATTGCGAGCAACCGCCAACACGACAGCATCATAACGGCTGCGAAACTTCCCCTGGCGAATGGTGCGCCCCACAATGGGGCAGGTGTTAGACACGACAGCCTCAATCAAACAACGCTCAGACCGGGGCACCCCTAGTTTGCAAACTTGATTGGTAGCGGGTTGTAGCCCCCGCAGGCGATGCAAATCTAAAATTGAGTCAACGGCTCCCACAAAGACCAGTTGATCCTGCTCTCGCAGGATGGTTTTCGGACTCACCGCTGGTAGCACCTCCTCGCCTCGCACAATTTCAACCAGGTACAAATCGGGGAGATGGCGCAGGCCAGCTTGCTCGACAGTTTTGCCAGCAATGGAGCTTTCGGCAGGGACTAACCACTCCACGGTATATTGCCGCACATCGTCGGTTTCGCTAATGGCAGCGGTGCGATCGGGCAGCAGCCAGCGCTGGGCTAAGAGCAAGAAGAGGGTGCCAGCGATCGCACAAGGAACGCCAACCCAAGTAATGTCAAAAAAACCAAGACTCGGTAAGTCTGTGGAAGAAACCACCAGGCCGTTAACCAATAGGTTGGTGCTAGTCCCAATAAGGGTGCAACTGCCCCCAAAAATCGCCGCGTAGCTGAGGGGGATCATCAGCTTAGATGGGCTGATTTTGAGCTTGCGACACCAATCAGAGACCACCGGGATGAACATTGCCACCACGGGGGTGTTGTTCAGCACCGCACTCAATGCGGCCACCGGAGCGATGAGGCGAAGCAAAGCCATGGGGGTCGATTTGGGCATCCCTAAGACCCGCTGCGAAACCCAAACCAAGGCTCCTGTTTGTTGTAACCCTGACACCACAACATAGAGCACAGCAACGGTAATCATGCCGGGGTTGCTAAACCCTGCGAGGGCGGCTTCGGTGCCTAAAATCCCTGTCAGGTAAAGGACAGTCAGGCATCCTAGAAAAATAATTTCAGCCGATAAGCTGGTGGCGGCATTGATCGCAAAGGCCGCTAGGGTGACGGTGATGGTCAGCCATCCCTGCCACTCTAACGTGGCTAGGGGAGACCTCTCCAGCAGGGGAGGTAGAAGGGCGATCGCCCCAACCCCAACAACCCCCAGCCCTGCCATCCACAGCCATGTCTTTTGTGTAAAGGGAACCCAACGAACGTGAGAAGAGCCAGAAAGTTGCATAGATGGAGACACCAAAGGGGTGGGAGTCTTGGATTTGAGGTCGCGGGTTAAAGGCATGGCGTGAATGAGCTACCAATCTGAATTGTAGTGGACGTTAACTCAAATGCAAACCAAATGCGATCGCTCTTCGTATAGACCTGCGGTTTGCCGACCCATTTTTTGCCGACCCATTTACTGCTGACCAGCCTACAATCATGCCGTCGTCTGATTAAAAGAGATGGCTGGCAGTTATCCAAATGATGGCCGCTTTGACTCACCATCGTGGTTTGCAGATAACCTTATGTATAAGCAGCCCTCGCTTCAGGATATCCATCCTGGCTCTCGTCTGGCCTCCACCGACCGTAGGGATAGGATGGCTAGCCCTAGATCGTTCCTTCAGAATTCTGGGCAAATTCTTAGCAAAATACTGTGTCAAAATACAAAAGCTAGTCCTTGGAGTAACGGCATGGCCAAGAAAGCCAGTTCAGCCCCACCGCCGGATCTGATCCAAACCCTGACCCAAAAAAACTTTTTGTTTCGGGACTTAGACCCCGACTGGTTGGCTGGCTACCTCACCGCCGAACAAATTGTCCAAGAAAAACTATTCTCCAGCCGTCCGATTTACACCGCCTTTCGCCCCGATCGCTCCCTAGAATTTCTCTATCTAATTTTCTCGGGTGGCCCTGTGGTGGTGCATAGTACGCCACTGAACCGCGTTATCTCGATGACCTATCCCGGCGGCTGTTTTGGGATGCGCAATTTGCCCTTTGGCTATGGCCAAGTCGCGCGCTCTTTCCCTAGCCTCGTCGAGGCCTACAAAACCACCGATGTTGCCAAAATTCCCTGGGAAGTGGTCAACACGCTCCATCAAGAAAGCGAAATCTTTCGAGAGCGCTATGGGTTGCTGTTTGAGCTGCGGGAGAAGTTTCAATATCACCTGCTCAATTGCAGCACCTACCCGCCCCAAGCGGTTGCAGCACTGTTGCGGGCGCTCGTCTACCAAGAGCGATCGCTCAAGCACCAACCCAATGCCGATGGGGTTTACACTTTCGATTTGGCGATCGACATCATTGCCCATGCCTGTCAACTCAACCACCGCACCGTCGAACAAGTGCTCAAGGGCATGACGAAGGTGGGGCTGATTCAGGTTAGCTCTACCTCCGACACCCAAGGCGATGTGATTACGGTCCTCAATGCCGAAGGCTTAAAAGAAGTCTATGGAGCCACCCGCGACAAAGTAGATTGGTGGCCTCTCCGCTAATAAGGAAACACCCGGTGTCTTTGAAGACACCGGGTGTTTCCTTATTAGTGGAAGCTGGCGAGGCTGGCTATAAAATGCGGTTTACCAACCCAATTCATCGGAGGAGACATCGCCCCATAACTCAACCCCTAGGTCGTTGATGTGGAGAATAGCCGCTGCGAGTTGTCCTTGGGTGCCCTGCATTTCGAGATCAAACCAGCCGCCTTCGCTGCTATCGGCGGCCAACAACGCAGACAAGATAACGCAGACAAGATAACGCAGACAAGATAACGCAGACAAGATAACGCAGACAAGATAACGCAGACAAGATAACGCAGACAAGATAACGCAGACAAGATAACGCAGACAA
>Ga0105044_10009009_pt1 | contig 13670 bp, 9 predicted proteins | sample MAT01_FD_78092 | JGI IMG/M metagenome (GOLD analysis project Ga0105044, IMG submission 78092) | Freshwater microbial communities from Lake Fryxell liftoff mats and glacier meltwater in Antarctica - MAT-01 | ecosystem: Environmental > Aquatic > Freshwater > Ice > Liftoff microbial mat | place...
AGAGCGCCTTTGACCAATGGCGGGAGGAGTTCAATGTGGTGCGTCCCCACCAGGCACTCGGAATGCGCTGCCCTGCGGAAGTCTATGAACCCTCCTCACGGGCCTACGCGGGGTTGCCCGTGAGCCTTGACTACGGAGCTATGGAAGTGCGGCGAGTCAACACCAAGGGGATGATCAGCTACCGGTGCGAGCGCAGCTTCCTCTCCGAAAGCATCGGAGGCTGGGACGTGGGCCTCGCCCCGGTCGCGGACGACCTTGTGGAAGTGCGATTTGCCAACCTGCTACTTGGTCATCTCGAACCAAAGACCGCGAGCTTCAGGCCCATTGTCGAAGGTGGCGGAGTTGTCGCAAAAGCGAAAACCGTAAAAACTAGAAAAAAATCCCCCGCGGGGGACGCCCCGCCCTGCGGGCGGGGCGAAGCTTGTGACGAGCCGGAGGTCTCCGGCTCGTCATGTAACCTCAAAGACAACCCTAACTTGTAACCCCAACCCTAAAAGTGTTACCGATGTATTGAACCAAAAGTGTTACCGATGTATTGGGTGCGCCAGGGACAGGCCCCGAAGTCTTGTGCCTCACCCCAATCCCCCAACGGGGAAAGACAACTTCCGGTTCCTGATTGGCGGTCGTGTCGCGCGGCGTCGGCGGTCGCTTCTACGATGTTCTCGACGGCACCTGCGGGATCGAGCCAGTCTCTTTTTCTCCGCAGAACAGCGTGAGCGAGCTTCAACGTGGAACGGGTTTTCCACCCCATTTTGCGAGCGGGATCGGCGGAGGTAATGGAGAATCATCGTTCACGGAGGAGAACCTCACCGCAAGGGTGGCATCGCCCCCATCGACAGGGATCTTCACGATGAGCTTTCGCGTGTCCTCCGTCGGGTAAGCGGGTTCCTTCAAGTCGACATCCTCGACTTGGAATACGGCGTTCTCCGGTCGCAGGATTGTGACACGCAATTGGCGCCCCCCTAGACCGAGCAGAGCAACGTTGCCGGTGCAGTCCACGGTCGCATGCGTGTGCATCGCCCAGACGAGATTGCCTGATTTCGGCTTCAGGAATTCGTCCTGGATGAGAATCGAGGGCGACTCACCGCGAGTCAACAAGATGCCGCGACGCACCTCTTTTGCGGTGCTGTAGCCTTTCGATAGATCCAGCACGGCCCAGCTCTTGGCGGCGGTGGACTCGAAAGTCTCGACGAAGCCGGTGCCGTCGAGCTCCTGGTTTTCGTGGTCCCAGGTAAGAGTGTTCTGGCCTTTGCTGGAAGTCCGGTAGTGAGTGAAGCGCTCCGCCCCGAAATAACCGGGCAGGGCGTAGCTGTCTGCCCCCAGATCGATGCCCCACCTCATTCCGAGGGCGTCCAGCACGAAGGTGCCGAGATCGAGGTTTCCGTGGCTGAATCGGTTGTCGCCACCTTTGGCCAGAATGGACCAGGCGTTTTCATCCCAGGAAGTCCGCAGGGAGACCATCTCGATGCGCCGGAAGATGCGGTCGCAGGCTGCCTGCTGCCACTCCGCGATATTTCCCTGACGGTCGAACCAGATCAAACCATGAGCGTTTCGGAACCATTGCCATTTGGCGTTGGTGCCAAATTTATCGACGTGCGACTTGAACATGGAGGAATAATCCGTTCGCTGGAAGCGGCGGCCCATATAGTTGAGGGCGGCGATATTCCAATCCGAAGCACCGGCATCGGCGAAGTTGAAGGATTCACCGGTCGATCCCGTGGCGTGTAGCATGAACTCCGCCGCTTTGTCGAAGCCGGGGGATGCGCTGATCCCGCCGTCGGATCCTGTAGCCGTGCGCAAGGCCTCGGAGGCGGTGATGACGTAGTTCGTGGCGTAGTCCCAGTAAGCGGGCCCCTCGTCCCAGGCACCATCGGGGAGGTAGAGGTTCATCGCCGGTTCGAGACTCTCCAGCGCTGTCTCCAAGATTCGTTGCGACTCTCTTGGCTCTTCATCGGCAATGGCAAGAGCGGCTGTGATAAGACCGCCGTTGCAGACATGGTTCCAGTTGTTGAGATGCTCACCACGATGCCAGCCCGAGGGTCTGGCGTAAACCAGCATGGCGGGGGCGAAGGCTTTGTCGAGAATCGCCTGGCGAATCCGGGTGCGTTCGGATTCGCTGAGCTGATCATAGAACCAGTCGTAGCCGATGGCCATGCCATGCACCATTTCGCCGACGTCGAGGAAGTGGGAGGGATTCCAGTCCTTGAAGGAGCATACGTTGAGCATTTCCTCGATGGCGCGGGCGGACCACTTGGGATCGCCGTCGAGGCGGTGTAGGATGCCCAGCACGTAGACGCGCGCGACGAAGGCTCGCGAGGTTTCCAATAGCCTGATTCCATCCGGTAGAACGTATTCCAGCGAAGGGGCGTTCAGAAAGTCATTCCCCGAGGTCTGCACGGCGCTGTAAAGCTTTTCCGCGATCGGATCGCTTTTGGTGAGGCCCTTGAGCGCCACCCAGTCTTCCTCAAGCATCATGAGTCGGGGATGGCCGCTCCGGAGGTTCTTCAGCAACGCGTTGGTGCTTTCAAATTTTGCCGTTGCCTTCGTGAGCGGTTCCAGAGATTGAACTTTCCATGCGTCGGCCCCCGTCAGAGGCGGTGTGAGCAAGGAGTCCGCCACTTCGCCGATATAAGCGGTATCTGCGGTGCTCAGTGCATTGATAGGCAAGTTGAATTCGCGGCCATCGCGCATCGCCACTTTGATTGCAGCCGCTTCGGGGTCGTAGGAGAGGAGGACGGCTTCGATCTGGCGTCCCTGCTGATTGGTCCATTGCCGAAACACGGGGGCGGCGGCCGGTGCTTGCTTCGGCACCATGGATTTCAAAGGCTGCTGAGTGGAGGCGGTGACCCGGAAATTGTCTACGATGATTTCTCCGTGGTTGTCGGTCCCGGCGAATCCGAGCGCGAATTCGTCGAAGCTTGTCTTTAGCACTGCATCTGCAGGCTCGGAGGCAGACGCCAGTTCCCGGTCGTCCACCGAACAATGGATTTCCAATGCTCCGCCGATCAGTCGGGTCACGGTGAGGCGTAAGTGATGCCTTGCTCCATCGGCCGGCAGAGAGGGGCCTCGCTTGCCGCCACTGATTTCTTTGGTGCCCATCGGTTCGGGACCGCCGAGGATGTCGTTTCCTCCGAGTTCCCGAAAACAATTCGATCCGCGTTCGCCCCCGCCACCCGGATTGGAACTCACTCCGTAGCCAGAGTCGTCGTTGCAGGTGGAGTGACCTTGATCCGCAGTGCGTAGGGTTCCTGCCGAGTCGTAGACGCCCAATCGGATTCCAGCACCGATGTCGGGCAGACCGGCGGGTAGGAGATAGTCGAATTCTACGGTCAAGCTGTCACCGTCCGCGTCCAACATCACTGCCGGGAAGTGAGTCGAAAAACTCGAAAATCCGGCGGCGGGCTTGAGGTGTAGCGCCTTGCCGTCGCCCAATCCTTCCGCCTCATCGACCACATGAAGATTGAGCTTTGCCTGAAACCAAATCAACCCGAGCGGGTCGCCGCCGGAGGTAAAGTGCTCTCCATCAGTGAATGGATCATCCGCGACAACGACAGGTTCCGCGAGAGCTGAAAAGATGGGAATCACGAAAGCCAGGTGAAACATTGAGCGGAGGACCAGATCGAAGGCTTTAGATGGGTTCATGTCGTAGTGGGTGGTTGGACTGCCGAATGGATGTCAGCCAAGAGAACCGGCTTACACTCATATATCCGATTTGTATGCGTCTATGGCAATAAACCTTCAGTTTTCTTGTGCTCTAATGCTGGATCATAAACCGTCGCTTTACTCCTCCTAGGAATTTGCTTTTTCAACCCTTCGGCTTCCTTCCCGCCGAAGGCCCGGGGCGGGGATGACGAAATTGCCAAAGAGTCGGGCATCAAGTCCGCCCGGCTCAGCTTTCGCCTCCTGTATTGCCCGCTCCAAACACCCCCGAGACGCAGGGCGACCCGTTGACCAGTCACAGCAGAGCAGCCAAAAAAGAATCCGTTCAAAGCGGCGGCAAGCATGATGAAAGGCCATGACCGTGGAAGGATTCGGAAGTTGCCCAGACAACGATATCCACCCAGACTTGTAAAGAGATGGCTTTGGCCCGATCCCTTTTCCTCATGGCCTCAACAAATCTTCCAGCATCGCAGATTTATGACACCGGAGTGCTCCGTTCGGCGGATGCTGCGGTGATCGCGGCCAACGATCAGGCCCTCGTGCAGGGACTGGCGCTGTTCGAGACCCTCATGGCCATTCGGGGACGTGCCTTCGCAGTGTCCGAGCATCTTGAGCGCCTCGGCAAAGGTGCCCGACGCTTCGGGCTTACTCCTCCCGGCGAAGACCTGCTCCGCGGAGCGATCAGCACCGTCATCCGGGCGAATGCCCTCGAAGATCACCCCCGCACCCGCGTGCGGGTCACCCTGACTGCGGGACCGGGCGATCGCCGCCTCGCACCCGACGCGGCCGCGCAACGGCTTCTGATCGAGGCGAGTCCCGCTCCCGAGTATCCTGAGATCGCTCACCTCATCACTGTTCCCTATTGCCGCAATGATCGCGGGGCGCTCGTCGGTCTTAAGACGATCAACTACGCGGAGAACGCTCTCGCCGCCGCCGCCGCTCGCCGGGCCGGAGCGGATGAAGCACTTTTTCCCAACACCCGTGACCAGCTCTGCGAAGCGACCTGGGCCAACGTATTTGTCTATCTGCAAGGGAGGGTTCTCACCCCCCCCTTGGAGTCGGGATGCCTCCCCGGCGTGACCCGGGAAATCGTGATTCGATTGGCGCGGGAGCTCGGTATTGCTATGATCGAGTCGGACCTTGCCATGGACACCCTGGGAGAAATCGAGGGTGCCTTTTTGACTTCGACCTTGCGTGGACTCCAAGGCGTCGGATCGATCAATGGTCGGGCCATGCCGCTGGTGCCTTGCCCTCCCTTTGCGGAACTGCGACACGCCTATGGATTGTGTCTCGCGAGTGGCGTTTGACAGGTTCCACTGGCCTACACGCGGACTTGCCAAACGGGCGCGCCATCCACATAACTTGAGGATGACCCCTCGCTCCTTCCTCGCCTGTCTTCCCATCGCCTGCCTCGCCGCCGGTTCCTCCGCTCGAGCCGTTGATTTCGAAAAAGAGATTTGGCCGATCATCGAGAGCACATGCCTGGAATGTCATCAGGCCCCGCATGAAAAAAACGGCAAGGTCAAAAAGCCCAAAGCCGGTCTTCGGCTCGACGGAGCATGGGCTATCCTCGCGGGTAGTGACGACGGCTCCATCCTCACCGCCGCCAAGTCCAGCGAAAGCAGCCTCTACCTCCGCGTTACCCTGCCGAGCGATGACGACGACTTCATGCCTCCGAAGGACAAAGGTGATCCTCTCACCAAGACCGAACTCGCTCTGCTAAAAAAATGGATCGACGACGGCGCCGACTTCGGCGGATGGGAGGGCAGTCAGGAGGGACGCTCCGGCGGAGCTGCGTCAGCGACGACTCCGACAATGACCCCGACGATGACCGAACCAACCGCAAGCGCTCCAGTGACCGCCACGGCTGCCGCTGCCGCGACCCCCTTCATCGCCATCGTCACCCCGACCCAGGAATTGTATAACCGCCTCGCCACCGGCCTGAGCGCCCCCGAAGAGAAGCTTTGGGAGCCGATCACGAAAGTCGGAGGGCGCGTCCAAAAACTCTCAGATGCGAGCCCGCTGCTATCCGTCGATTTCCGCGCCGGAGCTGCCTCGGTCGATGATGCCATGATCGCCCCGGTTGCCGCCCTCGGCGAGCAGGTCGCCCATCTCGATCTCTCCAAGACATCCGTGACCGATGAAGGATTGGTCGTGCTCAAGAGCCTCCCCCGGCTCGTCAAGCTCGACCTAAGCCGCAGCGCCATCAGCGACGCCGGAATGGCCCATCTCGCGGGACTCAAGGAGTTGCGCACTTTAAATCTCTACGAAACCGCCGTCACCGATGCCAGTATCGAGACGATCCAAGCTCTCCCCACCCTCGAAGCCGTCTATCTCTGGAAGTCAAAGGTTAGTGAAGCCGGGGCCAAAAAGCTCCGCGAAGCCCGCCCCGAACTGAAGGTCAGCACCCAGTGAGACTGTTTTCAGGAGTTCCGATTGTTGGAATTCCGTCCTGAGTGTCACTGGGCTTGCTGCACTCGGAGTAAAGGACCACGAATTGACACGAATGATTACGAATCAAGCGATTCTGTTGAGCGATTGATTCGTTTTCATTCGTGTTCGTTCGTGCTCAAAATTATCTTCTGACAACGGAGTATACATCTCGTCCATTCGAATCGGGTCCTCACTTCAATCCCAAAGCCCACTGCACCACCGGAGTCGGATCGTAGAGGGAATGGGGATGATGGTCCCCACCCGCTTTAACGATCACCCGGATGTCGCCACCGGCCGCGAGATAACGTTCCTTGAGGATCCCCGCATTCTCCTGAAACGGCACGACCTGATCGGCTCCTCCCGCCACCACAAAAATGGGGACTTTCGCCGCCGCAACCCCGGCGAGCTGCCCGAGGGGGCCTTCCCAAGAGTCGGCGGTGGTCTCGGTCAATCCATAGGCCGCCATGCATTTTGCCCAAAGATCGGGGGAGGATCGCTTCGGCCAGGTGTGGATGTCGAGCACCGGTGCATCCAGATAAACGCCCGCCACCTTCTCAGGATGGCGAATCGTCCACCGCATCGCCGACAAGCCGCCTCGACTGAAGCCCTCCATGACTGGACGCGGAGCGAGGTCGAAGCGACGACGAGCCTCTTCGTAAAAGACATCGAAAATTTCCATCGCCTCGGGACCACCAAAAAGATCCGCGACATCGACCCAGGCCACATGCCATCCTGCGGCGAGTAGAACCTCATCGACCGCCGGAAACGCTCCGTAAAAGCGGCAACGCCAAATCCAGGGATTGCCGGGGGCCGGGTTCGTCGGAATGGTGACCTTGGCCGACTTTTCCGCGACACTGAACTCCTCGGTCCGGTAGGTGCCCAAGGCGGCCCGCGCCGTGCCTCCGGGCAGACCTTCGATCTTCCGCACCTGATGCGCCTCCGAGTCGCCAATGTAAAGATCACCGTTGATCGGATCGATGCCCACTCCGTGCAGACGGGCCATGGCGCAGGCCAGCGGATCGGGCGAAGCCGGGCCATCACCCTTTTTCCCCGTTCCGGCGATGAGGCGGAGGGTCGGCGGGGCGGTGCTCAAGTCGATGGCTCGGACACTGTGAGATTCGGTATCGGCGAGATAAATCAGCTTACCATCCGGCGAGATGGCGACACCCTTGGGTCCCGAAAGCGTGGCGGTGACGGCAGGTTCCGGTTCGGTGGCAAACCCCTTTTTCCCAGACCCCGCGACATGGAAGAGTTTCGGCTTCTCCGGGTCGCTGGTCATGTCGATACGGAACACCTGATTCCCTTCGCGCAAGGCCAACCAAAAATTGCCCTCCGGATCGCGGTCGAAAGCGCGGGGCCCGTTGAGCGGAGTCTCCGGACCGACCAAAGCTCCGTCGGGGGTGGCGGCCGCTTTGCCCGTGCCGCACCAAGTGCTGATGATGCCGCTTTCCACATGGATGCGTCGGATCCGGTGATTGCGGATATCGCAGATGAAGAGATTGGTGCCCGCCGCATCAAACACGAGAGAGTGAGGCTGATTGAACTGGGCGTTCCGGGCCAGTTCACCATCCCCGAAGAATCCTTCGACTCCCGTTCCCGCCACCGTCTCGACCACATTCTTGCGTGCATCGAGACGCCGCACGAGGTGATTCTTCATCTCCACCCAATAGAGATCGCCGTTCGGATGAAAGCGGACTTCGTAGGGCTCGTAGAGTTTTGCCTCGAGCGGCGGTCCACCGTCCCCACTGTAACCTTGCTCACCGGTCCCGACCAAAGTGACGATTTTTCCATCCTTTCGTGAAATGCGGCGGATGCAATGATTCCCCGTATCGCAAAAGACGATGTCTCCATCCGGGGCGACGATCACCCCAAAAGGATTGTTGAGCTGGGCCGCCACCGCAGGTCCGCCATCACCCGCATAGGCCGCCTGCCCGGTGCCGGCGACGGTGCTGATACGGGGTTCGGCGTAAAGTCCGGCCAAACCCGCAAGCAGGAAGCCGAGGTGAATGGTGATGTGAAAAATCGTTCTCATGATGATGCGATGCTAGCCTGTGCCACGGACGTGACGAGGAAAAACTTGCCTCAATCACGCGATCAAGCCAGCCTTTTGCCGCGACGTAGGCAACGGGATATGGCACAACAGCAGTCGCAAGCCGCCACTTTAACGATCCATGAAAAAAGCCATCTCCCTACTGACCCTGCCACTTTTCGCCTTTATTCTCGCATCATGCACGGACGACCGTTCGGATTTGGAGAAGGCCGCCGACAAAGTCAGCGACACGGTCGAGAAGGTGGGTGAAGACGTCAAAGAAGTGATCGAGAGGAACTATTAAGTTTTTTTCATACCCTATCAGGTGATGCACCATACCCTCTTCGGTCTCGCCCTTTTCACGGGTATCCTGGCAGCGACGCTCGATGCTACAGCGGAGTCCCCTGCCCTCGAGCCTCTCTGGCCTGCGGGAAAAACGCCCTACGCGCTCCCCGTCGATGCCGAAACCGGTTCCCCCGGTCTGCGAGCCTACCTGACCAAAGGAGGGGAACGCCACACGGGTGCCTCAGTGTTGATCTGTCCAGGAGGAGGCTACGGCGGGCTGGCCCAGGATCACGAAGGCCTGCAACCCGCCGCCTGGTTTGTGGAACAGGGCGTCTCCGCCTACGTCCTGCAATACCGGCTCGGCAGCGCGGGGCATCACTACCCGACGCAACTCGCCGATGTTCAGCGCGCCCTCCGCACGATGCGCTCGCGAGCCGGGGCGGATGGATTGGATCCCGCCCGTATCGCCATCATGGGATTCTCCGCCGGCGGTCATCTCGCGAGTATGGCCGCAACCTTGTTCGACGAAAAGGCCTATGAGAAAAGTGATGCCATCGACGAAGTGAGTGCCCGCCCGGACCTCGCCATCCTTTGTTATCCGGTGATCAGTCTCGATGCGGCGATCACTCACGGTGGCTCCCGCAAAAACCTGCTCGGCCCGGATCGTGCGGCCGATGATGAATGGGCGAAGAAGCTCTCCTCCGATCTGAACGTGACGGGCAAGACTCCACCGACTTTCCTGTTCCAAACCGACGCTGACACCGCTGTGCCCGCCGAGAATGCCGCCCGCTTCTATCTCGCCCTTCGCGCGGCCGGGGTGCCCGCGGAATTCCATGTCTATCAGGATGGCCCCCATGGAGTCGGTCTGCGTCTCAGCGACCCTGTGCTCGGCTCCTGGACCGGCCTCCTGAAGAACTGGCTCAAGGGGAATTTTTTCTTTGCTCCTGCTCCGCCAAGGGTGGCGGTGTCGGGGACCGTGACCCTAGACGGAACTCCGCTCTACCGGGGAGCCATCACCTTTTATCCCGAGAATGATGCCCTCCCCGCCACCAGCGCCTCTCTCCGCGAAGGCAAGTTCAGTCTCAAGGCCGACGACGGTCCCCTCGCCGTTCCCAGCCGGATCCAACTTGAAGGCTGGTCCGACGCCACCGGCACCGGCCTTGACGGAAAACTGGTCGTTCTTCATAAGCTCAGTCCAGCCGATTCCCAGGACCTTCGCATCGAAGTGACTCCTGAGATGGCCCCTTTGACATGGACATTCCGATCGCGTTGATGGTGAGGGCACTCTCACTGATCTGCCGCACCACCGGGGCCATCTTCACTCCCCGGTCCCGATGATCAAATCAGGCCGATAAAGCTCCGCGTTGCCCGCTTGGAACTCCGCCTTGAGGGTGATCTTGAAACGGGTCAAATCGACGAGGTGCCAGCGGAGAAAACGCCAGGCACCGACTTTGCCATCGTGCTCGATCCCGACGAGAAGATGGTGGGCATCGTGGAGGACCTTGTTGGTCTCAGTCTTGGGGGTGAAATAAAAGGTCCGCAAGCTGGAGGTGAGCGACCCTTGCTCGACGAGCTTGGGATCGAGGTAGGCCACCCGGCCGCTCGCCTGATGATGAATGATCAAATCGGGATATCCGACACGCTGAAGATTTCCTGCGGCGGTGCGGGGAATCTCGCAGTTCAATTCGGGCATCCGGTCAATCTCCTCCCTCAGGGCATCTTCGAAGTAGCCGCTCACCTCATTGATGCGACCGACGGCGGAAGTCGGTGAATCGGCTTGATTGAAGCGGGTCAGCACTTTCCCAAGCGCGGTGCGGATCCCGTCATAGATTTCCTGATCGACCGGATCGTTCGGATCGAAGGGGATCACCTGATGTCCCGTCGAGGTGGCAATGAGCGACTGGAACTCGACGTCGCGGAACGTCCCTCCTCCATTGAGCACGGTGGCGACGAGCGCATCAACCGATGGTTCCTGCTCGATCACGACCGAAGTCGGCGCGTTTTTCTCACAAGCGCCCAAGACCATCGCGATCATCGCCGCAGCCACAAACGAAAAAATGGGGAAGCGACCTTGCATCATCAAACATACTCGCATCCGCTCAAAAAGGTAGCTCGCGCCGCCGCCGCCGCCTCGGCTGTGCTCGCGTGCACTCTCGCCAGCACGTCGCCCGCCGCCACCACCGCTCCGACCTTCGCGATTCGGTCAAAGCCGACCGCCGGGTCGATCCGATCTTCCGACTTACCCCGTCCCGCTCCGAGGGCCAAGCTCGCGCGAGCTACGGCATCGGCGGAGAGGCCGGCCAAGACGCCTGACTGGTGACTCGTGATTTCCTCGATCACTGGAGCGGGATGGACTCGGTCATAGTCGTCGAGACAATCGGGATCCCCGCCCTGCCAACGGACCATCTCCCGGAATTTCGCCAGCGCCGTGCCGTCGTCGAGCCAGGCCTCCAGGCGGGCGCGCTCGACAGTGGCGACTTCGACCGCAAGATCGAGCACGATCTTGCGCAAGTCAGCGGGACCAGCACCCCGCAAACAAGCGAGCGATTCGGCGACCTCCAGCGCATTGCCCACCGCCTGCCCCAAAGGTTCGTCCATCGGATGATAAAGCACCCGGGTCCGCACTCCCATCGCCTCGCCGACCGCCCGCATGGCCTGACCGAGAGATTCGGCGGCCGCCCGCGTTTTCATAAAAGCCCCTGAGCCGAATTTCACATCGAGGACGAGGACGTCGAGCGCCTCAGCGAGCTTCTTCCCCATAATCGATGATACCAGAAGAGGCTCGCTCTGGATGGTGCCGGTGACATCGCGCAGGGCATAGAGCTTCTTATCGGCGGGGCAAAGCCGGACGCTTTGTCCCACCATGACCACTCCGATGGCCAACAACTGAGCGAGCACTTCCTCGCTACTGCGCTCGACTTGAAATCCGGGGATCGCCTCCAGCTTGTCGAGCGTGCCCCCGGTCAAGCCGAGTCCGCGCCCCGAAATCATCGGAACCCAAAGATCATCGCAGGCGAGCAGGGGGGCGAGCACAAGTGACACCTTGTCCCCCACTCCGCCCGTCGAGTGTTTATCGACTACGCGCGGGGAACCAGGGGGAAACACCATCCGCTCCCCCGACTTGAGCATCGCCCGGGTGAGGTCGGCCGTTTCTTCCGCCGTCATTCCACGGAAGAAAATCGCCATCGCCAGCGCGGACATCTGATAGTCCGGCATCGTCCCCTCGGTGAAGGCCTCAATCAGTCCCTCGATCTCATCGCGGCTCAGGGTGCCTCCGTCACGCTTTTTCTCAATCAACGAAGGCACATGCATAACATCGGTCAGTGCGCCACGGCACCGGATTCAGAATTCAATACAATGGCAGGACGAAAGCCGAGCTGAAAATTCAGCAACTCCGGCACACCACCATATCGGTAAGCGGAACGGCAGTCGGCGGCGACATTGTTCCAGCCCCCGCCACGCAACACTCGGTGAGTGCCGAACAAACTGCCACGAGGGTCCCGCACCGGTTCGCCCGGATAGGCACCATACCAGTCGGCGCACCATTCCAACACATTGCCGTGCATGTCGAACAGGCCCCGGGCATTCGGAGAATAGCGGCCCACCGTCGCCGAAGTCCCGAGGTAGGTTCCAGGGAATCCCTGTCCGACGGAATACGCAGCGTCAAAATTCGCATCCTGACTGGTGATTCTTTCACCGGTGTTGTAGGCGGTTTCGGATCCGGCGCGGCAGGCCTGTTCCCATTGGGCTTCGGTCGGCAAGGCCCAGTGCCATTCACCGGGCAAAGGGGCCATGGCATTCATTTGCTCGACCCACGTTTGGGCATCCTGCCAACTCACGAAAACCATCGGATGCTGTGGACCCCGCCCACTCACTTCGCCGAAGGCTTCTCCGCTGGCGCGTTGTTGATCCACCGTTGTTCCCATCACGGCGGCCCATTGAGATTGGGTGCACTCGGTCCGGGCGAGCCAATAGCCGCGCGAAAGGGTCACCCAATGAGGGACTTCGTCGAGCTGCCGATCCCACTCCTGCAGGGGACTGCCCATGATGAAGGCTCCCGGAGGGCACCATACCATTTCGATGCCACCGAACATCCGCAACTCTCCAGCCGTGACCCCGGAAGTTTCATCGACCACCACCGCGAGTTCCTCCGGCGGGATCGGCACCGCGCGCTGGATCTGCGCCACCACCGTGGGAGTGGCCGCAGCCAATTTCTCTTGAGCCTCCGCCAGCGCCTGCTTCAAGCGATCCATCTCGGCGGCACTGGCCGAAAGGATCTCCTCGGTCCGATCAACGACTGGCTCGGGGCGGGTGAAAGAGAACTTGGTCCCCGCCAGATTCAGCTTGGTGTATTCGGCCGGCTCGTGGCGCACCCCAAGCCCCTCCGTCGCCATCTTGGTCGAGGTGGCCACGACCTCTTCACGGGTTGCTGCAAAAACCTCAAGAAGGGGAAGTCCCGGAGTCCTGAGATGCTTGGCCAGAACCCGGGTGAAAAGTCCGTCATTGGCCTGCTGTCCGGCGTCGGCGGAATAGGAGATCAGCGAACCCGAAGGCGGCGTGACCTGAGCGAGACCGCGGCGACCACCGACGAGACTGCGGGTGCCGGATTCGTCTTCGACCTGAAGGGGATTGTCACGACAGGCATCGAGGATCACCACTTTGACCTGGGCTTCAGTGGCATCCAGTTCATCGACCAGCACTTGCAAAGAAAGCGCCGCCGTGCCGAGACGGCGTTTCATCCGGGCGACATCCGCACTGGCGATGCCGAGCTCCGTGTCGTTCACCAACAAGAAATTTTCCCCATGATACTCCACCCCGTGTCCGGCGAAATAGATCAACGCACACTCCGCCCCTCGCGCCCGCTCGGTGAAGTCGAGGAGCGCGCTGGTCGCGTCGCGCTGACCGACATCGGCCAACAAGGTCACCTCGAAGGGCGGATCGAGCGTGCCGAGGGTTTCCGCGATGAGCCGGGCGTCTTTCACCGCGCCGGACAACTGGGCTTCCGCTGGGAGTTTGGCATAGTGATCGACCCCCACAACCAGCGCGAACCGTCCCGGTCCCGCTTGGTCGGAGACCGACCGTGACTCAGGTTTCGTCGGCGCTGCCTCATCCTTGGCTTCGGTGGCTGCCTTAGCTTCGGTGGCTGCCTTGGCTTCGGTGGCTGCCTTGGCTTCGGTGGCTGTATTGGCTGAATTGGGTTCCTTGGCGGGCGGGCTGACGGGCGCTGTGAGTTCCTCCGCCGGAGCCAATCCGCCGACCGACG
>Ga0105044_10009010_pt1 | contig 13669 bp, 10 predicted proteins | sample MAT01_FD_78092 | JGI IMG/M metagenome (GOLD analysis project Ga0105044, IMG submission 78092) | Freshwater microbial communities from Lake Fryxell liftoff mats and glacier meltwater in Antarctica - MAT-01 | ecosystem: Environmental > Aquatic > Freshwater > Ice > Liftoff microbial mat | place...
CCTCGCCCCGGCGTTCGAAACTGTCGTACTGGTCGAAACTCGCTGCTGCCGGGGCCAGCAGCACCACGTCGCCCGGTTGCGCCTCGGCCACCGCGCGGGCCACTGCGCGCGCCATCGTGGTGCAGACCTCGGCCTCGACCTCTTGCAATTGCATGGCGAAATGGGCGGCCTCGCGGCCGATCACATAGGCTTTCACCACCGATCCCAGATGCGGCACCAACCCGGCCAGACCGCCCTCCTTCTCCAGCCCGCCGCAGATCCAGCGGATGCGCTCAAACGCCTGCAACGCCTTGGCCGCGCTGTCGACATTGGTGGCCTTGCTGTCGTTGACATAGCTGACGCCCGCCGCCTCGGCGATGCGCTGGCTGCGATGCGGCAGGCCGGGATAGCTGCGCAGCGCCGCCTCGATCGCCTTGGGCCCCAGCCCCAGCGACCGGCACACGGCGAACGCGGCGCAGGCGTTCTGGTGGTTATGCGCGCCCGGCAGGCCTGCGACGGCGCGCAAGTCGATCGCCGCCATCTGCCGCCCCTTGCGCCATTCGGATAAGAACCCCTTGCGTGCAAAGACCGACCAACCCGCCTGCTCCAGCTTGCCCGCGACCGACACGCGGATGACGCGGTCATCGCCCGCGCCTTCGGCCATCACCCCGGCCAGAAAACGGCCTTCGGGTTCGTCCACGCCGATCACCGCACGATCCGGGCCGCCTTGGGTGAACAGCCGCGCCTTGGCCGCGAAATAGCCACCCAACCCGCCGTGCCGGTCCAGATGATCGGGCGACAGGTTGGTGAACACGGCGATGTCGGGGGTCAGCGCCCGGGCCAGATCGGTCTGGTAGCTGGACAATTCCAGCACCACGACCTCGCCATCCTGGGCGGGTTCGATATCCAGCACGCCGCGCCCGATATTGCCGGCCAGTTGCGCCGGGCGGCCACATTCGGTCAGGATGTGGTGGATCAGCGCGCTGGTGGTGGATTTGCCGTTCGATCCGGTCACGGCCACGACCTGCGGGCGCTGATCGAAACCGTCCCAGTCATCGGTCGCATAGCTGCGAAAGAACAGGCCGATGTCATTGTCCACCGGCACCCCTGCGGCCTGGGCGGCAGCGATGGCCGGATGCGGCGCGGGGTAAAGATGCGGGATGCCCGGCGAGGTGACCAGCAGGCTGACGCCGTCCCATGCGCCGCTGCGGGTCAGGTCGCGCAGGGTCAGGCCGTCCGTTTCTGCGACAGCGCGCGCCTCGGCATTGTCATCCCAGACGACCGGGATCGCCCCTCCCGCCACCAAGGCCGCCATCGTCGCCCGGCCCGAGCGGCCAAGACCCAGCACCCCGATCGTCTGTCCGTCGACGCCCTGAACCGGTATCATCCGCTATCCTTTTCTGCCGCTGCTCGATCAGGCCGTGGCCGGTTTGCCTGGCATTCCACCCGCTTGCGCCATCGTCTGGTCAGGCTGCGCCGCCTCAGCGCACCTTCAGCGTCGCCAGCCCGATCATCGCCAGGATCAGGCTGATGATCCAGAACCGGATCACGATCTGCGGCTCGGCCCAGCCCTTTTTCTCATAATGGTGGTGGATCGGGGCCATCAGGAACACCCGCTTGCCAGTGCGCTTGAAATACAGCACCTGGATGATCACCGACAGCGCCTCGACCACGAACAGGCCGCCGACGATGGCCAGCACGATCTCGTGCTTGGTGGCCACCGCGATGGCACCCAGCGCGCCGCCCAGCGCCAGCGAGCCGGTATCGCCCATGAACACGGCGGCAGGCGGGGCGTTATACCACAAAAAGCCCAGGCCGCCGCCGATCAGCCCGGCGCAAAACACCAGAATTTCGCCGGTTTCGGGCACGTAGTGCAGGCCGAGTTCGGTGGAAAAGTCGACCCGGCCGACGAAATAGGCGATGATGCCAAAGGTGCCGGCGGCGATCATCACCGGCATGATCGCCAGCCCGTCCAGCCCGTCGGTCAGGTTCACCGCATTCGCGGCCCCGACGATCACCAGCACCGCAAAGGGCACAAACAGCCAGGACAGGTTGAACAGCACGTCCTTGAACACCGGCACGGCCAGTTGATAGGACAACCCGCCCGGGTGATAGGCCGCCGCCCAACAGGCCGCGATGGCGGCCACCACAAAGCCCGCGATCAGCCGGACCCGGCCCGACACGCCCACGCTGGTCTGCCTGGACACCTTGGCATAATCGTCGGCGAACCCGATCAGCGCAAACGACAGCGTGACGAACATCACCATCCAGACATAGGGATTGTCCAGCCGTGCCCATAACAACGTGGCGGTGGTCAGGGCCGCGATGATCAGGATGCCGCCCATCGTCGGCGTGCCGGCCTTGGCGAAATGGCCCGCCGGACCGTCGGCGCGGATCGGCTGGCCCTTGCCCTGCTTGCGGCGCAGGATGTTGATCAAGGGCGGGCCGAACAGAAAGCCGAACACCAGCGCGGTCATGAACGCGCCGCCCGCGCGAAACGTGATATAGCGAAACAGGTTGAACACGTCCCCCCCGTCCGACAGCGCCGTCAACCAGTACAACATGCCTTACCCTTACCCCTCTGCCGCCGTATCGTCATCGTCGGCGGGCCTGTGGCCCAGTTTGCGGATCGCGTCAACGACCAGAGCGATCCGGCTGCCCTTGGACCCCTTGACCAGCACCACATCGCCGGCATCGAACAGCCTGCGCGCCTCGGGCACCAGGTCTTCGGCGCGTTCGGCCCAGCGGCCCTGCTGGCGTTCGGGCAGCGCGTCGTACAGCGCGCGCATCCGTGGCCCGGCGCAATGCACCAGCGACAGCGCCGCCATCGCGCGGTCTTGCGCCATCTGGGCATGGATGGCCAATTCCTGCGGCCCCAGTTCCAGCATGTCGCCCAGAATGGCGATGCGGCGGCCCTGGGCCAGGCGGCCGACGCCATCCTCGGGCGCGGTCGCGGCCAGCATGTCCAGCGCCGCCGACAGCGAGGCGGGGTTGGCGTTGAACGCATCGTCGATCAGGGTGATGCGGTCGCCGTCATAGCCGCGCAGCAGGCGCAACGACTCGCGCGTGCCGCGCCCGGGGGGCGGTTGCCACTGGCCCAGCCCCATCAGCGTCAGCGCCCGGTCCGCACCCAGCGCCTGGGCTGCGGCCAGAACCCCCATCGCGTTGATGGCGAAATGCCGCCCCTCGCTTTGCACCCGCAGCAGGACCGGTGTGCGCCATGCGCGACCACGGGCCACGGTAACGCTGCCGCACAGGCGGATATCGGTCAGTCGGTGATGGTTTGCGGCCTCCAGGCCAAAGGTCACCACCCGCGCACCGGCGGCACGCGCCGCTGCGATCAGGATCGGGGTCTGCGCCAGATCGCCATGCAGAACCGCCGTGCCGCCCGGTTCCAGCCCCTGCGCGATCGCGCCCTTTTCGGCGGCGATCCCGTCCAGCCCGCCCCGGTCGGCAAACGCCTCCAGATGCGCGGCGGCGACGGTTGTGACCATGACCACATGCGGACGGGCCAGCCGGGCCAGCGGCGCGATCTCGCCGGGATGGTTCATCCCGATCTCGATCACCGCGAACTGCGTATCGGCGGGCATCCGCGCCAGGGTCAGCGGCACACCCCAATGGTTGTTGTAGCTGGCGACCGAGGCATGGGTCCGGCCCTGGCCCTGCAAGGCGAAACGCAGCATGTCCTTGGTCGACGTCTTGCCGACCGAGCCTGTCACCGCAACGATCCGCGCCCCGGTGCGGGCGCGGGCGGCCCGGCCCAGATCCTCCAGTGCGCGCTGGACATCCGCCACGATCAGCAGGGGTGCGTCGGGCGCGACATCGGCGGGGCGATGGGTGACAACTGCGGCGGCGGCACCGGCGGCAAGGGCCCGGGCCACGAAATCATGGCCATCGCGGGTGGCCTGCAGGGCGATGAACATATCGCCGGGCTGCAGGGTGCGGGTGTCGATCGACACGCCGCCCGCCTGCCAGTGGCGCGTGGCCTGCCCGCCGGTCGCGGCAGCAGCCTCGGGCGCGGTCCACAGCGGGATCATGTCAGGCATTTCAGCGGCGCGGGCGCGCGGTCAGGGCCCCGCAACCGCGCCGCAAGGCCCCTGACCCGCTGCGGCGCGGTTCCCGGGCGCGCAGGACTGCGGCCATAGCCACCGGATCGCCCGCGCCCGACAGCGTCGCTCATCCCCGCCCCTCCAGCGCGGCCACGCTGATGCTCGCCTGTTCGGCATCGTCAAACGGCAACACGTCATCGCCGATGATCTGCCCGGTTTCATGCCCTTTGCCGCAGATCAGCAGTGCGTCGCCCGGGGCCAGCCCGTCCACCCCGCGCAGGATCGCCTCGGCGCGGTCGCCGACCTCGGTGGCGATATCGCCACCGCCGCCCGCCATCACGCCCGCCATCACCGCGCGGCGGATGCTGGCGGGATCTTCCGAGCGGGGGTTGTCGTCGGTCACGATCACCACATCGGCATGGCGCGCCGCCGCAGCCCCCATCAAGGGCCGCTTGGAGCGGTCACGGTCGCCGCCCGCGCCGATGATCGCCACGATCCGGCCCAGCACATGCGGGCGCAGCGCCTGCGCCGCCGTGGCGATCGCATCCGGCGTATGGGCATAATCGACAAACACCGAGGCCCCGTTGCCGCGTCGCGCCGCCAACTGCATCCGGCCCCGCACGGTTGTCAGCCTGGGCAATGCGCGAAACACCGCGTCGGGATCTTCGCCCCCGCCGATCACCAGACCGGCAGCCACCAGCACATTCTGCGCCTGAAACCCGCCGATCAGCCCCAGCCGCACCTGCTGCGCCTGGCCCTGCCAGGTGAACAGCATGTCCTGCCCGGTCGCGTCGAATCGCTGGCCGGTCAGGCGCAGCCGCGCCTGGGCAGCGCAACCTGTGCCGATCACCTCCTGGCCGCGCGCTGCCGCCAGCGCGGCCAGTTCCAGCCCGCGGGGGTCGTCCAGATTGATCACGGCCACGCCGTCCTCGGGCAGCACGCGGGAAAACAGGCCCGCCTTGGCGGCGAAATAGGCGGCCATGGTGCCGTGATAGTCCAGATGATCCTGGGTAAAGTTGGTGAAACCGGCGGCGGCCAGCCAGACCCCGTCCAGCCGCCGCTGGTCCAGCCCGTGCGACGACGCCTCTGTCGCTGCATGGGTCACGCCGGCCTGGGCAGCCCGGGCCAGCACATCATGCAGGGTCAGCGGGTCGGGCGTGGTGTGGTGCAACGGATGGCTCCATGCGCCTTCGACGCCGGTGGTGCCGACATTGACCGCCCGCAGACCCAGCGCCTGCCAGATCTGGCGCGCGAAACTGGCGACCGAGGTTTTGCCGTTGGTGCCCGTCACCGCCACCATGCATTCGGGGTGCGGGCCGAACCACAGTGCCGCCGTCTGCGCCAGCACGGCGCGCGGATCCTCGGCCACGATCAGCGCGGCCAGACTGGGTTCCAGCGCCGCCGCCGCCAGACGTGCGCCCGCAGCATCGGTCAGGATCGCGCCTGCGCCCTGCGCCAGCGCAGTGCCGATGTAATCCGCGCCATGCACCCTGGCCCCGGGCAATGCCGCGAACAGATGCCCGGGCACAACCGCGCGACTGTCCAGCGACAGGCCCGTCACCTGCGCCTCTCGGCCGCCCTGTGCGGTCAGGCCCAGTTCTGCAAGGCTGCGCGCCGCACCCATATCTTGTGCCCCTGCCCTAGTTCGAGGCCCGTATTACACCATCCGTCTGCGCGGGTTCAATGACCGGTCGCAGGCCCATCAGCGGCGCGGTGCGGCGGATGATCTCGGCCGCGACCGGCACTGCCGTCCACCCCGCCGTGCGGCGCGGTTCGGCACCCGAGGTTTCGACCGGTTCATCCAGCGACACGATGATGACATAGGCCGGGTCGGAGGCCGGAAAGATGCCCGCAAACGTGGCGATCACCCGGTCGTCGTAATAGCCGCCGCCCGGGCGCGGCTTGTCGGCCGTTCCGGTCTTGCCACCGACCTCATAGCCTTCGACCTCGGCGAAACTGGCGGTGCCGCGCACCACCACCTGGCGCAGCATGTCGCGCATCTGGGCGGATGTCTGTGCGCTGATGATGCGGGGGCCGGGTGCGACCTGGTCCTGTCGCAGCAGCGTGGGCGTGACCAGCGTGCCGCCATTCACCATGCTGGCATAACCCGCCGCCAGATGCAGCGGCGAGGTCGACAGGCCATGGCCATAAGATATCGTCAGCAGCGAAATCTCGGACCAGTCGCGCGGCAGCAACGGCACGCCGGTTGCGGCCTCGACCATCTCGAGCCGGGTCGGCACCAGAAAACCCAGCGAATCCAGAAATGCGCGCTGGCGGGCCTGTCCGATCTGCAACGCCACCCGCGCGGTGCCGATATTGGACGATTTCACGATGACATCCATGGCCGACAATTCCGGCCCGTAGTTGTGGAAATCGCTGATCCGGAACCGGCCCCAGGTCATCGGGCCCGACGTGTCCACCATCGTCGACGGATTGATCAGCCCCAGATCCAGCGCCTGACCGATGGCAAAGATCTTGAACACCGAGCCCAGTTCGTACACCCCCTGCAGCGCGCGGTTGAACAGCGGGCTGTCGGACTGGTCGCCGGTGGTCAGCACCGCCGGGCGATTGTTGGGGTCGAAATCGGGCAGACTGGCCATGGCCATGATCTCGCCGGTATGCACGTCCATGATGATCGCGGCGGCCCCGCGCGCGTTCATCAGTGCCATGCCGCCCGCCAGCACATCCTCCATCGCCGCCTGCACCGTCAGGTCGATCGACAACGTCAGCGGCGCGCCTTCGTTGGCGGGGTCGCGCAGGCTGGCGTCAAAGAACCGCTCGACCCCGGCGACGCCGATCACCTCGGCCGCATCCACGCCCTCGCGGCCGTAACTGGCCCCGCCGAGGATATGGGCGGCAATCGCGCCATTGGGATACAGGCGCATGTCGCGCGGGCCGAACAGCAAGCCAGGCTCGCCGATATCATGCACCAGTTGCATCTGTTCGGGGCTGATCGTGCGGCGCACCCACAGAAACGTGCGGCTGCCGGTAAAGTCGCGCAGCAGGCGGTCTGCGTCCAGTTCGGGAAAGATCGCCGCCAGTTCGCGGGTGGCATGGGCGGGGTCCACCATCATCGGCGGCTGTGCATACAGGGCATGGGTTTCGAAATTGGTCGCCAGCACGCGGCCATTGCGGTCGGTGATGTCGGCACGCTGGCCGATGATCGGGCTGCCGGTCGCGGCGGCGCGCGGCTCTTGGGGTTCCGAGGCGGCCAGCACGGCCATCCGCCCACCGACCGCACCAAAGGCCAGAAAGAACGCGCCGGCCAGCAGCAACAGCCGCCCTTCGGCGCGCAGGCGGGCACGGTCGCGCACCACCTCGACCCGGGCGCGACGTTCGGCGGTTTCGATCATGGCGGGGTCGGTGCCGGCGGCGCGGGCGCGCAGGATCCGGGCCAGCGGGCGCAAGGGACGGCGGATCATAGCGGCTCTTCTCCGTTCGGGGCGGCCTCAAAGGAAATGTCGACCGGATCGATGATCTGCGACAAGGGCGCGGGCGGGAAAGCCACCTGATCGACCCGCCCGAACGCATCGGGCAACATCGGCAGCAGGCCCAGACGGTCAAAGTTCAGGTCCGCCAGATCGCGCAGCCGGTCGGGCCGGTTCAGATAGGCCCATTCGGCATTCAGCATCCGCAGGCGGGAATGGGCGTCGCCGATCTGGGCATGCAGATCGCGCACCTGGCCCAGCGCGCCCTGGGTGGCATAGTTTTCGTGATAGGCCCAGAAGGCCAGACCCATCACGCCCAGGGCCGACAGCACGAACAGAAAGCCTCTCATCCCCGTTTCCTTTTGGTCGCGGGCAGGACCGGCCTGCCCAATGTCGCGTCATCCACCAGACCGGGCACAGCCCCGGTCCGCCGCCCGACCCGCAGCAGGGCCGAGCGCGCGCGCGGGTTGGCAGCCAGCTCTGCCGCATCCGCGCCGACGGGTTTCTTCGTCACCAGCACCCAGGCCGGATCGGCCTTGGCCTGCGTTGGCGCATGGCGGCTTTCGCTGCCCGCAGCACCTGCGCCATGCTGGAAGAACCGCTTGACCATCCGGTCCTCGACCGAGTGGAACGTGACCACGGCCAGATGCCCGCCCGGTTTCAGCGCCCGTTCGGCGGCGGCCAGCCCGGCGGCCAGTTCGCCGTATTCGTCGTTCACCGCGATGCGCAGCGCCTGAAAGCTGCGGGTGGCGGGGTGGGATTGGCCCGGCTTCGGGCGCGGCAGGCAGCGGGCGATGATCCCGGCCAGATGCAGCGTGCCGGTGACCGGACGCGCCGCGATGATGGTGCGCGCGATCCGGCGGCTCGCCCGTTCTTCGCCATAGTGATACAACACGTCCGCCAGCGCCTGTTCGTCCCAGGTATTGACGATGGTATCGGCGGTCAGCGCCTGCCCGCCCATGCGCATGTCCAAGGGGCCGTCCTTCTGGAACGAAAACCCGCGCGCGGCCGTGTCGATCTGCATGGAAGACACACCCAGATCCAGCGCCACCCCGTCCAGCGGTTCGCCTGCCAGAGCAGCCAGGTCGGAGAACGTCCCCAACCGCAGGGACAGTCTGTCGCCCCAGCCATCGGCCCAGCTTGCCGCCAGGTCAAATGCCGCGGGGTCGCGGTCCACCCCGATCACCTTGTCAGCCCCGGCCGCCAGCAGCGCCCGCGCATAGCCGCCCGCGCCAAAGGTGCCATCCAGCCAGACGCCACCAACCGGGGCCACAGCGCGCAGCAGCGCGTCGATCAGGACCGGGATATGGGGGGTGGACGCGGACATGGGCGCAGGGGCGGACGCAGGGGCTGGCTCAGGCGTGGGCGCGGAGGTTGCGACGGGGGCGGCGACGGGGGTGGCGACGGGGGTGGCGACTGGGATGGCGACAGAGGTGGCGACTGGGGTGGCGACTAGGGTGGCGACTGGGGCTGCCGTGAGGCTCGACGCAGGGGTTGCCGCAGGGGTTGCCGCAGGGGTTGCCGCAGGGGTTGCCGCAGGGGTTGCCGCAGGGGTTGCCGCAGGGTCGGGCTGCCCGGCGGGCAGGGCTACCATCGCCTCAGGCCCCGGCGGGGCGCGAGGCCAGCGCCAGCGGGTCCATGCCGACCGGCAGCGCGGCCAGCCAGGCGTCGATCTGTTGGCCGCGCGTCGCGGCAAAGGCGGCATCGCTCCACAGTTCGATGTAATCGCCCAGACCCATCAGACGCACATCGCCTTCTTCGATGCCCAGCTTGGCGCGCAGATCGGCGGTCAGGATGATGCGGCCTTCCTTGTCGGCCTGCATCACTTCCTTCTGGGTCAGATACAGGTAAGACAGGTTGCGCCGGTTGTCCGAACCGAGCGGCTGCGCCTCGATCAGCGCCTCGACCGCTTTGAAGCTTTGGATCGAATAAATGCGCAGATGCCCGTTCAGGTGCTTGCCGTAGTTGATCACCATCCGGGTCAGCTCGACCTCGCGGCCCGCAGGATCGCCGTCGCGCAGGGCGTCGCGAAAGCCGGCAGGGATCACCAGACGGCCCTTGCCATCCATCCGCTGCATCTTTTCGCCTGTGAAGCTGGTCGGCACCGGCTTTGCTGCCCTTGTCGATGCCCCCGCGGTGATTTTCGTGGTCCCGGAAACGAAAACGGCGGATCATCCTGCTGCCACTGGATGATCCGCCGCCGTCCCTCGCGGGATGTCCGACTGCGCGCGCCACCTGGGGGGATGTCTGCACGCTCGCGCGCCGGATCTGAGAAGTCTGGTTTCGCCTTGGTCTTGTTATTGGGAACCTGGCGGGAAAGCTGCCTGTATGTCTTTGCCTCGTTGGGGTCGTTGTCTTTCGCCCCTTGGCTTGTCTGCCCGCGTCCGTTCCGTGTGAGATATCCATTGTCTGGAACTCTCTGGAACTCAAGCAGTTTGTGCCGGGGATTTACGGCGCTCGGCTGGAAATGTCTGGCATGACAACGACAGGTTGTTGCAACAGCCGCAAACAAACATCATCTTGTAGACAATCTTTGGGTCGATAGACACCATATATAGATCTGTCGAAATTTGTTCCGGTAATGTTCTATTATTCCAGAAAGTGGGGGATCAAAATCACTCGCTTGTCGAACGTGTTCCAAAAGTCACGCTTTTGGGCCGATGCAACGACAGTTTGGGGTTGATCCATCCGGTGTCGGGCGAATCACCGGCCCGTGATCGGGGCGGTTCCAGATGTCCCTCGCAATCCGTCCCCGGTTTGTTCACCCGACTAGGCCAGGCCGGCCGCCACCAGCCGGTCGGCCAGCGCGCGATAGGCCTGCGCCATCGGCCCCTGCCCCGTCGCCACCGGCACCCCGGCATCGCCCGACAGGCGGGTGTCCAGATCAATCGGCAGCGCACCCAGATAGGGCAGGCCCAGGCGTTCAGCCTCCAACGCCACACCGCCATGGCCGAAGATGTGCGATGCATGCCCGCAATTGGGGCAGACAAAGGTGGACATATTCTCGATCAGGCCCAGGATCGGGGTTTTCAGGGTGCGGAACATGTCGATGGCCTTGCGCGCGTCGATCAGGGCCACGTCCTGCGGCGTGCTGACGACCAAGGCTCCGGTCAGCGCGGTTTTCTGACACAGGGTCAGTTGCACATCGCCGGTGCCGGGCGGCAGGTCGACCACCAGCACGTCCAGCCGCCCCCACTCCACCTGTCCCAGCATCTGCTGCAAGGCCCCCATCAGCATCGGGCCGCGCCAGATCACCGCCTTGTCGGGGTCCACCATCAACCCGATCGACATCATGGTGACGCCATGCGCGCGCAGCGGGATGATCGTCTTGCCGTCCGGGCTGCCGGGCCGCGCGCTGACGCCCATCATGCGCGGCTGGCTGGGGCCGTATATATCAGCGTCCAGCAGCCCGACCCTGCGCCCCGCCCGCGCCAGCGCCACGGCCAGGTTAGAGGCGACGGTGGATTTGCCCACCCCGCCCTTGCCACTGCCTACCGCGATGATCCGGTCCACGCCCGGCACCCGGTCCGGCCCGGCCTGCGGGGTGGGATGGCGCCCGATGGTCAGGCTGGGCGGCGGGCCCTTGTCGGCGGGTTTGGCCGCCGGGCCATGCGCTGTCAGCAGGGCCGACACGGCTGTCACGCCGGGCACCGCACGCACCGCAGCCTCGGCGGCAACGCGCACCACCTCCATCGTGCGGGCCTGGGCGGGGGTTTCGGCCTCGATCACAAAGCGCACCTGTCCGGCATCCACCGTCAGTGCCCGCACCAGATCGCGACTGACCAGCGTGCCGCCATCAGCCAGCCTGATTCGCGCCAGCGCCGCCAGAACCGCGTCCCGATCCACCGTCATCCGTCATCCTCTCGTCACAGGTTCAGGGCATGATTCTGCCCCGCTCTTGACCATCCAAAGCGCTTGCATGCGTAAAAAGCCGGATTCTGTCGCTTTGCCCCCCAGCAAAAGCCAAGTTTTAGGCAAGTGACAAGACCCAGCGTCCGCAGCGCCGCCAGAACAGGCGGAATGCTTGAAAATAGGTCAGTAACCCGTATGCATTTGCTGCATGGCAGCATTGCAGAAGGGAGTATTGTGCAGATGCAGCAAAGGCCTACTTTCAATCCCGACAGCGCTAACAACAACCGGCGTGTCGTGAACGAGAGCAGAGAAAGAGATAGATCATGGCCTATGCAAATGACACCCTGGCGGCCGGCAACAGCCTGGCCCAGCGTCTGCGCAGCATCAGCGCGGGCTTTGCCGAGCGCCGCGCCCGCTATGCGCTGTACCGCAAGACCCAGTTCGAGCTGTCGCAGCTTACCGACCGCGACCTGGACGATCTGGGTGTGTCGCGCCTGTCGATCGACGACATCGCGCGGCAGGCGGCCTACGGCAAGGAATGACCGTTTTTCGCCGGGGTCGTCCTCCTCCCTGACCTTGGCGAGATTGCCCGAAGGCCAGCCCATCCTCCCATGGGTGCCGCCTTCGGGACCACCGCAGCGCTTGCGCCCCGAACCGGGCCTCCTCCCACCGACAGGGCGCAAGCTGCGGACCGGATTGATGGATACGGGACGCCCACTCCTCCTCCCCCGGGCGTTTCGTTGACCAGGCGACGGCTATCGCTCCTCCCGCATGGCCGTCGTCGACCTGAAGACCGAAACGCGGTGCGGCCCCACTCCTCCTCCCTGGGGTCGGCGCGGCGGTTCGGGCGGCGGCCCTCTCGCTCCTCCTCCCCGAGAGGGCTGCTGCATGCCTTTCGTGACGAAGCGGGTTTCGCTCTCCTCCTCCCTGCGGGCCCGTAACCTTGATGGCGGCGTCAGAGTTTCTCTGATCGCCGCCTTTTTTTCGCGCTTGCGCCGGGCAACGCGGCCTTGTCAGGTGCGGCGGCGGATCGTGCGGGGGCAGCCATGCGGGCATCGGTGATCGTCGCGGCGCTGGTGGCGGCGCTGGTCGGCTTCGGCTCGACCATCGCGCTGGTGCTGGCGGCGGCGGCGGCGGTGGGGGCCAGCCCGGCGCAGACGGTATCCTGGGTTCTGGCGGTTTCGCTGGCCAAGGCAGTGGGCAGTGCCGGGCTGTCGCTATGGGCGCGGGTGCCGGTGGTGCTGGCCTGGTCCACACCCGGCGCGGCGCTGATCGCGGCGACAGCGGGCATCGACATCCATCAGGCGGCGGGGGCATTCATGCTGGCCGGGGGGCTGATCGCACTGACCGGCCTGATCGCGCCGTTGGAGCGGTTGGTATCGCGCATCCCCGATGGCATCGCGGCGGGGATGCTGGCAGGGGTGCTGCTGCCGTTCTGCCTGAAACTGGCCCCGGCGGCGGTGGCGGCCCCTTGGCTAGCGCTGCCGATGGTGGCGGCATTTGTGCTGGTGCGGCTGTGGAACCCGGCGCTGGCGGTGCTGGCAGCGCTGGCCACGGGGATGGCGCTGGCACTGGCGGGCGGCCAGATCGCCTGGCCCGCCGGGCCGCTGGCGCTGCCGGGGCTGGTCTTTGTCAGCCCGGTATTCGCGCCCGAGGTCCTGATCGGGCTGGGTTTGCCGCTGTATCTGGTGACGATGGCGTCGCAGAACCTGCCCGGTTTTGCCACCCTGCGCGCAGCGGGTTATGCGCCGCCGGTGCGCCCGGCGCTGGGCGTCACGGGGATCCTGTCCGCGCTGGCCGGGCTGTTCGGCGGCCATCCGGTGAACATGGCGGCGATCACCGCCGCCATCTGCCTGGGGCCGGACGTGCACCCCGACCCGGCCCGGCGCTGGGTGGTGGGGCTGGCCTATGGCGCGGCCTGGGTGGTGCTGGGCCTGTCGGCCAGCCTGGGCATCGCCACCATCGGCGCGCTGCCGCCGGCACTGATTGCCGCCGCCGTGGCGCTGGCGCTGCTGGGCCCTCTTGGCGGCGCGCTGGCGGGTGCCTTTGCCCCTGCGCCGCAACGCTTTGCCGCCACCGTGACCGTGACGGTCGCCGCCAGCGGCATTGCCGTGTTCGGCATCGGCGCGGCGTTCTGGGGCCTGCTGGCCGGTCTGGCCGTGCTGGCCCTGGAACGGGTCCGGCACAGGTAAGGGGCGGCATCGGGATCAAGGCCTACATAAAACTTTGCAGAATCAGCCTTTTCCAGAAAACCCTGGCTTGAGGATCTTTCGCAAAGGATGTTGCCGCCCGCCTGTTCAGAACGGCACGTCATCCGCCATCGCCGCACTGATCACATAGCGGCCGACCACGTTCTTGACC
>Ga0105044_10009011_pt1 | contig 13669 bp, 10 predicted proteins | sample MAT01_FD_78092 | JGI IMG/M metagenome (GOLD analysis project Ga0105044, IMG submission 78092) | Freshwater microbial communities from Lake Fryxell liftoff mats and glacier meltwater in Antarctica - MAT-01 | ecosystem: Environmental > Aquatic > Freshwater > Ice > Liftoff microbial mat | place...
ACATTGGGTCGCCCCTACAACAACGGGTCTCGTAGGGGCAACCCAATGTGGTCTTGGGCGTCAAGTTAAGCCTTAATGAAAGCATCCCCACCCCGTCTGACCTTCGGTCAGACGGGGTGGGGATTGAGGCAAAACAAGAGAATAAACCCTTAACTTGACGCCCAAGACCCAATGTGGTTGCCCGTGTTTTTCAACAGAATCCAGAAGTGCGTCCGCAGCGTTCCAAGAAATCATTGACATCACTTTTAGGGGAAATTAAGGAGCGGCACATGGCGAAATCGCAAAATCTAGGGGCAGGGCGTAGCTTTCCATTGGGGGCAACCGTGGTTCCCAATGGGGTCAACTTCAGCGTGTTTTCTAAAAATGGGGATGCTGTGGAACTGCTGTTGTTTGATGAGGGCGACTATGAAAAACCAGCACGGGTGATCCGGCTAAATCCGAAAATCAATAAAACCTTTTATTATTGGCATATCTTCGTCCCCGGTCTCAAGTCGGGGCAGGTGTACGGCTATCGGGTGCATGGACCGTTGGCACCGGAGGTCGGTTTCCGTTTTGATGGGTCGAAAGTGCTGCTTGACCCCTACGCCAAAAGCGTCATCCTCGATAATTATGATCGCGGGGCGGCGACCTTATACGGCATCGATAACTGTGCCACCGCCATGAAAAGCGTCGTCGTCGATACCAAAGATTTTGATTGGGAAGATGATCGCCCGCTCCAAGTCCCGTACACCCGCTCGATCATCTACGAAATGCACGTCGGCGGCTTCACCAAACACGAATCATCGGGCGTCGCGCCGGAACTGCGCGGCACCTATCTCGGCTTAATCGAAAAAATTCCCTATTTGAAAGCGCTCGGCATCAGTGCGGTGGAATTGTTGCCCGTGCAGCAGTTTGACCCGCAAGACCGCCCCTTCACCGCCAAATCGAATTATTGGGGCTATACCCCCATCGGTTTTTTTGCTCCCCACGCGCCCTATGCCGCTGGCAAGGATCCGCTGGCACCCGTGCATGAATTCCGCACGATGGTGAAGGAACTGCACAAAGCCGGCATCGAAGTCATCCTTGATGTGGTCTACAACCACACCACCGAAGGCAACGAGAATGGTCCGTGGCTGTCCCATCGCGGGTTTGAAAACCGCGCTTATTACATCCTTGCCCCCGACAATCGCTATTACATGAATTACAGCGGCACGGGCAATTCGCTGAACGCCAATCACTCGATTGTGCGCCGGATGATCATGGACAGCTTGCGCTATTGGGTGTCGGAAATGCACGTCGATGGTTTCCGCTTTGACCTTGCCTCAGTGTTGTCGCGCGATGAGTGGGGGACGCCGTTGTCGAACCCGCCGATTTTGTGGGAGATCGAGTCCGACCCCGTGTTGGCGGGCACCAAGATCATCGCCGAAGCGTGGGACGCGGGCGGGCTGTATCAAGTCGGCTCGTTCATCGGGCATCGGTGGGCAGAATGGAACGGCAAGTTCCGCGATGATGTGCGTAAATTTATCAAAAGCGATGAGGGCATGGTGTCGGCACTGGCGACCCGCATCCTCGCCAGCCCCGATCTGTATCACGAAGCCGTGCGCGCCATCAACCGCAGCATTAATTTCATCACCTGCCACGACGGGTTCACCCTCAACGATCTGGTGTCCTATAACGACAAGCATAATTTTGACAATGGCGAGGACAACCGCGACGGCGAAAGCCATAACAGCAGTTGGAACAGCGGGCGGGAGGGTCCCACCGATGATCCCGTGATTGAGGCATTGCGCCAACGCCAAATCCGCAATTGCTTGACGATCATGTTGCTGTCGCAGGGCACGCCGATGATCTTGATGGGTGACGAAGTGCGGCGCAGTCAAGGGGGCAACAACAACGCTTATGGGCAAGACAACGAGTTGAGTTGGTTCCATTGGGATGATGTCGAAAAACATGGCGACCTGCTGCGCTTCACCCAAGGCTTGATCGAATTCGTCAAGACGCACAAGCTTTTCGGCGGCGAAAGCTTCTGGTCATCGCTGGAAGAAGATAACCGCATGACGATCTCGTGGCATGGCACGCGCTTGCATGAAGCGGATTGGGGCACCAACGCGCGCGCGCTGGCGTTCTCACTGGGGCATCCCGACAGCGTGGAATATATGCACGTCATGATCAACAGCTTTTGGGAACACCTACAATTTCAACTTCCGCCCTTGAAGGATGGGCAACGCTGGAGCCGAATCGTCGATACCGCCTTGACAGCGCCCAATGATTTTTGCAGTCGGGGACATCATGAAATTGTCGATGCGCTCGATTATTGGGTGCAAGACCACGCAGTGGTGGTCTTGCTGGCGCATCGCGAAAGTTAACTCTTGTCTGCGTGGGGCGCGGTTGTATCCTAGGCGTGTACCTGTTCACCTCGCCCTATCCTAATGGGGCGGCGCTCTGCCGTGTGGGACTTGCAACACGGATGGGCAATCGCACGTATTAATGTAAGGCAGGGTATAGATGGGGTGAACAGCTCGTCATGCGGGCTGTTCACACGACAAAAGGACAAGATTCGTGCGACGTGTTTTCCTGTTATTCCTCATGAGCATCATGTTGGCTGCCTGTAGTGGCGGCGCTGCCCCTGCCACCCCACCGGTGGCAATCGATCCCCTTGCCCTGTTGATAGACGCGGGTGATAAGATGCGCGGTGCCGAGACCTTCAAAATCACGGTCGATCAAACCGGACCCGATTATTTTTTTAGCACCGATTACGCGCTGGTCGCTTATCGTCGGGCGACGGGGCAATATGTCGCGCCCGGCATAATGCAAGCCAGTGTGCGGGTGTTGGCGCTTGGTATTCCGCTGGCGATTGATGTCTATGCCAACGGTGCCGACCAATGGTATCGCGCTTTGTGGACGGGCAACGAATGGCTGAATGAGGCGTTTCAAGAAGGCTTTAATCCTTCGACGCTGATCGCCGAAGAAACCGGCGTGCAAGCGGCGCTGGCGGCGCTGAACGAGGTGCAGTATATCGGCACCACCCAGCTTGAAAGCGGCGTCTCGGTCAAGCAATTCAACGCCACTGCCGATGGTATCGATGTTGCCGCCTTGCTCGGCGGTTTGATCGTGCCCGTCGGTCAGGTCGAAGTCGAAGTCTATCTGGCGGATGCCGATAACTTCCCTGCGCGTTTTGTGGTGCGGGAATTTAACAGCCCCAACGCCGCGACCCCCGCCCCCGGTGCAATCGTAGAGCCGATCACATGGCTCATGGATATTTTTGATGTCAATGCCCCGTCCGAGATCACCCCGCCGGAGGGCGCATGAGTCAGTCAATCCCCCCGCCCCGCCGCTTTAGCGCATGGCTGGCGCTGGCGTTTATCGCGATTCCCGTCTTTGTCGGCTCGATTGACCTGACCATCGTTTCGGCATTCTTGCCGGAGATCGTCGTGAATTTGGAATTGCCCATCGAAAGCGTGATCGACGATGCGGCATGGATCGTGACGGGCTATCTGCTGGCATACACGATCAGCCTGATGTTCATGGGGCGTTTAAGCGATATCATCGGGCGACGACGGGCGTATGTCGCCTGTTTGGTCATCTTCATGATCGGGTCATTCGTGGTCGCGGAGGTCGATCCCAGTGGGCGCAGCGGCATCTCCAATATTTTGTACAACCTCGCCTTTCGTGTCACAGGCAGCCGTCCCGACCCCGGCATCATCGCGCTGATTACGATCATCATCGGGCGCGTGATCCAAGCGTTTGGGGCGGGTGCGCTGGTGCCGATCAGCCTCGCGCTGGTGGCGGATTTGTTTCCTGCCAACAAACGGGCGCAACCCTTGGGTGCCATCGGCGCAATTGATACGCTCGGTTGGGTGTTGGGGCATTTGTACGGCGGTGTGATGGTGCGCTGGTTTAGCGACAATCGGCAAGGCTTTGTCGATTTTTTCGCGTCGTTAAACATCACCCTGCCCCCCCCCGACTGGCGCACTCTGTTTTGGATCAATCTGCCCGTTTCGATGATCGCGCTTGTCCTCACCTTGTGGGCGCTGCGCCATGTGCCGCAAACGCGCAGCCGCACGCGCTTCGACCTGTTGGGGGCATTGCTCGCCAGCGGTGCCTTGCTCTGCCTTGTCCTTGGCTTGGGTGCCAATATCGAGGTCGCCGCCAGCGCGACGATCACCAGTGCCAGCGGGCTACCCCCCTATGCGCTGCCGCTTTTGGCATTGGCGGTGGGGTTGTTCAGCGCGTTTATCGTGGTGGAACTGCGCATCCGCGATCCGTTGTTTGACCTGCGCGCCTTGCGTCAGCGCAGCATCGCAGCGGGCTTGACCACCAATTTGGTGATTGGTTTCTGTTTGATGCTCGGCTTAGTGGTCGTCCCGTTCTTGGTCAATGTCCGCGTCGCTGATCCGAGTCGATTGGCGGAAGCGGCGTTTCAGGTGGGGGTGCTGCTGTCGGCGTTAACGATCCCGATGGCGTTGGCGGCGATCCCCGGCGGCTGGCTGAGCGAACGCATCGGCGCGAGTCGCACGACGATCTTGGGCTTGATCGTGGCGCTCGCCGGTTTTGTGCTGATCTGGCAAACGTGGACGCTGGAGATCGCCGATAGCATTATTGCGCTGGAGATGATATTAGTGGGGGTCGGTTTGGGCTTGACCTTCTCGCCGATCAGCGCTTCGGTCATCAATGCTTACGATCAAGATAAGTTGGGGGTCGCCTCGGCATTGGTGATCTTGATGCGCTTGTTGGGCATGACGATCAGCGTGTCGTTGTTGACCTCGCTGGCATCCCAACGACTCGCCACCTTGGTGACAGGCACGTTGGGCGCGACGGTCGATCCGCGCGCGGCGGTGGAGATTTACGCCCGCTTGACGGTGCAGGTCTTAACAGAAGTGGCGCTGGTGGGGGCAATTTTGTGCGCGCTGGCATTGATTCCAGCATGGTGGTTGGGGCGCGGGCGGGTGGCGGGTTAGCGCGCGTTGTGTGTCCCTACAGGGATAACGTAGGGATACATGACCGTATTTTGGGAAGTGCTTAAAGGCTGATTATGGAAGAGGAAAAGAAATTGCTGCCCATCCATCATTATTCTAAGGATCAACATAGCATCATTCATGGGGATAGCTTATCCGCCCTTGATGATCTGGTGTTGGACGGTTCTGTTCATCTTATTTTTGCCGATCCTCCTTACAACATTGGAAAACGCTTCAGTAATTTTGAAGATCATTGGGACAGTGATGAAGCTTATTTAGCGTGGTCAACGCAGTGGCTTGATTTGTGTTTACGGAAATTGCGTCCCGATGGTAGCTTGTACGTCATGGCAAGCACTCAATCGATGCCTATGATCGATTTATTTTTGCGCACCCGGATGACAATCCTTTCACGTATCATTTGGCATTATGACAGCTCTGGCGTTCAGGCGAAAAATTATTATGGTTCCTTATATGAGCCGATATTACATGCGGTAAAAGACCCCAAAAATTATACATTTAATGCTGATGCTGTTGCAGTTGAGGCGAAAACAGGTGCAGTACGCAAATTAATCGACTATAGAAAAGCTCAACCTACTCCCTATAACCAAACGAAGGTGCCCGGCAATGTTTGGTTTATTCCGCGCGTTCGTTATCGCATGGATGAGTACGAAAAACACCCGTCGCAAAAACCTGAAGCCTTATTAGAACGAGTGATTTTAGCCAGCAGTAATGAGGGCGATCTGATCCTTGATCCCTTTGCCGGAACCTTTACCACGGGCGCGGTCGCTCAAAAATTAGGGAGACGGTCGATTAGCATTGAGCTTCAAAAGGAATTCGTCAAAATAGGTTTGCGACGACTTGGAATTACCAGTGAATTGGATGGCGAAGTTCTGGTGAAGACTCCAAAAACCTATAGTCGAAAAAACGGCAAAAAATCGAAAGAACCTGTTCACCTTGAGTACACCACCAATCTCTTTGGCGAAGAATTGTGAAACATGCCTTTACGGAGACGATCCTTGCTATTTTAACGCGCCACTTTGAAGGGTTAAGTACGTTTGTTTTTGAAAATAGCCCATTGCTTCAATATGTGAACATAAAAACACGTTCTGCCAATAAAGGTTCAAAATCGCGAAGCGCTTTTGCCAATCATTATGCGCTGTATGTACTGATCGAAGATTATATTCAACAAGGTTTTTTATTGACACGGAAAGGGGAATATGAACATTATGAAGGGGCTAGGTTTATGGCTTTGCTGCAACGGCAACGCTCCTTACCTTTTGGGGCAAAGCTCCAAAACCATGCTTTAAACACACGGCTTAACGATGAATTTACAAAATATTTTCCAACTCTCGATCTCTATCCTATTTTACGCGATCAGGAAAAACAGCGTTACTGGATCAACGAGCGTTTATTAATTGTCAAATTTTATGATGGTGATCGATTGTTGACGATGAATATTGCGCAAGCTATTCTGGACATTATTGAAAGTTATATAGCCATAAAACAAACAGCTTTCGAAGAATTTTTACGGACGTGCAAACAGATAGCACTTCTACCGCAAACGAACGAGCAGACAGCGTTAGCGTTTATTCAAAACCAGCTTCAGCCCAATGTGGATGCTAGAATCTTTGAAATTATCAGTTTTGCGATTCTCAAAACTTACTATGGCGAACGCGCCATATTTTGGGGATGGGCGGCAGATAAAATCCAAATAGAATCCCTGATACTTTATAAAATGGGTCGAACGAACGCCAACGATGGTGGCATTGATTTTGTTATGAAACCTTTAGGACGTTTTTTTCAGGTCACAGAAACAATGGATGTCAGCAAATACTTCCTCGATATTGATAAGATTCAACGCTTCCCCTTAACTTTTATCATTAAAACAAATGAACAACCGGATAAATTACTGGAAAATATCAGACAAAAAGCATTTGATAAATATGGAATAAATACTATTGTCGAGCGCTATATGCAAGCAATAGAGCAAATAATCAATATCCCTCAGCTGCTTGATATGCTTGAAGAAGTATCACAGCACGCCAAATTAAGACAGGTGATGAATGAAATTATCCTTCATAGTCAAAATGAATTCAATTATCTTGACGCACTTGATGCTGATGGGGAATGAATACTATGCGTTAGTCCTAAAAAATTACCATAAAGGGCGCATCTCTTGAACTTAGTCGCCCGTCAAGAAGGTGGCTACGAGATTTTGGGATAGACGGACAAATCTAACAGCGCGTCCGCCCATCCTCAAAGTATGCACATTACCCCACGCGCATCGACCTCGCGCCGGCGTTATAGCACGCGCCGATACACCTTTGCTTCGCTTTCCCCCAACGTATCCACAAGGTTCCCGCCGACCACCTGAACATCAAACCCATAGACGCATTCATGCCACGCGCCATCCGACAATCCGGCTTCGCTCACCGCGAATTCGCCGCCGAAGTTGGGCGTTAAATTCGCAACCACGACCACGACATTGCCATCCTCTGCCCACCGTTTGAAGCCGATGATGCCCCGCCGTGAATCGTTAAGTACGGTCTCGAAGGTATCGCTGTACAGCGCGGGGTTACTTTTGTGGAGGCTGATCAACGCTTTGTAATGCTCCCGCAAATTGCGGTTATTGTCATGGCTAAGCAAATCCCACTGCACAGGGCGCGTTTCTAACGATTTATCCGTCGCTTGCCCAAATTCTTCCCCCATCCAAAGCATCGGGATGCCGGGCGCGGTCAACAGCAAGGTCGCCCCTAATTTTGCCCGCCGAAACGCCGCTTCATCAAAAGTCTTGGCAGCCGCCCCCAAGCGATACATGATGCGTGGCTCATCATGATTACTGAGGTAGTTGACCGTACAACGGGTGCTTTGAAAGCCGTCATTGCGCCCATCCATCGCTTTGAGAACGGCGTTGGTGTCGAAGGGCTGGCGGTCATCGGACGGAACGCCGATGGTGGTGGCGACCAGTTGCCGGAAAAAATGATCATGCCACGCGGCGTTCATCGGCGCGCCCGCCCCAGCAATCGCGGGGTCTTGGGGGATGTGTTCGGCGACGGTGAAAAAAGGCTTGAAGCCCTCTAATTTTTCTGCCTCGTCAGTAAACCACTTCAACAGTTCAAAGTATTTGATGGCGCGCGTGAAGTCAAAGCGCAACCCATCCATGTGAAACAAGCGCAACCACTGCTGTAATGCCCCCATCACATGATCGCGGGCGGGAAAGCGATCAAAGTTGTCATCTTTGTGTTCATAATTGAACTTGGGTCCAAAATGCAGATACCCCGGATCGGGGTTTTCTTGGTAAAACCAATAGGTATAGTCAATTTTGGTCAGCGGGGCTTCTTGTTCCATGTGGTTATAGACCACATCATGGATAACACGGATCCCGCGCGCGTGGCACTCATCCACCAAACGACATAATTCATCGGGACTTCCATAGCTGTTTTCGACCCCGTACAAACTGCGTTGGGTGTAGCCCCATTGATGGACGCCGGGGAATTCATTCACGGGCATGAACTCGACGGCATTAATGCCGAGATCCGCCAGATAATCCAATTTTTCGATCAGGATGGCGAAGGTGCCGGCGCTATTGGCGGTCGCCCCAAAATCACCGATGTGCAGCTCATAGATGATGATCTGCTCATTGGGCGGTAGGGGTACATGATCATGCTGCCATACGTAGCCTGTGAGGAAACGCTTGCCACCCCGCACACGCACGATGGAATTCTCGTGCGAGTCGAGGGTTGATTCTAGCGCTTTGGGGTCTGCCACTGTCAATGTTTCGCCGACGGCAAAATAGCTCTGTGAGACAACCTCGAATTTGTATTCGTAATCGCCATCAGCAAGGGAGACATCACAGTGCCAGACCCCCGTTGCCTTGTCGAGCTTCATAGCAATGGGTTTCCAATCTTTCCAACTGCCAAGCAGGTGAACCGATTTGTTATACGGGGCGAGTAATTCAAAATGGATCGGGGCTTTTTTCCCTTGCGTCATGTGGTGCCTCCTAGAATCAATAAGGGTGTAATAATGTTACGCCCTTACCATAAACTTTCGATGTAACTACACACCCCTCACCCAAAGCGAAGCGGCAATCCCTCTCCATAAGCGAAGCAGCGGGGCGAGGGACTTTCTACCGCGTTTCTCCCCTTCTCCAAAAGCGTAGCGGCTGGGAGAAGGGGTCGGGGCATGAGGGGTAACTGTGTAGTTATTTTTCGATCTTGATGATCTTCTATGAAGCATAGAACCTTGATTTTAAGAACACACCATCACATAACCGAGCGCGCGCAGCAAGTCGTACACGATGGGGATGCGGTTCCACAAACAAAATTGATCGACCAAGACCAAGCCCAAGACGCTGGAACAGCAGCAGAACAAGCTTAGTCCCACACAGCCGATCAAGATCAGGCGGGTGGTGTTGGGCGCGCTCTCGTTGCGGACCGCATACGGGTCGTATTCACTCCCGACATCAACCAGCGGCGTGACGCCTTGTGCCGGACCCATGTTATAAGCGGGTTGGTTATAGGGCTGCACGGGCTGATTTTGTGGGGGCGCATACCCGCCATACAGGGGTTGATCGGGTTGTGCTACCGGTTGAGGCTGGACATAGGCTGGTTGCTGCGGTTGGGGCGCAACCGGGGCGGGCGACGGGCGCACATTAGGCGCGGGTGCCATGCCGGGGGCGCTGGGTGCCTCTTCTGAGGGGCGTACCCCGGCGACCGATTCATAGAGTAAGGTCACGGTTTCGCCCAAACCGACCATATCCCCCGGACGCAATGGACGCGCGCCCGAAAGCCGCTGCCCATTGACGAAGGTGCCATTTGTGGACCCTAAATCTTCTAACGAAAAACCGCTGACACCGCGCGTCAACCGCATGTGGTGACGGCTGGCTTCGGGGTCATTGATGACGATATCATTGGTGATATCGCGCCCAAGAGTTATGATATCTTTGTTAAGATCATAACTTTGGTTCGGCTGTGGACCTCGACGCACGATAAGCCGGAAGCTGTCGCCCTGAATCATACCTGCCTCCCGCGGCGGATGGTGAGCATGAGAGAAGTTTGTTTTTGTTTATGCAAGCGCAAGTATACGAACTCAAAGACGGGCTGTCAACTAAAGACGCCAAAGAGTCGGGCAATGACCCGATTGGCGTCCTTCATTGCCCCTCGACAGCGTTTCGGTTTCATGACGCTCAATCGCCGGACGGTTGGCGCAGCAAATGAAAATAAGGCAGACTTGCCGCCATATCCGCGACCGAGTCCATCTCCAGCGTGATTGACGGCGGCGATTCCAACGCCCGGAGCAGCGGCAAAACTTGCTGGTACTGGACTACACCGTGCGCCAGTGCGCGGTGATTATCGAACTTGCCATCGTTGTTGTTGAGATGGGCATGGACGAGATACGGTGCCATCACTTCCAGCCATGTTTCAAAGGGCACTTCCGAATACAGATGAGTATGCCCGACATCCAAGCACGCACGGATATACCGATGATTCAGGGTTTTAAGGACATCGCCGATCAGGTGGGGGTCAAATTCCCACATGTTTTCGACAGCCACTGTCACATCTAGCCGTTCGGCAGTGCGGGCAATATCGCCCCACAAGTCGAGATTCCGTTTTTGCCACCCCGCCCGGTATTCGTCGGTGCGAATGGCGGCGATGTAATTGGCGTGCAGCACGACAATACGCGCTCCCAGTTCATGCGCGATCTCTAACGAATGCCGAAAGCGTGTTTTGACGACATCATTGATACGTGGATCCGGGCTTCCCGCTGCCATATCCAAGAAGGGTCCATGCAACGTCAGCAACCCCGAAACAGGTTGGAGGAGTTGGCGGTATTTCGCCACCGTCCCGCGCCAGTCGCCATCCAGAATATGCGGGTAAGCAAACGCCATGACCTCGATCCCCAGCCCGTGTTCAACTGCCAGATCGACACATTCCGCAATATTTCCTAAACCCGCGCTCAGCAAGACTGCATCAGGCACAATTTACCTTTAAGCGTAGATCATCACATCAAGTTGATTCAGTCTACAACCAGTTTGCAACGATGGCAACTACCCCCTATTGGCTTGGGGGCAAAAGTAATGAATGAGATAGTGCCTAATTCACAAGAATCAGGGGTTGAGGGTATAACGGGGGTGGCAAAGATTAAACGCGGAAGCATGACGGCGCAAAGCGAAAAAGCCATGACAAAAATAACCATCGTGCGTTAAACTTTTAAAGAGGTGCGGTGGAAAATCAAGCGTTTATAAAAAAGATGAGGATAACTGATGCGCTTTTTAACGACCATCGTTTTATTAGGGATGATGTTCTCTTTCTCGATAACGGCAACCATCCCCATCAGTGGTTGCCCAAGATTCCCAATTGGATGCGGTGGAACAAGAGGCTTTGATGGCATTTTTGAACGCCACCCGTCGCGAAGAAGCCCTTTCCCCTATCGCCTGGAGCGCTATTTTGGCGCAGACGGGGAGCGCTGTCGCTCAAGGCGTGGTCAATAACACGATGGCGGAACTTTCCACCGAAACGCTGGAGGGGCTGTTGCGCGACGCCGATTTTAATGCGACCTCAACAGGCTATGCCACCTTCACCGACACGGCGGCAGTGGATGAAGTGGCGATGACGGATGCACTCTCGCATCTCGGCATAGGGCGGGTGCCGCTCAATAATGGGGAGTATTATTACCATAAATACCGATCTGGTCACAGTTGCCGACGAGATCAGCGCCTATGTCCGTGAGCGGGGGGATTTCCCATCCGACCTTTGGGATCGGGTAGGGGCGGTCTATCGGTGGGATGATATCGAGGTGTTTTCGATTTCAGGGGCACAGACTAGTACCGATACGATGGCACATTGGCTGGATAGCAGTTCATCATCTGCCCTGTTAAACGACGATTTGACCGAAATCGGGATCGGCGTGAGTTTTGATGAAGCGACGACCACCTATTTTTATATCGTGTTCGTGGCCCGCCCGCGCTAGGGGCAGGGTAAACGCGAACGTGGTGGACGCGCCTATGAAAGCGCGTCCACCTAATCCCTAAAACCTCTACCCCGCTACCTGTGCCACTTGTAGCCGATCCTCGACCGCGCGCACGGCATCGGCGATCACGCCCATGCCTTCATCCAATTGCTCGTCGGTGATCACCAGCGGCGGCAAGAAGCGGATGCAATTGCTGAAAATACCCGCCCGCATCGCCACCACCCCGCGCTTGAGCGCCTCTTGAATCACCGCGATGGTGTGTTCGGGCGCGGGCTGTTTGGTCAGGGGGTTGGAGACGATTTCCAACAACATCATCGAGCCGAGTCCGCGCACATCATCGACCAACACCGACTCGGCATTGAGCGCATTGAGGTGTTGGCGCATCTTGGCACCCAAGACCTCGACCCGTGCCAAAAATTCTGGCTGACGGATGATCTCTATCGTCTCGATGGCAGCGGCACACGCCAGCGGGTTGCCGCTATAGGTACCCCCCAAGCCGCCCGGATGCGGCGCGTCCATGATTTCGGCTTTCCCCGTGACGGCAGCCAGTGGCATCCCCGACGCCAATGACTTGGCGGTCACGATCAAGTCGGGGACAATGCCGTAATGCTCGACCGCGAACATGCGCCCGGTACGTCCGAAACCGCACTGAATTTCATCACACACCATCACGATGCCGTGTTGATCGCACAAGGCGCGGATGCGTTCGAGGAAGCGGGGCGGTGCCGCAATGAAGCCGCCTTCGCCTTGCACCGGTTCCACCACGATTGCCGCCACCGCACTGGGATCAACCTGCGAGGTCATGGCGTATTCGAGGCGGGCGATGGCGTCGTCAATGTACATGGTCTCATCCATGCCCAACGGACGACGATAGACATTTGGGAAAGGCAATCGGTAGATTTCGGGCGCGAAGGGACCGAAGCCTTTTTTGAACAAGCCATACTTGCTGGTCATCGCCAACGCCAAATTGGTGCGCCCATGATATGCCCCTTCAAAGACGATGACGGCGGGGCGTCCGGTGTAGCTGCGGGCGATCTTGACGGCGGTTTCGACGGCTTCGGAGCCACTGTTGAGCAGTACCGTCTTTTTGGGGAAGTCCCCAGGCGTGACTTCGTTCAGCAATTCCGCCACGCGCACATACGGCTCATAGGTGCCGACGATGGCGCAAAAGTGGATGAGTTGCTGTGCCTGCAACTGAATGGCGGCAACCACCGAGGGCGGGCAGTGCCCCGCTGCCAACGATCCGATCCCGCCCGCAAGATCGATCAAGGTATTGCCGTCGGCGTCATAGGCGAGCGCCCCTGCGGCGCGCACAATGGCGATTTGTGAGGCTTTGGCAGCACCCCGCGCGGTGGCGGCTTCGCGGCGTTGGGCGAGAGCGATGCTGTTTGGGCCCGGTATAGCGGTGACTAAATTGATATGTCCCATGATTTTCTTGAACTCACTCTGAAACGATGCGTGACCCTATTGATGATCAAGAGCGTAACCTTGATCGCGTTGGTCTGCAACTCAAGATAGGAATCCACAGAATGAGGATATGATGATATCAACTTGCCTGTAAGCCCTGGGTGCATTTCACTTTGGTGCATCGCTATGATTTCATAACAGGTAAACGGGCGGATATTCGGCGCGGCGACTCTTGGGGTTGGGGATTTTTCCATGAGCGCCTAATCCGCCTCTACATTTACGTTGATGAGACGATAGGGGTTGGCAACAAAAAACAAACCCGCCCTATTGTGGTTAGGTGCCCGCAACGGAGATCGTTG
>Ga0105044_10009012_pt1 | contig 13669 bp, 10 predicted proteins | sample MAT01_FD_78092 | JGI IMG/M metagenome (GOLD analysis project Ga0105044, IMG submission 78092) | Freshwater microbial communities from Lake Fryxell liftoff mats and glacier meltwater in Antarctica - MAT-01 | ecosystem: Environmental > Aquatic > Freshwater > Ice > Liftoff microbial mat | place...
GCCTTGTTTCTCGACGGTGAATCCTTCCTCCACCACGTCCTGCCGCCACGGCACGTCGTTGTGAACGGTCTCGCAAATGATGTAGCTCGGCTGTGAAAAGCCAAACTCCAGCGACGCCGCAGTGCTCACGGGCCCCTGCGGATTGTGCGGTGCGAGGGCGATGCGGTGCGCCTCCGCGAGCGCAGCAATGCGGCGCGCAGCGGTGAGTCCGCCGCAATGGGTGATGTCGAGTTGGCAGATTTCGACGGCACGCTTGTCGAACATTTCCTTGAAGGCTTCGAGATTCGTCACGCGCTCGCCGCTGGCGACGGGCGTGGTGAGCGCGGCGTTGATCGTTGCGAGCCCGTCCACGCACTCGGGCCAGCAAGGCTCCTCGAAGAAATAAAGCCCGTATGAATCGAGCGCCTTGCCAAACTTCAGCCCCATCGCGGGCGAAGGGCGCGCGTGGCAGTCCACCATGATGTCAATGTCCGGCCCGACCGCGTCGCGCATCGCAGCGACCGCAGCCTCGGCGGCGCGCACGGGCTTCTGCCCCTCGATCGGCATCGTGCTCGGCACGGCCATGCTTTTGAAAGCGGTGAAGCCGTCCGCAACCGCCGCGAGCGCGAGGTCGGCGAAGCGCTTCGCGTTGTCCGCGGGCGTCTGGTAAAAGTCCTCCATCTTCCCTCCACCGAGGTGGCAATACGTCCGCACGTAGTCGCGCACCGGGCCGCCGAAGACTTTCGATAGCGGCATGTTTGCGACCTTGCCGACGATGTCCCACAGCGCGAGGTCGATTCCCGCGATGGCCGTCGCGCGCACGATGCCGTGGCCGTGCCAGAAATGCTGGCGATACATCATCTGCCACAGGTGCTCGGGCCGCGTGGGATCTTCGCCGGTGAGAAGCTGTGCGATGTCCTCGACCGCGCCGACAACGCTGCGCGTGTGCCACTCCAGCGTCGCCTCGCCCCAGCCGATGAGGCCCGGCTGATCGGTGATGACTTTGACGAACACCCAGTTCCGCATCCGGGCGTAGCAGACGAGCGTTTCGATTTTGGTGATCTTCATGACATGCGTTGGGCGATGGATTCGATGAGCTGTTCGAGACTTCCCGCGGCGACGACGGCGATGGTCTCCTGATAAATCCCGGTGCCGTAAAGTTCGCGCGGCGGCAGATACGACGCGCCCCAGTCGGCGGCAATCGTTGCGACGATGATGACCTTGTCGGGAAAACGGCGGCGCAGTTCCGTCTGCAAGATGCTGTAACTCTCGCCCTGCACGCCTAGCCAGAACGCATCGCCGATGCGCCACAGCACGACTTGCAGCGGATACGAGTCGCCCGGAGGCATCTGTTGGATGCGGTGCAGAAGCCGCTGTTTTCGTTCGGCCATCGCGCGGCAGTCGGCGGCGCGGGCCGCATCACCAGCCGCGCGCGCGGTGGTTTCGTCTGCGAGAAAGTGATCCAGTTCGGCCTGTGTCTGCGCCATCGTGGGCTGGCCGGGGCGATACTTCAGCGACTCGTGCCAGCGCGTGAGTTTCCACTCAGCTTTGGTCGTGAGTGCATCGGACGAGAGAGCCTCGTGCGACCACGCACCGAGCGTGGCGCCGGACACGACCGGACCTGCGTAGCAAAACTTCGTGCCCGCCTGCGGCAGCGCAGTGAGCGCCGACAGCGCGGCGTAGCCGAGTTCGCGGCCATTGCGATCCGCCACCGCCGTGTCGCCGACGAATCCCTCGCGCGGTCCGAGTTCACCGCTCGCACCTTGCAGGAACAGGCACGGTGCGCCGGTGTCGCGCTCCACGACCTCGCGCATCGCGCCGATGTAGTCCGGGCTGATGAGCGTGTTGTCCCACGCAAGCGTCGTCGGGTGGCACGCGTAGTTCACGATGCTCGCGAGCGCTTCACCATCATCCGCCGTGATTCGCGCGACGATCACCGTGTCGTCCGCCAGCGCTCCCGGATTGAAACCGCACACAAATTCCTTCCGCGCTCCGTCCCAAAAATCACGATGCGCCGCGAGACTGCAACGACCGCGGCCATACACGATGCTCGCAGACCTCAGCGAGCCGACACATTGCTCCACGAGTTCGCCCGCCGTTTCGGCGAGCATCCTCAAATACGGCGCGATCAGATCACCGCCCGGCAACGTCGAACGATCCAAACCCATCAGCCCCGCACCGTGCGTGTGCGAGAACACAACGAGGATTTCCTCATGCGCCACGCCGCCGAGCTTCGCTGTTTGCTCCACGAGAGCCGCGTGCTCCACCGCGCCCATCACACAATGATCCAGTGCGAGCAGGATCTGCCTTTCACCGGATGAATGCAGCGGCTCGAACACCGCTGCGGTCGCACGCAGCGGACGATGCACTCCGGTCGCGCGCTCGTGTTTCGCCGCGCCCCACATGCGGTGATAGATGTCCGCGGGCGGCGTGATGTCGCACCACGCCAGCGCAAAGCGGCAGCGGCTCTGCGGTGTTCGGACTTCGGTGACGGAGGGCGTGGGCATGATCACTTTTCCAGGCCGAGCAGCTTCAGGCTGTCGCGATGGATCATTGCCTCGATCTGCTTCACGTCGAGCCGCGGCAGCTTCGTCCCTTCGAGCATGTCATTGAGTGCGCGGATGCCGGTGACGGACGCATTCACCGTCGTGAATGGAAAATCGGTTCCGAAAAGCAGCTTGTGCCACACGCCGTATTCCTGCGCGAGCATGAGGCTGTTGTAGAGCTGCCACGGACGGTAATGCAACGCGCTCACGTCGGCGAAGACGTTCTCGTGCTTGCGGATCGTCACGATGCATTCGCCCTCATACGGATGGCCGAGGTGCGCAAGGATGATCTTCACGCCGGGATGCTTCACGGCGACGGGCTCGATCAATCGCGGCAGCGTCAACGCCAGCGGTGCCTGCGCGATGAACGTGGTGCCCATGTGCAGCAGCACCGGCAGTCCGTTTTGCTCCGAATATTTCCACAGCGGCTCCAGCGTTTCATCGTCCGGACTGAAGCCCGCATACATCGGCAACAGCTTGATGCCACGAAGTCCGAGTTCCTCGCAGCCCGCGCGCATTTCGCGCTCCCAGCCGTCCTGCGTGGGATCGACGGAGAGAAACCCGATCAGCCGCTCGGGATCGCGCGCGACGAACTCCGCGACGAACGAGTCGTCCACCCAGACGCCGCTGAGCCGCGCCTTGCCACCGAAGACGATCGTGCGCGTGTCCACCGGCGCAGTCGCGCGATACGATTCGTAGCTCACGCCCAGATCCACCTCGTGCCCCGGCCGCGCGCGTCGCGCCTGCGCGATGAAATCCGGCGTGAAGTCCGACGGAAACCGCCAGGCGTGGGAATGGACGTCGATGATCATGGTGGAATCACGGCGGGTAAAATGATGGGGGCGTTTGAAAGGGGATTCATGACAAAGTGATTTTACTCTTCCTCATTTTACCTTTCCGCCTCGGCGAGCATTCGATCAAAAAGCCGATCCACTTCGCGTTTCGTTTCATCATCGAGCCGGAAACCGACCGGGCCGCGCACCAGCGTGTTCTTGAAAATGCCCTGGCGCACGAGGAGGTGCTTTTCGACGGCGAGAAAAGCGTCGAGGCTCGTCTGCATCGCGATCAGCGCGGCGAGCGGACCGTGGATGCGGTCGGCTTTCTCCGCATCGCCTGCCTCCAGCGCGCGCCACAGCGGGACGATCCCGCAAATCAAATCCGCGCCCGGCATCGTGCCGACGACGCCGCGCTTGAACGAATCCACGAGCGCGATGCCACCCGTGCCCTCGAACACCCGCGCGCGGCCGCCGGTGGCGTCGCGCAATTCGGAGAGCTTCGGGCCGATGGGTGAGGCCTCGGGTTTGTAGAGCACGCGCTCGGGGCCGAACTCATCGAGCAGCCGTGCCTGCATCGCGATCGGCATCGGCTTGCCGACGTAGCCGCTCGCATCCTGCACGATGACCGGGATGCGAATCGCACCGATGATGCGCGTGTAGTAGTCGAGCAGTTCGCTTTCCCCGATGCCGACCGACACGGGTGGAATCGCCATCACCGCATCCGCGCCGACTGACTCAGCGTGCTTTGCGTAACGCTCTGCCACCTTCGACGATTCCGCGCCCACGCTGATCACGACAACGCCGCGATCCTTGCCGAGACGGCACGCTGCGCTCGCAAGTTCCTCTCGTTCCTCGCTCGAAAGTCGCAGCGTCTCCGAGACCATCGCCATCACGATGCCGTTCGCACCGCAGTCGTGGAGCCATGCGATTTCACGTTCGAGTGTTTCGATGTCGAGTGTTTCGTCGGGCAGCCACGGTGTCTGGAACACCGGCAGCACGCCGCGCAGTTCACGGGGAGAGGGAGTCATGGGATTCAGTTCTATGAATCCAGCGGACGTGGCAAGTTTTGTGACAAGTCACGTCAGCGTGAAGTGGCGGCACAATGCAGGCGCGGTTTCGGATCTTGCGCGGGCGAGCGCAGCGAAGGAGCGGGCGGGCGGGCGGGGTCTGAGCGTCCTTTTGCTCCGCCCCATCCCGCCGCGCGAGGTTGAAAACCCCGCCTACTTTGCTGCGCCGCGTTACGGCGCGATTCTCGATACGGGATTTCCCTGCTTCACCGTTCACGCGACATCAGGCGGAGACTCCAGTCTGCGCGTATGCGCGCGAGTGCAGACAGGTGAGGCTCTTGCAAAACCTACACGGTCACCGACGCGCGGGGTCATCGCTCAGAGGAGTGAAGGCATCCCGCCCGCTTACGGCTGAGGTTTTGCAAGAGCCTCAGGTGAGTCTGCATTCGGCCAGTGCCTTCACCAGAGCAGCTTGCCGCCGTCGATCACCAGAACGCTCCCGGTCATGTAGCTGCTGGCATCGCTGGCGAGGTAGAGCGCTAGCGGCGCGATTTCCTCGGGACGGCCCCAGCGGCCCATCGGGATGCTGTCGGCGACTTCGTTCTCAAACTCGGGCCGCTCGCGAATCCAGCGTCGGTTCGCATCGGTGAGGAACGGGCCGGGCGCAATCGCGTTCACCGTGATGCCATGCACGGCCCAGTCGGCGGCGACCGCTTTCGTTAACATCGTCAGCGCGCCCTTCGCCGTCTCGTAGCTGCGCCCGCGCATCGTCTTGCCGGGCCAGAATGCGTTGATCGAGGAGATGTTGATGATGCGTCCCCAGCGGCGCGGAATCATCGCAGCGCCAACGCGCTTGGTGAGGATGAACGCCTGCGTGAGATTCAGATCGAGAATGCGCTGCCATTCTTCCAGCGAGAGATCCTCCGTCGGTGTGTTGATGCGGCGCCCGCCGACGTTGTTGATCAAAATGTCGATCGCCGGAAAATCGCGCAGCACCACATCGCAGAGCCGCTCCGCCTCCTCGGGCCTGGAGAGATCCGCCTGCCGCGACTCCACGCTCAGACCCTCGGCGCGCAGCCCGTCGCGAGCAGCTTGAAGACTGGCCTCATCCGATCCCGCGATGATCACCTCGGCACCCGCTTCACACAGTGCCCGCGCCATCTCCAGCCCCAATCCGCGCGAGCCGCCGGTGATCAATGCGCGGCGGCCAGTGAGTTTGAATCGTTCAAGAACAGGCATCGCCAGAAGTGAAGACAGAATCCCGGAGCCGGCGCACTCTTTCAAAGCGCCCGTTCCCTTCCGCCGAACTCTCAGCCTGCGGCATCCCTGAGCGCACGCGCAGCTCGGCGCCTCGTCGCGTAGCGCTTCACCAGTTCGTCCGCGATTACCCCGGCGAGGATGACGGTGCCGATGATCGCGAACTCCAGGTGCGTGGGGATGCCGAGAATATTGATCGCATTGTAAAGCACACGCATCACCGCCGTGCCGATGATGACTCCCAAGATCGTCCCCTCCCCTCCTCGCAGGCTGCAACCACCGAGCACCGCAGCCGCGATGGCGTAGAGTTCGTAGAATTCCCCGAGACCGGACGGCTGGATGGAGTTCAGATTCAGCGAAAAGAGAATCCCGCCCACACCCGCGAGCAGGGAGCAGATGACATAGGCGAGAATCTTCATCCGGTCCGTGCTGATGCCGCTGTAGCGGGTCGCGGTCTCGTTGCGCCCGAGCGCGAACAGGTAGCGCCCCCAGATGGTGCGATTCAGGAAGACCGCCGCCACCACCGCCACGCCAGCGAGGAAGAACACCGACACCGGCAGGGCGAAGTGTTGGTTCACCTGCCACTTGCCGATCGCGATCTGCCGCAACCCCTCGTACGCGCTGCCAAATCCCTGGCTCTGATCGTCGGTGATGTAGCGCGCCATCCCGCGATAGAGCAGCAGTCCGCAAAGCGTGACGACGAACGGCTGGAGCCCCATCTTGGTGATGAGAAGACCGTGAGCGAGGCCGATGAGCAGCGACACGGAGAGGACAGCCACGAGCGTTCCCGGCACGCTCCAGCCTTTCTGGGTCAGCAACCACGCCATCATCGACCCCACGAGCCCGACCACCGAGCCGATGGAAAGATCGATGCCACCGGTGATGATCACGAACGCCGCGCCGATGCTGATGATGCCAAAGAGCGAGGTCCAGCTCACCAGGTTCTGCAGATTGTAGGCGCTGACGAACTGGCGGTTGATCAACGCGGTGACGACGAAGATGAAAACGAAGAGGCCAAAGATGCCGAGGAGCTTTTTCATAATGCTGTGAATCTGCCGCGCGTCATTTCGCGTGTCCTGTCGCCAGCCGCATCACGGCCTCTTCCGAGAGTTCCGCACGCTGCAACTCGCCGGTGATTCGCCCTTCGTGCATCACGAGCGCGCGGTCGCTCATCCGGAGAACTTCCTCCATTTCGCTGCTGACAAAAAGTATCGCGACCCCGCGTCCGGCCAGTTCCTCCATGAGCCGGTAGATCTCCTGCTTCGCGCCGACATCGATCCCGCGCGTCGGCTCGTCGAGCAGCAGCACGCGCGGGTCGAGCGCGAGCCACTTTGCGAGAGCCACCTTCTGCTGGTTGCCGCCGGAGAGGAACTGCACAAACTGCCGCAGATTCGGCGTCTTCACATTGAGCCGGCGGCTCATCTCCACGGCGATTTCATTCTCACGGCGACGATTGCGGAATCCCGCGCTGGCATCGCGGTGGAGACTCGGGAGCGCGATATTTTCGCTCACCGCCATTTCGAGAATCACGCCCTGCTGTTTGCGATCCTCGGGCACCAGCGCCATGCCGGCCCGGATCGCGTCCTGCGGAGAACGGAGATCCAGCAGCTTCCCGCGAAGCCGGACCTCGCCGCCCACCGCGCGATCGATTCCAAACAGCACGCGCAACAGCTCGGTGCGACCCGCGCCGACAAGCCCGGCCACCCCGACAATCTCCCCGGCGCGCATGGAAAAATCGAGCGGCGAACGCGGGTAGGCAGGCGTCCGCAGGCCGCGCACGGCGAGCAGCGCGTCACCGGTCGCAAACGACGAGCGGGCATGGCGGCCAAGTGCGCGACCGACCATCAGCTTCACCATCGCTTCGTGATGGATCTCCTCGCGCCGGAGTTCCCCCGCATTCTCACCATCGCGCAGCACGACGACGCGATCCGCGAGTTCCTTCACCTCGCCCAGCCGGTGCGAAATATAGACGACGCTCACACCTCGCGAACGCAGGTCCTTCACCACGCGATAAAGCCGCCCGGTCTCGTGCTGGCTCAGGCTGGAGGTCGGCTCGTCCATGATGAGCACGCGCGCATTCGTGCTGAGCGCCCTGGCAATCTCGACAAGCTGCTGCCGCCCGAGCGAGAGCGTGCTGACCAGCGTACGCGGCGAACAATCCAGCCCGACCTGCGCGAGGAATGGATTCGCGCGCTCGTAGAGCCGGTGCCTGTCCACAAAACCAAACCGCCGCGGCTCGCGCCCGAGGAAGACATTCGAAGCCACGTCGAGATTGTCCGCGAGATTCAGCTCCTGGTGAATCAGCGCAATGCCCGCCTGCTCTGCGGCGCGCACGCTGTCGATGCGAACCGGCGCACCATCCACGAGAATCTCCCCGCTGTCCGGCTCCTGCACACCGGCGAGAATCTTCATCAGCGTGCTCTTGCCCGCGCCGTTTTCGCCGATCACCGCGAGCACCTCGCCGCGACCGAGGGTGAGGTTCACATTGTGCAATGCGCGCACGCCAGGGAAGCGCTTGCACAGCCCGCGCACTTCGAGCAGCGCGTCCGCGACCGTCGCCCCGCTCACCGCCGGATCACTTTCCCGCATCCTGCATCTTCTTCAGCTCCACGCGGAAACTCTCCACATTCGCCTTCGTAACCTCGACGATCGGGACTTCAAAAAATCCACCCGGCGGCAGCACGCTCTTGTCGCCTTCCGCGAGCCCCTTGAGAATCCGCACCGACTCGAAGCCGTAGTAATACGGCTGCTGGCTCACGGTCCCGAACACAGTCCCCTCCGCGATTCCCTGCAACACCGCATCCTGCTCATCGAAACTCACAATCTTGATGCTGCCGATCCGGCCAGCCTCCTTCGCCGCTTCGAGGCACTGCGGCGCATTGTAGGCAAAGAGCCCCACCATGCACGCGAGGTCGGGCACCGATGCCATCGCATCCTGCGCATTCGCCTTGGCACGGGCGTAGTCGAAATTATCCGTCCGCGTGTCGAGCACCACGAACTTCCCGCCCGCGAGCACCGTTCCCGGTGGATCCACGTTCATTTTTCCGAGCGCCTGCATCGGCCGATCGAGCAATTCATCGACCACCCCCTGCCTGCGCTGCTGCGAATTGAGCTGCTCCAGCCGGCCCACGAAAATCATCACCTTCCCGCCGTCGGGCAGCGCGCCCTTCACCAGTTTGCCGGCGGCGCGGCCAGCCTTGTAATTGTCCATCCCCACGAAGCACAGCCGCTTCGAATCCGGCGCATCCGAGTCATGCGTGATCACCGGGCACTTCGCCGCCGCTTCATCGATCAGACCCACCTGATTCTTCGCGTCGATGGGGCTGATGGCGATCCCATCGATCCCGCGCGCGAGCAGTCCCTCGATCATCCGCTTTTGATCCACGATTCCCTTCGGCGGCATCAGCACCTCACACTCCACTCCGAATTTCTTCTCCGCCGCGCGAACCCCCGCCGCCGCCGTATTCCAGAACGGGTCCACACCATTGGTCACATACGCGAGCTTCTTCTTCCCTGAACCGGATGAATCCCCCGACCCGCCGGCCCCTTTTCTGTCGCATCCGGCAAATAGGATCGCGATAGCTGAGATGAGTGCGGCGAATGGGGAGTGTCTGGTGAATTTCATGAAGTGGGAGGTCAAGCAGCCGCCCCTTCTAGTGGCCAAACCGCGCCGCGTAAAGACTGCCGAACGTCGAGCACTCCAAACTTCGGGACGGACGAATCCGGAACTTGTCCCCGAGCACCATGCTACAACCCGTACGATTTTCACCGGCCCCCTGCCTGAACGCAAAATGCGGAAGAAAATGACACGGCTTCCTCGCCTGTGCGGGCCGCGCACAGCCGGGATGGCTGTGTCACTTTTTGGCCGCCTGACTTTGCAAATCGTATCACTCCGCCGATCCCTCTCCGTTCAGCTACGGCGGTGGAGCTTTCCCAAGGGCGTGATCCAATGGGAGTCCAAAGGCTGGTTGCCGACGAAAGCCGAGCGGTGCGTGAGTGCCGCCAGGCTTTGGACTGCGGAGGCTCGACTCCGCTTTGGCTTTGCGGAGGACAGATGGACGGATTGCGAAAAGCGTCGAGCGGACGAAAGACGCTGCGTCTTGCTTCAAAGGCAACGGTGACTTTGCGCGTCAAACCCGAGGCGAGGCAAAAGCGGCGTCAAGCCGCGCGCACTCCAAAGGCTGGCGCCACGCTCGAACCCCAATTTGCTCATCCACTGGACTCACTTTCAATCACACCCCTATCCCAAGCACATCGGAACATTCGTGGGCGTCACAGATGTCCTTGCCATGCAGACCTCCCAAGCGCCGGAGGAGCCGCTCGTCGTCACTTCGCAGGCCATCTCCGCGGCGGTCATTGCCGCTCCTCCGCCTCATACGATTTATCCCGACTGATTGCCTCAAAGCAGGATGCGGCGGTGGGGGGTCGCGTAGCGTAGCTCTCCAGAGCTGCGCAACACGAGGCTTCACGCGCAGATCCACCCGCGCAGCTCTGGAGAGCTACGCTACGGCACCCCACCGCCGCATCCTGCATTGAGGCGTTCAGTCTGAATAGATCGTAAGACAGCCGCCCCACCGCTAACACGGGCTGTTTGACTGTCAGAGGTGACCCGATGCAATCTCCCGGCAGGACATCATCCAATGAATCTCTCGCGACGCAGACTTTTAGCGCTGGCAGGTTCCGCGGCCGCGGCGGTCACCACGACTGTTGCCGCGGCGGGAGCGGCGGTTGGGAGGACGTTCCGGATCGGCGTAATCTCGGCCAGCAATGCCGGGAAGGCTCAGAGGACGAATGGCCACACCTGGCACTTTGCGCAGTATCTGCATCCCGTCTGCAACCTCGACGCCATCAGCAAGTATCTCGACAAAGGTTCGGCGAAGTTTTTCAAGACGATCATCCGCGACCCCCGGCATGGCTTCGATGGCTGGCCGTTTGCGGATACCAAGATCACCCTTTGCCATGATGCGGACCGGTCGGCGATCGAGCCGTTCACCGAGGCGTTTCCCGGGGTGCAGGCAGCCGCTTCGCTGGAAGAACTCGTGGCGAACGTCGATGCCATCTGGCTCGGTGACGCATCGGGAGGCGGCGAAGATCATTTCGACCTCGTCGCTCCGGGCCTTTCCAGGGGCCTCCCCACTTTCTGTGACAAGCCGATCGGCGGAACCGTGCAGGGAACGCGGAAGATCCTGGAGTTTGCCCGGCAGCATCACGCGCCGCTGATGTCCACCAGCATCTGGCGCTACGAATGGGGGATGGAGGCGGCGTTGCGAATGCGCGACGCCGGCGAGTTCGGCGCGATCGAACATGTATCGGCACGGCTTTTCAGCCGCTACTCCCGCAATGGCTGGATGGTCTATGGACAGCACCCGGTGTGGGGCATCGTGACGCTGATGGGGCCGGGTGCCGAAGCCGTGAGCATGTACGAATACAAGGACACGTGCCACGGACTCATCACGTATGCGGATCGCTACCCGTGCCATTTCTGGTTCGGACAACCCTACGAACGTTTCGAATACGACCGGACCGACGTTTACTTTAAGAAAAAGCTCTACTCGTCCACGCCGTCGATTGAGGGCGATTTCTGGTACGGCCATCACTACCAGATGTTTCGCATGGCTGCCGCGTTCCGCCAGATGCTGCTCACCGGCCAGGAGCCGGTGCCGCACAGCGAAATTCAGGAGGTCACGGCCATTGTTCACGCCGCGGCGAAATCACTCGATGAGAAGAGCCGCCTCGTAAGCCTGGCAGAAATCACGGCGTAGGCCCCGCGCATCAGAAATCCACTTCCCCTGCCCCTCCCCATCAGTCACCCTCGCTCCGCACTACCCCATCAATAAAATCCCATGCCCCTCATCACACGTCGCAGTTTCCTGAAACAATCCACGCTCGCCGCCGGCTCCTATGCGCTCATCAGCGGCACGCAATCCTCCGCGAAGGTCATCGGCGCGAATGACCGGCTGCGCATCGCCATCGCCGGTTGCCACGGGCGCGGCAAGGCCCACATGGCGGGCTGGCTCGGAGTGCCAAATGTCGATATCGCCTACCTCATCGATCCCGATCAGAAGGTCCTCGATGAATCGCTGAAAGGGCTCGAAGGCCGGGTGAAAGGACCGTTCAACTGCAAGGGTCTCGCGGATGTCCGCAAGGCGCTCGAAGATCCGACGCTGGACGCCATCTCCGTCGCCACGCCGAATCACTGGCATTCGCTGATCACCATCTGGGCCGCGCAGGCAGGCAAGCACGTGTATGTGGAAAAGCCGATGAGCCACGACGTGGCGGAAGGTCGCGTCGCGGTCGAGGCGCAGAAGAAATATGGCGTGGTGATCCAGCACGGCACACAGCGGCGCAGCGATTCAGGAATCGCCGGGCTGCACGAGGCGATCAATGCCGGCAAATTTGGCAAACTGAAAATCGCCTACGGCTACTGCTGCAAGCAGCGGAAAGGCATCGGCAGCAAGGAAGCAAGTGCGCCGCCGAGCAATCTGAACTGGGATCTCTGGCGCGGCCCGGCGCGGCTCTCCGCGTACCACGAGAATCTCGTCCATTACAACTGGCACTGGTTTTGGAAGACCGGCAACGGCGACCTGAACAACCAGGGCACGCATCAGCTCGACGTTGCGCGCTGGGCGCTGGCACCGGAACTCACCCATCCCGTTCGTGCGATGGCCATCGGCGGACGCTTCCAATGGGGCGACCAGGGCGAGACGCCTAATACAATGTTTGGCATCGGCGAATATGCGAATGGCCAGTATGCGTTCTTCAATGTCCGCAACGTCGGCTACAAGGGTTACGAGAACCAGGTGGAGAACGAGTATTACTTCGAGGACGGCGGCAAGATCATCCGCGGCCTCTATTATCCCAAGGGCAGCGCCAAGGGAGAGAAGGTGTCCGTGTCGCCGGGCAAAGTGACGCCGGGTGGCAACTGGGGCGCATTCATCGCCGCATGTCGCGCGGGCAAACCCGAGATGGCGAATGGCAATGTCCATGATGCCCACTACGGCTGCGTCCTCGGCCATCTGATGAACAACTCCTACCGGCTCGGGAAAAAGGTTCCCTTCAACGCCAAGGCCGGACGTTTCGGCGACAACACCGACGCGCACGATCACTTCATGAAGCTCCACGGGATCATGCGCGACGGCGTGGGCGTCCCCGAGGACAAGGCCGAATACGTCGTCGGCCCGTGGCTGACATTCGACCCCGCGACCGAGCTGCACACCGGCGAATTCAAGGACGAGGCTAATGCGTTGCTGAAGGACGCCAACAATCCCGGCTTCGAAATCCCCGCGCCGGGCAAGGTCTGAGGCGCGGCGAGCGCGCGAAGCCGACGCCTGTGCGCATCCACACACTCGATCTCCATTTTCAAAATACGCCCGGCCTCATCGCTGCGTATGTCATCGAGTCCGCGGGGGATCTCGCGCTGATCGAGACCGGGCCGGGCTCGACGCTCGACGCGCTGCGGGCGGGGATTCGCGGACTGGGCTTCGATGAAAAGGCGATCCGCCATGTCTTCGTGACGCATGTGCATCTCGACCACGCCGGTGCGGCGGGCTGGTGGGCGCAGCAGGGCGCGCAGGTGCATTGCCATGCGAAGGCTGCGCGGCATCTCATCGATCCGGCGAAGCTCATCGCGAGCGCGCGGACGATCTATCAGGACCGGATGGATGCATTGTGGGGAGCCATCCTGCCCGCGCCGGCTGAGCGCGTGACGGTGTTGGAAGATGGCGAGCAAGTCCGCGTCGGTGAGATCGCGATCACGGCATGGGACACGCCCGGTCATGCGCGGCATCACCTGGCGTTCGTGATTGGCGCGAGTTGTTTCACCGGCGATGTGGCGGGCATGCGCTTGCCAGGCAGCGACTATCTGTCGGTCACAGCGGCACCGCCGCAATTTGAGCCACCGGCTTACATTGCGTCGGTTGATCGTCTCGCTGCGGGGGGCTTCGAGCGGCTCCACCTCACCCACTTCGCCGATATTGCCGATGTGTCGTCGCACCTCGCGCGTTACCGGCGGAGAATCGGCGAAGTCCATGCAGCGGTGTGTGCGGACATCGCCGCCGGTTCCGATGAAGCGGAAGTCCGCCGCCGATACGCGGAACGTGAGCAC
>Ga0105044_10009015_pt1 | contig 13666 bp, 10 predicted proteins | sample MAT01_FD_78092 | JGI IMG/M metagenome (GOLD analysis project Ga0105044, IMG submission 78092) | Freshwater microbial communities from Lake Fryxell liftoff mats and glacier meltwater in Antarctica - MAT-01 | ecosystem: Environmental > Aquatic > Freshwater > Ice > Liftoff microbial mat | place...
CAGACCAGAAACTACACCAACCCAACCGCAGCCCCGGACGCCGAACCTGTCTTCGGAAGTATCGTGGCTTACAAATCCAGCCCCCCAACTGACGGATGGGATGATGTGGGTCGTGAAGAGCTATTTCGAAAAGTGATCAATCTTGTGACGTTCCAGGGAAAATCTTTTCGGATCGTCGTCGCTGGCGAAGCTCTTGATAATCGGGGAAACATCCTCGGACGCCGCACCAAGGAAATTCACATGGAGATCCGCCCTGCACGGGACGGCTCTGGGGCTTTGATTCCCAACGCGCCGCCAACCTTTCACAAACTTTATGAAAAGTCTCTTTAACTCCATAAAATTCACGATCGCTTTGATCATCGTTTCATCATCAAACGTGATCGGCCAAGAAACGACAAGCCATGGATTTGTCAATTTGGTGAATTTGATTCCAAGTGACAAACCCTGCAAGATCGGACTGGCCGGAAAAGATGTGGTTCCAGGTGGCTTAGCCTCGTCCCACTCGACCGGTTGGTTCATCGTTCCCAGCGGCAACATGCAGCTTACGTTGGAAGCTCAAGGCTATGCTCCGGGAACCGGAACCGTTGATTTAGCCCCGATGCAAAGTTCGATATTCGTGATCTTTCTCGAATCAAACGTCAAAACGAACCCCGATGGAAAGCCTGTAATTCCAAAGATCAAATTGAAGAGATGCGAAGCCATCGAAGGCAAAGAGGGATTCTATCTTAAACTACTCTCCCTGTGCCCTGGCGAAACCACCTTTCTGATCGGTCCCAACTCATTTACTTTGAAAACATTTCAAGAGGCAGAGGTGCCAAATTGGAATGGAGGAGGCTTCAAAGTATCGCGGGATCAATCTGTGATCGGCCAAGTTCTGCCAGAGACGGAAAAGGACCCATTCTATCTATTGATAGGCACAGATCATGCGGGTAAATATTGCTCCTCACTCGTTCGAGCTTCAAAACAAGACCTTCCCCCGTGGATGAAAGAACAGAAACCAAAGCCATGAGCTACTCAAAATCCCTTCTCGCGCTTGTCTTCATAAGCCCCCACTGCCTTGGGGGAAACTTGAATATTGTTCATCTCGCCCCTACGAATGAACTCAAGCTTGAAATCAAGGCAGGCGGGCTAAATCAGGAGTTTTCACTCAGCCCCCAAGGCATTACCGGAGTATTCGCACTTCCCCAGAAACCTGCTGTGCTGAGGACGATTGGCGATGAGACTCCATCGCTCAAGATAAGTGCTAAAGTGATAGGGCAGATTGCCGTTTTACATGCTGCTGGAGAGTCGTTTAAATGGAGTATCTACGACAGCAAGCCCACGGGTGGAAAAACCACTCTTCGCCTCATCAACCTTACGGAGGAAGATGTGATCGTTCTGCAAGGAGTTACCAAAATCTCACTAAAGTCAAAAACCGAACTTCCTGTCGAAAAAGTGACCAAAGCCCCCATCCGCCTCAGTTTCGAAAATGGGGAAAAAGTTAAACCATACGAACAAGAAGAACCAAGTGCAGTGATCGGATTTGTGTATAAATCCGGTGCCGCTTGGAGTATCTTCTATGTGAACGATACGTAAATCTTTCGTTCGTCCAAGGTGCTGGTCGCAACGGTTCTGAAGCTTCCAACGTAGGCCTTGGAATGAGGTTGACTGGCAAGGGCAGGATTCGTTTGAATCAATCACACGGTGGACACGGAGAAAAACGTTAGAAAATATTGGGCCTTCATCAGCTACAGCCATGCCGACAAGGCATGGGCGGACTGGTTGCACCGGGCTCTGGAGAACTACCCGATGCCGCGGGATCTGGTGGGACGGCCGACGCCGGCGGACGCTCCTGTTCCAAAGCGTTTTGTCCCGGTGTTTCGAGACCGTGAAGAGCTTCCTACCGCCACCGATCTGGGGGCGGTGATCGCCCGGGCGCTGAGGCACGCCCGGTTTCTGGTTGTGATCTGCTCACCGCGCAGCGCGAGGTCTCCTTGGGTGGAAAAGGAAATCATCGAATACAAGCGGACCCATGGCGAGAGCCGGGTGCTCTGCCTGATCGTGGACGGCGAGCCATGGGCGTCGGGCGGGAAACCTGGATTCTCCACGGATGACGAGTGTTTTCCAAAAGCCGTCCGGTTTCAACTTGGGCGGGATGGAGAACTTTCTAACGAACCCACCGAGCCGATTGCCGCGGACGCCCGCGAGGGCAAGGATGGTCGGGAAAACGCAGTGATCAAGCTGATGGCCGGGTTGTTAGGTGTTGGATTCGACGACCTGCGGAGGCGCGAGCAGGAATACCAGCGGCGGAGGCTCCGGCGCTTCCAGGCCACGGCTGCGGTGTTTGGTCTGCTGTTCATCGCCGCCGTGTCCGCTGCCATCTATGCAGTTAAACAAAAACGCACGGCCCTTCACACTCTCAGCCTGTCGGACTTGAACCTTGCGGTTGCTGCGCGCAAGACAGACGATTCCGCCCGCCAAGTCGCCTATCTGGCGCGCTCGCTGCGGTCAGATCCCGAGAATCCACTTGCGCGGATGGCAGCGTTTTCCACGCTCGCCCATCACAAGATCCACCCGCCGGTGGGATTGGCGCTGCGCCACCCGGCGGCGGTGCTGGCAGCAGGTGGATCGGACGATGGCAAATGGATTCTAACATCATCCGGTGAACGCGTCTATCTGTGGTCCCGTCCTGACCACAGGTTGGTGGCGGAGCGCAGCCTTGACGACGGTGCGGTGAACTCGCTGGTCGCTCATCCATCCGGAAAGAGCTGGGTGGCCGGAACTGTGAGAGGTGGTCTTCATTTCATCGGATTGGAGGATTTGAAAAACCAGCAAGATCCTGTTAGATTTGGAGAGTCGGCTATCATGGTGCTTGGTTGGAATCCTGAAAGATCCGTGCTGGCCGTCGGGCTGAGTTCGTCCACCGGAAAGGGCGGCGGATCGCTCGTGCAAACGACAGCAGATGGAAAGGAATTGTCGCGCCACCAAACGGAAAATCTTGCGCCAGAGCATTTTGCATGGTCCGCCGATGGTGCCATGGTCGCAGCGGCGGGAAACTCGCCTTACTTCTATGTGAGCGATGCCGGCGACCGTGGTAACAACATCCGCGAGATCCGGGGAAAGCTCTGCATCACCGGAATGTTCTTCACCGCAGCAGGGACGTTGCGCACCATCGATCTCGTGGCCGGAATGGGGACATGGGATGTTAAAACCGGACAGCCGATCGGTGAGCCGGATTCAATCACGCCCCTGCCAACCCGCTGTGCGTTCTCGCCGGACGGCAGTCACTTTGTGGGAGTCCGCAGAGGCCCCACCGCCTACCTCTATGATACGGCATATGGCGAGATTCGGACCGAGCCTCTTTCTCAGGCGTTCACTGTGAACAAGTGTGTTTATCTGGATGAGAACCATGTGCTCCTGATGAGCGAGAACGGATTGGCGCAGGTGCGGCGTCTGCGGAGTGAAGTTCCGGCAGCGGAGTTCTTGCCGTTCCATCCGGGATATCCGGATCTCAGTGCGCTTTCTAACGATGGCCTGCTGCTAGCCGCCGCCTGCTCCAGTGATTCGCTGGTCCGAATCTACGATCTGCAAACATCTGAACAACTCGGGCGCCCGTTGCGTTTCCCGTCCAACCTCCACGGCCTCTGCTTCAGTGAGAATGATCAATCTTTAACTGCGCTCTGTTGGGACGGCAAGGTCCGGCGCGTCGATTGGCGCAGCGGTTTGCGTTTCAAAGTCGGAGAAATGGAGGTGGTGAAGCCCATCGAAAGCGGATTCGACACGCTTGACGAACTTCGCTTCCAACCGGGAGGAAAACTCGCCGCCCTCCCGGACCCCGGGGGAATCAAGATCATTGATACCGTCGAGGGTGTTGTCGCGCGCATCATTCCGGTCCAAGGCGGCACCACAACGCTGGCGTGGTCTCCAGACGGAAATACCATCGCCGTGACATCCGGCGACCAGATCCTCAGCTTCCATCCATTTGACGGCAGCCCCGGCAAAGCATCAGTTCGATCAATCCTCGGTGCGCCGGTGGTCGATCTTGCTTGGTCACCAGACGCCCGGACCATCGCCACCCTCAGCAATTCGGAACGGGTCGAGTGCCGCTCGGTGGAGACCGGGTTGCCTGTCGGCATTGGATTTCCGACAGGACCGTCATGCATGAGAATTTCATGGACATCGAATGGAAAGTGGATTGCCGCCTCTGATTCGAATGATCGCTCCAGACTTTGGGATCCTGAGACCGGCATTGATGCTGTTAGGCTTCCCGATGGCGGCAACGGTCTGATGGCACCTCTCGACGTCCCACAGCGGGGCGGCTTGCTGCTCGTTGGTGAAAAAGGTTTCTTACTGGTCCCGGTTCCCGTGATTGGAAGCATTCCAGATTGGCTCCCAAAATTGTTAGAAGGAGTGGGTGGCGGTAGCATTGGCGACGGCGACATGCGCCCGCAGCTTGATCCGGATGCATGGATGGTGGCAGAAAAAGTCGCTCGATCCGGCAAGCGCGACGCCCTTTGGTCGCCGCTTGCGGATTGGCTGCTAGACAGGACGGATTCCCGGCCCGCCTACCCCGGATCCTTGCTGGCGGAGCCGGAAGCCACCACGGCGAGGGATCTGGAATCGGCGCGTGTCTTTGACTCGCTCGTCCGGCGCGCGAACGTCCTCTGGAAAAGCGAAGATGACGGGAAAAATGCCGAGGCTCTCACCCTGATGGAAAAGGCGCTGCTCATGAATCCGGGAGACATCCAACTCCTCCTCGCCAAACGGCAGATCGGCCAGAACGCCATGCGTCCAAAGATGGTGCGTGAGGCTTGCGCGGGGATTGCAGCCTCGGCGGACTCTCCGCTTGTCGATGTGTTAGAAGCTAAGTTCATCGAGGCCGGGAGCTGGATCGCCGACGAGCCGAAGGATCCGGCCAAAGCGCGCGAACTGTTGGAGGAGATTCTCGCCGAAGATCCCGAGCGGGAGGATGTTAAAAAATTGTTGAAAACCGCATTTCCATGACCGCTCCGCCTATCAAAAGAATCCAATTCGTGGGGTTTGCCGGACATCGGGCCGTGCCGGACAGGGCTGCCGCAAAAGAGGCGATCCTCGGCGAGCTGGAACTCGTTCCATTAGAAATGAATGACGAGTTTGTGGGGATCTCCAGTGCTGCCTCAGGGGCGGATCTGTTGTTTCTCGATGCCTGCCGCGAGCTGGGCATGAAAACCGTGATCCTCCTGCCCTTCGCGAGGGAACGGTTCATCGACGATTTCGACGATCCCAAGGAATGGAACCACGCCTGCGAGTGCATCCGGGCTGCCTGGTGGACGGAGGTTTGCCCCGGTGGCGAGGCTGCGCCGGAGGCATACCATGTGGTCGCGCGTGAAATTCTCGATGTCGCAGTGCGAATGATCTTTCTTTGGGACGGCCAGCCCCCGCGCGGTTTGGGAGGCACCGCTGAGAGCGTCGCTGAGGCCCGGAAAATGATGATCCCCTCTCGAATCATTGATGCCGCCACGCTCGTGGCACGCTGGGAAATCAATCCACCGCTCACGCCCGGAAGTGATCCCACCTTCGACGATCTGCCGCCGGCAGCGGATGTCAGGGAACTGTTTGAATTGTTAGATCGGCGTGCTGCCCGGAGCGCCCCCAAGTCGCGAGGCTTCGCGGCGGCCTCGATGTCACTGAACCATCTGGCAGGAGTCACGCAGGCGGTGATGGTCGCCTTCGCCGCCGTGGCCGCAGAGGCCGGAGCGATGATCAAGTTGGTCCTTGTGACCTTGGCCTCTTGGCTTCCAAGACTCGGGAAGACACTCCGCTGGCAGAAACAGTGGGTCCGGGACCGCGTGCGAGCGGAGTTGCTAAGATCGCTCCTGGCCACCCACGAGCCGGGCAGTCCCTTACACCCGCCGGCCATCGAGCTTTTTGAAAAGGAAAAGGCGTTTCTCCAAACCGCCGCCCTGAGGCTCGTACCGTCGCGTCTGGGGTGGCAGGCTGCACGGGACGCCTACCTGGACGAGCGTATGGACGGCCAGATCCGCTACCTTCAAGCCAAAGGCGACCTCGCAGGGCGTAGAATGAGAATCTTCGGCAAACTCTTCACGATCGCTTCCTTGGGCGCGGTCACCTTGGGAGCGGTCGTGGTGGTGATGTCATTCATGGGCGGGAAGGCGTGGCGCCCGCTCTCCCTCGCTTCCGACATTCTTCCCGGCTTTTCCGCATGGTTGCTGGCGATGATTTCAGTCTTCGAGTTCAAACGCCGCGCAAACCTTTATCATCAGTTAGTCAAGGAATTGAAGCGCCTGAGACCCATTGTGGCCTCGGCGCAATGCGCCAGTGAGGTCACCCGCGGAATGCGTCAGGTCGAGAGACTCCTGCTCAACGAGCTGTGGGAATGGCAGGGAACCCGGGAGAAATAAATCCGCCCGTTCTAACGGGATGGGTTGTGTGCGTGTGTTAGGTTAGGCTGAGGATTTGATCAAGATTCAAGGGGCAGGTCCGAGGTACCGCCGTGATGCCCATGCCTAACTGAAGAATTCCATTTGCTCAATTTCCTTGGGGTCTTCAAAGCGCACCCCAACGCCTAACAAACGCACCGCGCGCAGGTTTCCCCGCTTCCAAGCTTCTGTGAGCAGGTCTTCGAAAACCGTGGGATCCACAAGATGTCCCGCCCGTTCTGCGGTGGTGCGGTGAAAGTCCGCGAACTTCAATTTCACGACCAGTGAACGGATCACTCGGTCGGGATGGGACTTGGCAAGATCTTCGGCCAGCCCATCGAGCATCCCCCGCAGCGGTGGAATGAGTGCTGGCAACTCCTGGATGTTTTCGGAAAAGGTCGTCTCGCTGCTCACGGATTTCCGAGTGCGATCCGGGGTCACCGGGCGCTCATCCATGCCTCGACAAAGATGCCAAAGCTCGATTCCCCACTTACCAAAGCGCTGGGAGAGCTCGATTTGATCGAGCTTCTGCAAATCCGCGCAGGTTTCGATGCCGAGAGGGGTGAGTTTTTCCCGCATTTTTTTCCCAACACCCCAGATCCGCCCGACAGGCAGGGTCGCCATGAAACCGGGGATTTCCTGTTCCGTGACCTGCTTTTGGCCATTCGGCTTGTGCCAGTCCGAGGCAATCTTGGCGATGAGCTTGTTCGTGGAAATCCCGGCTGATGCGGTCAACCCGGTCTCCTCGAAAATCTGCGCCCGGATCTCACGGGCGATGGCCGCGCCGCTGCTTTTGAGGTGAGAAACATCGAGGTAGGCCTCATCCAGCGACAAGGGTTCAATAAGCTCCGTAAACCGCCCGAAAATCGCCCGAATCCGCGAACTAACCCCCCGATAGAGATCAAACTGCACCGGCACCAGAATCAAATGCGGGCATAGCGCCAATGCCTTGAAAACCGGCATCGCCGAGCGACAGCCGTATTTCCGCGCCTCGTAATTCGCGGTGGTCAGCACGCCCCGCCGCTCGCTGCCGCCCACGCCCACCGGCTTACCACGCAAGGAGGGATTTTCCCGTTCCTCGATGGCGGCGTAAAAGCAGTCCATATCGATGTGAATGATTTTTCTCAAAGCGCGTGCGACAGTGTCGGAGATGACAGCGGCAGGATCTACCGTTATTCTTTCGGGTCCCATCTATTTTTATTCAACGAGTCCGAAAGATCGACATCGGCAAATTTTTCTGGCACAGATCGGTCCGCCTTCCGAAACGATCCATGGCCGAACTGATCCAATTCAACTGCCCCGCCTGTTCGACGTTGCTGCGTTTGCCGCTGGCGATGGCCTCCCAACAAGGCCCTTGCCCAACGTGTCATCAGGAAATTATGGCGCCGGATCCTCACCTGGGAACCGGTGCGCAACTTGTTTCCCTGCCCTCACCGCCGCCGGTCATCGAGCCATTCCGACCCTTTGTGGGGCTGCCATCGGAGCGGGTTGAAACCCAGCCGATCATTGCCCTCACTCCCAAGCCGCTGCCCCCCCCCCAGCGAGAGTCGCCGGTGCCCGCACCGCCACAACCCACGCCACAACCCACGCCTCGATGCGCGTCCCTCCAATGGGCGGTTTTGCTTCTCTCCTCGGCACTCGCACTTCTTGCGGGGTTCGTCATTGGATACTACTGGCATCAACGCAGCAGCCCTCCTCCGCCCCTTGTTTCGACTCCTAAGGTCGAAGAACCCATATCAGCCGCCGTCAAACCCACCGAGCCAGTTCCCGTGCGGGTGAAGCCATTCATCGAGGCTCCGATCGAAGGACCCAAGCCAGAGCCGACACCGGAACCCAGCAAGGTCTCCGCCGCTTCGGAAGCGACACTTCAAGCATTCTTGGAAGCGCCAGACTGGGCCGCCCGCAGCGCCTATGTGCTATTTCCTGAGAAAATGCGAATCGCGATGGAGGCCTACTCGCGCGTGGTTCCAGACGGTCCCACACCTTTCAAATCCATCTCCGTTCAACAAAGCCACCTTGATGAAAAAACAGGGAACACCTTGTTCGTCTTTTTCGTGAAAACCGAAAAATTTCCCGATGGAATTCCAGTCGCCGTCCAGGAAACCGCCAGCGGCTGGCTTGTCGATTGGCAGGCCTTCGTGGAGTTCCGCGACGGGCTCTTCCAAAAATTTGTGACTGGCCCGACCGATCAAACCGCACGCTTCCACCTGATGGTGAGTCCCCTCCCTCCGGAACGTGCGGCGAAGAATGAGAACGAACATTTCGCTTCATTTTCCCTGCGCTCCCCGCTTGATCAAACTCCTCAAACCGGCTATGTGAAAAAGTCCTCCGAAATATTCGCCACCTTCCGAGCTGCGACTGAGGGAAGCACGCCATTCACCCCAGTGTTAGAAATCACCAAACGCACCACTTCAGAGGGAAAAAGTTACCTCGAAGTGGTCAATCTGGTTTCCACCGACTGGTTGCCTTCAGACGAGTGAAACCTGGTTTTGAAAACCATCCGGTGACCTAGGAAATTTGCACTGCCTTTTCGATCATGGTCTCCGCCATTTCGAAATCAACCGCGGATCGCGCGTGGATCCGGCAGACGGCTTGGCCCGCTTGGATCTTCTCTCCACATTTCACCAATTGGTCGAAACCGACTGCGAAGTTCACCCCATCGCTTGCCTTCGCCCGCCCCGCCCCAAGTTGCAGAGCCGCTTGGCCGACCCGCCCCGCATCCACTCGGGAAACCACGCCGTCGGCCGGTGCAAGCACTTCGCGAATGATCGGTGCGCGGTGAATCTCCGCCAAGCGTGACAAGTCAGCAGGGCTGCCGCCTTGTGCCGCGACCAGCTGTTCAAAACGCCGCAGCGCACTGCCGTCATCCAGCAATGATTCTAACTGACCACGCGACACACCCGCGATTTTTTCCCCAAGATCCAGCACCACTTTCCGCAAATCCGCCGGACCGCCACCGGCCAGGCTATCCATGGCTTCGACGACTTCGAGCGCGTTTCCAACGGCCCGCCCCGTTGGTTCGCTCATCGGGTTCAAAACGGCGTGCACTTCCACTCCCATTTCCTTGCCCACCGCCATCATGCTCGCAGCAAGCGCGTCCGCGTCCTGGCGGGTCTGCATGAAGGCACCGCTGCCATATTTCACATCTAACACCAGCCGATCCAGTGACTCCGCCAGCTTCTTCGACATGATCGAGGCGGTGATCAAGGCGATGGATGGCACGGTGCCGGTCACATCGCGCAAGGCATAAAGCTTCTTGTCTGCCGGGCAAAAACGCGCCGTCTGCCCCATCATCACCACGCCGAGTTGCTCGAGTTGGACCACAGCATCCGCCAGGTCGATCTGCACGTTGAACCCGGGAATGGCTTCCAACTTGTCGAGCGTTCCCCCGGTGATGCCAAGTCCTCTACCCGAAACCATCGGCACCCAGCAGCCGGTGCAGGCCACTAACGGCGCAAGAACCAGCGAGACCTTGTCGCCGATGCCACCGGTCGAGTGCTTGTCAACCACCGCCGGGTGCCCTGCAGGGTAGGAAAAACAATCACCACTCGCGATCATCGAGCGGGTCAACGCGGCAATTTCCGCAGGCGTCATTCCTTTGAAAAAAACCGCCATCGCGAAGGCCGCCATTTGATAGTCGGGCACCTCGCCCTTGGTGTATCCATCAACAAGAAGCCCGATTTCACCGGCGGATAACTCTTCTCCCTCGCGTTTGCGCGCAATCAATGTGGGGATGTGCATGACCCATTCATTAGCGCGGACTTCGCATTTCAGCGAGTCTCCATTTCAAAAAACGCCCGGCAGTTAACCCTCGTTCTCCCTGGCCGGCGGACCGGTCTCGAAGCGCATCAGATCAGCGACGAATGTGAGCGGGATACTGCCGGTTTCCCCATTCCGGTTTTTGGCGAGGACCAGTTCGGCCTTGCCCGCCTCGGCTTCCCGTTCTTCCTCATTTTCAGCGTAGTAGGCGGTCCGATAGAGCAGGCCGACCATGTCTGCATCCTGCTCGATCGCACCGGATTCCCGCAGGTCCGACATGCGCGGGACACCGAGACTCTTGCCCGCCCGGCTTTCCGGCCCACGGTTCAACTGCGCCAAAATCACGATGGGAATCCCCAACTCCTTGGCCAGCCCTTTGATGCCCGAGGAAATTTCCGCAATCTCCCGCTCGCGTGAGTTTTCCGCCTGCTTGGTGCGGGATTTCATCAGTTGGAGATAGTCAATCGCGATGAATTGGATGTCTTCATCACGCTTCTTGCGCCGAGCTTTCGCCCGAAGTTCATTGATCGAGATCCCGGCCGTATCATCGATGAAAAGTTTTGCCGCCGAGGTTTCCACCGCTGCTCGTTGGATCCGTTGAAGATCCCCCTTCGTGGGCGTGTAGCCGCGGGAAAGTTGGCTGGTTGCGAATTTCGCCCGCGAGAAAACCAAGCGTTGCACGATTTGAAAAGCGCTCATTTCGCAGGAGAAGACCATCGCTGGTTTTCCTTGATCGATGCAAACGTGCTCGACCATGTTCATCATGAACGAGGTCTTTCCCATCGAAGGACGGGCGGCGATGACGAACATTTCCCCTTTCTTGAGGCCGTTGCTCTTGCGGTCCAGTTCTTCAAAGCCGGTCGAGATTCCCTGTGCGCCTTTTTCACCGGCGAGCAACGCTTGGAACTGCTCGATGACTTCATTGACCGAGGCCTTGATCGTCGGCGATTTGTTCGTCTCCGAGCCTTCACGGATCGCCAGCACCTTGGCTTCCACCGAGTCTAACAAAGCAGCCACCTCGTCGGGTGCGTCATACGCCTGGGCGATTGCCTCGTTCGAGTTCTGAATGATCGAGCGCAGCACGAACTTGTCCTTCACATGCTGAAGGTGGTGGCGGAAATGCCCCGGACTCGGCGCATAGGTGTAGAGATCCGTCAGCGACGATGGGCCGCCAACCCGATCCAGCAAGCCCCGATCTAACAATCGCTGCACCAGCGATACCAACTCCACCTCGTTTCCCGCTTCGAACAGTTCGATGAGAAACCCGAACAGAGTCGAGTGTGACGGCAGATAGAAATGATCTTGGGTCAATTTCTCCTCGATGGCCACGCCGATGTATTCCTGCGGGTTCTGCAACATCGAGGAAAGCAGACTCTTCTCCGGCCCCAGTGCGTGCGGGAGGGCACGCGTGACATCATCGACCGCCGTCGCCCCTTGTTGAAGCTCTGCGGTTTTACGGAAAGGAATGGGTTCTTTGATTTCTGCTGCCATGGGTGGCGATCAAGTTGTCAGAAAATCCGCCTGCCGGTCAATCTTGGCACATGGGGAAAAAGCGGTGAATAACTCTGAATAAGCTCATGAATCGTTCATCACCAATTTTTTAGATTAATTTTTACGGGAAAAATTTTACTCCACCGTTTCCCTGGGTGATTATTTTCAAACTCAGGAATACCGCCCATTGATGCGAAACGGTATCACTTGAAAAATCAGGCGCGGGCCAACGATGACGCGGGCTATATTGACTCCGGCCGGTCGTGAGACCGGGGCTTATTGAAGTCTATGTGGCCGGCTGAAAGATCTTCCAATCCTGAGATTCCGAGAAAATTCCGGATCAGTCTGAGACCCGCTTCCTGACTTTTTTCCGGGTGGAACTGGCAGGCGAAGGTTCTTCCACGCTCGACGGCTCCTGCGAAGGTTTGGCTCCCGTAAGTCGTTTCGGCCACGATGACACCGGGATCATTTGGCTCAGGGAAAAATGAGTGGATGTAGTAAAAATAAGGATCCGCACCAAGACCTTGCCACAGCCGGGTGGCACCGCGAGTGGCGGACGCGGAATTCCAGCCCATGTGCGGAATTTTCAGACAAGGTTCCTCTTTGAATCGACGAACGATTCCAGGCAGTATCCCGAGGCCTTGGACACCTGGGGCTTCCTCACTGGAATCAAACAGAATCTGATAGCCGACACAGATTCCAAAATAGGGCTGATCCGCTGCCATCCATTGTTTCAAAAATGGGACGAGGCCTCGTTCGTTCAGTCTGGCCATGGTATCGCCAAACTCGCCTTGCCCTGGTAGGAGAAGATGAGTGACGCCCGCTGCGTCATCCGGGCTTGCGATGATGCAAGGTTCCTCCCCGAAGGATCGAATGGCGTTGGCAACGCTGCGCAGGTTGCCACCGCCGTAGTCAATGATACCGACTCTCACAGCGCGTCCTTGGTGCTCGGAATCCCTTTGACTCGCGGATCCCGCTCACAGGCATCCCGGAGGGCGCGGGCGAGGCCTTTGAAAATGGCTTCCGCAATGTGGTGACCATCGCGCCCGTAAAGAAGCTCGACGTGGATGTTGGCGCGCAGATTGGAAGCGACGGCGCGGCAAAACTCCTCGACCAGGGTGAATGGCATGTTAGGCGCGGAGGGCGTGCCGGCGGGAGCGCGAAATTCGAGATGCGGGCGGTTGCTGAGATCCACCACGACCCGTGCAAGCGTTTCATCCATCGGCAGGTAGGCGCAGCCATAGCGGCGGATGCCCTCCTTGGTTCCGAGTGCTTCGCGGAGACAGTCGCCGATGACGATGCCGGAGTCTTCGATGGTGTGATGAAAATCCACGTCGATGTCGCCGATGGTTTTCAAATCAAGATCGAAGAGTCCGTGCTTGGAAAAAAGCGTAAGCATGTGATCGAAAAACGGGATGCCGGTATCAATGTTAGATATACCTGAGCCATCAATATTGATGGCAAGCTCGATCGACGTTTCAGCCGTTTTGCGAATGCGTTTGGCGTAGCGGGAAGTGGACATGAAAATGAGGGTGTGACCTATTTGATTTTTTTGGCAGCTTCTTCGAGAGGTGCCAGGTAACGAGCTGGTACGAGGGCGGTTTTGGCAACAGTGATGGCTGCCGCGACCGCAGCGGCATTGCCGCCTCCGTTGACTGCATTCCAAACATCGCGAAAAGCTTTGCCACCTTCGACAGCCAGCGTTGTTTTTACCGCGTTGATGCGGGTGAGTTCGAGCTCGCCATTGTGAAGGGCATCTTCCATCGAAGCTTTGTGATAGGGAGTCGTGGTCATCCAAATCTGTTTGGCTTCTTTTTCCAATTTGTAATTCGCCTCGATCCCGGCGGCCTCCTCCTTGATGGCATTCTGGGAGTTGATGCGATCATCCGCCGACATTTGAGTGAGGCCCATGGCGCGCTTCTTCGTCGCTGCATCCATGGCCGCCAAAGCCTGTTTGATCTCCGCGAGATGATTTTGAACAAGTTGCTTGATGGGTAATAACAAGGCACCACGCGAAA
>Ga0105044_10009016_pt1 | contig 13666 bp, 12 predicted proteins | sample MAT01_FD_78092 | JGI IMG/M metagenome (GOLD analysis project Ga0105044, IMG submission 78092) | Freshwater microbial communities from Lake Fryxell liftoff mats and glacier meltwater in Antarctica - MAT-01 | ecosystem: Environmental > Aquatic > Freshwater > Ice > Liftoff microbial mat | place...
AGAGTTACGATTCATCCGCAGGGGAGGCAAACGGTACGACTTTTGGTTGGGGTCTTGGGCGTTTGGGATGACCGATAACCTCGCCCAGCGGGCGGAAGAGCCTCAGGTGAGTGAGGGGCGCGGGGGTATTGATTTCGGGGGGATCGGGATTCTGGTGGTCAGGGTTTGGGCGGGTCGATGTGAATGACAACGTCGGAGTCGTCGGGGTCGGGGTTTTCGGGTTCGGCGAGGACTTGGCCGATGGCGTCTTCGATGGTGAAGGCGTCGGCGAGTTTTGGGCCGGGGGGTCGGGCGGCGGCGTCGATGTTGTTATCGGCTGGGACGCCGTCGATTTGGACCACGAAGGACACCGGTCCGAGGGAGATGGTGTCACCGGCGGCGACGGGGGAGATCTGGCACTTTTTTCCGTTGACGAGCGTGCCGTTGGCTGAGCCGAGGTCTTCGATGCGAACGGTGTGATTGGCTTGATTGACGACTAGGCGGCAGTGTCGGCGTGAGACGTCGGGGAGGGGTATACGGAAGTCGCAGTCTTCGCGGCGGCCGAGGGTGACGGTGGCTTTGGAGACGGGGAATGCCCTGTAGCCGCGGTTAGAGAGGAGCATGAACAGGACAACTTCCATATTTCGGGGTGCCTTCCTGGGTGACGGTACAATGGGGGGCCCGGCAAACCAACTCGCGTTTTCTTCTCGGACGCGGGCGGCAGACTGGACGCGAACCGCCATGGCCTTGGAACTCGAACAATCGACCCGCCCCGCCGCATTCGACGCCTCGGTGATCGCCGAGGGGAACACGCTGCCGGTGGACGGGCTGTATGTGCACGTGCCGTTCTGCTTTCACAAGTGCCATTATTGCGATTTTTACTCCATTACCCGGCAGACGCCCGAGCGGATGGCGCGGTTTGTGGACCTGGTGCTGCGGGAGGCGGAAGCGTGGACGTCGCGACGGCCGGAGCTGGCGACGGCCGGGGCGATCCGCACGGTGTTTTTCGGCGGGGGAACGCCGAGTCTGCTCCCAGCCGGGGAGATGGCGCGATTGATCGGCGGGCTGCGCGAGCGGTTGGACTTCTCGGGCGTGGGTGAGTTCACGGTGGAGTGCAACCCGGCGACGGTGGATGCCGCGTATCTGGGTGGGCTGCGGGCGGCGGGGGTGGACCGACTTAGCTTCGGGGCGCAGTCGTTTAACCCTGCCGATCTGCGCGTTTTGGAGCGGCACCACGACCCGGAGGACGTGCCGCGGAGTTTGGAGTTTGCGAGGTCGGCCGGGTTTCGCAGATTGAATCTGGACCTGATCTACGGCGTGCCGGGCCAGTCGTTGGCGGATTGGGACCATTCGCTGCGGCAGGGGCTGGCGTGTGGGACGGGGCATGTGTCGGCGTACTTGCTGACCTATGAGGCGAACACGCCGATCGCGGTGAAGAAGCGACTTGGGCAGCTCGTGGCGGCGGAGGAGTCGTTGGAGCTGGAGATGCTCGCGTACACACGGTCGCAACTGGCGGAGTTCGGGTTGCCCGCGTACGAGATCAGCAACTTCGCCCAGCCGGGGCAGGAGTGCGGGCACAACGTGATGTACTGGCGCGGGGGGAGTTATTTGGGGTTGGGCCCGTCGGCTGCGTCGCATGTGCACGGTTGGCGCTGGAAGAACCGGGGACATCTCGGGGAGTGGGAGAGGGCGGTGGAGGCGGGTACGCTGCCGATCGCCGAGGGGGAGCTGCTCAGCGCGGCAAGGCGGCAAGCCGAAAAGGCGTATCTCGGGGTCCGCACGACGGCGGGCGTTGCCTGGGCTGACATCGGGCCGTACGGGCGGGAGCGGTTCGAGCCGGTACTTGCGAGGCTGGTCAGGGCCGGGCTGGTGCTGATGGACGAAGGGGGGTTTCGGTTGACCGAAGCGGGGGTCAAGGTGTCTGACGGTGTGGGAAGCGAGCTGCTGACGGCCGCTGAAGTCGCGGCCCGATAACCCTGTCGATGCCGGGCAAGACATCGCAACCCAGTTGATCTCGCCAGCACAACCGGCACGCGCGTCACAAACCGCGGGGCCGGGCGAGGTTATCCCGCCGTTGTGGCTTGCCCAAACTACGAATCGGATTGTAACTCCCCGATGAACCCCGTGGTGTCACGGCGCTTTGTTCACGCCGCAGGAGTCGGGAGTATGCTGGGAATAGTTCAAAATCTCTTTTCGTCGCGGCGCAACCCGATCGGAATCGACTTCGGCACGGAGACGCTTCGTCTCGCCCAGGTGGCTCCGGGGGCGGTGGACGGTGAGTTGCGGGTGCTTGCGGCGGCGTCGCTGGACGTACCGTCGTCGGCGCGAAACGATCCGCAACTGCGACTGGCGTTTTTTGTCTCTGCGCTGAAGGAACTTCTGCCCTCCGGCGGATTCAAGGGCCGGCAAGCCGTGCTCGGGTTGCCGTCGTCGGCGCTGCAGCTGCTGCACGTGCGCCTGCCTCAGATGGACGAGGCCGCACTGACCAAGGCGATCCCGTTTGAGGCCCGCGGCAAACTCCCGTACGACCCGTCGCACGCGCTGATCCGACACATCGTCGCCGGGGAGGTGTACCACGGGTCTGAGCAGAAGCTCGAGACGATTCTCATGGCCTCGCCCAAGGCGGCGGTCGAAGCGCTTCTGGCTGCGGCGGGGAAAGCCAAGCTCGACATCGTTGGAATCAACACCGAACCGCTGGCGCTGATCGACTGCTTCATGCGTCTGAGTCGGCGGAAGGATGACCGCGACGCGGTTGTCTGCTATGTGGACATCGGGGCGAGCGGGTCGCGGGCAATCATTGCCCGGGGAGGCAAAGTGCTGTTTGCGCGGTCGATCGCCATCGGCGGCGACCACTTCACACGGGCGGTGGCACAACAGGCCAAACTGTCGTACGACGACGCGAAACTGATGCGACTTCGACTGGCCGAGGCGGCCCAGCCGATGGCGGGGACGGCCGCGGAGGCTGCGCCCCGCGGCACAACCCCACCGGTTCAATTCGCGTCCACCGGCACGACCGACGACGAAACCCCCGGCCCGAGCGCCGAGAACTCCTTCGCCCTGCTGGGCGCCGCGATGGCGAAGAAGCAGGGCGCCGCGTCGGTGATCGAACCACGCCGCGCTGGTCCCCCGGCCGAGCGGGGATCGACTGCGACCGAGCCAACGGCGGCCGGCGAGATGCTCGCCCGCGAGCTGCGTTTGGTGGAGACGGCGGTGCGGGAACCGCTGACGCGACTCATCGAAGAGCTTGACATGTGCCGCCGGTACCACGAGGCGACGTTTCCGTCGGCGCCGGTGGACAAATTGCTGTTCATCGGCGGCGAGGCGAGGCAGAAGGGTTTGTGCGCCCATGTGGCGCGCGAACTCGGACTGGCCGCCAGCGTTGGCGATCCCCTTGCCCGGATGGCCAAGACCACCGAGCTGCCGCCCGAGTCCGGTCTGGACCGGCGCGGACCCCAACCCGGATGGGCCGTAGCGCTGGGACTTTCAATGGGACCGCTGACGGGAAAGCCTTAACGAGGATTCGACATGGCCGCCCCAAATCAACTTTCATTCCTCCCCGACGACTACCTCGAGCGGAAGCAAAGCCGGCGCACCAACGCCATTTGCGCCACGCTCTTTGTCATCGTGGTCGGGTCTGTCTTTGCGGCGTGGTGGTTCACCAAACGCTCGCTGGCCGGCTTGGAAGTGCAGTACACCTCCATCGACGGACAGTACACCGAGGCGGCAAAGCGCATTGAGCAGGTCCGCGAGATGCAGGACAAACAGCGAACCATGGCCACCCAGGCCGAACTCACCGCCAGCCTCCTGGAACGGGTGCCGCGGAGTCACCTGCTGGCCGAGATCACCAACGCCATGCCCTCGGGACTGTCGCTGCTGGAGTTCGACCTGACGTCGAGGGTCAAGGTCATCCCTGTCAAGCCGGCGGCCGCGAACCAGCCCGCCGTGACCGCCTTCGACGCCGCCAAGGCCCAGCAGGAGCAGGCCAAACGCACCGCCGAGCCCCGCAAATACAACGTGACGATGAAACTGACCGGGGTCGCCCAAACCGACGTGCAGGTCGCCGGATTCATCACCAAGCTCGGGCAGTCGAAACTGTTCAAGGAAGTCAACCTCGCCGTTTCGGAAGAGTTCGTCATGGACGGCCGCAAAGTCCGGAAGTTCGGAATGGACCTGTTGCTGGACCCGGAGGCGCGCGTGTTGACGGACGGCACGAAGGCCACCCCGGCGTCGATCTCAGGAAAGGCAGGCGGAAAGTGAAATTTGGAGCACGCGAATTCGTTTTTTTCACATTGCTCATCGGGATTCTCGCCTCGAGCTGGTACTTCGTGTTCAAGCGCGCCAACGACCGACGGGCATACCTGACCCATGAAATCGCCCAGAAGGAAACCGACCTCGAAAACCTCAGGAAAAGCACGTCTGGGATCGAGGACCTCGGCGTGAAGATCGTCGAACTCCAAAAGGCGATCGCGTTCTTCGAGAGCAAGCTGCCGCAGGAAAAAGAGATGGACAAAATCCTGAAGGAAGTCTGGCAGATGGCGCAGGCCAACAGCCTCGATTGCAAAACAATCAAGACGCTCAAGCCCGAGCGTCAGGCCAACTACTCCGAGCAGCCGATCGAACTGACGATGAACGGCGAGTTCGCTGGGTACTACAACTTTTTGCTTCAGCTCGAGAAGCTTCAGCGAATCACGCGGCTGCACCAGATGAACCTGCAGAAGATCACCTCGGTTGACGGTCAGATGAGTGCGAAGGTGACGCTTTCCGTGTTCTTCGAGCCCGACACCGCATCGGCTGGGGGCGCGGCCCCGGTCTCCACTGTTCGCTGACACGCCCGCCCGCACCCCCCGCCAGAGGAGCACGCCATGTCCAACGACAACGAAACAGAAGCGACGCAGGAAGAGAGCCTGACGGACACCCTCGGGGGCAGCGACGAGTTTTTCGTCGATGGCGAGAAGAAAGCCTCGGCACGGCCGCAGGCGCTGATCGGCTTGCTGCTGACCGTGGTCGCCGCCGGGGGATACTTTTTTTACTTCAAACAGGCGCCCGCCGCGGCGACTGCTGCGACCACTGCCACGCCCTCAGTCGCCGCCCGGAAAACCATCGACGAGTTTCTGACCAGTGGTAGCAAGGACATCGTGGCGATGGAGCAGATGCTCAAGAACACCGAGAGCGTGGTCAAGCAGTTCCTCGCCTACCCGTCGATGACGCAGGTTCCGCTTGCCGACCTTCGCACGAACCCGTTCCGGTACGCGCCGCCGGAGAAGCGTGAAAACTCGGACACCGAGAACCGCCGGATCAAGGAAGAGGCCCGCAATCGCGCGCTGCGGGCGGTCTCGGAGCTCAGGGTCGATTCGCTGATGACCAGCGCCGCCGGGGGCACGGCGATCATCAACGGCAAGTTCGTGCGCCCCGGCGACGTTGTCGCGGGGTTCACCGTCGAGTCCATCAAGCAGGGCGGCGTCGTCGTCCGCGACGACACGTTCCGATTCGAGCTGCGCATCTCCAAGTAGTTCTCCCCCCGTCCACCGCCGCTTCGACTCCCCAGCACCGCACCGAGGTCCTAGTTTCATGGGTGGTTTCGCCAGAAAGTCCAACGCCGAGCAGGACGCCTCGCCCGAGATCACCTTCGATCTCGACGAGGACTCGCCCATCGCGCCCCCACCACTCGCGCTGGTGCGCGCCGCAGCCGAGATCGCGCCCCCTCCCGCCGCCGCTCCAACGGCCGCGCCCCCGCCCGCCCAAGCCTTGAGCGACCAGAGCTCGACCGCCGCGAACCAGGGCGCCCGGAACCCGGCCACCCCGTCCCCGCCCGACAAAGTCGAATCGGACGACCCCGACTCGCTCTACCGCCCGGCGACCTCACGGACGCGGAAAAGCGTGGAGCAACTCCTGCTCGAGCGCGGCGTTATCTCGGAGGAACAATTGGCGCAGGCCCGCTCGGTTCGGGCCCAGACGCCGGGCAAGAACCTCACGCAGGTGCTGCTGACGATGTCGGCTGCCAGCGAGGAGCAGATTCTTTCGGCCCTCGCCGAAACACTCGCGCTTCGGTTCGAGAAGCCCGAGAAGTCGAAGATCGACCCGAAGGCCTTCGACCTGCTAACCACCGACTACATCCGCAAGACACAGGTTCTGCCGCTGCGGTTCGAGGACGAGCACCTTGTGCTCGGCATGATCGACCCGACGGACGTGTTCCTGCTCGACGAGGTGCGCCGGAAGGTGAAGAGATCCGTGCGGATTGTGGTCGTCACCGCCGCCGACATTTCCCGGGCGACCGAGGTCATGACCGAAGGCACTTCGGACATGAAGGTCGACGACATCATCAAGGAGATGAAGGACGACGACGTCCAAGTCGTCAAGGAAGCCAAGGACGACGTCACCGACCTCGCCAAGATCGGCAACGAGTCGCCGGTGATCAAGTTCGTCAACTACCTGATCTTCGACGCGCTCAAGCAGGGCGCGTCCGACATTCACATCGAGCCCAAAGAAAAGGCGCTGAAGATCCGGTACCGGATTGACGGCGTGCTCTTCGAGGCAATGAACCCGCCGGCTGCGATGCACGCGGCGATTGTCTCGCGCATGAAGATCATGGCCAACCTGGACATTTCCGAGCGCCGCCTTCCCCAGGACGGTCGCATCCGCGCCGTGGTGCACGACCGTAAGATCGACCTGCGTTTCTCCACGCTTCCCACCGCCTATGGCGAGAAGGTGGTGCTGCGAATTCTGGACAACCGCTCGATCAACGTGCCCCTTGAGGCATTGGGTTTCTCTGAGGAAGTTCACACTATCTGGAAGAACCAGGTTGACCAGCCGCACGGGATTCTGCTGGTCACCGGGCCGACGGGCTCGGGAAAGACGACGACGCTGTATTCGTCGCTGCGTTGCATGGACGGCAACAAGCTCAATATTTCGACGGTGGAAGACCCCGTGGAGTACCACCTCGCCCAGGCGAGCCAGGTGCAGGTGCACGACAAGATCGGCATGTCTTTCGCCGCCGCACTCCGCTCGCTGCTCCGGCAGGACCCGGACGTGGTGATGCTCGGGGAAATCCGCGACGGGGAAACCGCAAGCATCGCCGTGCAGGCCAGCCTCACCGGCCACCTCGTGCTCTCGACGCTGCACACCAACGACGCCCCGGCGAGCATCACCAGGCTCATTAACATCGGCGTCGAACCGTATTTGATCTCGGCCGCGCTCAACGCGGTGCTGGACCAGCGACTCGTGCGAAAGATCTGCCAAACCTGCAAGGAAGAGTTTAAACCCTCCGACGAGATGCGCGAGTTCCTTGAGCTTCGGGGAATGGGCGCGCAGATGCTCTTCCACGGGAAGGGCTGCGACAAATGCCGCAGAACCGGATATGTCGGCAGGCTCGGAATATATGAACTACTTGTCATGGACGACACACTCCGCGACATGGTCACGACAAACCCCGATGTGACGCTGTTGCGCAAGTACTGCCGCGAACGCGGACTCGTCACACTTCGCGAGGACGGTTTGCAGAAGGTCATGAAGGGCCTCACCACGGTCGATGAGATCCTCAGGGTCACGGAGTCCACCGTTTAGCCGGACGGCAGTCCCGCGTCCCCCGGCCCAGTTTGTTCCCCCGGAGACACAATGAGTTTGATCAACGACATCCTCCGCAACGCAGTCCAGCAAAAGGCCTCCGACGTGCACATCAACGTCGGGTTGCCGCCGCTGATCCGCATTAACACGGTGATCACGCACACCGACTTTCCGCTGGTGACGCCCGAGGGCGCGCTTCGCCTGCTCAAGGAAGTCATGGAGGAGCGTCGCTGGGACGACTTCCAGAAGCTCCGCGACGCCGATTTCTCCTACGAGATCCCAGGCCTCGGCCGTTTCCGCGTCAACGCGCACTATCAGCGGAAGTCAGTCGCCATCGCCTTCCGTATCATCAACGACAAGGTCCGCCAGATCGAACAGCTCTTCCTGCCCGAGATCTGCTCGAAGCTCACCTACCTCCCGCGCGGGCTCATCCTCGTCACCGGGCCGACGGGCTCGGGGAAGTCGACGTCGCTGGCCGCGATGGTCGAAGCCATCAACCGCCGAGACCAGGGCCACATCATCACGATCGAGGACCCGATCGAATACGCCTTTCAATCCAACAAGTCCGCCATTGAGCAGCGCGAAATCGGCGAGGACTGCCCGAGCTTCAACTCCGGTTTGCGGCACGCCCTGCGTCAGGACCCCGACGTGATTCTGGTGGGCGAAATGCGCGACTTGGAAACCACCTCCGCCGCTATCACCGCAGCCGAAACCGGCCACCTGGTCTTCTCCACGCTCCATACTGTCAACGCACCGCAGACCATCGAGCGAATCATCGATATTTACCCCAGCGACCAACAAAACCAGATCCGCTCGATGCTCTCCAACACTCTGCAAGCCGTCATCTCGCAAACCCTCTTCCGCCGCGCCGACCAGCCCGGGATGATCCCCGGCGTCGAGATCATGCTTTGCACGCCCGCCGTCCGGAACTGCATCCGCGAAAACCGCATCTTCGAGATCCCCAACATCATTGAAACCTCCCGCGCCATCGGAATGCAGACGCTCGACTCGTCCATCAAGCAGTTGTTCGTCAACGGCTACATCACCCGGGAGGACGCCATCGCCCAGGCCGCGCACCCGGAGAAGCTCGAACGTTCCCTCGCCGCCTGATCTGCCGTCGCACTTTGACCGTCATCGCGTTCAACGGAATCGACCATGCCGACGTACCGCTATGAAGCCCGGGCCAACGGTGGAAAGACGACCTCCGGCGTCGTCACCGCCCCAACCCTAGCCGCCGCCTCGGAGCAACTCCGCGCGCGCGGAGAGTTCATCGTCCACCTCGCCCCGGCCGCCGACCCGTCGAAGAAGGGCCAAGGCTTCACCCTCTCCTTCGGCCCCAGCGCCAAGGACGTGCTCAACTTCACCAGTCAGCTCGCCGTCATGATCCGCGCGGGCATCTCCATCCGCGCCGCAATCGAGGGCATCGCCGACCAGATCGAGAACCCCAAGTTCAAGGTCATGCTCCAGCAGATGAAGCGCGACGTGGAATCGGGCAAGCAGTTTTCCGAGGCCCTAGCCCGCTACCCCAAAACCTTCTCGCCGTTGTACATCAACATGGTCCGCGCGTCGGAGCTTTCCGGCGGGTTCTCCAAGATGCTCGACCGCATCGCCACGTACCTCGGCCAGCAGCTCGAAACCAGCAACATGGTCAAGGGCGCGATGATCTACCCCGGCATTATCGGCACTCTCGCCATCGGCACGACCACCTTCCTGCTGACCTTCGTTCTTCCCCGGTTCATGGTCATCTTCAAGGGCAAGGAAGCCGCCCTCCCCACCCCCACCAAGCTCTTGCTCGCCCTATCCGAGTTCATGACCAACTACTGGTACATCTGCCTGTTGGGCTTGGGCGCGGCGATTTGGGGGTTCATCCTCATGATCCGAACCGACTGGGGCCTGCTCTGGTGGGACAAAACCAAGCTCACCGTCCCACTTTTCAAGAAGCTGTTCCGAGCCCTGTACATCTCCCGTTCCCTGCACACGATGGGACAGCTGATCAACGCCGGCGTACCCATGCTCGACACGCTCTCGATCACCTCCGAAATCTCGGGAAACACGCTGTATAAGCGCATGTGGCGCGCCGTTTACCAAGCCGTCAAACAGGGCAAGAAAATCTCGGCGCCCCTGAACAAGTCACCCCTGCTTCCCCGATCCGTCGTCCAGATGATCGCAGCCGGCGAGGAATCCGGAAAACTTGGCGAGGTTCTCGACGAAGTCTCCGACTTCTACTCCCGCGAGCTCAAAAACGTCATCAAGTCCGTCACCGCCATGATCGAACCGCTGATGATTGTGCTGATGGGATCGATCGTCGGCTTCATTGCGATGTCGATCATTCTCCCGATCTTCAAGCTTTCGCAGATCGTGAACTAGGTTGCGGTTGGCCATGGGCGACAACGCGTCGCTCCCCCTCTCGCAGACACAACAACACGGCCGGGTACGCTTTAGACACGCCTTCAAAGCGGCTTCACGCCCCGCCGCCACCGGCAGCAGCGGCCGTCGCTCCACCATGCGTGTTCGCTCCGTCCGCGGGCTTGCCTCCCGGCCTCCGTGCATCTGTGCCGTCTGTACCGCCTGCGCGGACGGGAGAAGTTGGGAAGAATCGGGATTTACCGCCCATAGTCCTCGCCACCACCCGCCACTGAATCGGATATCCACATTGATGTTCCACTCCACCACCACAACCCGCCGCCCCGTCCGCCGGGGCTTCACGCTTTTCGAAGCCGCCCTCGCCACCGTCATCGTCGGCATGGGTGTGCTGGGCATGATGCAGCTCCTCGCCGTCTGCACTCAGCAGAACCGCGGCGGCTCGCAGCTCACCACCGCGATGTACCTCGCCCAGTCGATCCAGGAGGCGACCTCCGACCTGCCGTTCAACGACCCGTCGGGCGCGGGCATGGGGCGCGAAGAGGGCGGCGGCCTGCTCACCTGGAACGACGTCGACGACTTCAACAACTTTTCCACCCTCGGCGGCCCGCCCATAGATGCCCGCCGTCAGGCGCTCACCGGCCTCGACCAGTACGCCCAGAGCGTGAGCGTCACCGAGGTGTCCGCCAATAACCTCAATCTCGCCCTCCCCGGCGCCGACTGCAAACGCGTCACCGTCTCGATCACCTACCGACGCCTCCCCACCGACACCCCCGCCGAGATCTACCGCACAAACTGGATCCGCACGCGCTAGTTGTTTTCGATCCGTACCCCCCCCCACCGAAGAGGTGTGCCCATGACGCTGAAAAACCGAACAAACCCCCGCCCGAGTCTGCTTTCCCTTAAACGCTCCGCACCCTGCCGAGCCGCGCACTGCCGAGCGGCCCCCCGGCGCAAGGGCGCCGCCGCGGTCATGGCCATGGTGTTCCTCACGCTCTTCGGAACCCTCTCCGTCGCCATGATCTCCCTGAGCACCCTCAACGCCCAGTCCGCCGGGAACCTCGCAGACGTCGAACGCGCCCGCTCGATCGCCGAAGCCGGTCTCCGCTGGCAGGCTTTCCGGTTCAAGGCCATGCCCCGCCCCCGCACGCTGGCGGGCACGATCGACCAGACGGTCGCCGCCTCGCTCTGGCCGAGCATCAAGACCTCGATCCGCAACGACTACGCCACCATGACGCTGGCCGTTGAACGCACCGCCCCCACCGACCTCGGGACGTCCGTCGTCGGCCCGGAGATCGCGATCAACCCCACCCGCACCGAAAAGTTCCAAATCACCGTCGCCCAGGACCCCACCGACGCGCGGAATCTCATCGTCACGTCCGTCGGCACCTATGGCCGCGCGGTCCGCCGGGTGCAGATGACCTTCAACATCGACAAACGCGTCAAGTTCGCGATTGTCGGCAAGGTACCGATCCAAATCGGGCGCAACACCATCGTCGAGGGCAACATCGCGATGGCCGTTCCGAACAAGTTTCCCCCGATCATGATGCTCTCCGACTTCATGCACTTCGACCCGGGTTTGGCCACCCAGCTCACGGGTTGGAACTCGCACCTCCAAGCCAGCACCACCATCAACGGCGTCTCGGTTAAGAACCACCAAGGCTACGACAACCGCGTCAACGTCAACAACCCCATCGAGTACCAGCTGGCGACTTCGGCCGGCTACTCCGACTACAACGGGGACGCCTACATCGACGAATACGACATTTTCCTCCGCCGGTACGACTCCAACGGCAACCGCGAGCTCTCGGCTGGGGAATTCACGAATCCCTCGACGGGCCAGCTTTACGACTCCAACCTCTTCGCCGCGATGGACGCCACCGGCGCTCCGCTGTTCACCGGCGACCCCACACGCGCCGGCTATCGCGACGGAGTGATTTCCAACGCCGACGGATACGCAAAGGTCCGCGGCACATTGACCGTCGCCGCCAACGAGGCCACCTGGGCCAGCCAGCTCGCCACGCAGGGCCTCAAGATCAACGACATGATCCAGGGCACCGTCGCCACCACCACCCCCACCGACGTCGCCGTCAAGTTCGGCGCGACTTCCTCCGACCTCTTCGACCTCGACCCCTCCAACTTCGAAAGCTGCGCCGAAGGATTCCGCGGCCGCAGCGGAAGCGCCGCCGGCCCCGCCGTCCGCACCGGCTCGATCATTGCAAACACCACCCTCGCCCGCACCGACGCCAACGCCTCCGCCGTCCAGGAGCGCACCCCCTTCGGTTCGACTTCGTGGCAGGCCACCTTCCAGCGCCCCGTCTTCCGCAACATGACCCTGCGAAACGTGACCATACCCCGGGGCCTCAACGCCCTCTTCGAGAACTGCACCTTCGAGGGCGTCACCTTCGTCGAAACCGAACGCAACATCGTCCGCTCGAACGGCACGGTGACCACCAGCGCCGGTGACGGAATGAGCTGGGCCCAGCGCCGCCTCGCCGGGAGCTCCTTCTCCAACAACACCGTCCTGATGGGCAACGGCCAGTCCACCTCCACCGGACAGACCACCACCCACGGCTCGACCAACGGCAACAACCTTCGCTTCCACGACTGCACCTTCCGCGGCCCCCTGGCCGGCAACTACGCCACCGCCTACACCCACTTCGCCAACTCCTGGGAGTTCACCGGCGCCACCCGCTTCGACAACCAGGTCGACCAAACCGCGACCATCGTCTCACCGCAGGTCAACATCGAAATGGGCTCCTTCACCGACCCCGCTCAGGCGCCCTCCACCCTCGTCGGCGTCGTCGTCGCAGGCAACATCGACATCCGCGGATACTCCAACATCGACGGCTCGATCATCATCACCGGCGACGGCGCCGGAAACACCACCCTCGCCTACTTCGGGGCCTCCGACAGCAGCACCAACCCCGGAGCAATGCCCGTCGGCGGCTACGGGAAACTCAACATCCGCTACAACCCCTACCGAACCCTCCCCGACGGGATCAACATCCCCATCGACATCCTCCCCAACACCGCCACCTACACCGAGGTCTCACGATGAACAACCGCGCAACCCGCCGCAAATCACGTCCCCGCCGCCTCGGCGTAGGCCTCGTCGAACTGCTGATCTCGCTGGCCATCAGCGCCGCGCTGCTCACCGCCACCGGAGCCGCGCTCGACGCATCCTTCAAGGCCTACCGCACCAACCAGGAAATCGGCGACGTCACTCAACGCGCCCGTCTGGCCATGCACCGGATGCTCACCGAGATCCGATCCACGCAAGCGCACGAACCCTCAGCCGACGTCCTCTCGATCTACCGCGCCGGCGTCAACGTCGAAAGCACCTCCATCCGAATCTACACCGACGACAACAACGCCATCGAGTACCGCCAAGTCGGCTCGGAAGTCCTCCGTCAAACCTTCCGCCGCACCGGCGGCGTCTGGGAGCCCGCCACCGCCCACCCCATCCTCACCGGCGTCGCCCCCGGCAACTTCTCCATCGGCATGGAACCCCAACGCTCCCTCGCAGCCTCCCGCGCTGGAACCAACTTCGACCAGCTCCGCCGAGCCACCATTCGCCTCACCGTCGGCGCCTCGGCAACACAATCCACCCGCACGGAGACCACCAACTCCGGCCAAACCATGTCGCTCGTCTCCTCCGTCGTCCCCCGACGCAACGCTTGGTAAATCGTCCGCCCCCTCGCCCCCCCAAAAGAAGGTATTGATTAGCCGGTCGCCCGCGGTCCACGCGGGCGACCGGCTTCTC
>Ga0105044_10009021_pt1 | contig 13664 bp, 10 predicted proteins | sample MAT01_FD_78092 | JGI IMG/M metagenome (GOLD analysis project Ga0105044, IMG submission 78092) | Freshwater microbial communities from Lake Fryxell liftoff mats and glacier meltwater in Antarctica - MAT-01 | ecosystem: Environmental > Aquatic > Freshwater > Ice > Liftoff microbial mat | place...
GATCTCCTCGACGAGCGTGTGCATCTCGAGATAGTCGGGGAGGCTCTTGTGCTTGCGGGCGAAGACTCGCTCGAACTGGTCGAGGGTCTTGAACTTCTTGAGCAGGCCGTGGCCGGGTTGGCGACGGAGGTATGAATAGAGGATGTTGGGGAGGATGGCCCCGCCGAGGTGGAGGTGGAGCTCGGCGTAGAGGCCGCGGGGGGAGGGGGGGGAGTGACGGGCGTCATGGGTGGAGGCTATTCGGGGCTGCTGGCGGCCGAGAGACGATCGCAGTGGACTTGGGGGCACGGAGGGGCACGGAGGTCGAGGCAGGGAACCAGAGAAGGTGTGTCGGCGGTCTGGGTCCAAGCGCCAGAATCAATCCATTCGGCCTTGATCGTTCCTTGATGCCCCTCCGTGCCCCTTCGTGTTCGATCCGAACCGCACGTAGAGTTGCGGCCTTGGGGCGACCACTTGGAGGCGATCGCGATGAGCGTGCAGACACGGACCGAGAAGGACACGATGGGACCGATGGAGGTTCCGGCGACCGCGCTCTACGGCGCGAGCACCCAGCGGGCGGTGCTGAACTTCCCGATGAGCGGGCGGGCGGTGCCCGAGCAGATCATCAAGGCTTACGCGGTGCTCAAGGCGGCGTGCGCGAGCGTGAACCACGCGCTCGGGCGACTGGACGACGGCCGGACGAGGCTGATCGGCGAGGCGTGCCGCGAGATCGAGGACGGACTGGCGAGTTTTCAGGGGCTGGCCCCCCACTTCCCCGTCGACACGTTCCAGACCGGTTCGGGCACGTCGACGAACATGAACGTCAACGAGGTGGTCGCGAACATCGTGTGCGTTCGGCTGCACAAGCCGATCGGCTCGAGCAAGGAGGCGGCGTACCTCAAGGCCGGTGGCGTGCACCCCAACGACCACGTGAACATGGGCCAGTCGAGCAACGACACGTTCCCGACGGCGATGCACATCGCGGCGGCGGTGATGATCCAGAACGAGCTGCTTCCGGCGATCGACAAGATCGCGGGGAAGCTCGAACAGCAGGCCGCGGCGTGGGACAAGCTCGTGAAGATCGGGCGGACGCACCTGCAGGACGCGACGCCGATCCGCCTCGGGCAGGAGTTCTCCGGCTACGCCTCGCAGATGCGGCACGCGCAGGAGCGGCTGCACCGGGCCCTGCATGCGCTCGGCGAGCTCGCGATCGGCGGGACGGCGGTGGGGACGGGGATCAACACGCACGAGAAGTTCGGCGAGATGGTGGCCGCGGAGTTGACGCGGCGGACGGGCGTTCACTTCCGCGAGGCGACGAATCACTTCGAGGCCCAGCACGCCAAGGACGGGTTTGTCGAGGCGTCGGGTCAACTGCGGACGATCGCGGTGAGCCTGACGAAGATTGCCAACGACATCCGCTGGCTCGGAAGCGGGCCGCGGTGCGGGATCGGGGAGCTGGTGCTTCCCGCGGTGCAGCCGGGCTCGAGCATCATGCCGGGGAAGGTGAACCCGGTGATCTGCGAGGCGGTGATGATGGCGTGCTGCCAGGTGCTGGGCAACGACCACGCCGTGACGCTCGGTGGGCTGGGCGGGATCGGCTCGCTGCTTGATCTGAACGTCGCGATGCCGATGATGGCGGCGAACCTGCTGGACTCGGTGCACCTGTTGTCGCGGTCGTGCCACGTGCTGACGGACAACTTGCTCGCCGGGCTCGAGCCGGATGTGAAGCGCTGCGGGAGCCTGATCGAGGGCTCGCTGGCGATGTGTACAAGCCTGGTGCCGGTGATCGGCTACGACAAGTCGGCGGCCCTGGCCAAGGACGCGTTCAAGCAGGGCAAGACGGTGCGGCAACTGGCGCACGAGGTGGTGGTGGGCACGCCGGACCTGTCGGGCAAGAGCATCACGCGCGAGGATATCGATGCGTATCTGGACCCGTGGTCGATGACGCTGCCGGGGGGCGAGGGGAGTGCGGGGGGATGAGCGTTGCGGGTGGAACGGTCGTTGGTGACTCGGCTCTTTAGAGCGGCGAATCGATGAGTACATGAGCCACGGCGCTGGAGAGCCATTCCACCAAGAGCGCTGTTTCAACAAGCGAGCTGATTCTTCCATGACCGACCTGCTGCACCAGTTCATCGACCTGTTCATCAAGCTGCCCCAGCACCTGGACATCTTTGTCGCAGCGAATGGGGCTTGGACCTATGGCTTACTCGCGCTGATCGTGTTTGCCGAGACGGGGCTGGTAGTCACGCCGTTCCTGCCGGGAGACAGCCTGCTGTTCGCGGCCGGGGCGCTCTCGGCCCGCGGTTCGCTGGATCCCGCTGTGATGGCCGGTGTGCTGATCGTGGCCGCGATCGTGGGGGACGCGGTGAACTATTCCGTCGGCCGATTCTTCCGCAATCGCGTGCTGGCGGGGGGGCGGATCCCGCTGGTGAGGCGGTCCCACCTCGACAAGACGCACGCGTTCTTCGAGAAGTACGGGGCCAAGACGATCGTGATCGCGCGGTTCGTGCCCATCGTACGGACGCTGGCGCCGTTCGTCGCGGGCGCCGGGGACATGAAGTACCGCACGTTCGCGGTCTACAACGTCGTCGGGGCGGTGCTGTGGGTGCTGACTTGCTGCGGTGCGGGGTACTTCTTCGGCAACCTCGAGATCGTGAAGAAGAACTTCAGCCTGGTGATCCTCGGGATCATCGGCGTGTCGCTTTTGCCGATGGTCGTCGAGTTCGTGCTCGCGCGGCGGTCGGCCCGGAAGAGCACGCCGACGGGGTGAGCGGCGCGGGGCCGACAATCGCCCCGAGTTTCCCCGGTATTGGTCGCGCTGCGACGCCGCCGGACGGGCGTACATCTAAAGTGAGGCTTCCGTCAGGACCTGCCCGCGATCCGCGGGCCCACTTCACGCCCGGAGGATCTTCGTGAGCAACTCGCCCGTCATTGTCGCCGCACGCCGGACACCCGTCGGCAAGTTCTTTGGTGGCCTGAGCAAGGTCCCGTCGCCCGTGCTGGGCTCGTACGCGATTCAGGCCGTGCTCGGCGACGTGCCGGCGGTCAGGGACCACGTCAACGAGGTGCTGATGGGGTGCGTGCTGCAGGCCGGTCTTGGCCAGAACCCGGCGCGGCAGGCGGCCCTGAAGGCTGGCTTCCCGACCTCGATGTCGGCGATGACGATCAACAAGGTCTGCGGCTCGGGCCTCGAGGCCGTCATGCGGGCGGCGGCCGCCATCAAGGCCGGGGACGCGGAGTGCATCATTGCCGGCGGCATGGAGAACATGACGGCGGCCCCCCACTTCGCCCGCGTGCGCGAGGGGGTGAAGTACGGGCCGACGCAGATGGAGGACCACATGGCCTTCGACGGCCTCCGGTGCGCGTTCGAGGCGTGCGCGATGGGCGACGAGGCGGACTTCATCGCTCAGAAGTACGAGATCTCGCGGGCCGAGCAGGACCGCTTCAGCGTCCAGAGCCACCAGCGGGCCGCCGCGGCGACGAAGAACGGTTGGTTCAAAGACGAGATCGTCGCGCTCAGCGGCGAGCAATGCCTGGACAAGCGCTCCCCGGGCGTGTCTGCCGACGAGGGGATTCGGGCCGACACCACGCTTGAGGCCGTTTCCAAGCTGCGGCCGGCGTTCAGCAAGGACGGTACCGTGACGGCGGCCAACGCGAGCCAGATCTCCGACGGGGCGGCGGCGGTCGCGGTCATGAGCATGGGGAAGGCCGAGTCGCTGGGCGTCAAGCCGCTGGCGAAGATCGTCGCGTACCACACCTCGGGCGTTGCGCCCAAGGAGATCTTCTCGGCCCCCATCAGCGGCATCCAGGGCGTGCTCGCAAAGGCGAAGCTGTCGGTCGACGACATCGATCTCTTCGAGATCAACGAGGCGTTCGCGGCCCAGGTGCTGTGCAACATCAAGGAGCTTCGCATCCCCGAGAGCAAGCTGAACCTCTCGGGCGGCGGCGTCGCGCTCGGTCACCCCATCGGCGCTTCGGGGGCCCGCGTGCTGGTCACGCTCATCCACGCGCTCAGGCGCACCGGCAGCAAGCGGGGCGTCGCGGCTCTCTGCCTGGGCGGGGGCAACGCGGTGGCGATGGTCGTCGAGGTCTGAACCCAACCACCGCCCGGCAGGCCACAGATGTTCAGTCAGGCGACAGGCCCCGCGGTGGCGGGGTCTCTCGCCTTCCGATCGACGCCTACATGAGTCCGGCGGTCTCATCAAGCCCGAGCATCAGGTTTGCGCACTGCACGGCCTGGCCGCTGGCGCCCTTCACGAGATTGTCTTCGGCGCCGATGATCACAACCCGGCCATGAACAACGCGAGCGTTGATGTGGGCCGTGTTGGTTCGCTGCGCGTCGCGGAGCGTCGGGGCCTCGTCTCGGACGACGACGAAGGGCTCGCCGGCGTACGCGGCTTGGAGCGCTGCTTGCAGCGTTTCCGTCGTGACTGCCGCCGCCGCGGGCTCGGCATAGATTGTCTCCAGGATGCCCCGCTCGACGGGGAGCAGGTGGGGCACGAAGAGCGGGTCGGGAACATCCGCCCGGCCGGAATAGACTCGCAGGCTCTGGCCGATCTCGGGCTGGTGGCGGTGGGCCCCGATGCCGTAGGCCGAGTAGCTCTCGTTGGCCTCGGGGAAGTGGAGGTTGGGCTTGGGCTGGCGGCCCGCGCCCGAGACGCCGCTGGCGGCGTTGATGATGATGCCCGCGGGCTTGATCAGCCCGGCCTTGAGCAGCGGCACGAGGGCGAGGGCGGCGACGGTGGGATAACAGCCGGGATTCGCGCAGAGCTCCGCGCCGCGGAGCGATTCGCGGGCCAGCTCGGCCAATCCGTAGACGGCGCGAGGGAGGTTGGCAGGGTCGGTGTGGTGGTGTCCGTAGGCCTTCTCATAGACGCCAGCGTCGCGGAGTCGGTAGGCGGCGGAGAGGTCAACGACCTTGACACCGCGCGACAGCAGCGGCGGGGTGTGCTCCATCGCGGCCTCGTGGGGGAGGCAGAGGAACGCCAGGCGGCAGCGGCGTGCGATGGCGTCGTGGTCGATGGGCTCGCACTCGGCGTTGACGCCCGGGCCCAGGCGGCCAATGAGGCGTGGGAACTCGGCGTCGATCCTCGGCGAGGGCGTTCGCGCCGAACCAAGCAGCTCGATCCGCATCGACGGGTGGCGGGCAAGGATTTCAAGCAGCTCCAGGCCGGTATAGCCGGTGGGGCCGAGCACGGCGACGGGGATTTTCTGGGGGCGGGGAGCGGGGTCGGGCGCGGTCATGGGCGGGCACTCCCAGGCCGCGGGGGGCGTCGTTGTCGCGGCCGATCAGGCCCGGATTGTTGAGCCCGCGGGCGGGGAATCAACGCCGCGGAGGAGGATCTGCGACGGGCGGTCGGCGGGCGGGTGATCGGTGGGCAGAGCGCAGAAGCCGACCTCGACGATGAGGGTGTCGTCCTCGGGCGGGCCCAGGCGGTGGGCCTCGACGGCGCTGAGCAGGGCGGCGCAGATGCCGTCGCCGGCGTCGGCGAGGCATGGCTTGGTTGCGCGAGCGACGTGGAGGGCCCGCTGGAGGCCGGCGATGCCGAGCATGCGGCCCTCGTCGTTGCGGGCTTCCAGCGCGCCGTCGGTATAGGCGATGAGGGTCTGGCCCTGATGGAAGGCGACGGTCTGCACGTCGGGATCAAAGTCCGCGCTGGCGCAGGCGCCCAGGACGAACGCGGTGGAGTGGAGTTGCTGGACCTGCCCGTCGCGAGAGACGAGGAAGGCCGGCGGGTGGCCGCCGGAGGCGTACTCGACTTTGCCGGCGGCAGCGTCGACACGAAGGCACAGGGCGGTGACATAGACCGAGTGATTGGCGAGCGTGAGGTGGACGTAGCTGTTGAGGGCCTTGAGCAGGTCGCCGGGGCCCGCGGCGGGGTTCTCGCCGAAGAGCCGCTCGACCTCGCCGTAGAGCCGATTGACGGTCAGGGCGGCGGCGATGCCGTGGCCGGTGACATCCAGGAGCAGGAGGTTGAGCGGGTGGCTGCCGTCGGGCCCGGGGGGAGCGAAGCGTGCGTAGAGGTAGTCGCCGCCGATCTGGCGCATGGGCTCGTAGCGGTAGTCCATGCGGAGGCGACCGTCGAGGACGGGCTGTGGGAAGAGGGCCTCGTGGATGCGCTGCGCGTCGAAGAGTTCGCGACGGATCTCGCGGTACCGATTCTGGAGCGTGCGGACGCGGAAGGCCTCCATACGGCTGGAATGCATGAACCAGGCGAGCATCGTGCCCGGGACGCCGGCGAGCAGGCTCAGCAGCATGATCGTGACACGGCCCTCGATGCCGTAGCGCGAGAAGATCAGCACCGCGATGGCGTTGGCCCCGATGAGCAGCGCGATGGGCAGGGCGGCCTGGAGCGCACTCCAGGGGAGTATCAGGCAGCCGACGAAATGGTAAAGCCCGATCACGAACGGGAAGCCGATGGTGCGGAGGATGACGGCGACGAGGATCTGGCTGGCCCCGATGACAAGCAGGAAGTTGAGCGTCAGGGCCGAGGTTTCCTGCCGCGTGAGCCCCGTGCGGGTCGCCCGCCACCACGCGAAGCCCCAGACGGCGGCGTCGGCAACGGTCGCCAGCAGGACGATCCACATGCCCAGGCTGCCCAGGCGGATGTCGCGGATGGAGCTCTCAAGCATCCCCTCGGAAGTGACGGCCCCGGCGAGCAGGGCCCCGCCGTACATCGCGAACACCCAGACCCGCGCGAGGAGATAGATGACCGCGACGATGCTGAGGAACCAGAAGAAGCGTTGGCGCAGCAGGCGGGACGTCTCTGCGCCGAACGCGTGAAGGAGATCGTCGTTTCCGCGCGGCTTGGGCATGCTTCAGCTCGCTCGGTTCGCACCCGGGATCCACTTGACGTCGCCGGCCCCATCGTCGTTGGCGACGCGGCCGAGCACGAAGAGCAGGTCCGAAAGCCTGTTTAGGTACCGCACGGTTTCGGGGCTGGTCGTCTCGGGGTGCAGCGACAGGAGTTCGACCGTGCGTCGCTCGGCGCGGCGGACGACGGTCCGGGCGACGTGCAGGGCCGCGGAGAGGGGCGTGCCGCCGGGGAGGACAAAGCTGTCGAGCGGCTTGAGCCGCTCGTTGTGCTCGTCGATGGCATGCTCGAGGCGGAGGGTCTGGGCTGGGGTGACGCGGAGGCGCGAACCCGGTGCCTCGTCGGGCGTGACTGGGCAACAGAGGTCGGCGCCGACGTCGAAAAGATCGTTCTGGACGCCCGTAAGCACCGAGGCAATAGCCTGGGCATGAGGACCGGCGTGGGCCAGGGCGGCGATGACGCACGGGCCGAGGGCGGCGTTGGCCTCGTCGACGGTGCCGTAGGCCTCGACGCGCAGGTCGGTCTTGGGGACGCGGGTGCCGTCGCCCAGTCCAGTGGAGCCGTCGTCGCCGGTCTTGGTATAAATTTTGCTCAACCGGACCATGGATGCTCCTGCTCGAGACGCCCCGGGAAAGTGTAGAGACGGGCGGGGTGGTCCGCGCACGACGGGCGGCTTGACCGTTTGGCGGAGGATCGGGCGATCTGACCGGGCCACCCGCCGGTATAAGGGTGGGCCGGATCAATGCTCGGGGCCGGTGATGGTCGATCTTGACTCGGGGACAGTGAACGTGGAGCCCTTATCCCGAGTTGCTCGGATTCGGGTGCTCGGGGATGGATGGGCGTCGCGACCTACTAGGATTTCTTGATGTCACTCCTGCTTGATGCGCTGGGCTCGGCCGCGGACCTCTTCCTGGTGGTCCTGGGCTTCAGCCTGATCATTTTTATTCACGAGGCCGGACACTTTTTCGCGGCCAAGTGGGCCGGGATCCGGGTGCTGGCGTTCGCGATCGGCTTCGGGCCAGCGCTGATCTCGTATCGCAAGGGCCTCGGGGTCCGGCGGGGCTCCAGCGAGGCAGAGGCGGCGCGGGCCCGCGTGTCGGGTCGCGCTTTGAGTCCGACGGAGTACCGCCTGAACATTCTGCCCCTTGGCGGCTATGTCAAGATGCTCGGCCAGGAAGACGCCGACCCCTCGGCCCGTTCCGAGGAGAAAGATTCGTACCAGAACTGCCCGCCGCTGAAGCGGATGGTGGTGATCTCGGCGGGCGTGATCGCGAACATCGTGACGGCGGCGATCGCGTTTGTGCTGGTGTTCTCCATCGGGCTCAAGGTCGAGCCGGCCGTGGTGGGCGAGGTCGAGCCCGGCTCGCCGGCAGCCAGGGCGATGCCGAGCGGCAGCCAGACGCCCGGGATCGCCGGGCCGGGGCTGAAGACGGGCGACCGGGTCATCTCGGTCGACGGGGAGGCGACGACGCACTTCAACGACCTGCGGTTCAAGGTGGCTTACGCCGCACCGCAGACGCCGGTCATCGTCCGCGTGCAGCGGCCGGGCGTCGAGCAGCCGATCGACTTCTCGATCCTGCCCGAGGCGTCCAGGGTCGAGCGGCTGCTCTCGATCGGCGTCGGGCCCGCGGCCTCGGGGACACTCCCGGATGCGCCGTCGCGCCGCTTTCGCTCCGCGTTCGCCAAGGCGATGAAGGACCAGGGTTACGAGGGGCTCGAGCCGGGCATGTCGCTGGTGGCGATCGACGGGCGGGCCACCGGGGATCCTTACGAGATTCAGAGGGCTGCGACCGCGAGCGGCGGCACGCCACTGACGCTCGAGTTTGCCGGGGGCGATGAGACGAGGAAGTCCATCGTCGTAACGCCCACGCCCGAGTTTCAGCAGCGCATCGTGACAATTACCGGGCGGGGCGAGACGCCTGTCGACCACCTGCTGGGACTGACGCCCGTGATCGGCGTTCGCAAGGTCGTCGAGGGTTCGGCGGCCGAGAAGTTGGGGCTCCAAGCCGGGGATGTTTTCGCCCGTATCGGGACCACCGAGTTCCCGAGCATCCCGTCAGGGATCAGCGAGATCAACCGGAGCAAGGGGACGCAGGTCGGCGTGGTGGTGCTCCGCAAGGGCGTCGATGGCGTGTGGGACCGCAAGGACCTCGGGACGGTCAAGGTGTCATCGGAAGGCACGATCGGGTTCATGCCGCGGGATTCGGCTGAGCTCTTGGCGATCGTCGCTCCGGCGTGGGCGGAAAGCAGTGCGGCGGCCGCGAACGAAGGGTCGGGGGGGTCGGGGGGGCCGGGGGGGCCGGGGCTTACGGGCGGTTCGGTGATCGTGAGAGTCGACGGTCGCGCCGTAAAGACGCTGGCGGACGTGCGTGAGCGGCTGCGTGACGCGGCGGCTGCCGGGACCGACGCGACGCTGAAGATTGGCTTCCGGCCGCCCGCGGGCGGTGACGAGCGGTCGGTCGACTGGGCCGTGTCCGCTGCCGACCTGAAGCTCGTCGCGGACGTTCGCTGGACGAGCCCGATCACGCCGATGCTGTTTGCTCCCCAGCAGTTTGCGCTCAAGGCCGACGGCATCGGCGACGCTCTGGGCATGGGCGTTCAAGAAACGCACCGGACCATGGCGATGACCTATCTCACCTTTGCGCGGCTGTTCCAGGGAACGGTGAAGGTCGACAACCTGCGCGGTCCGGTGGGCATCGCCCACGTCGGGCTCAGCGTCGCCGACAAGGGCTTCGTGTGGCTGCTGTTCTTCTTTGCGCTCATCAGCATTAACCTAGCGGTGATCAACTTCCTGCCCATCCCCATCACCGACGGCGGGCACATGCTCTTCCTGCTCTACGAGCAGATCACCGGCAAGATGGTCTCGGTCGCGGTGCAGAACGCTGCGACGATCGCCGGGCTCGCGGTGATCGGTTCGCTCTTCCTATACGTCACGTTCAACGACGTCTCGCGGGTCGTCAAGGATCTGTCGTCGTTCCTTGGGCAGTGAGCCGCCCCCCCGCCCAACGCCCCCGCCCCGCGGCCGCCCGCGGCTATAACTGCCCGATGCCCTGGGGCCTGATCATCCTGCTCGCGATCGGCCTTGGCGTGCTCTGGGCGGGCGTGAGCATCTATACAGCCTGGCTCCTGACGCACCCGCCCCGGCGGTCGTACGCGTGGGCCGTCTCTCGCGGGATGCCGGGCGATCCGGGGGAGCTTGCCTCGCCGCTGGAGTTCACCAGCTGGACGCTCTCGTCGGGCGGCATGAGCCTGCCGGTGTGGGACATTCGCGGGCAGAGGGCCAGCGGGCCGGTGATTATCGTGACGCACGGGTGGGCCGACTCGCGGATCGTCATGCTCGGGCGGGTAGGAGAGCTGGCGGCGCTGGCCTCGCGTGTGCTGGTGTGGGACCTGCCCGGGCACGGCGACGGGCCGGGGATGTGCTCGCTGGGCGTGCACGAGCCGGTGCATCTGCGGGCCCTGATCTTGGCCGCGCGGGCGCAGGAGCCGATCGTGCTCTACGGCTTCTCGCTTGGGGCGGGGGTGAGCATCGCGGCGGCGGCGGGCGAGCCGGGAACACCTGGGAGCGGGGTCGTGGGGGTCGTCGGAGTCATTGCCGAGGCGCCATACCGCACGGCCCGCGTGCCGGCCCGGAACGTCTTGCGGCTCCGCGGGCTGCCGTATCAGGCGACGCTCGGGCCGGCGCTCGGGCTTATCGGCGTGCGAGTAGGCCGCGAGCTTCGAAGCGCCGAGTTCGACCGGGCCGGGATGGCATCGCGGCTGCCCGCGGACGTGCGGCTGCTGGTGATCCACGGCGAGGACGACGCGGTGTGCCCGGTGGACGACGCGCGGGCGATCGCGGTGGCGGCGTATGGTGCGCAGCTGGTGATCGTGCCTGCGGGCGACCACACGGGGCTTTGGTCGAAGCCGGGAAGCCGAGACGCATGCCGCGATGCGGTTTCGGGATTTATCGCGAGATTAAACGCCGCAACGGGAGCAGTGGCACGATGACCGACCGAGCGCTCTCTCCGCTGTGCGTGTATTGCGGCGCCGCGAGCGGGGCCCGGCCCGCCTATGCCCGGGCCGCCGCGGGACTCGGACGGGTCATGGGCTCGCGCGGGATCGGGCTGGTCTACGGCGGCGGGCGGGCCGGGCTGATGGGGGCGGTCGCCGACGGCGTGCTGCAGGCCGGCGGGATGGTCACGGGCGTGATCACCCAGCAGCTCATGGACAAGGAGCTGGGGCACACGGGCGTCCAGGAGCTGCGCGTCGTCGACACCATGCACCAGCGGAAGAAGGCCATGGCCGACATCGCCCGCGGCTTCGTCGCGCTCCCGGGGGGCGTGGGGACACTCGACGAACTCTTCGAGATTGTCGCGTGGGCTCAGCTGGGGATCCACGATCACCCGGTCGGGATGCTGAACGTCGAGGGGTTCTACGACCACCTCGTCGCCTGGCTCGGCCGCGCCCGCGACGACGCGTTCCTGCGCGTGGATCCGGAGCGGGCGGTGATCGTCGACGATGATGCCGAGCGTCTGCTCGACCGGATGGCCGCGGCGGGGCCGATCGAACGACGGGCCCACGGGCGGGAGCGGGGCTGAGCCGAAGTGCCCCGAGCCGGGCGGCTCAGCCCTCGGCGGCGCAGGCGGCGAGCCCGGCCTCGATGCAGTTCATGACGCGCGGCCAGTCCTGCTCATTGAACACCGGCAGGGGCGGGAGCATGCGGACGTGGTACGGGCCGTGGCCGCAGTAGAAGACGACGACGCCCGCGTCGAACAGGTGCTTGCAGGCCTTGACGATCTTGTCCTTCTTGCCGCCAAACGGTGTGAACTTCATCATGCCGCCAGCGCCGCCGACGATGTCGGCGTAGTCGCGTCCGGCGGGGAACCACTCGGGGTGGCGGGCGGCGATCTCGCGGATGCCCTTGGCGAAGGCGGCGTGGTGGCGGGCGTGAGCGCCGGCGGGGCCGTAGGCGTCGGAAGAGGCGAGCCGTTCGAGCACCCGAGTGCCCTGGCGGAACGCGGCGGTGGTGCTGGTGAACGTGCCCGAGAGCAGGCCCGGGCCCGGGTTGAACTCCTCGGTGAAGAGCGTGGCGCAGACCTGGGTCATCTTGCCCACGCAGAACACGTCGACCCAGTCGCCAAGGTCGAGCGTCTCGTAGGCGAACATCTCGGTCGTGCGCCCGAAGGACTGGATCTCGTCGTCCCAGATGGTGATCTTCGCGTCGCGGCAGACCTTGAAGAGTTCTAGGAAGAACTCGCGCGGGGCGGTGTTGAAGCCGCCCTCGCCCTGAACCAGTTCAAAGATGAAGCAAGCATGCTGCTTGGGATAGCGCTCGGCGTACTGGCGGAGGTGCATGACACACATGTCGATATAGCGCGTCTGGCCCGAGACGTCGCCCGCGCCCATTCGCCGGGCCGCGGCCTCGTCGTAGAAGGGCATGTAGTCGACCTGGGTCGAGAGCGGGATGCCCACGCGGTTGGCCGCGGCGTCGCCGATCTGGCTCATGGTGATGCTGCGCCCCATGAAGCAGTCCTTGAACGCGATGACGCGCGGGGCACCGCCGACGCCGCCGTTGCTCTTCTGATAGCAGACCTTCAAGGCATTCTCGTTGGCCATAGCGCCCGAGGTCGAGGAATAGCAGTACTTCAGGCGGCTCTTCCGCTTGGCAAGGTTGAGCAGCGTCTCGGCGAACTCGTAGGCCTCGAAGTTGGATTGGAGGTTGCCGTGCTGGAGCGTGTCGGCGACCGAGGCGCGGACGGCGGACCGCACCATGTCCGGATCCGAGTGCCCGAAGAAGTGCACGCCGATGCCGCAGATCATGTCCCACTTCACCGAGCCGTCCATGAGCTCGACCAGCGCCCCGTTGCCCGCGCCCGAGCCGAGATAGGGGTAGAGCAGGGCCCGGCCCCGAACATCCGCGGCCCGCTTCATAAAGGCCTCGTAGCCGTGTCGCAGCTCGGCCACCGGCGGCCGAGCGTCGGTCAGCCGGGCTCTCTTGGCCTGGACTTCCCGGACGATCGCCTCCACCGCCTGATCGACCGCCGGGCTCGACATGAGCTCGGAGCCGACGGTGCGGGCGGTGGTCGACGGGGCGGACGGCGTGGCGGCGGGGGTCATGGCTGAGTCCTTCGCGGGAGGTCCGAAAACCGGCGGCTAATCGTAGTGGGCCAGGGCATGTATCGGCGGGTGCCCGTCGCGGCCACAGCATGGTCCGAGGTTGCGGGGGTGCCGCGAAGCACTCGTCACGCTCCACAACGCCGCAGAACTACCCAAGCACTCCCTCCTGGCACCGGAGCATGACGACCGCCAGCAGCTGGCACCGCTCGACGAGGCTTGGCAGCTCGATCCATTCCTGCGGCGTATGCAGGGCCCCGCCGCGGACGCCCAGGGTGTCGAGCGTGGTGAGCCCCGCGGCCTGCATGATGTTGCCGTCGCACACGCCGGCGGTCGTGGCGAACGGAAGCTGCTGCCCGAGCGCCTCGGCGGTGCCGCGGCAGAGCCGGGCGAAGCGTTCGACATCGGGCGTCTTCGGCTTGGCGGGTCGGCCGAAGCTGCTGTTTACTTCGACGGTCGCGCCGGCGGGGAGGCCGGGCGTCCGGGCGAGGCTGGCAAGACCGGCCGCGAGCGACCGGGCCTGCTCGGGAGACGAGAAACGAATGTTGCCCCAGGCGCGGGCGAGGTCGGGGACGACGTTGGTCGCCGTGCCGCCTTGCAGCGGGCCGATGTTGGCGATGACGCCCGCGGCGGGATCGGCCAGACGCTCGGCCTGGATCACCACGCGGGCAAGTGCGTTCACGGCAGAAACGCCCGCGGCGAAATCACGCCCGACATGGGCCGCGCGGCCCCGGCACTGGATCATGAACTGGGCCGAGCCGGCTCGCTCGACGA
>Ga0105044_10009022_pt1 | contig 13662 bp, 9 predicted proteins | sample MAT01_FD_78092 | JGI IMG/M metagenome (GOLD analysis project Ga0105044, IMG submission 78092) | Freshwater microbial communities from Lake Fryxell liftoff mats and glacier meltwater in Antarctica - MAT-01 | ecosystem: Environmental > Aquatic > Freshwater > Ice > Liftoff microbial mat | place...
ATATTGGGCAGCGTGCGCGTGCCTGTGACAGCGGGGAGGCCAGAGGGTGTTTCGGTGAGACCGGGCAGCGTGCGCGTGCCTGTGGCGCGTGGAAAAGCGCGTGTCGCCCCACCCTGCGGCGCGGCTGGCGTGCCACTCGGACGCGATTGGGAGCTGGTCAAAGCTTGCGTTGGCACGACGGGGATTGCGGCTGTGGCCCGTCCGCTGCCACCACCCGCAGGCGTAGGCCGCGGCTGGCGTCCGCCCGGCTGTGCCAGCGAAGACCCAACAGCGAAAGTCAACCCGAGGAGCACAACCACACTCGTAATCCGAATCTGCATCCCATTCACGATCATTTTTATGTCCTAATGTTAGAGATCAAGCCCGTCTCCATTCTACGGCATTCGATAGTCTTTCCCAACACTGATTGTTACGAAGACAAGCACATCACGCGCCTGCTTCACTGCGCCAAAACTTGTGGGTTTCTCTTTTCGCCACACGCCTTCTATACTACAGACATATCATCCGCTCGTTTTGAGAGAGTCTTCATGCCCTATCGCCCTCGTATGCTGCGCCTGTTCTGGCCGATTCTGCTGTTGTGTCTGCTGTTGATTCCTCTCAGGGCGCAGGATCAGGCCGCGCTGTATGTGCTGCCCCAGGCAACGACAGCCGTGATCGCCAGCACCAGTCTGGTGACGCTGCCCAATGGCCGCGCTGCCGTCACCAATGCCGCCTCAGATAGCGTATCGCTGCTCGATCTGGTCAAAAATGCGCTCGTCCTGGAAATCCCTGTCGGCGATGATCCGCGCAGTGTGGCGGTGACGCCAGACAATACGCGCCTGATCGTGGCGAATCGTGGGGCGGGCAGCCTCAGCCTCATCGCCCTGAACAGCAGCACCGTTGAAGCCACCTATCCCGTTGGCGCACTGCCGATGAGCGTTGTCGCCACCAATGACACCGCCTATGTCGCGCTGCATGGCACGAGCGAAATTGTGGCCGTTGCGCTGGCAACGGGCGAGATCACGGCCCATATCCCCACGCTGCCCTTTCCGACAGGCTTGGCGCTGTGGGGCAACCTGCTGTACGTGACGCATTTTGAGGTGGGCGCAGTCAGCATGATTTTTTTGCCGACGCAGCAGGTTGTGCAAACCCTGTCATTGGGCGGCGGCACATCGCGGGTGGCGGGCATCGAGATTGATCCGCGTGCAAAAGTGGCCTATGTGCCGCATATGCGCCTGAACACTGCGCCTGAGACGCCGTTTGATGGACGGGCGCGGCCGCTCGTCGCCGTGATCGATCTGGCGACTTTTGCCCTGCTGACGGAACGCCGCCTTGATCTTGATCTGCTGGATCGACCTGTGAGCCTGCCGTATGCCATCAAGCTTGATGCCAGCCGCAAAAATCTGTATATCGCCCACGCAGGCAGCGCCGATGTGAGCGTCATCGATGTCACGACCAATGCCCTGGTTGGCTTCTTTGCGACAGGCGTCAGTCCGCGTGCGATTGCTTTCAGCCGCGATGGGCAGAACGTGTATACGCATGATGTTGTCGATCAAACCGTGACCATCACGCCGACGCGCTTTCTGCGCCCGTTCGATACGCTGCCTACCACCGCCCAGCCGCCAGATCCGATCAAGCAGATGGGGGCGCAGTTGTTTTACACCGCCCGCGATCCGCGCCTGAGCGCAACCGGCACGCTCTCCTGCGGCGTGTGTCACTTCGATGGCTGGAGCGATGGGCAGGTGTGGCGCGGTCTCAACACGCCCTCGCTGCTCGATCTGCCGACCAATCTGCCGTATGGCTGGCTTGGCACATGGACGGATTGGGGCGCACTCGATGAGCATATTCGCCAGATGCAGGCCGGGACGGGGTTAGGTGTCGATACTGTCGAAGCCTCGGCGCTGGTGGCCTACATCAAAGGCTTTACGCCGCTTGAGACGCCCTTCAAGAGCACGTCGGACGAGGTACAGCGCGGGGCCAGCCTGTTTAGCGATTGGAAATGCAATACCTGTCATACGGGCGGCGCAGGCACAGACCAGAAAACCTATGATGTCGGTACAGGCGGCCAATTCATGACGCCAGGGCTGCAAGGCTTGTGGCACAGCGCCCCGTATTTGCACGATGGCCGCGCTGCCACGCTGCGCGATGTGTTTACGCAGGGCCAGGGCGATCACCGCCTCGTCTATGCCTCCGAGAGCGATATCTCGGCGCTGGTGGCCTATTTGCTGAGTCGGTAGTAGAAATCTACCATTGAATGGGGCGATGTTGTTGATTCGGTTAAAAAAACGAGCCTTGAAAGTGGGAGAGGTGGCAAAGCCATCCCTCTTATGCACCCTTTACACAGACTGTAGGGTTTTCTATTTTATTTCCAACAAGCCACATATATAATGCGGCCATTGTGCATCCCGATGACCGGGATTCAGCGAGATGGAGATGCGTGCATGAGTCAAACGTTGAAAAAAGACATGGTGGGCGAGATCGCCTACACCCTCATGATTGAAGGACACGTTGTCGAAGAAGTCACGGGCGAAGACCCTGTGGAATATCTTCACGGCGCGGAGAATATCGTCCCCGGCCTGGAAAAAGCGCTCGAAGGCAAGCAGGCCGGCGATATGGTCAAGGTGACGGTTGCGCCCGCTGATGGCTACGGCGAATATGACGAAGAAGAAATCGACGAAGTGCCTGTCGAAGACTTTGAAGGTCTGGGCGATTTGCAACCGGGCATGGAAATCGAGATGGTGGATGAAGACGGCGACTCATATGAGGCGATTGTCCTCGATGTCAACAATGGCAAAGTCCGCCTCGATTTCAATGCGCCGCTGGCAGGCAAGACGCTGAACTACGAGGTTCAGATCCTCAGCGTGCGCCCCGCCACCGAAGAAGAAATCGAAGTTGGTCTGCCCCAGAGCCTCATCGACGAAGCCTTTGATGACTTCGAAGACGAGGATTATGAGGAAGACGACGACGACGATCACAGCCATAACTAAGCCGCATACGTCAGTCATCACGGGCAGCCTGTCTGCCCGCGATGTTTATTAAAGAAAGTTCTTCCCATTTCTATGTCCTTCATCCTCGCATCCAGTTCTCCGCGTCGGCGTGAACTCCTGGCGCAAGCCGCGCCTCATCTGACGTATATCATCATGAAGCCTGATATTGATGAATCGCAGCAACCCTCCGAGCCGCCCTTGCAGTATGTGCAGCGTCTGGCGCGGGAAAAGGCTGAGGCGGTGGCCGCTCGCCTCGATCAGGGCGCGATTCTGGCCGCTGACACCATCGTCATCCTGGCCGCCGATACCATTGGCATCGATGAGCAGGGTGAAATTCTTGGCAAGCCTGCCGAGGCCGATGAAGCGCGTGAGATGCTCCAGCAGTTGCGGGATCGGGCGCATATGGTGTGTACGGCCTTCCATCTGCTCCGCAAATCGTCGGATCGGGTTGATCGCCGTGCCAGTGTCGTCAAGACGGTGGTGACCATGCGGGCCTACACCGATGCCGAAATCGACGCCTATATTGCCACAGGCGATCCCTTTGATAAGGCCGGGGCCTATGCCATTCAGCATGAGGGCTTTCATCCAGTGGCGCTGATCCAGGGCAGCTACAGCAACGTCGTCGGCCTGCCCGTCGATGAGGTACGGGCGGCCTTGATCGAAGTGGGGATCATCGGCTACCACACACCGACGTAAATGATCTGAGCCTCAGTGGGCGCAGCGTGCTTCGGCCCTACCCCACCACAACGATAAATAGAGATATTTATGGCGGTCTATAGGGACATGGCCCGCCTTGTCCCATATGCACCAACTTAAGGATTTTGTGCTCATTGTGGGCCAAAGTGTGCGTCTTCGCCCACCTCAGCACGCGGCCAAAGCGCTTGCGCCAGGGACTGAAAGTCCCTGTCTCGCGTCTTGCGGGGTTGAAAACCCCGCCGAAATACGCCCCAAAAGATGGTTTGAGCGGGACTTTCAGTCCCGCAAAAGACAAGGCAGGGGTTTTCAACCCCTGACGACAGGACAAAAACGAGGCGGACGATGGATGATTTGCTTAAGTTGGTACATATGGGACATGGCCCGCCTTGTCCAAACCTGTGGACAAGGCGGGCCATGTCCCTATGATCAGCGTGCTGCGTCCCTCCTATCCTGTTGAATCTCCTATTTTGTCATCGTGACATACTCCCCACACCTAAAGGCGGGGGCATCTGCCGTAAACGCCGGAGGCTTGGCTTACGCCAAGACTTCCACCGACTGAGACAGTATGAGATGATGCTCCATCTCATAGACGAGTCTATCAGAAAAAGTGGTTTGTGCTCCGACGCCTTATATCCCCATGCCTGAAGGCAGGGGCTTTACGGCGCTTTTTCGGTAAACGTGCCAATTTCCGGTGCGTTATCTACCCCCCCCACCAGATCAGGCGTCTGTACCGGAAAGCGCATCCCGGTTTCGCTGGCATACCAGCCCACGCGCACGCTGTAGCGTCCCGGCGGCAGGGTGGAAATATCCAACTGCACCGCTTCGGGATAGCGGCTGTCGGGCGGAAAAGCGCCTAACGGAACATCCTGCTGCGCGGCATTTGTTCCATCTGCCGATAGGACATGCACAAAGCGCACATCCTCGGCGCGCACACCCTGAGCAAACTGCCAATCGAGATAGACCAGCAGCGTCTTGCCCTGGGGGATGATCTCGGTCGTGTTGAGCGTCACACCGGGCGCAAAGCGAATCAGGCTGTAGGCGAAGGGCCGATTGAGCGATGTGAGATGCACATCGCTGATCGACATGGTGCGGCAGGCCAGCGCGGAATCATCGATCTGCGGGCAGGCTGGATCAAGCGTGAGGCGCACTGTGTAAAAGCCTTCCGCCGCAATCGGCAGCGGCAGCATGAGGCGTTGCGTGCCGTTGACGGTGAGCGTGCGAAGGCGTTGATGATCGAGGAAGACATTGACGCGGCGGCCATCGCCCGTGAGGGTGGCCTCAAACATCATCCAGCCCGGACGCGGCGTATAAAAGGCGGCGTGCGTCTCATCCCGAAACGCGCCCTCTTCGGGCAGACGCGCCGTGAATGCGGGCGTGAGCGTGTAATCCGGCGTGTGATACATCGCAATCTCGCTGTCTTCATAGAAGGGCGGCGGAAATTTGACGCGCAGCAGGGCATTGAGCGTCTCCAACTGCTTGATTTGTGCAGCACGAGTTTTGTGCAGGATGATGACATCTGCGCCATAGGCTTTGAGCAGGGCCGGATCGAGCGTGTATTGCAGCAGTTCCAGCTTGGCCGGATTGACGGGCGTGCTGCGCGTGACCTGTCCCGCAATCAACGGTTTGCCATGCGCGGTTTGCAGGTAGAGCGCATCTTTGGCCCCCAGCAGATGCTCATAGGGAATATCGTATACGGCCCGCACCCGCGCATCCTGATGCAGGTCATACACCGCCTGCGGGATGGCGGCGGGGCGCGTGGGCAGCGGGAAAAATACCTGATAATCGGCCACGATCAGGAGTGTCACCATGCCGCACGCGATTAGCGCCCGTCTTGGAGCGCCGTTCCAGCGCCGCCAGAGCGTCCCTGCGCCATAGGCCGCCAGCATTGCCAGCGCAAATGACAGCGCGAAGCCATAGCGCCCCGGCGTGCGGGCCAGCGAAAATCCGGGCCAGTTCTGGACGAGAGCCAGCGGCAGCGTGATGTGAGTGCGATATTCGCCAATGGAGAGCAGCAGAGGCGTATCAAGCACTTTGAGCAGCGGGCCAAGCGCCAGAATCCACGCGACAAAGGCCACTATCCCCCACCAGCGGGCGGTTTTGTTCCGCAGGCCGACGAGCGCCAGCAGGCCCGCAATCAGGCCCATATACAGCGCTCCCTCGCCCAGATTGACGCCCAGGACATGCGCGGGATAGGGCAAATATTTGTACAGCGGATGTAAAAACGAAGGCGACACAATCGCCAGCAGATCGGCGCTGTAGCGCACAGTGCCGCCCGTGTCGGTATAGTTGTCTGCGGCCAGCGTCTCGCGGATGAGGGGTTGCAGAAAGAGCAGCAGGAGCACGCTGCTGATCGCGCCCATGAGGATAATGCGGGCCGCGCCGCGCCGATCTTTGATCCACAGCCGCGCCAGCAAAAACAGCCCCGTGACAGGCATGAGCAGATAGATGACTTGCAACATATGGCCGCTTGGCACAAGCTGGAAAAAGACGATGCACCACAGCAACCAGCGCCACGAAAATGTTTCGCTCTCGACAAGGCGGAACAGGCCGAGCAGATACAGCGGCACAGGCCACTGCACCAGCAGCCCGGCATGGCCTTCAAACAGATGCCCCTGCATGATTGGCGCGGCCAGAAAGATGACGCCGCCCAGGAACGCTCCCCAATGGCTGCCTGTTCGATCTCTGGCAAGGACGGTGAGCGCCAGCCCATTGAGGGCCATCGTGAGCCACAGGCCCAGGTTATAGGCGAGAGCCAGCGGCATGATGAAAGCAAATAGCCACATCGGGAAGAATTGCAGCGTGTCGGCTTGCAGCGAGACGCCGGAAAAGCCTTCGGGGTAGCCGAGATTGCTCTGCCAGAAGGGAGATTGCCCGCTTTGCAGCGCCTCCTTGAACCACCAGATGTGCCGCGCCATCTCATAGGCGTCACTCGTATCGCCGCCCATGAGCCGTGTTGTGGGGGTCAGCACAGCGGGGAAGGTGATGAGCAGGGCCAGCGCCAGATAGAGGAGAAAGACGCCCAGGCCACGTTTCCAGTCAAAAACTCTCACAGATGATCTCTCTATAACGGAGCGAAACGGTGTTTGGCGGTCTGTAGGGACAAGCCTGCCGTGTCCTCGGACAAGGCGGGCCTTGTCCCTACACATGTTCGATCATGTGTTGATGCGTTGCGAAAACCCACCCCTAAAAACTCCTCGCCCCTTGTGAGAGAGGGCTTGGGGGAGAGGGGATTGATGAATCATGAAGGGCATGGTCGGGTGCGTTGAGCCTCCCACCATGCCCCTCATAGACTGATTGACCCTTATGTCTTAGCGGATTGTGTTGGCGGCCTGATTGAAGCCGCGTCCCAGGATGGCAAAGAAGAAGACCGCCAGTGCCAGCATAATCCACAGCGCCAGCATCGGCCACAACACCCCCCCGGCAATTGCACCGAGCGGGCTGTTGGGGGTAAAGACAATCCGAATCGGCTCGGTAATCGCATCAGCAAGAGCCGCCGCCATGCCCGCGCCGCGTGCCGCCAGATTGAGGCTTCGCATTCCGTTGGAAAGAAATGTTCCCGCCACCAGTTGCAGGAGGTAAATGATACCTGCCACAACTGCACTGATGATGAGATAGTTGCGTAAGCTCAAAAGACCTGAAAGCATTGTGACATCTCTTTCTGACTCAGGCGCTATGGCAAACTCTGCCGCCAGGCCAACGGATAGATGAACTGCTGATTCTGAACTTTTCCATCCACCACCTGCCCGCCCGTGAAGACCGTCGTCTCAAAGCCTTCATTCAGGTCAAGCACCACCAGTGTATCATAGGGTGGCTTGCGATCACTCACCGTCTCGCGGTTGATGAGGGCGACTTTTGTGCCATCGGGTGACATGACGCCCTGGGCATAGCGTCCGCGATTGAGGCGGTCATTGGCCCCGGTGATGGTGTCGAGCATGTAGACGGCGCTGGTGTCATTGCCTGCAACGAAGATGAGTTTGCTGTTGTCCGGCGTAAACAACACTTCGCTGATAACGTTGCCACGATCCCCAGCGCTGATTTCAATGGGCGGTAGATCGGGCGCACTCAAATCGATCATCATGAGGCTGGCATCATTGTCGGCATCATTGCGAACCAGGGCCAGCAAACGGCCATCGGGCGAGATGACGCTGGAATGATTGCCGCCTTCATAGGGCATCCGCGAGATGCGCGGCATGATGGCATGATCGGGGAACAGGGTCTTGATGCCCGGCGCGACCAGCGTGCCGACATTCAAGCCAACAGTCTCATTCGTAACACCATCAGGAACGGTAAAGAAGGCGCTGCTGCCATCCGGCGTGAGATAAAGCGAGTTGGTGCGCGTGAAGGGGAAGTAACGGCCGCCCGGCTTGCCTTCGCCGGCCAGCGTCATGCTGCGATTTTCCAGATCAATCGTATACAACTGCCATGCGGTGCGATTGGCTTGCTCACAGCGCGTGCTGAGCACTCCGGTTAGGCGGCCATCGGGCAGAGCGCCCAGGCTGGCCGTTGTGAAGTAGCAGCCTTCATCAGCGGAGCGGGCCACGATCTCACGATCTCGTGTGCCATCCCAATAGCTGATGCTGGCTTCAGTGGCCTCATTGCGCGGACTCTTGAAGAATGTGACGTAGGCCACACCCGTGTTGTACCACGCGAAGGCAGCAGCCTCGTCAAAATTCTTGAGTTCTGTGCCGCTGGCCGTCTCCTGCACAAACAGACGCGCTGTCGGTGAGGTGGCGGTGTTGTAATCATCCGGGTAGCCCAGATAGGCGATGCGCGTGCTGTCGGGCGAGAACGAGAATGTGCCATTGCCCGCGCACGACATCATATTGATACGCTCACTCATCCGCGTGGCCGGAACCTGCGTTCCCGTCATGATATAGAGTTCGCCTGTGTCCCGCCCCATGTAGAAGGCAAAATATTTGCCATCGGGCGAGGTGGCGGATGTGCCTCCACAGGGGAAGGTATGGGTGATATTGGCAGGCAGATCCATGACTGGCTCTACCGTGCCGCTGTCGGTGAGGAAGACGAGTTTACCCGGATTGGCTGCGGGCTTGGTCGATGGCGTTTGTCCATCTCCGATCCAGGCCAGAATCTTCTGGCCTGCGGGAATGACGGGCGCATCCTGGGCCACCGTGAACGGCACACACACCAGCAGAAGTGAGAGGAGAACAATCAATCGGCGCATAAGTGTTCCTTAAAGACGAGCAACATTTGGCAATAATTATAATCTGGTTGGCACGTCATGGTGTAACAGTTTGGTGAGAAGTTTTCAAGAGAAACAATGAAGATTTCTCGATCCGCTGCCGCACTGACAAGGGTCTGATGGTATGAGAATTGTCACATCCCGCCAAATTCATGCGGGGCGCACACCCGCAGCACCTGCGCCAGCTCATAGCCCAGAAAATGCGTCTGGTCGCCCACACGCACATGCAGCGGCCCATGAAACGGCGCACGCTCCTCAAGGCGAATGGCCGCGCCGGGCTTGAGGCCCAATGACGCCAGATAGCTCAGTTTTTCCGCATCGTGGGTATTGCAGCGGCTCACCATATAATCGGCATCGGCGGCGGCATCGGCCAGCAGTGTATCCACAATGCGGGGCATAACGCCCTCAGCACTGGGGATGGGTTCTCCATGTGGACAACGGCGCGGATGGCCTGTGAGGACGCTCATACGGGCCACCAGCACATCGCTGACGTTGGCTCCCAGGCTGTCGGCAGGCTCGTGGACTTCATGCCAGCCAAAGCCCATGATATCGACCAGAAAGCGCTCGACCAACCGATGCCGCCGAATGTTCATCAACGCCTCGCGCTCACCCGCTGGCGTCAGACGGATGCCGCGATACGGCTCATGATCGAGATAGCCCGCTTCTTTGAGGCGCTGCACCATGCGCGTGACCGCAGGCGGCGAGACATGGAGCACATCGGCCAGGGCGGATGTGGAGATATAAGGATCATTGGGCTGGTAGAAGGCCAGTCGATAGGCTTCTGCCAGATACTCTTGCATCGCAGGACTTGCCGTCATGCGCGATTCCTCACACGGGAATATTTATGATAAATATCATAAATAATATCAGGGATCAGTGAGTTTTAGCAAGCGTTAAATCACAAGTTATCGTTGGTATGGCATATAAAGGCAGCATTTTTATGAGAAACAATTGTATCGCGTCTTGTAATGATTCACATCTCCATGTGAATTTTAGGTTCGTAGGGGCAGGATGCATCCTGCCCACGCCAAATCCCCTATAAATCAATCAGGGCGCGATGCATCGCGCCCACGCCAAATTCCCTACAAATCAATCAGGGCGCGATACATCGCGCCCCTACAACCGCCTTCATCGCACGGATAGGTGAATGGATACCGCGTCTTAAATTTCCCGGTTCATAAAAGATCACAGAGGGTATTTCTGTAGGGGTTTGGCGTGCCAAACCCAGGGCGTGGCACGCCCTGCCCCTTGCGCTCTGAGCGGCCTTTGAGACCCGATTGAAACACACTTTCTAAAAAACCTCCCCTTGAAAGGGGGCAAACCTCGTCCCATCTCATTTCGTCTACAAAATCGTCAAATTCGCCATTTCCGTGAGAAGATGCTTCACGCCCACTGAATCAAATTTCACGCTGACCATCTCGCCATCGTGCGACACGCTCGTGATAATGCCCGCGCCAAACTTGCCGTGCTTCACCTTCTGGCCCACGCGATAGGCCGATGTCGGCGCAGCCTCCTCCGTTGGCTCTTTGCTGGACGGGAACGGCAAAATCTTGCTGCGAAGGCTGCCGCTGGCGGGCGTCGGGGTGATGGCACGGGCGTCAGCAGGCGTGTTGAGATTGTTCTTGAACGACGCCAGATCACGCTTGAGGCGGCCCAATTCAGGATTCTCCGGGCGCGGCAGGGGCGGGGCGGGAGTCCAGGTTGTTTGCTGCTGGTAGCCGCGTGATTGGCCGCCGCTGCTGACTTTATCAGGCAGGCCGCTGGCGAGATGCGCCGGAATATCCATCAGGAAGGGCGAGACGATGCGCGTTTCGCTGCCACCCCACGACGTGCGGCGGAAGGCATACGTCAGGAACAGGCGCTCTTTGGCCCGCGTCAGACCAACATAGAACAGGCGGCGCTCTTCTTCCACCCCATCCACCTCTTCACGCGAGCGGACGTGCGGCAGCAACCCTTCTTCCAGGCCCGTGATGAACACGACAGGATATTCCAGCCCTTTGGCGGCATGCAGTGTCAGCAGCGTGACTTTATCCTGCGTCTCGCTCGGATCATCAGCATCGGTCATGAGCGTTTGATCGGCCATCCACTCGCCGAGCGGAATCTGCTCCTCATCAGCCTGCACGATCAAGCCGCGCAGCTCCTGCAAGTTACCGATGCGCTCTTCGGTCTCCTCTTTCGATTCGCTGTTCTGATAAATATGCAGGTTGTAAGCCGTGTCGCTCATGATGGTGTCATAGAGATTGACGAGCTGGCCCGCCACCACAAGCTGACGCCAATTGAGCAGTTTTCGCCCAAAATCCGCGAACAATTTAGCGCTGCGAGGGGCCAGCGGCAGCGGATCGCCGCGCACCAGCGCCGCCAGCAGTTCGAGGGTCGTCATATCCTTGAGGACAGCCAGGGCGTCAAATTCCTGTTTGGCCTTCACGCCGATGCCGCGTTTGGGCGTGTTGATGACGCGATCAAAATTCATGCGATCATCAGGATTGAGCGTCACATGCAGATAGGCCAGCAGGTCTTTCACCTCGCGCCGCTTGTAGAAGCCCACGCCGCCCACCAGCGTATACGGGATGGCCCGCCGCCGTAGAATATCTTCCAGCGCACGCGATTGCGTGTTGGTGCGGTACATCACGGCCATGTCCTGATAGGCATAGCGCTGATTCCGCAGCGTCTCAATCTGATCGGCCACATAGCGGGCTTCATATTCATCGTCATACGCCTCATACACGATGACCTTCTCGCCGCCCTTCTTGTCGGTAAAGAGCGCTTTGGGCGTGCGGTGCGGATTGCGATCAATCACGGCGCGGGCGGTATCGAGGACAACCTGTGTCGAGCGATAGTTCTGCTCCATGACGATCACCTGAGCATTCGGGTAGTCCTGGCGGAAGCGCCGCACATTGCGATAATCGGCCCCGCGAAAGGCATAGATCGATTGATCTTCATCGCCCACCGCAAACAGATTGTTCTGCGGTGCGCCAAACAACTGCACAAGCTGATACTGCACCGTGTTCGTGTCCTGGAATTCATCGACCAGGACGAATTCGTAGCGCTGCTGGTAGCGTTCGCGCAGATCAGCGTGATCTTGCAGCGAGAGCACCATTTGCAGCAGCAGATCATCAAAATCCATCGCATTGCTGTCACGCAAAATCTTTTGATACAGCGGATACACCCGCGACACGACCTCGATGTAATAATCCGAGGCGACATATTGATGCGGCAGCTTCATCTCATTTTTGGCGGTTGAGATGGCATGGCGCACCTGACGCGGATTGAATTTCTTGGGATCGACTTTGAGGGCTGCAATCGCCTGCTCTGCGGCTTTGTTCTGCTCTTCAACATCGTAGATGACAAAATTTTCGTTATAGGGCGTATAGCCATGTTCCATGCGGAGGATGCGGGCGCACACTGCGTGGAATGTGCCAATCGTCAGACCACGCAGCGGCATATTGAGCAGATTTTCAATGCGATGGCGCATCTCAGCCGCCGCCTTGTTGGTGAACGTCACGGCCATAATCTGATGGGGACGCACATCCATCTCCTGGAGCAGAAAGGCGACACGGCGCGTCAGCACGCCCGTCTTGCCGCTGCCCGGCCCGGCCAACACGAGAATCGGGCCGCGTCCGGCGGTAACAGCGTCGCGCTGCTGCGGGTTGAGAGTGGCAAGCAGGTCAGTCATGAGGGAGAGCTTTCTATCGGGATCATTTGCGATCCATTTTAACAGAAGGCCGTCCGATTCACGACGAAGAGGATATTCAGGAAGAGGGGTAATTCTCGTTGCTATCCAAAACTCAGGTGATATAGGAAAGAGGCAGCGCCCTAAACGCAAACAGACACGCGGCGGCGTGTCTGTCTGGTAAAATAAGGTTTAGCGTTGGTGATGAGGCCCGTTATTTCTAATCGGCACCGGGACGCGCACTGGTTGGCGTTGTTTGTAATCCGGATTAAACAAGTCGTCCAGTCGTTTCAGGATATCCTTGCCCGTCTTAATCAGATCATCCAGCAGTGAGCGTGTTTTCGCCAAGGGACGCCGTCCTTATTCTATTGGTGTTCTAGATTGGACCTGAAGAGATTCGAACTCATGACCTCTTCAATGCCATTGAAGCGCTCTCCCAACTGAGCTACAGGCCCGTCAATCTGAAAACTATTTTAGAGGACGGAGGAGAACCTGTCAATAGGAAAGCCTGCAAGCTGCATCAGGAACTTGTTAACGGGCAAAATTTCGATCAATCAGACGCATCAGGAAGATCAATAAGATTGAGCCGACCACGCCCGCGATACCATAGCCAATGAACGGCAGTTGCAAAATGGGCCACAGCCCCAGCATCGAAAACAGAATCGTCCCCAGGATTCCACCGAAGAAGCCCAGTACGACATTCCCGACGAAGCCAAAATCACGCCCGCGCATGAGTTTGCCCGCCACCATGCCAATCACCCCCCAGGTGATGAGCGCGATGATAAGCCCCACCAGCGGGATCGATCTTGCCAAGATGAACACCAGAACCATTGCAACGATGAGCGCACCAAACGTCATGAGACTCTTCTCCTTCTTTACGTATTTGTATCAGATTATACGATGAATAGTGCGTAAAGGTTCCATGTGATAAGGGAGAACATCAAAATTTTACGTTTTGTGGGCGAACCCATTGCATAAAACAAGGGTAATCATTCACCTACCCGTGAGAATCGTGGGTAGGTAGGGGCAGGACGCATCCTGCCCAATGACAAATATCCTTCAAATCAATCAGGGCGCGATACATCGCGCCCCTACAACCGCCTTCATCGCATGGATAGGTGAATGATTAC
>Ga0105044_10009023_pt1 | contig 13659 bp, 18 predicted proteins | sample MAT01_FD_78092 | JGI IMG/M metagenome (GOLD analysis project Ga0105044, IMG submission 78092) | Freshwater microbial communities from Lake Fryxell liftoff mats and glacier meltwater in Antarctica - MAT-01 | ecosystem: Environmental > Aquatic > Freshwater > Ice > Liftoff microbial mat | place...
CTCTTCTGCAAGGTGCCTCAGCAAAGTTGCTTTTCGGGAAGGTTGTCATGTTGAGTGAAGCGAAACATCAGATGGCAAGGATTGAGCGCCGTAGAGCGAGTTTAGTAGGCTCACTGATCCTTCGCCAGGCTCAGGATGACGACTCCCAAGCTGAGGCACCTTTCTAGTCGGGATTCGATAGTTGCATCAATCCCCGGCAGCGTCGCTGTGCTTCCTCTGCGCCGCCGCGAAGTCCAACGCGGCACCCACGATAGCGGTGCGAGGAAATTCGCTCTTACTGGTTGTTTCGTCCACAAAATTTTGTGGCGGATACGTGCCGCAAAATCAACTATGGTGCCACCAGACTAGCGCACACCGACGAAAAAGCGCCCCGGAGGGCGCTTTAATTTTGGCTGCTCTATCGAGCATCAACGCGCTTGCGCGCGGATAAAACATTCAACAAAAAATGGGAGTAATCAGGCTCTGAATGGTCGCCTCCTATCGATTGATCGGTGACAGGCGCACAGTACCACTCATTGCAAATCGCCGCAAGCGGCGGCCGTCGCGATAACGAGCGGTGTCGACCGCAGGCCTTGACGAATGGCTACTTCTTCCGGAACACCACCATGTGCTGCCACGGCAGGCTCGCGACTGTGCGATCCCACACCAGTGGATGCACTTCTGCTTCGCGCCGCACTTGCGCTTCGCTCATTTTGTGCAGCGGCTTGATCGGCACATTCGGATCTTCGGCGCGGTACTCGATGAACACGAGTTGCCCACCCGGTTTCAGCGCCCGAATGATGCTCTCCATCACCTCAAACGGATACGCCAACTCGTGATAGACATCGACCATGATCGCGAGGTCAACCGTTGCCGCGGGCAGCTTGACGTCGGTCTCAGTGCCCAGGGAGGGCACGATGTTTGCCAACCCTTTTTGTTGCGCCAGACGCTTCAACATGCGCACCATCTCCGGTTGCACATCGACCGCGAGCACCTTGCCATTTGCGGCCACTGCGCCCGCCATCCGGCGCGACAGATAACCGGTGCCGGCACCAATATCTGCAACCACCATGCCCGGCTTCAAATCGAGTGCTTTCATCAGGATGTCGGTGCGTTCCTCCTTTTCCCGCTCCTCGCGCTCAAGCCACGCCGCGCCCTGCCAGCCCATCACACCGGAAATCTCGCGGCCCATATAGCGCTTGCCGATGCCATCAGGATTTGCGGTGCCCGGTGGCAGCATGGTGTAGCGCGCGGTCTGCGCCTGAGTCGCGCCTTGCAGCACGATTGCAGCAATGGCGACGAGAAAAATTTGTAATGCTCGATTCACAGAGACCATCTTCCTGAAACTGTCGATCATGTTCGACCGCAAAGCAACGATTTAAATCCGCTTGCCGTTCAAGTATCGTGCTTTGACGTCGGCGGCGTCGGCGCGCTCCTCGGGCGGTTGTAATACTTTGAAGGTTGCGGCGTCTGCACCGGGCACCTTTTCGCCGTCATAGAACACCTCACTCGCAGTCTTTGCGTAGCTCAAATTCAGGCGCTCGAAAGCGGCGGGAGACGAGGAGATGGCACGGCCCCTGAAATACAAGCCTCTGGCATCGACCGCGTAGCTGCCTGTCTTGCCAACAAAGCTGCCTGCGTCCGCACCAGCGATGATCGTTACGGTCGGTTGCATGCGCCCGATCTTCGACTGATTGTCGAGAAACGCGTAGTAGACATTCGTGGCGTCCCTGGCGTAAGCAGGATCGAGCGCGACAAAGGTTGCGCCGTCGCTGGCCGCGATTTCATTGCGCACGCTGTAACCGCGAACGCGGTCGCGACTGAAGCCATAGTCGAGCACTTCAAAGCTCGCGACGTCGCGGACGGTGAATGGTTTGCCTTCGTAGTACGGTCGCGCAGCGTCTGCGGCGTAACCATCCTTGAGCACACGAAAACTCGCCGCATCTGCACCCGCAATCGTTAGCACGCGGGTCTTTTTGACCAGGAAATAGTCTTTGCTGTCGCGGAAAGTGTCGCCGAAATACGCAGCTGCCTTGTCTTTCCCGTAATCTTCGTCCAGCGCGATGAACGTAGCGCTGTCGGCCCCTTCAACCGCATCATGCCGAAAATAAATCTGATCGCCAACGCGGGCAAAAGTGGCGTTCAAGGCCTTCAACGGTACCGTTGCCGCAACGCCGAGCGACCGTGATTCGAAGAACCACTGTCCGTCTTTCTTGTGATACGGCGACCTCGAATCGCAGGCTGCCAGTCCGATGACCGACGCCAGCAACAAGAAAAGCAGCTTCGTCATCTTGAACGGTATCGTCATCGCTTTTCGCTAGATTGCCTCGTCACTTGCCGGGCCATGTTCGGCAACATGGGCACGCCTGATGTCGCGCAGCATGAAGAGATAGAGCCCCTCGACTTTCTCGCGCGCCCAAGGCTCTTTGCGCAGAAATTTGAGGCTGGAACCGACGCTAGGATCATGGGTGAAACAGCGCACCGGAATGCGCTCACCCAGCTCAGCCCAACCGAAGTGAGCGACGAGTGCTTTGAGGATTGTTTCCAGCGTCAAACCATGCAGCGGATTGCTGCGTTGCGTGGTTTGACCGGATGGTTTAAAAGGCTGAGAAGGCGCGTTCATGACGCAATTTTGTCACTGACTTACGATTTACAGCCTAACTGAATTGCGATACCGATTGCCTGCTGCGTAGGTTGCACCAGTACGTTGATCTATTTCGACGCCGCCTCATCCACCTGCACGATGACGACGACGCGGCGGTTGCTCGCGCGCCCTTCGCGCGTGCTGTTGTCACCGGTCGGCACGCTCGAGCCCATGCCTTTGGCATCGATGCCATCCAGAGGAAAGCCGCCCTCGGCCAGCACCCGCGCGACCGCTTCGGCGCGACGCTTCGATAACGCCAGGTTGTATTCTCGAGCTCCAACAGCGTCGGTGTGACCGCGCACCCACACCTGTTTGATGCCCAGAGCGCGCAATTCCCGGGCGACACGAATCAGATTGCCGTGTGCGTTGTCGGAGACGACGTCGCTGTCAAACTGAAAAACGAGCGGAGTAGGAAGTGACAAGTTCCAGCCGTCGTCCCGTTGCTCGAAAGTCATCGCTCTTAGTGCGGCTGCGATTTGCTCCACCCGTGTGGGCTCCCTGGGCAACACCGGGGCGGCGACTGGCGCGGGCTTTGGGATTTCCGAAGCACATCCGGTGAACGCGAGCACCACTGCTAATCCGATGCCAGAAACCACAGCGAATGCTGAGCGCCGAAGGTGTATCGCGAAGTCATCTGCCATTAACCACCTCCTTTGAAAACTCATCGGAAACAAAAATGTCGCGGACGTATTTGACCTGATTGCGGCCTGCAGCCTTTGCTTCGTACATCGCGGCGTCCACCCGCGCCATCAGCTCATTGGTGGACTGCCCGTCGGCGGGATACAACCCGATGCCCATGCTGGCCGTACAACTGATCGGCAATGTATGCACATGGTTGGCAGCATGAACAGCTTCAGCTAATTTTTTGGCGACTGTAAGCGCGTTATCGATGCTGCCGACATCCGGCAGCAGCGCAATAAATTCGTCGCCGCCCAACCGTGCAAACGTATCGGTCGGACGCAACTCGGATCTGCAGCGATGACTCATTGCTTTCAAGAACGCGTCGCCCGTGTGATGCCCGAGCTGATCGTTCAATAACTTGAAATGGTCCAGGTCGAATTCGATGATCGCGAACGGTCGCTCATTGCGGCTGTGGCTGTCGATCAATTGCGTGATGCGATCCAGCAGCAATACGCGATTCGCGGCCCCGGTCAGCGGGTCGTAAAACGCCATTTGCGCGAGCTGTTTATTGCGCACCTGAACCTCCGAGGTTCGCCGCTGAATCACCTGCAACATGGCGTTGAAATCCTCGGACAGTCGCTGCACTTCAAGCACTCGCGTGGTCGGCACCCGGTGCGTGAAGTCCTCGGTGTCGCGCACCTTGCGCGTGACCTCGGCGAAACGCGTCAGCGGCATCGTCAGCAACCGTCCAATCGGGGCAGCAATGGCAGCCCAGACCAGCATCATCGCCGCGAGCACGCCGGCGGCTGAGAGCACAAACCCGAGCAGCGCCTGAGACATGTACTGCTCACGCAAGGTCACCTCGGCATAACCAAGCGCGTCACCGCGATTGACCACCGGACTGCGCGCAGTGACTTCGGTGGCATTGCCGATGCGCGCAAACCAGCTCGCGCCGTTTTGCTGATTCGCCGTGAGCGCCGTTCGCGGGTTGACGTGCGACACCAGCACCGCGCCGGACGCGTCGATCAGACGTGCGCTGAGCACTGCGTTCGAATTCGCGAGCACAGAGAGTGCTTCGCGACCGCGATCCGCGTCCTTCAACACGAGCGGCAAATCGGCATTGGCGGCGATCAATTCGGCGATGGTGTTGGCGCGTTGCTGCGCAGCGCTACGTGCGAAGAGCGCGGCGACCAGAATCATCACAATCATGGTGAGCACGACAGCAATTGCCGCAGTCACAACGACGACGCGGCTAACCTGAACCGAGATTGAAACTGGATGTTTTTCGGTCATCACCAAGCTCCCCTATTCCGCTTTCGCAGGGCGCGACGGCTTTGATCGTAGCAGTTGCGTGTCGACACGGAAACCCGCTCGTGACAAAGTATCGAGATTGAGCCGGTAATTTTCAGCTCGCGTCACCGGGTCGCTGACCAGACAGATTGCACCACCCAAATCACAAAATTGACCGCCCTGCCCGACCACGAGAATAAATGGCCGCGCATTTTTCTCGTTCGCCGTATTCAAACTATTGGCCGCTTTCAGCCACGGCGTCCAGCTCGATTCATCGCCGGCGAACGAAGCAAACATGTGGCACCCGACGAGATGTTGCGGACGCACGACGCGGCGCACTTTCAGCGTCAAACCGCGCACCTGTTGACCGTCCAGCGCCAGCGCGGGCGCGTCGCGATGTTGACACACGACGAGCGGGCCATCAATGACCGACGCGGGCACTGGCCATTCGACAAAACGCACGAACGCCGACACCCATTCCTCATGCGACAACGCCGCCACCGGCATCGCCATCGCAGAGATGCCGAGGCAGGTCGTTGCGGTCAGCGCAAGACGAGCCAGGGTTGAGCGGGAACTGCGGGGGCGAGGCATCCCGACATTTTGCGCAACATTGCGCGCTGTGTCTCCTCCCCGTTAAGGTAGGACGACACTGATCGAAAGCCGCCAATAATCTTCAGCTTTTCTCTGAAAGCACCACTATATAGGGGCTATTCGCCAGTTATTTAGATAGTCGACTTTCTCCATAACTGGACGCTATGCCCTATGCAGATTGCATTTCAATGAAAAGTAGCAACTCCAACTCTGGCCGCGATTATTACTTTAATTGGATCGCGGGAGTTGGCACCAATCATGAAAAAAATTGCGTCCGCCTTGCGCGGATGCCTAAAAATCAGTCACTCAGGCGCTGTGGCAGGCACCAGATTGCGTCGCACCAAGTTTCGACAAAGGGCCCGCAAATCACCAGAACCGCTAGTCAAGACGGCGCAACGCGGCGGACTCGCGCTCGCTCGTCATACCCGTTTTCAGACTTATCGTGCGACTTTCAGGCAACGACCGCCACCATGATCGCCCGTGTTGCGGTCACCCGAAAAATGCTCCACCGAATTGCTGACATCAGAAGCAGTGAGGCCGCGATTGAACAGGGTTACGCGATGACCGCGCGCAACTGCGTAACGAAACTGATGAGTGCCGACGAAACCGTTGCCACCAAGGATCAATGGATTCTGTCGGCACCTCGGCACCTAATGCAGCTCAATCAACGTCACATGATTGCCCGTTACTGGCCAAGCTCGCGCGGCGATGCGCGCACCATTGAATTCAGCGATGACCGAACGATCCGCGTCGCTACTCAGCGAGACTTTCGCGGTCGATCCGCCCACGACACAGGCAACGATGCCTTCCTTTTTTGTCGCAGTTGAAAGAACGTTCCCGAACGCTGCCATTAGTATCCCGAGGCCAAGCCGGTATTGCGGCGCGGATCATTCGCGCCGTAAAAACGGTTGTTTCCGACAGGCTTTCCGCCGAACGAAGGTGCGCCAACGAGGATCGCTGCCAGGTGATTCGGTGGCTGCGCGTTGCTGAATTTGTGTCCCATTGCCTCTAGCAATTTACGGGTATCAGGACTGATGCCGAAGGTGTCCATATTGGTCGTTTCGGGCAGCCATTGCTGATGGAAACGCGGCGCGTCCACGGCCTCCTGCACGTTCATGCCGTAGTCGATTACGTTGAGCAGTGTGTGCAGCACGGCCGTGATGATGCGGCTGCCGCCGGGCGTTCCGACCACCATCACCGTCTTGCCGTCCTTGGTGACAATCGTCGGGCTCATTGAGCTTAAAGGGCGCTTGCCCGGAGCGATGGCGTTGGCCTCGCCCTGAACCAAGCCGTAAATATTTGCCACACCGATTTTCACGGTGAAGTCATCCATTTCATTGTTCAAAAGCACGCCGGTCTTGGCCGCGGTGACTTTCGCACCGAACCAGTCGTTCAGGGTGTAGGTCACAGCGACCGCGTTGCCCCACTTGTCGACGATGGAGTAGTGCGTGGTGTTGCTGCCTTCATGCGGCTCGACGCCCGGTTTGATCGCCTGCGACACGCCCGCTTTGGCGGGATCAATCACCGCGCGAATCTTCGCGGCGTACGCTTTGTCGAGCAGACGATCCACCGGGTTCTTGACGAAGTCAGGATCGCCAAGATAGCTATTGCGATCAACGTAGGCATGGCGCATCGCCTCAATCTGATAGTGCACCGCCTGTGCCGACCGGAAGCCTAAATCCTTCAGCGGGTAGCCTTCAAGCACATTCAAAATTTCGCAGATGATCACACCGCCCGAGCTGGGTGGTGGCGCAGAAACGATACCAAAACCGCGATAGTCGCACTCGATTGGCTTCATTTCGCGTGCTTTGTACTGATCCAGATCAGCCTGCGTGATGATGCCTTTGCCGGCCTGACTCGACGCCACAATCGCAGCACCGACGGTCCCCTTGTAGAAGCCGTCTTCGCCTTTCGCGCTGATCAGTCGCAGCGTTTTTGCAAGGTCTTTTTGCACCAGTTTCTGACCCGGCGCGAATGCCTCGCCCTTGTTCAAAAAGATGGCCGCGGTCGCTGGATCGAGCTTGAATTTGTCGGTCGCTGTGCGCAGCATGTCGACGTCACCCTGCTCAAGCGCAAAGCCGTTTTGCGCGTACTTGATCGACGGCGCGATCAATGCGGCGCGCTTCATGGTTCCGTACTTCGTGCGCGCCAACTCCATACCTGCAACGGTGCCCGGCACGGCGACCGCGAGATGACCGTTGGTGCTCGCACCTTTGATCACATTGCCGTCGTTGTCGAGGTACATATTTGCCGTCGCAGCGAGCGGCGCTTTTTCGCGGAAATCAAAGAAAGTCTTGCGACCATCGGCCAACTTGATCGTCATGAAACCGCCGCCACCGAGGTTGCCTGCTGCCGGGTAGACCACTGCTAACGTATAGCCCACGGCGACCGCTGCATCGACCGCATTGCCGCCCCGCTTAAGAACGTCGACGCCCACTTTTGTAGCAAGGTGTTGCGCCGTGACCACCATGCCGTTTTCTGCGGCGACCGGCGCGACCGAAGCGGCCTGCGCGGATTGCAGGCAGAGCGCGATGCTCGCGATAAGCGTCGAATGGATCGTCGCTAGAAGCGATGAATGGTGCATGAGGGTTTTCTCCTTTTTTTGCACGGACTTGCCGTGTATCAGACCCGATTATTGCAAGTTGGTCTGCTGCGGCGAGGGGGGAGTTCATTTGCGCCACTCTGGGAGCATGTTGATTCGCGCGGGCTGCAACTATACGTCCGTCTCCAGTCTGTCTCCACAATGAATCAGTCCAGTTCATCAAAACAATTTCCTTCGACCGCCTCCGTCAATTCATTACGACTGCGTTCGTAAGACTCGGTATGCCCGATGCCGACGCGCAGACGATGGGCGCATTGATGGCCGAAGCTGATTTGCAGGGCTCGGACGGACATGGCGTGATTCGTCTGGTGCCGTGTGCTCGGCGGATTCGTGCGGGTGGCGTGATCGTCCGGCCACAAATCAAGGTGGTGCAGGAACGCGCGGGGATGGCACTCGTTGATGGTGACAACGGCATGGGCCATCTGGTGATGAAGCGCGCAGCCGAAATTGCCGTTGTGAAAGCGCGCGTGACAGGCATCGCTTGGGTCGGTTCGCAATGGAGTAACCACGCGGGGCCCGCGTCGCTGTACGCGCGCATGGCGCTGCCTCAGGACATGATTGGCCTGTACTTTGCGGTCGGCAATGCGAATCACTTGCCGCCATGGGGCGGGCTCGATATGTTGCTCTCGACTAATCCGATTGCGGTGGCGGTGCCGTCGGCGAACTCTGGCCCCATCGTGCTCGATATGGCAACGACGGTCACCGCGCATGGCAAAGTGAAAGCGAAAGCGCAGCGCGGTGAGATGATGCCCGAGGGCTGGATGATTGATCGCAGCGGGCGGCCTTTACTTGACCCGAAGCGCGCCGACGAAGGATTTTTGCTGCCCATTGGTGGCTACAAAGGTTATGGTTTGGCGCTGATCGTCAGACTGCTTGCGGGCACGTTAAATGGTGCGGCAATGGGCAAAGAAGTCATCGATTTCAACCACGATGACACCACGCCGACCAATACCGGTCAGGCGATTTGCATGATTGATATTTCGGCGTTTGGCGATGTCGATGCATTCAAGGCACGCGTGGACACACTCGCTCATGACTTGCGCGCGAGCGAGCGCATGTCGGGTGTGGAGCGCGTCTGGGTGCGCGGCGGCGACAGTGCTACCTGATCCTTCGCTGCACTCAGGATGACCCAAAAATTGGTCCAGAAATCGAGTCTTTTATGAATCACCAACAACCCCTTTGCAAACAAATCATCAAGTTCGCAGCCCTCTGCGCTTTTTGCCGCGCTCCCGCTGGCGCAAGCGCAAGCCCAAAGCACGTACCCGACCAAACCGATCCGCATGATCGTGCCGCTGGCGGCGGGCAGCACCGTGGACAACGCCGCGCGCATCGTCACCCAAAAGATGTCGCAGAACATGGGCCAGAGCATCGTGATCGAAAACATCGCGGGGGCTGCGGGAGCCAACGGCGCTGATCGCGTTGCGAAGTCGACAGCGGATGGCTACACCATCGGCGGCTTCAACGACAGCATCATCACGATGTTGCCCAATCTGCAAAGCAAAATGGGCCGGGACATCGTGAAGGATTTCGAGCCGGTGTCGCTGGTGGCAACCGTTAATGGGGTCTGGTCGTGAACAACGACGCGCCGTTTCGTAGCGCTGCCGATGTGATCACGGCCGCCAAAGCGGCTCCTGGCAAACTCAACTACGGTTCGGGCGGCAACGGCAGCCCACGACACATCGCTGCCGCACTCTTCGCCTCAAGTGCTGGCATCCAGATGACGCATGTACCGTACAAAGGCGCGACGCAGGCAGCGGTCAGCGTGGCGGGTGGCGACGTGCCGATGGCATTTCGGGGTCTGGCAACAGTCAACTCACTCATCAAAGCGGGAAAGCTGCGGCTGATTGGAGTGACCACGCCGAAGCCACTCGCGCAATTCCCGGACGTACCGACGGTCAGCACTTCCGGTCTGGCAGGCTTCGAATTCAACTCGTGGTTTGCCGTGATGGCTCCGGCAGGTACGCCGAAGGACATCGTCCATCGACTGAACGCCGAAATCGTGAAAGCGCTGGCCGACCCGGATATGCGCGCAAATTTGATCGCGCAAGGCCTGACGCCGTGTGGCTCAAGCCCCTCTGAACTCGGAGCGGCCAGAAAAGATCAATTGGCAAAGTACGCGCGGCTGATCCAGCAGGCGGGAATTACGGCCAAATAGACACGCCGAAAATACATCAAATCGCCGCTCATGCCATACTCCGCAGCATGAAAAATAAGCCTATTGAGGTGCAGCACTTTACGCTGCGCGACGAATTTATCGAACTGCACAACCTGTTCAAAGTGCTGGGCATCGCCGCGAGCGGCGCCGAGGGCAAGGTACTGGTGGCTTCCGGTAACGTGACGGTTGACGGCGTGCTTGAGCTTCGAAAGAGCGCGAAGATTCGTGCCGGACAACTCGTCAAGTTACCCGGCACGACGATCAACGTGCATGCGCCCGATCCTGCGGAAGCCGCCGCACACGCCGAGCGCGTGGCCGCGGCGGAGGTGGCCATGCGGGCAGTCAACGTGTTGAAAGCGGCGAAGGCGAAAGTTTCGGCTGAAACGAAAGGCACCGGCGCGAGCAAGACCAGGCGAGTTGAATCACCGTTCTCGGCCCCGATTCGTCGCAAGCGCGGCGTCGTGAAGTAACGCGTCCTGAATTCTGCGCTATCAGCTTTTCGCTGAAACATCGCAAGCACTGGGGCTGAAGGCGTAATTGAGTCGAAGTCGATAACTGCTTAAAACCAGCTTTAGCCCCTGATAAATAGCCATTTCAGCGAAAAGCTGCCTGGGTAAAATGCATATGTCAGACGAACACGACGTGATCATCCAGCGCAAAAAAGTACGCGAAACCCGCGCAATGTTTTGAACACAATCACCCGAGGACAAACAAGATGACGAGCTTCACCCAAGTCGAACTATTCACTGACCACGACGGTCGCGCAAAATTTCGCGAGCACGACATCGTGCTCTCCGAGGGCACGTCGCAATCGATGCTTTCGGCTGTCATGCCCGCGACTGGCTGTCAGTTGCGGCACAGCCCGGTGGGCTTTCGCAGCGCGTGGCATTGCTCGCCAAAAGCACAGTGGGTATTCATTCTCGGCGGTCAGATGGAGATTGGCGTGCAGGATGGCAGTTCACGAATTTTTACCGCGGGCCAGCACTTTTACTCCGCCGACACCTTGCCCGAAGGCGAGACGTTTGATGCCACGGTGCATGGGCACTGGAGCCGTCAAGTCGGCGACGATCCGCTGGTTACTCTGTTCGTGAAAGTTTGACTCGTGGCGATCAAATCGACGATTTTCAAAGGCAGCCTCAACATCGCCGACATGGATCGCGGCTACTACGCTGACCATCCATTGACGCTGGCGCGGCATCCGTCCGAAACCAGTGAGCGCATGATGGTGCGCGTGCTCGCGTTTGCGCTCTATGCGAGCGAGCGACTGGAGTTCGGCAAAGGCATTTCCAGCGACGACGAGCCTGCCTTGTGGGAACACGATTTAACCGGCGGCATCATCCGCTGGATTGAAGTAGGTCTGCCCGAGGAGCGCCTGTTGCGCCGCGCTTGCGGGCGCTCGGACGAAGTCGTGCTGCTCGCTTATGGCGGCGGAAAAACGGTCGATGCGTGGTGGCAGGCGAACAAGGACGCGTTGGCCAAACAGGACAAACTCACCATCAAAGCCGTCGATTCAAGAAGCAGCAAAGCGCTCTCCGCGATGGCCGAACGCGGCATGGAGTTGCAATGCATGATTCAGGACGGCGAGCTCTGGATGTCGGACGCGACTGAGCGCGTGATGATTGAAGTTTTGACGTTGATGCCGACGCCGTAAACCGCCTGTCATTCTGAACCCTCGGTGAAGAATCACGCGGCACGTTTTGCGCGTAATTTTTTGCAACCGTCCTTGCCGCGCGACCTGATCCTTCGCCGCGCTCAGGATGACCCATCAGCAGGAAGGAAATCACCATGTCTACCGCCGAAGAACTCCGCAAGAAACTGATTCGCAATTTCTCATCGCAAGACGAAACATGGGAAACCATGGATCGCGCGCCGCACTACGATGGCGTTGCCAGCAAGCGCCTGGCGCGCGACACAGCAGCGAAACAGATGGGCCTCTCGGTCGACATCGTGCCGCCCGGAAAGCGCGCATGCCCGTATCACTTTCACTATGTCGAAGAGGAAATGTTCATCGTCCTCGAAGGCTCGGGCACGCTGCGAGTGGCGGGGGAAATGCTGCCGATTTCGGCGGGGGATGTGATGTTTATTCCGGCGGGATCTGAATATCCGCACCAGATCATCAACACCTCAGATGCGCCGTTGAAATACCTCTCTGCGAGCACTCAGGCCGCGACGGAGATTTGCGAATATCCTGATTCGGAAAAATACGGCGTGTTCACCGACCACAAGCCGGAAACGCTGATGCAGGGCCGCCGTTTGCATCGCGTGAAAGATCACCTGGACTATTGGGATGGTGAGGCGTAAGTAGCGCTAAGGGCTGACCGGAGGCGTAAACGCTGACGAAGCGGCCTGGTCGCTGTCCTACGTCGTCTCGTCCCGATGGACGATGCTGCGCATCTTGGGGAATCGACACAATTGAGTCAAATGAATTGTTGGCGAAACCCATGCTCCGCACCTTGACCGATTGCTCCCGCCTGATGCTCGAATCGCCGTGGCTGATGCTGCTCGGGTTTGTTGTTGTGGTCGTGCCGGGCGGGCTCTTGCTGATGCCAGTGCTTGTGTCCAGACTTCGGAGCGCGAAAACCGCGATGTCTGCGCACCGCGCTTTCCTCATTGAGCCGGTTACGGCGAATCCAGCCTGTCGACTGCGCGGCAAGATAGACAAATCGACCTTCATACCCTTCGTTCCATCGGTCGGAAAATTCCGTTGAGTGGGCAGTCAACGAGTTGGCCCGCAGTCGGTGCTGCAGCGAGAGGTGCCGCGTACTTTCAGAGCGACATTTCCCGTACCGACGAAGCAGCTATGGGCCCGCCATCGCGACTGATGCCAGATTTGGACGGGCCTGCGTTCGAGCATGTGCCGCTCAAATTCTTTCTGGTTGAAGACAACGTCATCATCCGCGAAAACCTCGCCGACACCTTGCATGAAATGGTGGGTGCCGAAGTCGTAGGAATTTCAGAGGCTCAAGGGCACCTCTAAAAATTCGTTTGTGGGGCGCATTGTGTCGTCGCGCGGTGCTCGCAAACCTCATGTACCAGAGCGTACACTCCGGTTGCTGCGCTCCGGGCTCCTAACACTGCATCCCCAAAAATGAATTTTTGGAGGTGCCCTCAAAGCGATGCCACTCAGTGGTTGTGCGATCCATCGCACGAGTGGGATGTGGCCGTCATCGACATATCCCTGAAGCAAGGCAATGGCGTCAACGTCGTCGCCGCGCTGCAACCTCACAACCGCCAGCAAAAGATCATTGTGCTGTCGAATTGCGCATCACCAGAAATTCGCAGAGAGTGCCTGCGACTCGGTGCCGACGCGGTGTTCGACAAGTCGACGGAACGGGACAATTTGATTGTTTTTTGCTCCAGGGTTCAGACGCACTGACCGCCAGACGCAGTCAGAGAAATCGCGCCAGTGCAGGTGTCGATCTCCGGCGCTTGTCAAATCGCTGGTGTTCGTTGGTTAACCCGTGCCAGACCTCACTCCAGCTTGATCCCGGTCTCCTTGGCCAACTGCGCCCATTTCGCCGTGTCGTTGCGCAGAAATTCTGCAAATTGCGCGGGCACCATTGGGCGCGGCTCCGCGCCCTGCGCCATCAGACGTTCGCGGATTTCCGGGATAGCCAAAGCCTTGGCGAATTCGGCGTTAAGCTTGGCGACGATGTCGGCTGGCGTGCTGGCCGATGCGAGCAAACCCTGCCATGAACCGGTGACGAATCCGGGGTAGCCGGACTCGGCGACGGTCGGCACGTCGGGTAGCGTCGGCCAGCGCTTTTCGCTCGACAC
>Ga0105044_10009025_pt1 | contig 13656 bp, 5 predicted proteins | sample MAT01_FD_78092 | JGI IMG/M metagenome (GOLD analysis project Ga0105044, IMG submission 78092) | Freshwater microbial communities from Lake Fryxell liftoff mats and glacier meltwater in Antarctica - MAT-01 | ecosystem: Environmental > Aquatic > Freshwater > Ice > Liftoff microbial mat | place...
AATTAAACCAAAAAAGTATAACATGAAAAAGTTAACAACCACTGTAGCAGCAATAGCCATGCTGTTTTCAGCCACCTTGTTTGCAGCAGACAAAGAAGGGGTAAAAATCAATGAATCTGTAAAAGCATCTTTTCAAAAAGGGTTTTTAAGCGCCACACAGGTAAGCTGGAAACAAAAAGACGATGTTTTTTTCGCTTCATTTATTTTCAATGATCACAAAGCCGAAGCTGCATTTAATGAAAAAGGAGATTTAATTGCATTGTCTCACAGCATTGAGACCAACCGAATGCCATTGGCCATTTCAGTTGCTATTGCAAATAAATATCCGGGATTTGCAGTAAGTAAGATGGCAGTAGAAATCACTTATGAAAATCAAACCAACTATTATGTAAATATATCCGATGGAAAAAAAATGCTGAAGATAAAATGTGCTGTTAATGGAGACATTACAGTAGATAGTAAGAAAAATATGTAATGGTTTTCACCGAAAATGTGCCACCTGAATGAATAATTTTTATTTTCCCAGGTGGCTTTTTTATTGCATCCTTTTTTACTGTTTTATACAAGTTAAGCAAAAGGGGGATAAACGTTGTTTAGGTTACGTTAAGCCCCTGTAAAAAAGTACGTTTAACAAATGTATCAGGTGAAACAAAAGCAACCTATGTTTACAACAATATTTTTCATTTTAAACATTCCCACGCTTTTATTACTCCATTAACAGTAATGTTGCTGTTGTAACTGCCTGATAAATTATTCTTGTATTTATAACCATGCAACTGCGTAAAAAAAATATTTCTTTATTCCTGCTTATTCTTTTTTTTATAATGAAAGGGTCTGCAATGGCACAGGCAAAATTTATAGCTACCATTTCCCCGGCAATTATTGGCAAAGATGAAACTGCAGAATTTAAGCTGCTGGTAGAAAATGCCCAACAGGGTGCAACCATCAATGCCCCCGTTTTAAAAGGATTTATAGTTATCAGCGGGCCCTACCAGGAAAGAGGTACGGAGGAAATAAATGGTAATATTAGAAGTTACGTTGGCTATACCTATATACTTAAGCCAACCGGTAAGGGTAACTTTACTATTGCCGGCACTACTGCAAAGGTGGACGGTAAAATACTCAAAAGCAACCCGGTAAGCATTAAAGTAACCAATGCAACCAATGGCAATTCATCCGCCAATAACAACCCTTTTAGTTCCAGGTCTTTATCGCCTTTTGATGAGCCTGCGCCTGCCACTAATTATAGTGATTTTATTTTAAAAAATGGAGAGAACATCCAGGAGAAAATAAATCGGAATATTTTTATTAAAGCAACCGCCAACAAAAGTACTTGCTTTGTAGGCGAGCCATTGGTGGTTACCTATAAACTCTACACCCGGTTAAAATCTGAAAGTAATATTATCAAAAGTCCATCCTTTAGTGGCTTTTCGGTGATTGACCTGGTACAGCCTGCCGCTGGTAATTACAATATTGAAACGGTAAATGGCCGGGAGTATAATGTATATACTTTGCGCAAAGCGCAGCTGTATCCCTTGCAAAGCGGGGCAGATACGATGGAATCATTGTCCATTGAAAATAATATCAATTTTATTAAAGAAGCCTATTTAAAAAGCCACAGCAGGCAGGATGATTTTTTTGCTGACGCCCTATCCGATCTATTACCGGCAAATGCTATACAGGTTGAAAAAACAACTTTACGAAGTAAGCCGATAAGTATTTTGGTAAAGCCCCTGCCTGCAATAAATCAACCTGCTTCATTTACCGGGGCTGTTGGTAATTTCAGCTTGCAATCCTGGGTTGAAAAAAGCAATTTTACTACGGATGAGTCGGGCAAATTGCAGCTTACCATTTCGGGCGAGGGTAATCTTACCCTGGTGAACGCACCTGAAATAAAATGGCCTGCAGGCATAGATGTTTTTGAATCTTCCCTGCTGGATTCCCTTGACAGACTAACAGTTCCAGTCAGTGGTAGCAAAACGATAAGTTTTCCCTTTACAATCAGTAAGTCTGGCAGCTATACACTGCCATCAATTGAATTCAGTTTTTTTGATGCAGTTACGGCAACCTATAAAATTATACAAACGCAGCCAATACTATTAACGGTAACAAATGGTACGGGTAAAAAATTAGTTACTTCGGCCAATACTGATAAACCCAATACGAAGGAGCAATTTTTTGAAACCCTGTTTACCAACCGATGGATGATAATTATGCCAGTGGCTTTACTTATAATTGCCGGATTACTGATATGGTTATGGCTGGATAGAAAAAAGCAATCTACTAAAACAAAAATTATTGTTGATGATGACATTGTAGCTCTCACAAAACAAAGCTACATTGTGGCAGATCCTCTGGCAGTTTCTACCAAACTGATACAAAATCCGGCAATACCTGCCAAAGAATTTTATGCTGTTCTTCACAAGGAACTGAGTGTATTTTTATCAAATGAACTACAACTGCAGCCCGAGACATTTAATAAAAAATCGATTGAAGATAAAATGGATAAAGCCGGAAAACCGGTAAGCCTGGCGTTTGACATTAACCAGTTGCTGAGTAAAATTGAATTGCATTTATACACACCTTATGATACTGAAATTAACAGGCATACTATCTACGAACAGGCGTATACAATAGTAGATTCCTTTAAGAAATTAAGCTGATTAATTTTCCGTAAACCTATATCCAATACCTCTAACCGAATGAAAATAAATGGGGTTTCTGCTATCGGATTCAAAGTATTTTCTAAAGTTTAAAATAAAGTTATCGATGGTACGGGTGGTAGGGTATACATTATAACCCCAAACAGCTTGTAATATTTTTTCCCTGGTTACTACTTCGTTTTTATTTTCAATTAAAAGCTTCAGCAGCATTATTTCTTTCTTGGTTAGGGTGATGGTTTCACCGTCTTTGGTGGTGCATTCCAATGCTTTAAAATCAATGGAATTTTTGCCAAATGTATAAATCTGTTCCACCGGTTTGCGACTGGAAAGCTGCTGACTTTTTTGAACCAGCTTTTGAACCCTTAGTAGTAATTCCTCCAGGTTAAATGGTTTAGTGAGATAATCATCTGCACCTTTTTTTAAACCCAGTACCCTGTCTGCACTGCTATTTTTAGCACTTAAAATTAAGATAGGAATTTCATTGCCTTGCAGCCTGATTGTTTCGCATACTGTTATCCCGTCAACTTCGGGTAACATTACATCTAAAATAATTACATCAAAATGCTCCTTTTGTACTGCTTTTATTGCTTCTGCACCATCAAACACGCCAGTCACTTCATAATGCTCCAGCTCAAGGTTTAGCTTAAGTGCTTCGTGAAGGTTTTCCTCATCTTCTACCAATAAAATCGAAATATTTTTTGCTGCCATGTGGTGGGGGGGGGTGGTGACCCGATAGCTATCGGGTGGTGAATGGTGAATGGTGAATTGTGAACGGTTAACAGTCAATGGTGAATGGTGAATTGTGAATTAAATTTTTGATGCTGGGTTAACTGATCATTGAATCAGTTGCCTTTACTCTTTAAAGTTAATTGTAAAAATACTGCCTGCTGGTGTATTGTCTGTTACAAATATGTTGGCTTTGTGTTGCTGTATAATTTTTTTGGTGAGGTATAGCCCAAGGCCGGTGCCCTTTGCTTCTTTTGTAGCGGTGTTACCAACCCTGTAAAATTTATCAAATACCTTTTTCTTCTCCTCATTGGCAATACCCTTGCCTTCATCTTTTATTTGCAATGTTATAGCAGTTTCGTCCCCAAAAAGCAGGATGGTAATGGGTAAATACTTAGCTGTGTACTTTGTAGCATTATCAATTAAATTATTGATTGCCATTTGTATTAGCAACAAGTCTCCCTGAATATTCAATCCGGGTTCTATAACAGTTGTATATTGTCTTTGCGGAAATCTTGTCTGAAATTCAATGATGCAATCATTTAAAAGTGCAGATAAATTAACCTGCTCTTTAATAATCTTGTATCCACCTTCTTCAATTTGAGAATACAGCAGCATGTTATTGCACAAAGCATTCAGCCTGTTTGATTCTTGTATGGTATTCTGTATGAGCCTTTGTTGCTGGCTTTCTTCAAGCTTTCTTTTTTGGAGGGTTTCTAAATTTAGCTTGGTAACAGCAATAGGTGTTTTTAATTCGTGGGTAATAGCCATCATAAAATGTTGCTGCTGCCGGCTTATTTTAAACTGCCCTTTTACAACCCGGTATATATAAACAGCCCCGGTAATAATCAGTAAAAAAAATACAGCTCCCTCCCCTATGTATTGCGCTGTCTTTCGCTTTTCTACATCAGTTATTTTTTCCAGTGCAGGCTGGTAGCCGGAGTTATTTGAATTTAGTTCACTGATTTTGTATGCTGCCATCAGGTGATTTTGATTGTTCAACGCAATAAACCACCATACCAACGCAGCTAATATATAGGCCAGCAATATCCAATAAACCAGAAAAATATACCGGAGCCTCCGGGATTTATTATTTGAAAAAGGCATATTATAATTAACCAGTTGAGAATGTAAAGATGAGTAAAAAAAGTTTTCCTGCTTGTTTTGTTACAATAGCCGGTAGTTATCGAGATTAAAACTTTTCTTTTGGTTATAACATAGCTAAAGCAAAAATGTTAGTTACGGAAACAAATGGATGAAAAAATAAAAAACTAATTGGCTAAATAACTGTTCTGATGGTGAAAAGCAGGTGTATTGTGTAATGTTTATCTGGCACTAATTAATAGTTTGCAATTTAGGGTGGCAACTAAACTTCTAAACCCACTAAACTAAGCTGCTGTAAAATTAATGGTGCCTGCTAAATACTAAACGATTAATAGTGGTAGTTGTAAACTAATTATTACACCCATTTATTTTTATGAGCAAGTGAAATTATCTGCGCTTTGGAAGTTACGTGTAGCTTGGTATATATGTTGGCAACGTGCTTGCGAACGGTGAGTACGCTCAGTTTAAGTTCGGCTGCAATCCGTTTGGCATCCCATCCATTGATGAGGTGTTGTAAAATTTCATGTTCTCTTTCTGTAATAATTTTGGGCACTGTTGAGCTGGTGGAAACTTCCGTTTCATGGATGGACCTGCTTAGTAGATGCATTGTTTTTCTTGCAATGGCAGGACTCATGGGAGCGCCACCAAATTCAAGCACATTAACAATAGCATCATTGATTATAGCCGCTGTTTCATGTTTTAATAAATATCCTGAAGCACCTGCTTTGATGGCTTCAAATATTTTATCATCATCATCAAAAACGGTGAGTACAATAAAATGTATTTGCGGATACATGGATGTAGCAATTTGTATGGTTTCAATACCATCCATTTCGGGCATTTCCAAATCCATAAATATTACCTGCGGTATTAGTTGCAGTGGTAGTCCTTTCAATTCCTCCAGGCAGTGATGGCCATTTTCGGCTGTAAAAATGAGGTTAAGTTCCGGGTACATTTTTATTTTTTGAATAAAAGTATTCCGGTTTATAAAATTGTCTTCTGTGAGCGCTATATTAACAGTCATATAATAAAATTAAACCTAAACTAAATTTAGTACAATAATCAATTTGTAGTAGGTGAAATTGCAACGGTTGTTCCGCCCTTTTCATTACGCAGCCATGTAATAGAAAACCCTGCTTCCTTCGATCTGTTAAGCATGTTGGGTATACCGTTACCTCCTGCTTTAACTTCTCCCTTATTTTTAATCCCGTTTCCATCATCTTCAATAAAAACTTTCCAATTGTTTCCTCCTGTAAACAGCACTTCTATATGTGTGCAACCGCTATGGCGCAGTGCATTAATAAGTGCTTCCTGTATTACCTGGAACAGATGAAAAGCCTGGGCGGGATGCAACTGTGGATCAGCTTCAATTTTTTCCTCTACATCTATACTGATATTCAGGTAGCTTGGTTGAATTTTTTGAATAACAAGTTTTAGCCGGTCGCTTACAGCTGTAAGTGATAAAGCTGTCCGCTTTAATGCCCAGATGGTATCTCCTAATTGTGAAATGATGGATTGCGAATTGCTGTTGAGTTCTGTAAGTGCATTAATGGATGTTGGGTTAAAATGCTCCCCGGCAGAAATGGTATCCAGGTTGGCGGCAATAGAAGCGGCATAAACGCCCAGGTTATCGTGCAGGTCGGTTGCAATCCGCCGGCGTTCATTTTCCTCGGCTTCTTTTATGGAAAGTTTCGCTAACATTTTTTCTTCGGCAACTGCTATTCCCATTTTTATGGTTTGCTTTCTTCTGTAATTTTTAAAGATAAAATAGGCAAAAACTACAAAAAAGGTAGCCGATAGCAATAAACCATTGAGCCAGTAATTTTTTGTTATTATGGCAAGTTTTTGCTGAATAATGGTATTCTCTTTCTTTTGAAGTTCGTATTTGGTTTGTATTTCTGCCAATGCATGTGCGGTGTTTTTTTCATACACCACATCCTTTAGTTCGATAATATTTTGCAGTACTTCCGCATACGCAGTTGTATTTCCCAATGCCTTATAATTATCTGCCAGGCTATTGTATAAAAAGAAAAGCTTGGTATCCAGGTTATACTTTTTTGCTATTGCAATGCCTTCTTTGCAAATGGCAATTCCTTTTTCCGGTTGCCCGTAATGAGCATAGTAATAGCCTAGTTGCGACATATCGGAGGCAATGTAAAAAGGATCACCAATTAATTTCCTTATTTCAACCACTTCTTTTAATACAGGTTCAGATAACTTAGCCTGTCCGGAACTTACGAATAGTTGCGATTGTATAGCAAGTGAATTTGATAAGGCAAATAAGTTTTCATGTTTACGGGAATAGCTGATCCCTTTTTTGATATAATAAAATGCTGAATCTACCTTGTTGAGCCTGTTGTAATTGGTAGCAAGGTTGGCAAACAGTATAGCATATTTTTCAAGTAGCAGGGTATCAGTTGTTGTTCGCAATGCTTTTAAATGCCAGCCCAAAGCCTTTGCCGGCTGTCCCATTTCCAGGTAAGCCCAGCCGATCAATGTTTTACCCCTTAACTGCAATAAAACATTATTATTTTTTTCAGCCAGGCTAATTATTTCGTACCCCATTTCTATTGCCTCTTTGTACTGGTTCTTCCTTACATAACACCTGCCTTTTTGGTTGTTGATATTGCAAATTAATATGGCATCTGTTACGTTGTTTTGTAACGCCGCTAAACATTTGTTTGCCAGGTTGAGGGATGAATCTATCAAACCCTTATTGGTAAGTGCAAACGATTTGAAATACATGGCCTTAACTTCAGAAAGTTTATCATTCAGTTGCAAGGCAATATTTTCTGCACTTTCTGCATAAGCCATTAAGGTATCCGGATGCAGTGAATATCCCTGATCGCACAATAAAAGAATTGCCTGCAATTTTATTGCAGGATCATTTGCTGCTGCAATTGCCTGCCTGGAGCGTTCAATAATTTTTGTTTGCGCAGTGGATGTAAACACTGTAAATAAAAACAGGTTTAGTAACAATATGTGTTGAATGCGATTCATTTATTTTTTTAATTACAGCTTGCAACTACAATTATACAATTTATTTATGGCTCAATAAATTCACTACTACAAATTAGGTATAGTTAAACGAGCCTGTTTGTTTAAACTTTATAAAATAATTTAAAGGTCAATCTGCTATCCTGTTAATGTAAAAATCTTTCTCTGTGGTTGATTTAACTAATAAAATTCAACCAAGTCATTTTTTGAAGGCGAAAATCAGTTGCAAAAGAAATTGTATGAAAATCTTGGCACACGTTGCAAGCAGTTGCAAAAAGAATAAACGACTATTTTTTGCAGCACTGTCATTTGTATGCATTGGTATTTGCAATGCACAAGCACCAACAAATGATAACTGTGCCAGTGCAATTAATATTCCCATACCCAATGGCAATTTTGGGTTAGGTAATTTCACTTCGTCTCAAACCTTGCTTACCAATGCAACCGTGCAATCCGGCGAAACCTTTGCCCCTGCAATTTTTGTGGCAGCGCTCGATAAAAAATCTGTGTGGTACAAATTCAGCATACCTACCATCAGGGCAGTGAGGGTGACGCTTACGCAGCCTGGTACCACCATTACTGCTGGGGACGCAGGCTTTGCTGTGTATCAAACCAGTAATTGCCTGCCCATCAATGCTAACATCAGTACCAAGCTTACACCTATTGTTACCTTCGGTAATACCTATCATCCTTGTGTGCCAAGCGGTGATTATTTAATACAGGTTTCTGCTAACTTAAATGCCAATGGGCCTGTCACCATTCAATTAGAAATTTCGGATCAAACTGGTGCTGCTTACGATCATCCCAACCAGGCTTATGCTTTTGGCACAGCGGGTTATTATGCCCGAAAAATTGATTTTAATACGGAATGCCAATCCATTGAAGATGCAACAGAATTATGCAGTGCATTTGCTACACCAACAGACTATAACAAAACAGCATGGCTCACTTTTAAAACACCTTCTTATTTTGATTATATCGTTTTGCAATTATCAGGCACAGGTGTTTCCAGCTATTTCCCTTCTAACAATAATCAACCCACCAAAAGAACTTTTGGTTTCAGGCTTTATAAAGGAAATGCAGTAACTACTCCCATTAATTCGCTGCTTTCTTTGGGCAATTGCGACTCTTTACAATCAGACGGCTATTATGCAGGTTACCGAATGTATAAATGCAGCGACCTTGATACAGGAACTACTTACAGCATTCAGATTTTTATAAAGAAAGATTTTGCAGATGACATTCGCATAGGTATACTTACAGGAGGGCAGGGGCCCACAAAGGCACCCAAGCCCATATTGGCTAATGTTCCAACACCCAATGCCATCGGAGTTTTGCCATTTTCTGCTGCCGGCATTGTAACGGGTATAGATGATGTATGGGGCTGCAATAGCCGCCACAATACTACTGTTTGCAACCCTGCATTGCCCGATACAGGTATTGTTTACAATGGTGCAAAATATAACCTCAGCAGCTTCGTAACTTTCACCCTCAGCAATACCTGCGGTATTTATTTTGATGCTTATGCTACCCAATGTGGTCCGCAACCTTTGGTGAGGATATTTAAACAAGGACTTACCAATAGTTGCAGCGGGTTAGATACGGCAAACATCATTGGTACTTTTAGCCGCAATGGGTTTATTGATTGCCTGGCTCCGGGTAATTATACCGTACAGGTATCCGGCCAGGAATATACCTATCCTTTTAATTATTTTAATTACGCAACTCCAACCGGTAATTACGAACAATGCTTCAGCAGTAATTTAGGTACAAGTTTTAGGCTAAATATCACGGCCTACTACCGCAAAGCAGCCAACAAATATTCATTGAATGTAGCGGGTGCTTTTGATAGTATTAATAGAGTAGGGAGTGTAATGCAGCCGCTGGCAGACAGGGTTGCTTATTCATCCGTATCAGATACAATCGGTTGCCAGCCTACGCTACGTCCGGTAGATACTACCTGCAGCCCTGTAAATGATAAAGTAATTTACAGGCAGTTTGTAGTGAATGACAGTGGGGTGGTAGATTTTTCAAATCTCACCTTTTCGGCTTATTCACCCATGCGCTACCGTTTGTATAAAGGCGATGCCAATGCACTGGCAATAGCACAAAACATTTTTGCATTTCCCAATAAAATAACCGGGCTAAAACCCATTACGGAATGTATGGACTGGAATACGAATTGCACCAATAAAGAGGCCTGCGTAATACCCGGCACCTATACATTTACCAGCATGGCCGGGGATGCTGATGTAGGGCGTGCCGACAAACCTGTTTTTACTTTTGTAAGAACCAGAACAAAACATAACTCACCATTTACTGCACAAAATCTTGGCAGCTTATGGGATACATTGGGAGTAGGCGGGGGGAGCATTACTACCGATGTGGATGACTGGAGTTGTAATGATAATGCTGTAGCCATTAATGGAACTCAACCTTGTATTGTAGGCGGTAAACCTGCTACCAAGGCCATTTACCGGCAATTTTATTTAAACAAAACCAGCCTGGTAAGGATAGAAAATATTTACTATTATTATTGCTACGGAAAAGCGTATGGTTTTAAGTCGTTGTTTTATGGAAAAGCTACTGATGGCTTTTCAGGTCTTACTGCGGTAGGTGGTCAGTGGAGTTGTTTTCAAAATGCAGCAGGCGCTACGGCAGGATGCGATTTGTTGCCACCTGGTTGGTACACGGTAGTTTCTTACAACCAGGGACCCAGCTATGATAGTACTTTTAGGAGCCTAAATTTGGAAGGCAGGTACAATAGTGCTGTCGGTTACAATGATGAGTTTAAAATCTCAGTCACACCTTCCTGCCCTGGCCCTTTATACAACAGGCCTTACAAAGCATCTGTTGCTACCGGCAATGCACCGCATTCAATTTTATTGGTAAACAGGGTAAACAGCACGCCCGCTTATCCAAGAACTGACACTACGTATATTTTACCTAAAGAAAATTTTAACTGTACACTCGATACGCCTTTTGCAAATCATCCCATAAAAACTTGTGAGCCTGAAGCTAACCGGGTAACTTATTATGTATTTAAAACCACCGGGGAATGTTTCTTACAAATCAATACCGGTGGATATTTTGCCACAGTGTATAATAAAGATGTAAGGGCAGATTCTTTACAATTTGCAACTCTCAATCCCATTCAAACTTGTAACAACACGGCGGGTTATATTCAGTTTTGCTACTTTCAGCCCGGTACTTACACGTTGGTTATTTTCGCAAAAGATGCCAATGTATGCCAATCTGTAACGCCATCAATTTATATAGATGTAACCAATATATTTTCCCGGTTCGATTACGCCAAAAATGCGTACGACTTTGGCGTAGTGCCGCCAGACTCTGTTTGGCATTATGGTAAAGTAGGAGATATAAATCCTTTGAATAGTGGTAGAGCACCTAGCAATGATATTTTCTATTGCACTACCGGCGCCTCTTCTACAGATCCTGCCGAACCGGTGTGTTATACTTCCATCAACCCAAACGTATATAATAGTGGACCTAACAAGCCATTGTATGACTCTGCTTTTGCAGCTAATATTTATGGTGCCACCAGAAGAAATATCTGGTACACGTTTGTAATAAACCAGCCGGGCTATGTTAAAGTGAAGGTAGAAAGCAAAACGCTGGCAAGAGAATACCAGCAAAAGTTTTCTGTGTATCGAAGCAATGTGGATGGCACCCTGCCTTTTAGTAATGTGGTAAGTACAGGTCAGGTAGATTCTACTGCTGCCCTGGGTTTAACTCATATTGGCACTAATCAGCACTGGTATTATTGCGCTAACCTCCCCAAAGAAGTTCAGTTCTACAGAGATCCCTGCTCGTCTATCCCTACCAGGTATTATGTACTGGTGGAAAACGTAAATGCAGAGCCATACGAGCCAGGTGGTACTTTACCCAATACACAAACAGAAGTTTCTGTTTTAATTGATTCTGTAAACCTCATTCCTCCCAAACATGATCACTATAGCCTGGCTGGGAATATTGGTACTGTGGGAGTAGGAACGTTTACAGGAGATATAGACAATTATTCCTGTGCTACCAAAGACGCCACTGATCCAATTTATTACTATGGCAACTCCGCTCAATGTCAAAAAACATTGTGGTATAAATTTACTTCAACCATCACTGGTAATGTACGTTTCAGGATTTATATAAATGGAGTTCGCAAACAGGATTATTATGATGTTCAATTATTTAAACCCATTATTGCCGGCGACTCTACTGTAAATGGTTTGCAGATACAAAGCTATGCTGGTGCTTATGGTACAGATGGCACTTATTGGGCAGAATGTTGTGTAGCACCTGGTACTTACTATTTGCTACTGCCGGGTTGCGACCAGGTAAATGCTTTTGTATATCCGGAGATACAACTAATAGAAGCAGTGGGTGATTTTTGCAGCAGGGCAATTCCTGCGGTGCTGAATGGTACGGGTGCAGTTACAGCTTCGGTATTAGTAAACTGCCACACTATCGGTACCGACTATGGGGAGTTTGGTCCGCAACTAACCTGTCCGCAAGGTGCTGCCACAGCCGATTACAAGTCAAGCTGGTTTAAGATGGACATCGGCGGCACAGATACATTAGACGTAACAACTTACCTGGTAGAAAATACCAATGCAGCCAGCAGCGATATCAAATACAGGCTGATGACTGGCAACTGTGGTGCCATGCAGGAGCAGAGCTGTGTGCTGGATGCACTCACTCAAAATACGTATCAATGCCTGGTGCCGGGGCAGAGTTATTTTGTGCAGGTATTTACGCCCATCACTAAATTTGGCCAGGCAGTAACAGGTACGATTGACCTGAAATTATCGGCCATTAAACATGCAGATACCTGTGCACCGTTAGCCAATTGCCTTGCCAATGCCAACTTTACTTCTTTGTTTAATTGTACTACAGATGATTCTGTAAAATTTGTAAATTTCTCCACGTATGGTACCAGCATTAGTTATAAATGGAATTTTGGTTACAACGGGCAAACCTCCAATGCGGTATCGCCCTCTTTCTTTTATCCGGCACTGCCCAACGATACAACCTACACAGTAAAGCTGCTGGTAGAAAATACCAGTTGCAATAAAAAAGATTCATCCATAAAGACAGTAATGATTCCCGGCAGGCCCTATATAAATTTTGGCAACGATATTGCCCGATGCGATGGCTCATCCATAACGTTGAAAGCCACCTCACACACTGGCGCTACCTATACCTGGCAGAATGGAACTACGGCCGATACATTAAGGGTAACTGCGTTGGGCAACAATGAATATTGGGTAAAAATTGATTACAATGGATGCAGCAACAGGGATACTGTAAAGGTTGTAATCAGCCCTATTGCTGCAAAGCCATTGCAACAAATTATTTTGTGTACAGATTCTGTTTCAATCAATGCCAGCAGGGGGCAGGGGGAAACCTATCGCTGGAATACCGGTGCAGTTACAGCGGCTGTTTTTGCAAGCAAACCCGGTGTATATTGGGTAGATATCAACTATTTTACCTGTACCTACAGAGATTCTTTTGTTGTAAATAATGTAGCTACAGCAAGGCCATTGGGTAGTGATACCAATGCCTGCTTAAGCAACGCCGGCTATGTGCTGAATGCCCGTACTGCGGGAGCTGTATCCTACACCTGGCAGGATGGAAGTACAGCTGACACCTTTAAAGTAACCAATGCGGGGCAATATGCAGTGAGCATTAATTTTGGAAATTGCCTGGTAAAAGACACGGTGAATATCACTGGCTTTCCTGCACCGATAACTTACAGTCTTGATACAAGTATATGTTTCGGCTCATCATTTACGTTACCATGGGGGAAAGTGGTGACTACTGCAGGGGTTTACAGAGATACAGTTCGCTTTGCCGCAGGCTGCGATAGTCTTATACAAAAGGTAACCCTGGGCATTTATCCCAAACCCAATATTGGAAGCGATACTACCGTGTGCCTGGTAACTGCATATCCATTGAACGGCACTACAACCGGAGCAGTTTCTTATACCTGGCAAAATGGAAGTACTGCTGCAACCTTTAATGCGCTATCGCCTGGATTATATTGGGTAAGCGTAAATTTTGGGACCTGCAGCACCAAGGATTCCATTACTATTTCCGGTTCGCCTGCACCTGGTCTCGACAATACAGATACCAGTATTTGTTTTGGCAA
>Ga0105044_10009028_pt1 | contig 13653 bp, 11 predicted proteins | sample MAT01_FD_78092 | JGI IMG/M metagenome (GOLD analysis project Ga0105044, IMG submission 78092) | Freshwater microbial communities from Lake Fryxell liftoff mats and glacier meltwater in Antarctica - MAT-01 | ecosystem: Environmental > Aquatic > Freshwater > Ice > Liftoff microbial mat | place...
TTGATTCCGCTGAAAAACCTCCCGCCGAAAATCCTGGTCAAACATTTGGCTGCTGGTTTGGCGCAGGTTGAGCGATCGCGGAGTGGTTGCATAGATTTGATGGTCGAAAGTTTTCGCGAATCGGAAATCAGAGGGGTTTTTCAGCGGAATCCAGAATACAGAGTTGACCCCCACGATTTCATGATTCCAGTTGTTCACGTGGCAGCCACCCCGGCAAGCCTGAATCCGCCTTGACCCGATTGACGCATTCGAGTTAGCTCCTCGCTCATGCGCCAAATTCTGCTGTGTCTTCTATTGAGTTGCTCCTTCGCTCTCGGCCAAGACCGCGCGACATATCGCATCCTTTTCGACGGCAACTCGTGGGTGGCCGGTTCGGGATCGACCGCTGGCTCCAATTTCCCCAACCAAGTTCAATCTCTCCTGAAAAACGCCGGCAAGACAGTCACACTCCTCAACACCGGCGTGCCCGGTCAAACCATCGACCAGATGCAAGCGAAAGCCCCGGCGAAAGTGGACGCCCATTCCAAAGAGTTCGAGTATCTGGTCGGCCTCGAACTCGTCAATCAATGGGGTCTATCCGCTGACTCACGCGAGAAAGTCTACGCGAAATACCAAAAATACTTCCTCGACCGCAAAGCCGCCGGCTTCAAAAACATCATCGCCCTCACCCCGTTCGCCCAAGGCCGCTACCCGCGCAAACACTGGGAAGAAGACCGGCAATGGTTCATCCAGACAATGCTCGCCGAATTTCCGAAGCTCGGCATCGCCGTCGCCAATGTCGGCGGCGACCCACGCCTCTCCGACTGGAAAAACACGACCTACTTCGCCGCGGATAGGATTCATCCCAACAACGCGGGTTACGCCGTCATCGCCGAAATCGTCGCCAAAACCATTCTGACTCCGACCAAGCGCCAGTGACGAATCAAGTCCAACTCGCCTACGGCACGACCGGCCTGACGATCAACCTCCCGGCATACGCCGAAGTCGTCCGCTCCAGATTCATCCCGGGCGTCGGCGACGAACCGGCGGCGATTCGCGCGGCATTGCGGCAACCGATTCAATCAGCACCGCTGGCGTCGCAGGTTCGCGCTGGCAACAAAGTCGTCATCGTCCACACCGACATCACCCGTGCGACGCCGAACGATCGCATTTTGCCGGTACTCCTCGCGGAACTCGAAGCCGCCGGTATCGCGCCCGGCGACATCACGCTCCTCAACGCCCTCGGCACCCACCGGCCCCAGACCGATGCCGAGTTGCGCCAAATGCTCGGCGACAAGATCGTGGACAATTACCGGTGCCTCCAGCACGACGGCAATGACAACGCCAATCTTGTGTCGCTCGGACACACTGCGCGCGGCCATCCGGTCCGCATCAACCGCCGGTTCCTCGACGCCGACGTGCGCCTCCTGACCGGCTTCGTCGAACCGCATTGCTTCGCCGGTTTCAGCGGTGGCCCGAAAGGCGTCCTGCCCGCGATTGCCGGCGCGGAGAGCGTGCAGAGCAATCACGGTTACGACATGATCGGCAATCCAAACGCGACCTGGGGCGTCACCGTCGGTAATCCGATTTGGGAAGAGATGCGCGAAGTCGCGTTGCGCGCGAACCCGACGTTCCTCCTCAACGTCACGCTCAACTCCGCGCGCGAGATCACCGGCGTTTTTGCCGGTGACATGCTCGCGGCGCACGCGGCGGGTTGCGCGTTCGTCAAAGAACACGCGATGGCCCCGGTTGCTGCGCCGTTCGACATCGTCATCACCACCAACAGCGGTTACCCGCTCGACCAAAATCTTTATCAATGCATCAAAGGCATCAGCGCCGCGAGCCGCATCGTCCGCGCCGGCGGCGCGATCATCATCGCGGCGGCGTGCGCCGACGGATTACCGGACGGCGGACGGTTTGCTGAGTTGCTCGAAGAAGCCGGTTCGCCGCAAGCCGCGCTCGACATGCTGGCGCAACCCGGTTTCAGCGAACCCGATCAGTGGCAAGTACAAATCCAAGCCACCGTCCAACTCCGCGCCGCCATCTACGTCCACAGCGACGGTCTGACCGATGCGCAGATCCGACGCACGTTACTCAAGCCCTGTCACCGCATTGAACGCACAGTCGCCGAGATCGAAGCGAAACTCGGTCGCCCGGCCACGATCTGCGTTCTCCCCGAAGGCCCGCAGACCATCGCGTACGTGAAATGAAATAGAGCTTCTGTAGCCGCCCCGCACGGCGACCGAGCGCCGTGGCTACAAGAACATCACGCGTATGAAAATCGTCGGCGCCCGCGACGAGTTCAAATGTTCCTCCACGTTTTTCCGAACACTTGTTGTTTCAAATTCTTCCTGACAAGAACACGCGCAATCGAATCAGATACCGTCGCCACAGCGACTCGAACGGCACCTCTCTGCCGTATTCGCGATGTCCCCACCGCAACAGCGGTTCATAGATGCCGAGGCGTTTGAGCCAGCGTACGCGCGTTTGATAGTGCGGTGTGCCAACGGCGGTCTGGTGAAACGGAATGTTGCGCCCGAACGGCGCAAGTTCCGAAAACGAGCTGCCGATGGTGCCGACAAAATAATGCGTGCCGCGCAGCAGCCACAAATCTACCAGCCCATCTTGAATTGCTTGGGGTGTGCGGCGGTCGAGACTGGACGGAGTGGTAAAGACGACGCGTGTGCCATAACGCTGTCGAAATTGTGCCGCAATATTTTCGTGGGCCACCGCGCGTCCGTGATACGGGTCGGGCGCGCCGTCGTCGGTGCACAATAAAATTCCCGCGTCGGGTTGTTCGTCGAGCCAGCCATCCACATGCTGCATCGCCAGCGGGAGATTTCCCGCCACGTCAGGGCGTGTCCGCGGATGGTCGCCGCGGCGCAGGTGGACGCCAATCATGGTGGAACGAAACTGTGCGTCACGGAATGCTTGAATCCGTTTGGTGATGGGGGCAATGGGGACGAGTTCGGCGAGCAGTTCCGCACAGCGTTTTTCAAGCGGCAGATGGTCAGGGCGGCGCGGCGGTTGAATGAGCCAGCCATAGCTCTGCACATAGAGCGACGTTTCGGGCGATTCGAGAAAATTTGGCACGGCCACCCACGCTGTGCGCGTCATGTCGATTGCCTTACGCACGTCAAAAAAAACGTTGGCGCGCACGTTCCAATCATTCTCAAACACTTGGTCAAAGGTGCAGCCACAGGCCGGGTGCGGCGTCCAGCGCATCGCAAATGCGCGTCCCGTTGCTTCTGCCAGTGCTTTGCCCGAAAGGAGTACGCGCAGGCGGTTGCACATGCCCGCTTGGGAAGTTACGGTCAGTGAACGGCGTTCCGACATAGACTTAATTCAGTAAAGAGGCGCGGGTTTGCCCAAAGACCGTTTCGGTTTCGAACTGATAGGAAATTGTTTTTGCCGAGTGCGTGCGCGGTAGCCGGCCGGGGAGGAAGGGGGGCGCGGTGGCGGTTGGAACGGCAGAAACCGCCTCGCAGTTGCTCTGCTCTCAAGTGGTCCCTACGGGCACTCGCGTGGTAAACACTGAATTTCCTCTCCTTTCAGGGATTGTTTGCCCAAAACGGAGCGCGAAGGCAAGGCAAGATTGGAGAAATGGAGAAACCCAGTTGCCCCTGGATCTCACCGTGGCGGCACTGAGCCGGAACGATGCAGTTGAAATCCGACGGCCCCTCACCCTGACCCTCTCCCCGCTTGCGGGGACGCTCGCCCCACCGGCAGGAGGGTAATTGTGGGGTTCGTCGCTTTTTATTTGGCGATGGTTTGGAGTTGGTGCATAGTCGGCAGGGTTTGGGGGGACGGGGTGGCGGTGGGTTGTCGAATCTGACTGAATTACGGAATGGACAAACGCAGCGAAAAAATTCTCGCTCTTGCTGGCGGAATGGCAGTCGTGTGGCTGGTCGCCGATGCTGTTTTGGCTGGGCATTCCCATTTGCGCGTCCTGCGCGGCTTGCTCCCGTATCTGACTTGGTCGGCGGCGTTGAGCTTCTTTGTGATGATCCGGTTGCGATTGGCGCGGCGCGCCACCGAGGAGCAACGCGATCTGGCGTTGGCCCGGGCGGAGCGGGCGGATACGACCATCTTTACACCGGGTGAGGGGAAGTTTGAGGCGTTTACCATCGCGCGGAGTCGCGAGCAATTTGAGAAGTGGTTGGTGCCGTTGTTTTCCGTGGGGTTGATGACGGCGCTGGGGGTGTGGGCGTGGCAGTTGTGGCGCGGGCTGGGGGCGGTCAGCAATCCCGGGGCGCAACATTTGGTGGCGGCGTCGTTGCTGGCGGGGCAGGCGTTTGTGTTGTTCCTGTTGAGCCGGTATCTCCTCGGACTGAGCCGGCAGGGGGGGCAGGAATTGTTGCGGGGGCCGGGGGTGGCGTTGGGGGTGACGGCGTTGGCGGCGGTGTTGGGGACGGTGGCGGCGGTGGTCGCGGAGAGCGCAACGCCGGCGGCGGACCGGGTGGCGACGGTGGTGTTGGTGGCGGTGCTGGCGGTGATTGTGGTGGAGGGGGTGTTGGGTTTCTTGTGGGAGTTGTATCGGCCCCGGCGCGGGCAGGATTTGAATCGGGCGTATGAGAGCCGGCTGGGCGGGTTGTTGGCGGACCCGGCGGCTTGGGCGCGGAATGTGGCGGGGGCGTTGGATTATCAATTTGGGTTCAAGGTGTCGGAGACGTGGTTGTATCGGTTCTTGGAAGGGGCGTTGTTGCCGCTGGTGGCGTTTCAGTTGGTGGTGCTCTATTTGTTGTCGTCACTGGTGTTTTTGGGGCCGGAGGAGGAGGGGATTGTGGAGCGGTTCGGCAAGCCGCGCGCGACGGGGTGGCATTTGGAGAGCGGCGCGCATGTGAAGTGGCCGTGGCCCTTTGAGACGGTGCGGCGGTTGCCGGTGAAGCGGGTGCAGGTGGTGGATATTGGGTATCAGGAGAATCCCACGGCACCGGGGCGGCCGGCGTTGGAGCCGGAGTCGATTTTGTGGAATGTGCCGCATTTCCAGCAAGAGGATCAATTTTTGGCGGCGAGCGCGGAGGCGAACGTGGGCACGGACGCGGTGCCGGTGAACCTGGTTTCGTTCAACGTCCACATCGAGTATCTGATCACGAATGTGTATGCGTACGCGTACCGGTATGCGGAGCCGGAGCGGGCGGTGGAACAGTTGGCGTATCGGACGTTGACGTTGACGACGGCGAGCCGGGGGTTGTTTGATGTGATGGGCGCCGGGCGGTTGGCGATGGCGCAGACGTTGCAGGAACGGATTCAGCGCGCGGCGGACCAGCTTGGGTTGGGCGTGCGGATTCTGTTTGTGGGAGTGGCCGGGGTGCATCCGCCGGTGTCGGTGGCGGACGCGTTTCAATCGGTGATTGGCGCGTACGAGGATAAAGAGGCGGCGATTTTGACGGCGCGGGCGGCGGCGAACCGGGTGTTGCCGATTGCGTCGGCGGACGCGGTGCGGTTGCTGGCGGAGGCGACGGCGTATGGCGTGCGGCGGACGGAGATTTCGGCGGCGGAGGCGGATCGGTTTGAGAAGCGGTTGGAATCGTATCGGTTGGCGCCCGGCGTGTTCAAGACGCGGTTGTATTTGAGCGCGTTGCGCGATTCGTTGAAGACGGCGCGGAAATACATCATCGCGGCGACGCCGAATTCGACGGTGATGCAAATCAATTTGGAAGACAAGCCGAGCGCCGATCTGTTTGATCTCGGCCCCGGCACACAACCTCATGAAGGACCGAAACCATGAAGCGAAATGCTCCGTTGTTGATTGTCGGCCTATTGGTGGCCGCGTTGTTTTTGTTGTTGCAGGTGTTGTTCACCGTGCGCGAGGGCGAAGTGGCGGTGGTGACGACGTTTGGCAAGCCGGTGCGGGCGATTCAGGAGGCCGGGTTGTACGCGCGGTGGCCGTGGCCGGTGCAGCGGATTTACCATTTCGACAATCGCACGCATGTGGTGGAGGGCGCGTTCGAGGAGACGCTGACGCAGGATGGGAAGAATATCCTCGTGGCGGTCTATGCCGGGTGGCGCATCGCGGAGCCGATTCAGTTTCTCGAACGGGTAGGCTCGCCCGAGAAGGCGCGCAGCAATCTGGATGGGTTGATCCGGCATTATAAGAACGCCACGCTGGGGCAGTATGCGTTTGCGAGTTTGGTGAACGTCAGACCGGAAGCGTTGCGGTTTGAGCAGATCGAGCAGCAGATGCAGGCGGCGGTGCAGCCGGATGCGCGGGAGCGGTACGGTATCGCGGTGGAATTTCTCGGGATTCGCAAGCTCGGTTTGCCGGAGTCCATCACGCAGAAAGTCTTTGGCCGGATGCGCGCGGAACGGACCGAGATTGCGGAACGGTACCGGTCGGAAGGCGAAGCCGAAGCCATCAAGATTCGCGCCCAAGCCGACAGCCAGCGCGATCAGATTCTCGCCAAGGCCGAGGGTGATGCGAAACGGCTCAAGGCAAACGGCGATGCTGAGGCGGCGAAGTTTTATTCCGCGTTCGACAAGGATCCGGAGCTGGCGATGTTCCTCCGCAAATTGGAAGTGCTGGAAGAGACGTTGAAACTGAAATCCACCGTCGTGCTGAGCGCCGATACGCAACCGTTTGATTTGTTGCGCGGCGAGACGGCGTTGCCCAAGAAAAAGTAGATGGCGCAAGTCCCCACAACTCACGACCACGGCAGCGCCGCGCTGGCGGATGCGTTGACGGTCAGTTTTCGCGTCCTGCGATTCGTGATGGTCTTGTTGTTGGTGGCGTATGTCGTGTCCGGCGTCTTCATTGTCCGGCAGGATGAGAAAGCGTTCGTGCTGATGTTTGGCAAGGTGGCCGGCTTGGGCGCGGAACGCGTCAAGGGCCCCGGCATCCATTGGACGTTTCCGCGGCCGATCAGTGACATCGTACGGGTAAAATCCGAGCAGGTGCAGGCGGTGGAATCCGCGACGTTCGCGTTTGCGGCGACCGATCCGATGCAACTGGCCGCGCCCGGCAAGGAAGGGTATTCGCTGACGGGTGATGCCAATTTGATGCACTCGCGGTGGGTGTTGCGATACCAGATTGCCGACCCGGAGGCGTACCTGTTTCGCGTCCGGGACAACCGCGCGGTGTTGCTGCGGGAACTGGATCACGCGGTGACCAAGTCGTCGGGCCGGTTCGCGATTGACCGCGCGTTGCGGACGGATATCGAAGCGTTTCGTGGCGCGGTGGCGGAGGAAGTCACTCAACGGTGTCAGGCGCTTGGTTTGGGAGTGCAAATCGTGGGCGTGGAATTGCAGGTGGTCGCGCCGCCGCGCGCGGTGGCCGATGCGTTTAATGAAGTGGTCGCCGCGGAACAGGAACGCAGCGAGAAAATCAGCGCCGCCCGGGGTTACGCCAGCCGCGCCGTGAACGAAGCCCATGGGCAGGCGGCGAAGTTGCTGGCCGAGGGCGAAGCGTATCAGCGGCGGACGGTGAGCGAAGTCAGCGCCGATGCGGATTATTTCAACAAGGTGTACACAGAATACGTCAAGAATCCCGATGTGATCGCGCGCACGCTGTTGCAGGACACGTTGCGGCGGACGCTGGCGGGCGTGGAGAATAAATTCATCCTGCCCGATGACGCGACCGGCAAGCAGGAGCTGCGGTTGTTGTTGAATCGCGAGCAGCAATCGCCGTGGACAGTCAAGAAACCGGAAGCACCGCCAAACTAATGCAAACCCGAAGCAAAGCCGCTCAATACGAGCAAGCCGTCTGTTGTGATCACCATCATGACGAAATGGGGCCGCGGTTGTTGTGGTTGATTTTCATTGGCACCGCGTTTGTGGTGAATTCGTATCTGGCCGAGTGGGTGTATCCCGGCAATCCGCTGGTGCGCGATGTGAGCGCGGCCATCGGCGCCATCATTTTGCTCGCGCCCATCCTGCGCACCGCGCTCGCGGATTTGTGGGAGGGCGAGATTCGGATGAACGAACTGGTCGCGCTCGCGGTGCTGGCCGCGTTCGTGATGGGCGATTTCCGCACGGCCGGTGTGGTGGCGTTCTTCATGTTGATTTCCGTGGTCATTGAGACGCGCACGGCGGCCGGGGCGCATGCTTCGATTGAGAGTTTGATCCGGCTCACGCCGACCACCGCCCGCCGGTTGCTGGCGAACGGTCGGGACGAGGAAGTGCCGGCGGAGCAACTCCGCGCCGGCGACCGGATTCGGATTCTGCCGGGGGAGAGTGTGCCGGCGGACGGCACGATCGAGACCGGCCGCACCACGCTCAACGAATCCACGATCACCGGTGAATCATTGCCGCGCGACAAGGGGCCGGCGGAGGATGTGTTCGCGGGGACGCAAAACCTGACCGGCATGGTGGAAGTGGTGGTGACCCGGGTCGGGAAAGATACGACGATCGGCCAGGTGCGCGATTTGATTTTGGGCGCGGAGCGGACGCGGTTGCCGATCATGCGGATCATTGACCGGTACACGGCGTACTACACGCCGGCGATCTTGATGATTGCGGCGATGGTTTGGTTTTTCACGAATGACTGGAACCGGGTGATCGCGTTGCTGGTGATTGCGTGCCCGTGCGCGGTGATTCTGGCGACGCCGACGGCGATGGTGGCGGCATTGTCGGCGGCGGCCCGGCTCGGGGTGTTGGTGAAGAACATCGCGGATCTCGAATCGGCGGCGCGGATCAGCGCGTTTGTTTTCGACAAGACCGGTACGTTGACGACCGGCCAACTCGGCGTGACTCGGCTGGCGCCGCGCGAGGGAGTGACGCCGGCGGATTTGATCGGGACGGCGGCGGCCGCGGAGCAGTTTAGTAATCACCCGGCGGCGGTGGCGATGGTGGCGTTGGCGCGGGAAACGGGAGTGGATTTGCCGAAGGCGGTGGATTTCCGCGAGGAAGCCGGGCGCGGTGTGGTGGCGGCGGTGAATGGCGCGCCGGTGATTTCCGGCCGGGCTTCGTGGTTGAAGGAGAATCAGATTGCCGATGCGGCGCTGGAGCGGGCGGAGTTGAGCGAGACGGAAGGGTACAGTGTGATTTTTGTGGCGCGCGGGGGGCAGTATCTCGGCTGGATCGGGTTGCAGGATCAGGTGCGGCCGGAGGCGAAACAAAGCTTGGCGGAGTTGGCGGAATTGGGCGTCCGCCGGGTGGCGATGGTGACCGGCGACCGGCTCTCGGTGGCGAAGCGCGTGGCCGAAAGCGTGGGGTGCAAAGAGTTTCAGGCGGAATGTTTGCCGCAGCAGAAAGTGGAGTTTGTCGAAGCGGTGAAACGGGATGGCTATCAAGTGGCGGTGGTGGGTGACGGTGTCAACGATGCGCCGGCGCTCGCGGCGGGTGACACGGGCATCGCGATGGGCGCCGCCGGCAGTGATGTGGCGATTCACAGCGCGACCATCGCGCTGATGAGCAATGATCTGCGGCGGTTGCCGTTTTTGATCCGGCTTTCACGGCGCGCGCGCGCGGCGATTTACCAGAATTTGGGCGTGGGAGCGTTGTTCATCGTGGTCGGCCTCGTCCTGTCCGGCATGGGATACCTGAATCCCATCGTCGCCGCCATCATGCACAACGCCGGCTCGTTGATCGTGGTCTTCAACAGTGCCCGGCTGATCCGCACCGGCGAGGAACTGGAAGCCGCCACCAGCGCCCTGCCCACGCCGTCGCGGAGCTCGGTGCCGGTCACCTGATGCGACATGTGCAAATACGAAGTCATTCACTATTGGAGCGACGAGGGCAACGTGTTCGTCGCTGAGGTTCCCGAGCTGCCGGGCTGTCTGGCACATGGCAAGACTCAGCCGCTCGCGCTCAAGAACGCCGGCGACCCCATCCCCCGGCCCAAAGGCCGGCGACTCATTTTGGCTTAGCTCATGGAATCGTCTCCCATCATTCAAGCGCAGCATCTGACGAAGGTGTTTCGGGATTTTTGGCATCGGCCGAAGGTGCGGGCGGTGAATGATATTTCGTTTGAGGTGCGGCGGGGGGAGGTGTTTGGGTTGTTGGGGCCGAATGGGTCGGGGAAGAGCACGACGTTGAAGATGATTTTGGGGTTGTTGCATCCGACGAGCGGGAATTTGGAGGTGTTGGGTCGGTCGCCGCGGGATGTGCCGACGAAGGCGCGGATTGGGTATGTGCCGGAGGAGTCGTATTTGTATCCGTACCTGACGTCGGAGGAGACGTTGAATTTTTACGCGACGTTGTTCGATCTGAACACGGCGGAGCGCAAGGAGCGGATTGAGCAGTTGTTGGACATGATCGGGTTGAAGCATGCGCGGCGGCGGAGGGTGAGCGAGTTTTCGAAGGGGATGGCGCGGCGGATTGGGTTGGCGCAGGCGTTGGTGAATGATCCGGATTTGGTGGTGTTGGATGAGCCGACGTCGGGGTTGGATCCGTTGGGGTGCCGGCAGGTGAAGGATTTGATTGAGACGTTGGCGGCGCGGGGGAAGACGGTGGTGTTGTCGTCGCATTTGTTGGCGGATGTGGAGGATGTGTGCGACCGGGTGGCCATTTTATATAATGGGCAGATTCAGGCGTTGGGGACGATGCAGGAGTTGTTGGAGGTGAATGGCCGGTATCGGGTGACGTTGCCGGAGTTGGCGCCGGCGGCGTTGCAGCAGGTGTTGGCGAAGTTGCGGGAGGAGTTGGGACGCGAGCCGGAGGTGGATCATCCGCGGCGGGATTTGGAGCAATTTTTCATTGAGGTGGTGGAGCAGGCGCGGCGGGAGACGCGGGAGTCGTCGGGCGTGGGGCCGTCGCAGGGGGTGGCGGAGTATTTGGCGCCGGCGAAGGAGCAGTTGTTGGAGCAGTTGGCGGCGCCGGCTGGCGCGGCGGGGGCGGTGACGCCGCCCGCGGTGCCGGAGGTTTCGGAGGAGGAACGCCGGCGGGCGGCGGATGAGAAGTTGAAGAAGTTGTTGTGAAGACGCCGGGGCGAGCATGAGACGAATTCTAGCCATTGCTTCCATTGCGCTGCGGACGGCGGTGCGGTCGCGGGTGGTGGTGATTTTGTTGGGGTTGTTGTTGTTGGCGATTGTGGGGTTGCCGGCGACGGTGAAGAGTGATGGGACGTTGGCGGGGCGTGTGCAGATTTTGCTGACGTATACGTTGGCGGCGGTGAGCACGATTTTGTCGGTGGCGACGGTGTGGGCCGGTTGTGCGGCGGTGGCGACGGAGGTGCAGGAGAAGCAGTTGCATTTGATTCTGACGAAGCCGGTGCGGCGGGTGGAGGTGTGGTTGGGGAAGTGGCTGGGGTTGCTGGCGTTGAATGGCGGGTTGTTGGTGGTGTGCGGGGTGGCGATTTACGCCGGGTTGTGGTGGCATACGCGGCCGGGGACGTTGACGGCGGAGGAGCAGCGGCGGTTGGGGGAGGAGATTTTGGTGGCGCGGCGGGAGGTGTTGCCGGAGCCGTTGGATGTGACGGCGCCGGCGCAGCAAATTTTGGCGGAGCAGCAGAAGCGGGGCGCGGTGCCGGCGGGTCGGCCGGTGGAGCAGGTGTTGGCGGCGATTCAGGATTCGTTGCGGCAGGCGGCGTTCACGGTGCCGACCGGGTACAAGCGGATGTGGACTTTCAAATTGCCGGCGTTGCCGACGGGGGAACAGCCGGTGGTGTTGCGGTACAAGTTGGCGTCGTCGCAGATTGCGGGGGCGTTGGTGGACGGGTTGTGGTTGGTGGGGCCGGCGGATTCGGCGGAGCGGGTGGAGATTCGGGTGACGAACGCGGCGCAGGGGGTGCATTCGGTGACGATTCCGGTGGCGGCGTTGCGGGGGAGCCGGGAGGTGGTGGTGGAGTACGCGAATATCAACCCGGTGCCGTTGGCGGTGTTGTTTGATCCGCAGGATGGGTTGGCATTGTTGGTGTTCGAGGGGACGTTTGTGGGGAATTTTGTGCGGGGAATTTTGGTGGTGTTTTTGCAGTTGGCATTTTTGGCGGCGTTGGCGGTGTCGGCGGGGACGTTGATGTCGTTGCCGGTGGCGGCGTTGGTGACGGGGTATGTTGTGTTGCTGATTCAGGTGGGGGAGCACGTGCAGCGGTTGTCGCAGGAGCGGGGGACGTTTATGGGGGGGACGCAGGGCACGGGGGGGACGATGTTGGATCAGGTGTTGCGGTTTGTGTTGTGGTTGGAGAGTGCCGTGGTGCAACCGTTGCAGGGGCCGAGTGTGTTGGAGTATTTGGCGGGCGGGAAGCTGATCAGTTGGGGGTGGGTGGGGTGGGAGTTGGTGATCAAGGTGGCGCTGTATGCGGGGGTGCTGGCGGCGTTGACGACTTTCTTTTTTAACCGGCGCGAGATCGCGTTGCCGACGCAATGAGACGCTACGCTTCCATGGTTCTCTTGTTGGCCGGCGGGTTGGGGCTATGGCTGGCCGCGCGGCAACATGCGCCGTTGCTGCAACTGCGGCGGGATTATCATCTGAACTGGGACGAGCCGCTGCGGAATTCGCCGCCGTTGGTGAGTTTCACCTCGGTGGCGTTGGGTGGGTTTCGCGGAATTATTGCCGATGTGTTGTGGTTGCGGGCGACGAAGTTGCAGGAGGAGAAGAAGTATTTCGAGTTGGTGCAACTGGCCGATTGGATCACCAAGCTGGAGCCACGATTTGCGTTGGTGTGGGCGTTTCATGGGTGGAACATGGCGTACAACATCAGCGTAATGCTGGATGACCCGGCGGATCGGTGGCGGTGGGTGAAGCACGGGTTCGAGCTGATGCGGGATGAGGGGTTGTTCTATAATCCGGGTGACCCGCAACTTCATCGTGAGCTGGGTTGGATCTTCCAACACAAAATGGGCGGCATGCTGGATCAGGCCCATTTCTATTACAAGCGGGCGTGGGCGGCGGAGATGGCGGAGTTGTTTGATGGGCCGCGGCCGGACTATGCATTTTGTCGGGCGAATCCGAATGACGCCCAGGTCGCGCGGTTGCGCGACGTGTACAAGCTCGAGCCGGCCCGGATGGAGGAAGTGGACAACACCTATGGCCCGCTGGATTGGCGGGCACCCGAGGCGCATGCCATCTATTGGGCGTGGCGGGGCCGGCCGTACGCGAAGGGGTTCGATGCGGTGCAACTCGACCGGATGATTTTTCAGTCCATGCAAGACGCGTTCTGGCAGGGCCGGCTGATCATTGACCCGGTGGAGGATGTGTTTGTGCCGGCACCGAATGTGGACATCCTGCCCCGGGTGCGCAAGGCGTACGAGGATGCGATTGCCGCGCACCCCGATGAAGAGAGCATCAAATCCGCCCACAAAAACCTGCTGCACGACGCCCTGTTGATCTTGTACTTGAACCACTACGCCAGCACGGCGCGGGAGGTGTTTGAGGAAATGCAGACGCGGTACCCGTCGGCGGTGGGGGGCAAGGGATTTGAAAAGTATATTTATGACAGCTTCACCGAGCAGGTTGGCAACATGAGCCAACGCGAGGCGTTGGCGATGATTGAGGGGTTGCTCTACCAGAGCGCGTTTTGGATCGCCCTCGGTGAACCCGATCGGTCGGAAGGGATGGTCCAAGTGGCCCGGTATTGCTGGCTGGAATACATGAAGACCCGTACCGAACCCAAATTGCGCGAACGGACGGGGTTGCCGCCGTTGGATCAGATCCGCCGGGAGGCGTTGCAGCGCGCTGGTGAAACCGCGCGGGGAGTCGCCGCCAAAGCGCGATTGGAAGCCGCGCGAAAACAAGAAGCCCCAGTCACCGCCGTGCCTGCTCCTGAGTAAGCTGGCGGTCAGTGGAAGCGAGGAAAAA
>Ga0105044_10009029_pt1 | contig 13652 bp, 9 predicted proteins | sample MAT01_FD_78092 | JGI IMG/M metagenome (GOLD analysis project Ga0105044, IMG submission 78092) | Freshwater microbial communities from Lake Fryxell liftoff mats and glacier meltwater in Antarctica - MAT-01 | ecosystem: Environmental > Aquatic > Freshwater > Ice > Liftoff microbial mat | place...
TAAACGGCGGTTCGTTGGGCCGATCGTAAACCAATGCATTGTGAAAGTTCTTTATTGCCACTCAAAACATAGGCCGTCCAGCCTTTGAATTCTTGTTTCATGACATTGCCCAATTGTTTATAAAAGGCACCCAAATCGCTATCTCGACCAATGCGTTCGCCATACGGTGGATTACAAAATAAAACTCCACTATCAGAAGGTGCCACGACTTCAGTTAGGTCGATTTTTGAAAAGTAAATGTGACCTGTGACTCCGCATTGGGTTGCATTCACGATCGCTTGGTCTACAATTTCGCCATCACCATCACTGCCCCAAACTGGAGACGGTAATTGTTTGAGTTGTTTGGATTCAGCCGATGCAATCAATTCTTCGAGTAATTTCTCGTCGTAGTCCAACCAAGTCTCAAATCCAAACCCTTCACGGAAAAGTCCGGGTGCAATGTTTAATCCTTTCAAACAAGCTTCTAAAGGTAATGTTCCAGATCCACACATTGGATCATAAAACATTTGATCGGGCTGCCAACCTGACATTTCAATCAAAGCTGCCGCTAGTGATTCCTTCAGCGGAGCCGCTCCCATAGCTGCACGATAGCCACGACGGTGGAGACTCTTGCCGGAGCTGTCTAGACTGACGGTGCAGGATTCGGGATTGACATGGACATTGATTTGTAAGTCTGGCTCATAAATGTCTACGTCCGATCGTTCACCATGCTTTTCTTTTTGTTGATCAACGATCGCATTCTTGACTTGCAGTGCGGTGAAATGCGTATGATTAAGCTGATCATTTTTGCCTGTGGCCGTGACAGCCAGCGTATTTTCAGGTGTCAAATACTGGGACCAGTCAATGGATTGGATGCCATCATAAAGGTCTTCTGGTGTTTGACAGGGAAAGTTTTTTAGCTTCATCAGAATCCGAAACGGTAGCCTAGCCCACAAGTTGACTTGGTACAGCAAGGTCCGATCGCCTTGAAATGAAACCCCACAAAATTGAGGCTCGACATTCTGTGCTCCCAGGCGTTCTAGTTCCTGAGCTGCCAATGGTTCTAATCCTCGTGCCACGGTCGCAAAATAGTAATTCATTTGGGTGATTGTACTACGATCGTAACGGAAATAGATCTCGATCTCCCTAAACCCTCTTAGTAAGTGGAACTATGATATTTATTCTGAAGAGTCATCAGACTTTAGCCATCTCCGATCGTAGATTCTCCGTCTGCCGCCAAAGTCGCAACTTCATTAGGCTTCACCCAAGTCACTGAACTCAAGCACGATCGGGTTTTACATTAGAACGCAAAGTAAAAATTTAAGCCCTTGAAGGATCTACCGTTGGTCCCGGCACAGAAGAATATGCCTACGTGGTCAAAGACTTTGAAGGATTGCTGATTAAAATACTAAAAGCAGACGGTGGTCCAACGCAGTTGCAAGAACAATTAATCTCGAAAGCATTGAAAACTCGCGTCCTAGAACAGAAACCTGGAGAACGGACGGCGATCGTTGTAGAACCTTTGGCGACAGCGATTTAAATGGGTTTGGAGAACTTACTATTATGTCGTTTCCCATTCCGTATGAGAGCAGCAATAGATTCAGCAATCTTTCTCAATCTTGTGGATAGTCTTGAGAGGTTGATCCCGATCGGTTTATAATATTTTAGGTCTATATCTCACCATTATCATCGTGAGCTTTTTTGATGTTGCGTGTGTGTTATCCATCTCTTTATTGTGCCATCGCGTTTTGTAGCGTGTCTTTTGCGCGGGTTGAACCAGCGATCGCCGTGCATGGTACCCTTAGTCCTCAAGTTCTGCACTTAAGTCGTGCTGAAGAGGTGGCACCAATTTTTTTAGGACACCGATCGTCTAGTCATTATGTTGTGATTATTCCAACTTCTAGCCTTGAGGAAGCCCGATCGCATTTAGGTTCAATTCAGGCAAAAGTTAGTCCTTATGGTCAGACGGCATTTGCAACCTCAAATTTTCTCGGTCCTTATATCTATATTGGAAGTTTCAAGCAGCGTCATAAAGCTAATAATTTTCTGCGATTACTTCACGAATCTAGAGCGCGAGTTGTCTATTTCCGTTAATTTAATTTCCTGATTTTAATATTAATAATTTGGTTGAAGAGGTAATACTATGACGATCGCCACAATTGAAGCAAAACACCAAACAAAAAATCTCCGATCGAACCCATTACGATTGATAAAATTTACTGCATTTAAATCCATTTTTTTAAGCAGTGTGATTCTTGCAAGTAGTTTAATAAGTACGGCCAGCAGCACGAACGCCCAGCCCCCACTCCGACTTCTAGTCAAACGATTTATTATCATAAAACGTCTTTCAGGAACAGTTCGCTATCGGGCCGAAAACTCAACCAGCACAGCACAAGTAGGACAGCGACTAACGGAAGTTGGGGATGCCATCATTACTGGAAAACAATCCTCGGCAACGCTGATAATTGATGAAGGTATTGGCACGATTCAGGTGAATGAAAAAACAGAACTTTCAATACAACGATTATACAAAAGTAATGGCGGATATGTGACCCAGCTCAAAATCAATGGCGGCCAAGTTCGTCTTAAAATTCGTCAATTTAATAATTCAAATTCTAAGATCGAAGTCATTACGCCCGCTGGAGTCTCTGGCGTTCGGGGGACGGAATTTGGGGTGAGTGTGTTGCCAAGTGGAAAGACGGGACTGGCGACCTTGGAGGGAAAAGTCACTCTAGAATCGCAGTCAGTGATGGTGAAGGTCGATCGGGGGCTTCAAAGTACGGTGATTATGAATGAACCGCCGTCAGCACCGTCGCGATTAATAAATGATCCTAGTGTTAAGTTAGATGTGATTGCAGCTCGTGATGGTGGCCGATCGGTGCAATTGGTGGGGCGAACAGATTCGGTCAATTTGCTTTTGATTGGAGAGACTACTATTGAAACCGATCGGACAGGCAATTTTAATGTCGTGGTTCCATTACCGAACGATCGGCGTTTGTCATTACTTTCCACAACACCACTTGGACAAAAACAATCTTATATTATTCAAGTTCCATAACTAAAATAGAGGAATTAAAACGATTCAATTCATAACTATCTAAATGCCTAAATTCGTAGTTCAAATCTCCTAGATAGTTCTATTTCCCCCTGATTTCTTGAGTAATCAAGCACATTGATCAAGCGCATTAAATTACCCGCAGCGTCTCAACAGCCGATCGGTATAAAGAGACGATCGCATCAGATCTATTTTCAGGCATTGATTCTCCATCCAAACAAGCCGTCCCTAAACCGAAGGTCACACCCACTAGCTCGGATTTCATAGCCATAATCGATTGACGCAGAATTCGATCGCCCGATTGCGCGGTTAATCCCGACATCATCACGACAAATTCTCCATTCTCCCATCGTGCAATGACGGTATCCCGATAACTCAAGCTCAATAATTGTTTTGCGACCAAGCTCAAAATCCGATCGCTTTCCACATACCCAAGCGTCCGATTTAGTTCAACAATTGACTCCACACTGACTAATCCCAAACATAATGGCTGATGGGCTTCAATGGCTCTATTAATAATGGATTCAAATCTAATCAATGAACCCGAACGATTCAATAACTGAGTTAGTGGATCTCGTTCAGTTTGTTGTTTAATTAAATCCGATCGTTCTAATCGATTGAAAATTCGGGTCATTAACTCCGGCGTAATGACGGGCTTACTAACAAAGTCATCGGCACCTGCTGAATATACTTTCTGAATATTTTCCAAATCTTGATGGGCGGTGAGAACCAAAATTGGCAGTAATGCCGTCTCAGATTGCGATCGTAATTGCTCACATAGTACTAACCCATGCACTTGAGGCATTTCCAAATCTAATATCAATAAATCTGGACGATCGCGCTCAATTAATGACAAACATTCACGCGGGTCGTTGCAAAGTGTGACCTGAAGACCCCAAGGCTCCAAAATCCCTTTCAAAAACGCCAACATCACCCGATCGTCATCGACCACTAAAACTTTTCCACCCGTGATGAAATTCTGCGATTGCCTCATGGGTAGAGATTCTTGAATGCGCTGTAATAGAACATTTTTTGGAATTGACTTGCGATAAAATCCATAGCCGCCAAGTTTCTCAATGGCCACACGATCGAGGGAATCCCCATCTGCTAAGACACAAATCGGCACTGAAGGAGCGCACTCCCGCAGCATTTGGAGCAGAGAAATACTATCCGGCGTACCCGATGAACAATCGACCAACAGCACATCAGGGCACACTCGGGCGACAGATTCTCGGGCCGCTGATGGACTCGTGGTCCGCACAATTTGAAATCCCCAACGATGCCCAGCCGCCATGAGTTCTGTTACATATTCACGATCGGGATCGACCATGAGAAGCCGCTGTTCTGAGTTGTTGTCTAGGATTGCCCCAGACTGAGATTCTAAACGAGATGAACGATCGTTTCCACCTTGACGAATTCCTTCTAAAAGTTGACCTAGGAATGCAATTTGTTGACGTAAACTTTGAATGTCTGTAGGCGTTGTTAAGGATGAAGTTTGCAGCCATTCGCTGAATGCTTTGACCTTTGGCAGTGCCTCCGGAAAACAAACGCCCCCGATCGCGCCCACAAGTTGAATACAATCACGCTGAACCTGCGATCGTAACTCCTGATCACTCAAATTTCGTTGAAGAGCCTGACTTAAATGATCTAACGCAGCAATACGTTGCAAAAATCGGCCCGATTGTTTTTCCCAAAATTGGGTAATCGTACTGTCTTGGCTTTCATCTTGGCTTCCAACTACTGCAATGGAATCAGGACTAGAATAAATCCCCGCTTCCGTCGCCACTTTCAATGCAGGATTAAGTCGATAGCCCAATCCATAGACTGTTTCAATCAGATCTGCGGCCCCGACAGGTCGAAGTTTTTGTCGAAGTCGTTTCATGTGAGTACGAACTGTTTCTTCGCCTCTAGGATTGTTGTCCGAAGGCCAGAGCGCATCCAGTAAGGCTTGCTGACTAAATATTCGCTCCTTCTGACGCAACAATAGCTCCACAATGCTGTATTCCTTAGTCGTCAGTCGTAGGGGTGTTTCATCATAAAAAACATTACAACTCAATATTTCAATACGCAGTTTTCCCCAAGTTAAAATGGGTAATTCACTGACGGTCCGACGGCGAAGAAGTGCACGAATCCTGGCTTCGAGTTCTCCAAGAGCGACTGGCTTTGCAATATAGTCATCGGCTCCGGCATCTAGTCCCATGGCCCGATCCGTTGTGGTGTTTTGGCTAGACATCAACAGGATCAATACCTGATTCCCTGAGCGTCTCAAATCTTGGCAGAACGTCAATCCGTCTACTGCGTCAGCGCCTGAATCCAATAAGATTAAATCGTAGGTATTATCGGTGAGTAATTGCAGGCCATGAGGTCGATCATTCGCAACATCAATAACATAGCGATTTTTCAAGTTATTCTTTAATATTTCAGCCAGTTGCTGATCATCTTCGATAATTAAAAGTTTCATGGTATTAGGACAGAATTTGAATACAAGTCGGGAATGGATTTTCGAGGGATAAATCTCAGGAGAAATAATCGCTACTTCCTCATATGGGATTCGAGCAAACGCTGCCTAAATTGAATTACGTCTTCAACGGCTCGATCGATCGCCTGAGTATAGTCCATCAAATGATCTGAACGTGTATCCATGGCATCTTGTTCTAGAAGGTGTCCTAAGTTCTGAAGCACCGTTAACCCTAAGTTTCCACAGGAGCCTCGTATTTGATGTCCGATCGCTTGGACTGTTTCAAAATCAATAGTATAGCCTAGTTCAGACTCCGGTTTAATAGCAACATAAAGTAGTTCTAGACGCTGTTGGTTCTCCTGAATCGATAATTGAATCAGTTCTAAGGAAAAAGATGTATTTTTTAATGTGATTTGCATTAAATAGTTCCAAGTCTCATCCCAGTCTTGATTCTGATTCGGGATGGCTGATGAGGATACGACCTGATTATATTGAATATTGTCTTCATTCTCAACTGCACTATCTAATGATACAGCATTTATTTTTTGACGATCTTCGGAAGATAATATAAGCCCAGAAGAGATTGTATGAGATGAAGATATGAGTTGTTGGGAGGATATACTTTGTGATGAAGGTGTGGATGTGGCTTGCAAAAGATATTCAGCACCTTGGGAAATTTTGTCGGCGAGTTCAGTAAGTCGGAGTGGCTTACTAATGTGGTCATTCATTCCTGCTTTTATACAAGCTTGTTGATCGCTAAGGCTGGTGTGAGCTGTCATGGCGATGATGTAAGGAAAAGAGTCGATCGCAGACCTGCTGACCAAACGTCGAATTTCTTTGGCGACGGTGAAGCCATCCATATTAGGCATTTGAATATCTAGCAAAATGACATCATAGTCTTGGACTTTTAACCGATCGAGAACGGCTTGTCCATCAGTAACTAAATCGGCCTGATAACCTAATTGATCTAGAAAAAATAACGCAACTTTTTGGTTCACAGGAGTATCTTCAGCTAACAAAATTCGCAGATTTGATCGCTCTGTTTTTTGATTAATATCGTCTCGATTTAAACTATCACTAGATTCAGATGTAAAGACAGGAGTCAGAATTGGGGCGTAAATTGTATTCTCCGAACTAGCCTTCGATCGTTCAATAGTATCTGTCAATGGTGTCTGAATCGAAAATGCAAATATTGATCCCTTGCCGACTTCACTCTCCACTATTAATTTCCCGCCCATTTGTGTAATTAATTCCTGTGAGATCACAAGTCCTAGCCCTGTGCCGCCATATTGTCGATGAATGGATGCGTCCGCTTGAGTAAACGCATTAAATAATTTATTAAGTTGATCGGGAGCAATTCCAATTCCAGTATCTTTGACTGAAAATTGTAATGTGCAAAATAGTTCGTTTGGTTTCGATCGGGCCTGCTTCGATCGGATAAAACGTCCTCTCTCCCGAATATCTGCTACGACTTTAATCGTTAACCGAACTTCTCCATGGTGCGTAAACTTTATAGCATTACCTAAAAGATTGAATAAAATTTGCTGAAGCCGAGTTGGATCTCCCACAATATTTAAGGGCAACAACAAGGGTGGTAACAAATCAATCTGACTGACTAATTGCAATTTTTTCGCATCAGCACTGGGTTGAATTAAATCTAAAACTTCTTGAATACAATCTTGAAGTGAGAATAGAATTGATTCGATTTGAATCTTTTTTGCATCAAGTTTAGAAAAGTCCAAAATATCATTGATCAGCGTCAATAACATTTCACCACTGCGATTAATAGTAGTAATCCGATCGCGCTGGTGAGGCTTCAATTCACTAAGTAATAACAGTTGACTCATTCCCAAAATACCATTCAACGGTGTACGTAATTCATGGCTCATCACCGCCAGAAATTCACCTTTTACCTGCAATGCTACCTGCGATCGAAGCCTATCCATCAACAAGACCCAACTGCCCGTCCCGACTAGCGTTAGAGCGGGTGCGATCGTCGGTAGCCAGACATTCATATTAAGCAATATGATATTGAATAGTCCCAATCCAATGATGCTTCCAATAAGAATACTCCACTGCATCCACCACCGAAATCGGGGTAAGCTCGCACTCAAGATTCCGCCTAAAATAATCAATCCAAATAGCCATTGTGAATCTGGAACCCGGAGGAGATTTTGATTTAATAGATTATCTAGAACTGTTCTATGAAAATAAATACCGCTAGATGGAGTGACACGATCGAATGGTGTATACATTGAATCTGTAGCTGTGGCTGTCATGCCCACAAGAACGATTTTATCCGTGAATGCAGCAGGCGGAACTTTATTAGTAAGAACATCAACAAAGGAGTAGTGAATTGCCTTTTTAGTTGACGATCGCCAATTGAGCCATAGTATATTTTGGTTCTTCTGCGATTCAAAGTTTGGCAGAACAATAGACGGCGTTTGGGTAAGATTATAGGCTTGCGCGATAACAATACTAAATGCCGTTTTATCGCCAAATATGGGACTAAACGATCGGGACAATCCATCCCCATGGCGCGGTGTAACAATATGTCCGATCCCCACGGCAGCCTCTTCAATTTGTGGTGTGGGTGGTAAAATCTCCGCCGTTTGGGTCCAGGCTTGTGCCATAACAACTTTACCTTGACGACTCATTGCTTCGGCTAAAGCTGCATCTTGGGGACTCGGTTCAGACATTAAAATATCAAAGCCAATCACACTTGGATTAGCTGGAGTTAATCTTTCAAGTAGTTTTTGATAACGCTGACGGGACCAAGGAAACCTCCCCAATGCTTTCAGACTTTTATCATCTATTTCAATCACAATGACCCGAGAATCCCAAGCTCGATCGCCCCTAATTTGAAGCATCAAAGTATTGTTCAATTCCTCAAGAGGTTGCCATAGTCCTAGTTGCCCCAATCCCGCGACCAATGCACCGATCGTCATTCCGGGTAAAAGTAATCTGAAGTTACGTTCAATTGAACCCTTATTCCAATTTAAAAAAGACATAGCAAATATACTTCTATGGTTTAAGCTTCTCGTAATTATATTGATGATTAGAAGATAATCTAACCACAGGATTTAGCGACAATAGTCCGATGTCGAGGATCGGATTCAACGGTGATTATGGATTCAAATCCGGCATCAGCTAAAGCGGCTTCCACATCAAATGTATAGTAATCATCCGTCCAAGGCTCTGTGCTTTTCATTAATGTAAATAGTACAGGAGGTAAGCTTTGGATGACTGCTGATTTGGGATTATTGTCTACAATTGCAATATATCCGCCATTTCTGAGAATTCGTCGCATTTCTTGAAAAATTTCAACCGTTGCCGATCGGGGTAATTCATGAAGCACAAATTGCAAACTCACTAAATCAAACGAGGATGATTCAAACCCTGTAGTTTCTGCGCGGCCATGAATCCATTGTGAAATTGAACAATTTTTATCTTGTGCCTTTGCGATCGCCAACATATAAGGCGACAAATCTAAACCGATCGTGTTCACCGCTTGATTTACATCAACTACTTTTGTTTGGTAATGGTCGTGTAATGTCCGAGTGGAAATACCCACAGAACAACCCACATCCAAAATATCTCGAACATTGGTAATTCCCTGTCGATCGAGAACCTCATGAAAGCTCGATCGTAAGCGTGCCTGCGCTTGATCTGCGGTCAGTGCCTCGTTTTTCCAAATCCGTAATGCCATTGCATAGGTTGCAGACTCTGCCTCAAACGCTGCATCCCAACACAAGTTTCCCTGGTCATAGGCGTGAAACGGAACATTATAATAATCGGGATATTGAACCTCTGCATTGGTGAGCGCACTAAGTTCTGCCTGAACTCCCGATGCCTTCAATGCCGCATAGTTTGCACGCCACATCACACCATTTTTCTCCGCTGTCTGAATCAAGACTTTCCGAGCTTGTTGCTTCATCACCGCATAGACTGGCTTAGTGCGAATTAACTGATTCACAAATCGTGACAGCAGATCCTCCCCTGCCCAATCAGGCTTTTGCCTCATGAGTTCATTATGCAGTTCATTGTGCGTCGGAGGTATTTGCATGATATTGAGTAGGTGCGTCAGCGATGGGAATTTATCTAGTGTACTAGAACAGGATGAGCGACTACAATCCCGATCGCGCCTTCCACACCCATAGGGCTATTTCGGCAGGAATATAATTTTACCTAGAAAATATAGTGCATTTTTTAACGATCGACACTAAAATAAAGACGAATATTCACCTTTTCAAGTAAATATCATGATTATCAAAGCTCCGTTGAAATTCGTTGCGGTTGTGATGCTAGGAAGTCTAACGTTTGGCTCCATCTCATCATTAAATGCCTCGGCTACTGCGCCGACTACGAAGACGGTGAAAAAATCAGAAATACCTATCATGGAGCAGCTTAGACTGGATGAGAAACAGAAAAGAATTATTCAATCGAGTCGAACAAAACGGACGATCGCAATCAAAAAAGTTTTAACTAAAGACCAAGTAACAAAGTTCGATCAGCTTCGTGGTAAACAAAAGCTTCCTGCTATTATTAGCCAATTGAATCTGGATGCAAAACAGAAGACGGCTGTGATGGCTGCAATTCAGCAAAGTCAAAAGGAAATTAAAGATATTCTAAATATTACTCAAAGAAAGCAACTCGAAGACTATCTCGCTAGAAATAAGCAAACGGCTGAATAATGCCAGATAATTTCGATCGTATTTAACGATTAGTTCTTGAAAAGTTGGGGTAGATGAAAAAAGTTCTCCGGGTATAGACTGGAACTTATCAGCTATGTCTTAGGGCTAGTGCTGGGAACTTGGGGGCTGAGTCCGACATCGATCGCTCTAGCCCGTCTAAAATCGGCTTCAGCACTCATTTCAAAACCCAAAACCGATCGAATGAATCCACGATAACGATAGGCTTTGGAATATCTAGGGCTGAGCTTAATGGCAAGTCCAAGAATGACGATCGCTTCTTCATAATGACGATTTTTACCCAAAGTGGAAGCTTCTTGATAGAGTTCTTCAGCGGTTAAATGAGCGCTGGAACTTTCTCGTTTGGCGCTGGATTTAACAGTGGATCTAAAATCAGATTTGACATTAGATGATTGTGCAAATCCAATATCAATGGCTTCAATTTCTTTTTTCAAATATTCATAAGCAGCATTAATTTGTTTGAATTGTTCTTCTGCGGTTTGCTTTTCAATCACATCAATAAACCGATCGGGATGCCATTGTCTCGCAAGATTGCGATAGGCATCTTTGATTTGTGCGGGTGTTGCATTAATATCAACAGCTAAAATTTGACAGGCTTGGAATTTAGTTTTCATAGTGTCCTCAATTCATTCCAAGTATTGGTATTTCATTATAGTGTCCCGTCCTATTCATTTCGGCAATCGCTCTGCTAAGCGTTCAGAGTTTTGAAATGCTTTCCAGGACAGTTTCAGTTCATTGGGTGCGGGATGTTTAGTGTCGTAAACCATGATGACATTAGTTAATTTTCGCCGTGCGCCCCGTAGAATTCGGTTTCCTTTGGCGAGCGCAAGGGACGTTCCGCCATCTAAATTCATCGCTTCCCAACATCCTAATGCTTGCATAATTTCGGCTTCTTGTTGTAATGAAATAGGTTTTACAAAGGTAACGTGTAGTAGTTTTTTTCGGTTGGGTGTGAATCCGATCGCACTCCGTACCGCTACACCCATTACACCAGGATCAGTAAAGCCTTCTTGTTTTGGCCTTATTGAAATCTGACCTTTACGCAGTAGTCGTGGACCTGCCGTTAAGGAGAACCAATGGTTTTGCCAGTTGGGTTTGCCGTCGGTTCGGGCCGTGACCATTTCTAAAAGATTGCCGCTTTTTACACCTAATGTTGTTCCATAGTTTTCCCAAGGACTGTATTTAAGAAACTCTCCGCCCGAAACCATATTTCCCATGACCCGTTTTTGGGCATCCATACTGAAAAATGTCCCGCTCATAGTGAGTGATGCCTGGTGTCGTCGAACAAATTGCACAAAAGATTCATCGCCTTTGGTCGATCGGGCGCTATTGGCTTGATTGGCTTGATTGGCTAGGCCGACGCTAATGAATGTTTCTGAATCACTGAGGTCTATTGTGGCGAGGTATAGCGGTACGCCTAAAATGGTGCGGGAAATCATTTTTAAAGGTTTCGCGTTAGCTAAATTTCGATCGTCTACACCAAAATCTAAATTAGGGGTATCTAACTTAGAGAAATCTAATTTAGGACTAATACTGGCCTCGGATTCGTCATCAAGGGCAACAAGATTGTCGTCGTCAGTTTGGGCCGATGATCGTTCCACTTTTTGAGCTGTTGTCCATGGGCCGGGTGATATCAAGCTCACGGTGATTAATCCGAAGCTCAAAAGCGCAATGAGTCGGGTGACTAGAACGGAAGAATCGGCTGTTTTTTGTCTAGTGCGATCGCGCCACAAATTTAAACGAGGTTTAGACATGTACTGCTATTTATTGCGGTGCGCGTTCAAGATTTCTGAGATTTTACCTTGATTTTATGATCCTAAATCAATCCATTCACCGCTAACAGTGCCTCCAACGATCCACACAACAACAACCGATCGCCCCCGCCAATCAAAGTTTCCGGCTCCGGCAATCGCATAAACTTACCATCCCGTCGAATCGCTTGAATCTGAACCACCTTAGCCGTTAAACGATAGAGATCAGCAATGGTCTGATCCACAAGCTTGCTGCTGTCCGTCACCCGAACCCACTGACAAGAATTCTGCGGGGAAGGAACTGCCGCTTCACCTTTTGCTAACTCATCAAAGGCATCCATCTCAGAACTTTCGCCTACCAATAAAAGCCGATCGCCCTGTTCCAAGGTTTCGGACGGATCTGGATAATCAATCTCATGATCGCCCACGCGCCGAATCGCCATCACCGTCACGCCCGTCAGTCGGCGATAATCTGTTTCCTCAAGCGTCAACCCTAACAATGGAGAATCATCGGGCAGGCCATACCAACGATTGTTCAAATCACCCACCACCGACTTCACCTCACGGGCCACTTGTGCCCCCGATCGTGCAGGCAACAGCTCCGCATAACGAGAATCTCGAATCGCCTGCACCCGTTTTTGAGCTAAAGGGACTGACAACCCACGACCCGACCACAAATGCGCTGACAATTCCAAACTCGCCTCAAACTCAGGCTGCACCACTTCCCGCGCCCCAAGCTGATACAACGACTCAATATCTTGAGGTTTAATCGCCCGCACCACAATGTCTAACTCCGGTGCAAGATCCAACGATCGTTTCAAACACAACCGCATACTCATAGGATCAGGCAACGCGATCGCCATCCCGCGCGCCTCATTCACGCCCGCCTTATCCAGCACATACAAACTCGACGCATTGCCATAGACATATGGAATACCCTGATCCCGCAGCATTTGAATCCGGCTCTCGGATTGATCCACCACTACCACCGGACAATCTTGTTCGAGCAATAGTTTCACAATATTTTTGCCGATTCGCCCATAGCCACACACCACGACATGATTGCTCTGGGGAAGGTCTTCTGCTACATCTAGCGGTTGGTCGGATTGCACTAAGAATTTCGCCAAAAATGGCACCGACTCCGCCCAAGAAAACAAGGTTGGTACGGCCCGCAAAATAAATGGCGTAACCACCAATGTCACGGCTGTCGTGCCTAAAATCAAGAGATACACCTGACGCGACACTAGGCCCAAAACCTGACCTTCACTCGCCAACACAAAGGAAAATTCACCAATCTGCGCCAAGCCCAAGCCCGCAATCAATGCAGTTCGCAAAGGATAGCCAAACAGCTTTACCAATGGCGCAATGATTAAAAATTTGCCAAGTAGAACCAATGCAACTAAGCCTAGAATCAGCTCTAAATGGTTCCAAACAAATACTGGATCAATCAACATCCCGATCGATGCGAAGAAAATCGTGGCGCAAATATCCCGCAGCGGTTCCACATAGGTCAGCGTCTCATCCGCATACTCCGCCTCCGAAATCATCAAGCCTGCGACAAATGCGCCCATCTCAATAGATAGCCCCAGCGCCTCGGTAATCAACGCGATCCCCAAACATAGCGCGACGACACCCAACAAAAATAATTCTCGACTCTCCGTCTTCGCCAACAGCCGCAGCAATCCCGGCACCACCCA
>Ga0105044_10009035_pt1 | contig 13647 bp, 9 predicted proteins | sample MAT01_FD_78092 | JGI IMG/M metagenome (GOLD analysis project Ga0105044, IMG submission 78092) | Freshwater microbial communities from Lake Fryxell liftoff mats and glacier meltwater in Antarctica - MAT-01 | ecosystem: Environmental > Aquatic > Freshwater > Ice > Liftoff microbial mat | place...
ATGGCTTCGTTCGTGGCCGATCTAGTAACTGCCAAGGTGCTTCATGAACATGTCGGTCACCTCTCGCACCGCACCGAAGCCGCCGGGGCGCTTGGTGACGAGTTTGGAGACCGCCAGAATCTCTGGGTACGCATCGGCCACCGCTATGGGCAACCCGACCACCCGCATGCACGGCAGGTCGTTGAGATCATTCCCTACATACGCCGCCTCGCTGAGCGCGAAACCCCGCTCGTCAAGAACATCCTTAAGGGCCGCCAACTTGTCTTCGTGCCCTTGGGTGCAGGGGATCTTGAGTTTCTTGCAGCGGGCCGAGACCACGGGGTTCGTCTCGGTCGAGATGACCACGATGGGGAAGCCCTTGGCCCGCAACATGCCCACTCCCAGCCCATCGGACCGGTTGCACAGAACGCCTTCCTTGCCGTCCTCCATCACCAGAACGCGGTTGTCCGTCATCACCCCATCAAAGTCAAAGATGAGGATCCGGATGCCGGAAAGTTCCGGCCCCTTGGCCACCCTCCTGCGGTGGGCCTTCAGCCCGGTCACCGTTCGTGTTCGTGCTTTGGCCAATTGCCGTGCTCCATCAAAGTGCGCAAGTCTCTCAACGCCTTCCGCAGACCATATCGGCACAAGCCGTCACTTTTCAGGATGGGTGAAACCGGCGATGCCGGGCGGGATGGGCTCTGCGGAAATCGGCTGAGCAATAAGGACCTGAAAGGCGTGGCCGCGGTATGCGGCTAACCCACTCCGTCACTGCTCCGCTAATTCAGGCCGCGGATCGGGCCAACTCGCTCGCGTGAACGGCCGCCTGCTCCAAGGCGGCTCGGTGCGACTCCACCTCAAGCGGGACAATGCGTTCGAGGCTGAACTGCGAGAATGCGGTTGTGGCCGCTGCCGAACCGAGCGACTCGCGCCAATCTTCATCGCCCAAGAGGCTCTCGATGGCGTGAGCGAACGCCTGCGCTTCGGCTGGCACCCGCAGTCCGGTCGCGCCGTGGGTCACAACGTCACCCAAGCCGGGCGCATCCGCGACGATCACCGGGGCTCCCGTCGACATCGCTTCGATCACCGTTTTGGGGTGCCCCTCGGTCTCTGAGGCCTGCACATAGATCGCGCATTGCGCCATCCTCTGAATCAACTGTTCATGCGGGATCCGCTCGCGAAACACCACCGGGGCTCCCAGTTCGGTTACCAATCGCCCGAGTCGCTCGCGCTCCGGACCCGCCCCGATGATCTCAAGGACCGGGCCCTCGCCCATCGCGGCCTTCACATTCGCCATCGCCTCAATCAACAGATGGACCCGCTTCACCGGTGCCAATTGCCCGGCGTACAGCACCAAGTTGCGATCGCGCTCGGCCGCGGATTTTCGTACCTCAAGGATCGAAACATAGTTCGGGATGATGCGTGTGGCATCAGCGTTCAGCGTGTATCGCCATGAGAGGTCGTTGACCATGTCCTCGGTGGTGCCCACCACAATCGAGGCCCGCCGGCACAAGCTCCCCTCGCGTTCCGCGGCGTCCTTGGCCTCCGCCGAATCCGGGCCTGTGGTATGGGCCGCCAGTCGGCTCCACAAATAACCGCCTCGCGCCACCAGCGCAACCCTACGGCCGGGCACCCGCAGGGCCTTTGCCAACTCCGGCGCTCCGGCGAAACACGACATCTGATTCGTCTTCACGACCACCGTGCGATCGGTACCGAGCAACGCCTCAAGCCTGGCCGCGAGCGTTGCTTCAAAGGCATCAATCGCCAGCCCATCGTCATTCCCGCACACCACCATCTTGGCCGCTTCTGGCCCGGTGATACACCCTGCGAGGAATCCCCGCTCCGCTGCGTTGCCGTACGTCACGAAAACGATCCGGCCATACCACTCCGCCAGCCGTTGGTAGAGCGCGAGTTCTCGCCCGATCATCCCGCTTGAACTCCACTCGCGCAGCGACATCCCCCGCGTGAACAGGACAACCAGCGTGTCGGCGAGTGTGCTCATGGGGCAGGAGGTCGAACGTTAACCGGAATCTCGCTTGGATTATCGGCACGCCCCGCCCAATCGCCGAAGCAAAGTTCATCAACGCCACGAATCAGCGGATTCAGGGGATTTAGCGGGCCCTTCTCCACCCCACCCATCGATCTTTTCCGTCCCATCAACCGATAACCCCCAAGGTGCCACCCGTTTCCGTCATTCTTCCGGTCTCGACCGACGCTTCGGGGCTCCCGGTCGCCGCGGCTTGCATTCTGGACCAGAGTCTCACCAACCTGGAACTCATTATCATCCTGAATGGGAGCGATGCAGCCACTCAAGCGGCAGCGACCAAGATCGCCCAAGCCGATGGGCGTGTTCGGACGCTGCAACTTGCAGATAGAGGCCTGACCGCCGCTCTCAATCACGCGATTGAGCACGCTTCTCACGAGTTCATCGCCAGAATGGACTCCGATGATCGATGCCCGCCTCATCGCCTCGCAGTGCAGGTTGAAGCCATGACCGCCGACCCCGGCCTTTCGGCGGTCGGTTCTGCGTGGCGCATGGAAACAACCGAGGGTGTCTGCCGCGCCATCATGCGGCCACCCACCTCGGCGTTGGCGGCGTGGTGGGGACTGCTTGCCGCCAACCCCTTCGCGCACGGATCGATGCTCATGCGTCGCTCGCACGTGCTGGCACAAGGGGGTTACGACGCCGAGTTTCCGCGGGCCCAAGATTATGACCTTTGGCTGAGGCTGGCGGCTCGCAGCGGCGGCGTCAAGGCCGTTCCTGAGGTTCTTTACACCCACATCGTGAAGCCGGCCATCGGGTTCAGCAGTTCAGCCTTGCAAGCCGCGTGTGCGGCCCGAGCGCTGACGCGGGCTTGGAGCCGGCTGCAGTCCGGCTTGGGCGAGCGGTCCACCGTCGAAGGGGCGGTTGCGGCGGCCCTCGGACACGGCCGATCGGCGGCGGACATTTCGGCGCTCATTGCCCAAGTGGAGTCCGAAACCCCCAGCGCCACCGGCCAGTGCGCCCGCGCCTGGCTGCTTTCACTCCTTGACCCAAAGAATACCGTCCCTGCGAACCTCCCGGCAACCACCCTCGAAGTGCGCCTGCAGGAACTCCGAGACAACGGCATTGAGCGTGCCTGGATCTGGGGTGCGGGTGCCCACACCGAACGCCTCATGCCCCTGCTCGAACCGTCGGGCATCGCCATGCTCGGGATGATCGACGATGCACTTGCCGGTGGAACGTTCCACGGCCGCGCGATTCAATCCCCGACGGTCATGCAGCGGGGGGACCACGCCATTGTTTCGAGCGATGCCCACGAAGACGCCATTTGGCGTGCCTCGGCGCAACATCGTGCCCGCGGCGTGTTGGTGCACCGCTTGTACTGGCGCTCCGATTGAACACCCGGTTCCCTGTGTTTCCTCGATCAGGCTTTGGCCACGCCCTCGTACACCGGTTCGACCGGTATGCCGACCGCCCACGTCTGGGCCCTAACGAGCATCTCACGTTCGTGTTCATCGCTGGATACCAGCACCGCATCAATGGCATGATCGACGGCTGCGCTCGGCGCGATGACAGGCAGGCCTCCGATGTCGGTCGGGGGGCCGTTGAGGAACCCCGCACGATCGTCCACCACCGCCACCACTTGGGGGACGCTGCGGATGAGTGACAACATTCTGCGTGTGTGAAGGCCAGCCCCATAGACCGCGATCCGTTTGACGCCGCGGGCCAGTAGGCGGTCGAGGGCTGCACGAACCAATCGCGCGGTGGGGCTCATGATGCCGGGAAGCGAGAGCGGAAGAAGGTCCGAACCGGGGACAAACGCGCCGCTTGATTCCACACCGCTGGCTTTCAGCCATTCCCGTGCCAGGGTGACGAGGTCTTGCGGGCTGCACGGGCCGATCGCCTCGATCGCCGTTCGCAAGCGGCCCCACCAGAGTCCTGCCTCCACGGGGAGGCGCGGGTCCCAGCGTTGGGGTGCGTTGCGGGCCTCGGCCACGAAGGCCGTGAAATCAGGGGCACGCACCACGGGGCCGAACCGCGCAAGGGCCATCGCGTGGGCTTCACGCCCCATCTGGGCGAGCAGGGCACGGTCCATGCTCCAATCGGTCAGGATGTCCGCGGCTGTCTCGACCGCGCCCACCGGGAAAATTTGTCCGAACCGCCCTCGCTCGCGCGCGACCAGTTGGGTCGCTCCACCGCACCGGTCCGACACCAGCACCGGTCGGCCGTTGGCCAGTGACTCCAGCACCACGGTCGGCATCCCTTCGGACCCGCTCACCAACACCGTCACGTCGGCCCAGCCGTAGATCGACTGCATTTGCTCAAGCGGGACGGCGCCCATGAGCACGACACGGTTCATCGCGATGTGCGGGGCCATGCCAGCGGCCAGTTCGCCGCGGCAGGGGCCGTCGCCCACGATCCGCATCTCGAAGGGAGTTCCTGCCGCGCCGAGTGCATCGGCGAGTCGCACGAGGTCAAGCACGCGCTTGACCTGCTTTTCGAGCCTCCCGGCATAGAGGATGGCGAGCCGGTCGCGTACCGGGCCGATGCCGGTGCAGGTGGCCGGAACGGCCACGACCGCGGGGCAGGGTTCGCCCATTCGCGGCAGGGAGATCTCGATCCGGTCGGCGAGGGCCACCGCGCGGGCCCTTCCCTCGGCCGAGACCGCCCGAAAACTGTCCGCGAGTTGGCCGCATCGCTCCACGATTTCATCGCCGTCGAGGTGGTCGGCGTGCAGCCACATGGCGCACCGCAGGCCGGCGAGGTGATCGATGCCCGCCGCCACAAAGCCGTGGAAACAGTCGTTGGGCACTACCACATGGGCGTTGAGTTCGCGCAGACGTCGCAGGACGGTGAGCACCTGCTCAACCGGCGAGGCATCCGCGGACCACGTTGCCAGTTGCACATCGCCAGCCTCGGACCAAGGCGATCGGCCCAGCACGGCCTTCGTGAGTTCGGGGCCGATGACCAAGGGCGTCCATGCGCTGGCCTCGGGCATGAGCGAGGCCATCCTCGCCACCGCCACGGCCACACCGCTCACCGCTTCGGGCCGGGCCAACGCAACCACCCGGCCGGCCGCCCCCGTTTTCACGCGACACGCTCCACCAGCGGCGACGGGGACGGAAACTGCATAGTGCCGGAATTTTCTCGCATCTCGGCTGCGCCGATGGCACGCATCATCCGCTGCACCAAGGTGTCGAACGAGAGCCGTTGACGGGCGTAATTGGCGATCCTTTCGCTGTGGGCTTGCCGCCAAGAGGGCATCGCCGAGCGTTCGATCAAACTTTCCAAGCCCGCCTTGGATTGATACGTCAGTTCCGCGAGGTCGCCGAAGAGTTGATCGGCGTCCTGGTCGTGGTCGATCAACCGCCCTTGGGTGGCGGCCCTTGCCGCGCGGGCCGCGTTCACCCAAAGCACCGGGCCGTCTGTCGGTTCGCCCAGACGCGTGAACAACAGGTGCTGTCGCATCGCCGCGGGATGATCGGCCACGACAAACCCGATCCGGCCATTGGCTTCATCGACCACGTCCGGGGGATTCTGGATGAGTTCCAACATCGCACTGGCGCGCGGTCCGGAGATCGCATCGCGGTGATACCGGGCTACGCACAGCCCGCCCGACAGCGCGCACTCGCTGATGCGTTGATGGACGAGCGTGGTGATGGAAACGTGCAGATTGAGTTGGGCGCACGCGTAGGCCGCTCGCAGTTCATCGCTGTGCGGCAACGGGCCCTTGGCGAATCTCTGAAGGGTCGGGTGTCGTTCCCACCCCCGGCCATAGAGATGGAGCGAAAGCCCGCGCTCCTGCGCGACATCCGCGGCCCATGCCAGGCTCTCGTGCCGCAGGATGCGATCGGCCAGGGGGAGTGCAAACTGTCGAACGATGGCCGTTACGGTGGCTTCGGAAAGCCCGCCCCCTCCGGCCGCGCGAACCGCGGAACGCAGCCGCGAAAACGGCCAGTCGGTGTTGGCGTGCCTCGCTGCATCTTCGATGGCGGGCACCAGGCCTTCGAGCAACCGCCGCATGCCGTCATCGCGGCCGATCTCCGCGACCAACCGTTGCCGCATGGCGTCGGGCGTCTCGCTGTGGTGGCTCACCATCGCGATGTCACACGCGAACCGCTCGCGATCGGCCTTTGAAACCGGGCCGGCATGGAACCGCTCTCCGTCGATCGGTACGCCGGAATATTCCATCCGCTCGGGATCAAAGCCGTGCTGCTGGGCCAACTCCGTGAAGACGTAGCCCACCAGTACGTCGCGCGGCCCTTGGGCCCTTGCCGTTGCATCGTCGAACAGTTTGGGGATGGCATCCTGAAGCCAGCCGATGAACGGGACGTGCGTGGGGATCATGTCCTTGAACCACGCCCGCGTGCAATTGGAGCCGATGACAACGTCCGGCACGTCCACCATGCCCTCCGCCTCACCCATCACCGAGCGCAGATAGGCGACTGCCGACAACGTCGAGTACGCATCGGGCTCCATCAACACCGTTGTCCGCACACCGGCCCGCTCAAGGGCCGCCACCAGCCCTTCCACCGAGTGCCGCACGAACGTCGTGAAGCGGCTTGTCAGCACGAGTGCGCTCCGCACACTTGGGTCGGCCCGTGGCCCGTTCGCCCCCGTCAGCCCCAACACGCGCACGGTCTCCCGGCGCTTTGCAAACTCCGTCTGCTGCGTTTCGTGCAACGCTTCAAGAACGCCGGACACCTGACGCCGCAGTTCGGGCTGCACCGAAAGCACCCGTTTGGGAAGCGTGCAGTCCAATCGCTCGGACCAAACCCCGCAAAGTTCGTCCAAACATCGCGGCCCCACAAAGCATTCCACTCGGGCGTCGGCCAACATCTCGGTGAGTCTCGGCACACATACGCACGCCGCGAGCACGGCCGCGGCGTCGGGCTCGACCAGGCCCACTCGAATCCGATACCCGCTTCGTTCAGCCTCTGTGGCATGAAGGACGCCGAATAAGATGCTCCACGGTTCGCACCCCGCAACGACCAGCGGGGGCGGAAACCCGCTCTCGTGTTGGGCATCCACCACGGCTCCAATGCCTTCGTCGACGACTGGCCCGAACCCCCGCCACACGCCATCGGCCATCCGCCACAACGTCATGCCATCGAAGGCCCGATGAAACGTCCCGGGCAGCGTCAGGCCGTCAAAGGCCGTCCGCACGCCCGGATGGTGAGCATGCAAGCGCCGTTTCGCTGCCCCGGAAAGCGTCTCCACATCCTTGACCTCGTCCGACCAATCCGCATCGACCAAGGCCCGCGACCCCTCGGCGATCCCCACGACCTCGGCCAAATCCCGGACGGGTTGTGAGATTCCCCGCCACAGATCACGGGCCATGGTCGGCAGTCCGAAGCGTTCGGCCGCCGTCGCCGCGAGCAATCGGATGGCATCATCCACCGTCGCCCGCAACACCTGCAAGGCCACCGGCAGAAACTGCGCCGGCTCGCCTTCGCGACCCAGCCGCAGGACGTCGGCCCGGCTGATCCCTTTGGTGTTGGAAACGTCACTCATTGACCGTGTTATCGGCCAAATCAGGTCCCTGAGGCACACTTCCCGAACAGATGCAGACTTCACCCTATCTCGGCCGATAACCCCAATATCGCTGTTTACCCATCGGACCGGGAGTTCCATGTCCTTAACCACCTTCCGAGAGAAGATCCTCGATCGCGCCACCCTCCTGAAGGTCTGCGAGGCCCTGCGCTCAAAGGGTCAGGCCCTCGTTCACTGTCACGGGTGCTTCGACATTGTGCATCCGGGGCACATCCGTCACCTTCGACAAGCCCGCTCGATGGGCGACCGCCTTCTGGTTTCGGTGACGGGTGATGCTGCCATTCAGAAGGGCACAGGTCGCCCGCTTATTCCGGAGGAACTCCGCGCCGAGGGGCTGGCGTCGCTCGATTGCGTGGACTTTGTCTATATTGAGCCCGCCGCCACCGCCACCGAACTGCTCAAGGCCGTGAAGCCCGATGTCTACGTCAAGGGCCGCGAATATGAACTGAACACCGACCCTCGCTTCCTCGATGAACGTTCGGCGGTCGAGGCCGCCGGGGGCCGCGTCGTCTTTTCCAGCGGCGACATCGTCTTCAGTTCAACAGCCCTCATCGCCGGCCTCGAGCAAACCACCGATCCCTTCCAACGCCGCCTCGCCCAACTCGCCGAGCGCCCGGAACTCTCCTCCCAATCCCTCTATTCGCTGATGGCGCGGTTCCGCGGCAAGCGCATCGTGATCGTCGGCGAGACAATCCTCGACACGTACATCCTGTGCGATCAGCCCCGTATTGCGTCCGAAAGCCCCGTCCTCACGCTCCGCCCCTTGGAAGCCCGCCACTATGACGGCGGCGCGGCCATCATCGCGCGCCACTTGGCCGCCTTGGGCGCCCGTCCCACGCTCGTGACGCCCCTCCCGAATTCCGCCGATGCCAACCAGTTCCGCGAACGTATGCGCAGCGAGGGCATCGAGGTCCGCGCGGTCGCCGTCCGCAGCCCGCTCCCCGAGAAACAGCGATTCCTCGTGGGCTCGCAGAAGGTCATGAAACTCGATCTCATCGAGCCCATGTTGCTGGACCTCGCCACGCAGGACCGGCTCGTCGAAATCGCAACGGTCGTGGCCGCCGAACACGGTGCCGACGGCGGAGCCATCATCGCAGACTTTGGCCTGGGCTTCTTCTCCCCCACCACGATGGTTCGGCTTTGCGATTCACTCCGTCCGCTCTGCAAGGTGCTCGCGGGTGATGTCAGCGGCCCCCGCTCCAACCTGCTCTCCATGCGACGCATGGACCTTCTGACCCCGAGCGAAACCGAACTCCGCGACTCGTTGCGGCTTCATTCCGAGGGCCTTCCACTGGCGGTCTGGAGGCTTCTGGAAGCCACCAATAGCAAAGCCGCCGCCATCACCATGGGCCCCGAGGGCGTGATTGGTTTCTCGCGGCTCCCGGACTCCGAGGAAGGCGGCGAGTGGAAGCAACGCGTCTCGGGCGAACACGTTCCCGCGCTCTGCGGAACTCCGTTTGACCCTCTGGGCTGCGGAGATGCCTTCCTGGCTTCCGCCACGCTGGCCCTGCTCGCCGATGCCTCACTTCTCACCGCATCGTTCGTCGGCGCTGCAGCCGCGGCGGTCGAGGTTCAACGCCTCGGCAATCTCCCCATCGCCGCCAACGAACTCCGTCAGACCATCGCCCGTATCCAGGGTGCCCGGCTCACCTACACCGGGCCGGATCGCGCCACATCAACTCGCCCGGCATTGGCTATCTGAATCCGTAGCCGCAATGCGCCTCCACCATTGGTCCTTCCATGCTCACCTACGTCATCCCCACGAAAGACCGCCCCGAACGTCTCCGCCGCACGTTGATGGCACTGGCGGGCCTGGGCGATCACGCCTCCACTGGTGGGGCCGAAGTCATCGTCATCGACAACGCATCGCGTGAGCGGTCCATTCTGCCGCGTCAACTGAAGTCCGGCGTCGCTGTTCGCGAGATCCGCCTGGCCACCAACGAGGGTGCCGCGGCCCGCAATCGCGGGGTGGCCGCCGCCGATCCGTCCTCGACATGGGTCGTGATGCTTGACGACGATTCCTTCCCCGACGACACCCACTTTCCGAAAACCTTGGCCGCCATGCCCCCGGATGTCGCTGCGGTCTCCGCCGACATTTTTCTTCCGCCACGCCCGGGGACCCGAGGTGGAGCCCCCCGCGAGTCGGGCGGGCTTCCGGAAGTCTTCATCGGGTGCGGGGTGGCGTTCCGCCGCGCGGCCTTCCTTGATCTCGGCGGCTATGACCCTTCGTTCAACTATTACGCCGAGGAATACGACCTGGCCGCCCGGATCATCAGGGCCGGATACCGCACGATCTTCTCTACGGACTTCACCGTCCAGCACGCCAAAGACCCGCTCCGGCGCGATATGAATCTCATCGTCAGCCGCTTGGTTCGTAACAACGGTTGGGTGGCGTCCCGCTACGCCCCGGCCCACGCCTTGGCATCAGAACTCAAGATTACACGGCAGCGCTACCGCGCCATCGCCCGAGTTGAAAATGCCCTCGACGGCTACGGAAAGGGGCTGCTCGCGCTCCGCCACACCATCCACCGCCAATCCCGCACGCCCCTCGATGAAGGACATTGGGAACGCTTCACTGGCCTCGCGGCGGCCCGGGCTCACCTGCACGCCGCCCATGCCGCGACACACTTCAGGACAGCCGCCATCGTCGATCTTGGCAAGAACGCGTGGGTGGTGGCCGAAGCCCTCCGCCAACTCGGGGTCAAACTGGTTGATGATGGCGAAGAAGCCGAAGCCTTGGTGATCGGCACCATGTCACCCGGCCCCATGCTCGATGCGCTGGAACGTCGCTGGAGACCGCGAAGGTTCTGCGGCCCGCGCCTTTTGGCCCCCTGGATGCCCGAAGCACCCGGCCCTTCTCCCGCCCACACCGCACGACCCGCCGCGGCCGCGGCCTGAACATTCCCCATCACGTGCTTCAATCGGCCCCGCACCCCGATTGCCCAACCACCGGAGCCATGGTCCTTACCCTCCACCATGGCCGAACGAATCACCGACTACCTCGAAGGCGTGCTCGACGCCGTCACGCGCGACCTGATGGGTGAACCCACCCTGGCCCTCCTCGGTCAGGTCCGGACGCTCTGCATCGAGTCCGGGGACGCGCTCGATCACCCCTCGCGAGATGAGGCCGCCGCACGCCTCTCCGCCCTCCCCACGGCCGAACTCGTCCGCGTCATCGAACTGGTCACCGCCCGTTTCCACCTTATGAACCTCGGCGAACAACTCAGTATCGCCCGCATCAATCACGAACGCGAACTCGTTGCCACCCCCGACGCACCGCGGGCCGAGTCCATCGCCGAAGCCGTCGTGCTCGCCCAGCGGTCCGGCATCTCCGCCGACGACTTCGCGGCAGCCCTCAACCGCGTGAACGTCGGCCCCACGCTGACGGCACACCCCACCGAGGCCCGCCGCCGCACCGTCATCACCCGCCAACTCGAGATCGCCGACTGCGCCCGCCGCATCCACGAGCCGGGGCGGACACAGGCCGAGCGCGAAGCCCTCGATGCGCACACCCGCGACAGCGTTGCCCTCCTCCTGATGAGCGACGATGTCCGGGCACGCCGCCTCACGGTCGAAGATGAAGCCCGGAACGGCATGTTCTTCCTGACCCATTCAATCTGGGAGGCCGTGCCGCGGCTCGCCCGCGACGTCGAGGCCGCCTTTCACAAAACCTTCGGCCACGCCGCTCGCCAGCGCCTCAACCCCTCGATGCTCTCCTACGGATCCTGGATCGGCGGCGACCGCGACGGCAATCCCTCGGTCACCCACGCCGTCACCCGGACAACCCTCACGGAGATGCGCGAGGCCGCGCTGGCCCTCTGGGACCGCGAACTCGAAACGCTGGAACAAGACCTCAGCATCTCCACCCGCCGGGCCACCATGCTGCCCGCCCTGCTCGAAGCCGTGGAACGCGACCGCGCACACTGGCTGCCCGATCCCAATGTCGCTGCCCACCGCGGGCTCGAGCCGCTTCGCCTCCGCCTCATCCAGATGCGCGAACGCCTCAGACGCGACTCGACCTATTCATCGCACACCCTCATAGACGACCTCGAGCTCTTGCGCAGCGCACTCGCCGCCACGCACAGCAATTGCCTCGCCGCCTACCGCCCGCTGGAAGACGCCATCGTCCGCGCCCGCGTTTTCGGTCTCCGCCTCGCCACGCTCGACATCCGCCAGCACAGCAGCGTCCACGAGCACGCCGTCGCCGAACTCCTGGCCCTGGCAAGTGTCACCGACGCATACGCAAGCCTCCCCGAACCCCAACGCATCGAGATCCTCTGCCGCGAACTGAAAACCCGCAGGCCCTTGGTCGCCGCCGATGCCCCCCTCTCGCCCCTCACCGCGGAAGTGCTCCACACCCTCGATGTCGTCCGCGAAACAATCTCCCGTGAGCCCGAAAGCATCCGCTCCTACGTCGTCTCGATGACGCACGGTGTCAGCGACATGCTGGAAGTGTTGCTCCTGATGAAAGAGCGGGGCCTCTACCACGCCAACACCGCCAACCCCGACCCCGAGCAGACAACCCGCACCCCCCCGCGCCGCACCCTCCACGTCGTCCCGCTCCTCGAAACGATCGACGACCTCGAACGCGGCCCCAACTTCCTGCGGGCCCTCCTCGCCGAGCCCGTCTACCGCCGCCACGTCGAACTTCTCGCAACCCAGAACGTCCGCGGCGAAACCGGCAGCCCATCCGCCCCACCGGCCCCCTTGCAGGAGGTCATGCTCGGATACTCCGACTCCAACAAAGACGGCGGCTTCCTCATGGCCAACGTCGCCCTCCACAACGCCCAGCGCCTGCTCGCGCTCGCGGCTCAGGATCTCGGCGTCGTCATCCGCTTCTTCCACGGACGCGGCGGCACTGTCGGGCGGGGCGGCGGCCGCGCCGGGCGGGCCATCCTCGCCGCCCCCGATGCCGCCCGCTCCGGTCGCCTCCGCTTCACCGAACAAGGTGAGGTCATCTCCTTCCGCTACGCCATGCCCGAGATCGCGCACCGACACCTCGAACAAATCCTCAACGCGGCCATCCGAACCGAGATCCCCACTCTCACCCCCCACACGCCCCCACACACCGCCATCCCCGCCGATGCGCTCGCCCACAGCACCGAACTCCGCGAACTCCTTGTCAGGCTCGCCCGCACGTCCATGCGCCACTACCGCGGATTCATCGACGACCCACGGTTCTGGACCTGGTTCCTCTCCGCCAGCCCCATCGGGCACATCGGCAGCCTCCCCATCGCCAGCCGACCCGTCGCGCGGGGCGGCCCGGACGGCCGCTTCGCCTTCGACCAACTGCGGGCCATTCCATGGGTCTTCTCATGGATCCAAATGCGGGCCCTCGCCCCCGGCTGGTTCGGCATCGGGGCCGCGCTTTCATCCTGTTCGAAAGCCGAGTTGGCACTCATCACCCGTCAAGCAACCGACAACGCCTTCGTCGCCACCATCTTCGATAACGCCGCCCAAGAAATGGCCCGCGCCCGCATGCCCATCGCCAAACGCTACGCGGTCCTCGGTCCTGATGGTCCCGCAATGTTCGAAGCCCTCAACACCGAGTTCGACCGCGCCCGCGACTCCCTGCTGCAAGTCACAGGCCGCACTTCCCTCCTGCAACACTCACCCGTCATCGCGGCATCCATCGCCAACCGCAACCCATGGACCGACGTCCTGAACCTCATCCAGATCGAACTGCTCAAACGCTTCGCTTCCGCCAACGAAGCCGACCGCCCCATCCTTCAAGCCGCCATCCTCGCAACCCTCAACGCCATCGCCGCCGCCATGCAATCCACAGGTTGACCCGGCGCTCCACGCGGCAACCAGGCAGCAGAGCCCAACCCCGCGCCCATCCAGCCCCGGCGTCCGGTCTTACACCCGGTGCCGCACGTGGTACACCTTCAAGAACGGGCCCACGCTCGTGCCGCTCTGACCCACCCCGTTCTCGAACCATTGGATGAACAGCACCAGATCTTCCGAATCCGTGTCCTGATCGGCGTCGGTGTCCGCCGCGATGTCGCCCTCGTCCCACGCCGCGAAAAACGCGACAAGGTCGTCGCTGTCGATGTCGTCGTCCTGGTCAAAGTCAGCACCGGGTTCACCAAAGAACAGCGGTTCACCGCTCACCGTGTACCGCACGATCA
>Ga0105044_10009036_pt1 | contig 13646 bp, 7 predicted proteins | sample MAT01_FD_78092 | JGI IMG/M metagenome (GOLD analysis project Ga0105044, IMG submission 78092) | Freshwater microbial communities from Lake Fryxell liftoff mats and glacier meltwater in Antarctica - MAT-01 | ecosystem: Environmental > Aquatic > Freshwater > Ice > Liftoff microbial mat | place...
AAAGATCAGATTGAAACGATTGCTAAAACAAAGATGCCAGATCTTAATGCCGCTTCACTTGAAGCTGCAATGAGAACTGTTGAAGGTACCGCACGTTCCATGGGCGTTGATATCGTCTAACAATTCATTATTTACGATACAAAGAGAGGTTGCAACATGTCTAAGATTGGAAAAAAACATGCTTCGGCATCCGGGAACATCGATAGGAATAAGGTCTACTCACTGACTTCCGCACTTGACGTTGTCAAAAAGAGTGCTTATGCCAAGTTTGATGAGACTGTAGATATCGCTGTTCGTCTTGGTGTTGATCCAAGGCACGCCGATCAGATGGTTCGTGGCGCTGTTGTTCTGCCAAATGGCCTAGGTAAGGATGTACGCGTCCTGGTCTTTGCTAAGGGTGAAAAAGAAAAAGAAGCGCTTGATGCCGGTGCTGATTATGTTGGTGCTGAAGATCTTGTTGCCAAAATTCAGGATGGCTGGTTTGATTTTGATACAGCTATCGCCACTCCTGATATGATGGGTGTAGTTGGTAAAATCGGTAAGCTTCTCGGACCTCGCGGTCTCATGCCAAACCCTAAGGTTGGAACTGTTACATTTGAAGTTGCTAGAGCCGTAAAAGAGTCTAAAGCTGGTAAGGTTGAATTTCGCGTAGAGAAAGCTGGTATTGTCCACGCGCCATTAGGTAAGGTTTCTTTCGAAGCCGATAAACTTAAGGGAAATCTTCTTGCACTTATTGAAGCTCTTATTAAAGCAAAGCCATCAGCAGCAAAAGGCATTTACATCAAGAAAATTTCAGTTTCCTCAACAATGGGACCTGGAATCAATCTTGAAGTAAGCGACGTTACTTCACAAATATAGTTTAAAAGCTATATATATTTTGCCAAAGTCAAAGACAGCAGGCGTGCATTTGCCTTAATCCTCATAAATGGACCTGCCGAGACTTGGGTATCGCGTTTACGCGTTCCTGACTTTGGCCGGGGGCAACCCCAGAAACCAAAAGAAAGGAGGAAGTCGCTTGAACAAAAATAACAAACAAGAATTAGTTACACAGATGCATGAGAATCTTTCACGCGCCAAAGCCGTTTTCATCGCTGATTTTCGTGGCATGAATGTAGGGCAGGCTACCAGTCTTCGTAATGAATTGCGAAGTGCATCAGTAGAGTACAAAGTATTTAAAAATACTCTGCTGGATCTGGCTGCTAAAGGCACAGATGTCGAGTGTATCAGTCCTTACCTTGCTGGTCCAACCGCGATCGCTATTTCTTATGATGATCCGGTCAGTGCTGCCAAGGTACTCAGCAAATTTGCTAAAGATCCACTAGGCAAATTTGTTTTAAAGGCTGGTGTTCTCTCTGGAAAACTGATTGACGTAAAACAGATTCAAGCTTTGGCTGATTTGCCCTCAAGGGAAGTTCTCCTTGCCAAAATGCTCGGATCAATGCAGGCTCCAGCTACGAACTTTGTTGGCGTACTGGCAGCATTACCAGGATCTTTAGTACGCGTACTTGATGCAATCCGCGCTCAAAAAGCCGGTAACTAATTTCAGCTAATAAATACAAATATCAATTGGAGGAATAAAAAATGGCTATAACTAAAGAAGAAGTGATCAGCTTTATTGAGAAGATGACTGTGCTTGAACTTGCTGAACTCGTGAAAGAACTCGAAGAGAAGTTCGGTGTATCTGCAGCTGCTCCTGTTGCTGTAGCAGCTGCTGGTCCTGCTGCTTCCGCCGAGCCTGCTGAAGAACAGACTGAGTTTGATGTTATTCTTAAGGCCTGTGGCGCTAACAAGATTAACGTAATTAAAGTTGTTCGTACTCTGACAAGCCTTGGTTTGAAAGAAGCAAAAGACCTGGTTGACGGCGCACCGCAGGCTGTAAAAACAGGTGTTTCAAAGCAAGAAGCTGAAGACGCAAAGAAACAGCTTGCAGAAGCTGGTGCAGAAGTAGAAGTCAAATAGCAGCTCTTTTTTTAGAGGTGTAGAAAGCCAAGGTCGCCTGGTGCGGCCTTGGCTTGTCCTGTTTTAGCAATATTTGCCTATATTAATAAGTCTGTAATTCCAGCCGGTTAGTTTTTTCGGCCGGATGTCGCCACGATAATCGCCAAAGGAGAAGCTATGGCTTATTCGATCGCCAATAACCACCTGTTGCGTAAGAACTTTGCTAAAATCAAGAACATTATAGATATACCAAATTTGATTGATATTCAGAAAAACTCCTATATGCGTTTTCTGCAGCAGGAAGTTATGCCTGAATCGCGAAAAAACTCCGGTCTTGAAGCTGTTTTCAGGAGTGTTTTTCCTATTAAGGACTTTAGTGAGAGTGCTTCGCTTGAGTACGTTTCATATTCCTTGAGTAAGCCTAAATATGATGTTGTTGAATGTCACCAGCGTGGTATGACTTTTGCCGCTCCAATGAAGGTAAAAGTACGTCTAGTTATCTGGGATACCGGCAAAGATTCTGCTGTAAGAGCAATTAAAGATATAAAAGAACAAGAAGTTTATTTCGGTGAAATCCCTTTGATGACAGATAATGGTACTTTTATCATCAATGGTACCGAGAGGGTTATAGTTAGCCAGCTGCATCGATCACCTGGTGTTTTTTACGATCATGATAAAGGGAAAACGCATTCTAGCGGCAAGGTACTTTACTCTGCCAGAGTTATTCCTTATCGCGGCTCATGGCTGGATTTTGAATTTGACCATAAAGATATCCTGTATGTACGTATTGATAGAAGACGTAAAATGCCTGCGACAGTTCTATTGAAAGCACTTGGTTATTCAGCTGAACAGTTGTTGAATTATTATTATAAAAATGAAGAGATTAATATTAATGGTGATAATATCAGCAAAAATATTGATCCTGAATTGTTGACTCTCCAAAAGGCAGCAGTTGATGTAACTGATGCAAAGACCGGTGAAGTTCTTGTAAAAGCAAATCGTAAATATACCAAGGCATCCATAAAAAAGATGATAGAGCATGGCATTCAGACTGTTCCGGTAACAATTGACGGAATTATCGGACGTTATGTTTCAACTGATGTAATTGATCCAGCTACGGGTGAGGTCCTGCTCGAATGTAATGAAGAAGTCACAGCTGATAAGTTCGAAGATATAAGAGGGCGAGGAGTTAGTTCCGTCAAGTTACTTTATATCGATAACCTTCACACTACATCTTCGTTTCGCGATACTCTTCTTGTTGACAAGATCAATTCATGTGATGAGGCCTTGATCGAAATATACCGTCGATTGCGCCCAGGTGATCCACCAACGTTAAAAAGCTCGGTTTCGCTTTTTGAAAATCTCTTTTTTAACCCAGAACGTTATGATCTCTCAGCTGTAGGTCGTCTGAAGCTCAATTTTAAACTTGGACTTAAAATTTGGCCTGACTGCACAGTTTTAAATGCACCTGCAATGTTTGTAGCTGAAGATGTTTCAAGCTTTGAAGAATTGATAAGACTGTTAAATAATAAAGAAAATCATTTTTCTCAATATGTTATTTCTAAGTTACCAGCAGATTTTTCCAAATTACTGTTGAAAAATGATTCTTCTCAGCCTGTAACAGAAAAATTTAAAGATCAGTTGCTGAAAGAAATTAATAACCTGGTTAAAGATACTGATCTTTTCTCCAAAGAATTTATTTCTGGTTTGAATATCAGCGATCAGACAATCCGGCTTGCTGAACACATTGAGATTGGTGGATTCGACGAAAATCGTAAAGCGGTTGAGTTGCTTCGCCGTAACAGGATGATTTTTGAAGATATCTATAACACGATATTGATGAGCAGCCCTAAGAACGATATCCTAGAAATTGTACGCTACTTAATTGATTTGAAAAACGGTCGCGGGGCAATTGATGATATCGATCACCTTGGCAACCGTCGTGTACGTGCTGTAGGTGAACTGCTAGAAAACCAGTACCGTATTGGGCTTGTTCGTATGGAGCGGGCAATTAAAGAGCGTATGAGTCTTCAGGAAGTTGAAAATCTGATGCCTCACGATTTGATTAACTCCAAGCCGGTATCAGCAGTTGTTAAGGAGTTTTTCGGTTCTTCTCAATTGTCTCAATTTATGGATCAGACTAATCCATTGTCAGAGGTAACGCACAAACGCCGTCTCTCCGCACTAGGACCAGGTGGTTTAACACGTGAACGTGCAGGCTTCGAAGTACGTGACGTTCATCCAACACATTACGGCCGAGTTTGCCCAATTGAAACTCCAGAGGGACCAAACATTGGTTTGATAGCTTCTCTTTCCACATACGCTCGTATTAACGAACATGGTTTTGTGGAAACACCATATAGAATTGTTGATGAAGGAAAGCTTACCAGCGAGGTTCGTTTTTTCTCCGCTCTTGAAGAAGAAGGGCATGCTATAGCTCAGGCCAATGCCGAAGTAGATGCAAATGGTCGTTTTGTTAACGACTATGTTTCTGCAAGGAAGAGCGGTGAATTTATTCTTGTTCATCGTGATGAGATCGAGTTGATGGATGTGGCACCTAAACAGTTGGTTTCGGTTGCTGCCGCATTGATCCCTTTTCTCGAGAATGACGATGCTAACCGAGCCCTGATGGGTTCCAATATGCAGCGTCAAGCTGTGCCGCTTCTTAGGGCCGACTCTCCATTGGTCGGTACCGGTATGGAGCGGATCGTTGCTAAAGACTCGGGTGTTTCTGTTATTGTGCGACATAACGGTATTGTTGAATCTGTTGATGCATCCCGCATCGTTGTCAAGATTGATGAAAGTGAACATGATGAGACCGGAACAGGCGTTGATATTTATAACTTGATTAAGTTCGCCCGTTCTAATCAGAATACCTGTATCAATAATAAACCTGTTGTTAAGGTTGGTGACGTTGTCAAACGTGCAGATGTTATTGCAGACGGTCCTTCAACTGAAATGGGTGAACTTGCTCTTGGTCAAAATATTGTTGTAGCGTTTATGCCTTGGGGCGGCTACAACTTCGAGGACTCCATTCTTGTCTCTGAAAAACTAGTCAAGGATGACAGATACACTTCAATCCATATCGAAGAGTTTGAGTGTGTTTCTCGTGATACAAAGCTTGGCAAGGAAGAAATTACTTCAGATATACCTAACTTGGGTGAGGAAGCTCTTAAGGACCTCGATGAGTCCGGTATTATTCGTATCGGTGCTGAAGTAAAACCTGGCGACATTCTTGTTGGTAAAATTACGCCAAAAGGTGAAACCCAACTTTCACCAGAAGAAAAACTGCTTCGCGCCATTTTTGGTGAAAAAGCTGGCGATGTTCGCGATTCATCCTTGACTGTTCCGCCTGGAGTTGAGGGCACAGTAATTGGTGCAAAAGTTTTCTCACGTAAAGGTGCAGATAAGGATTCACGTACAGAATTGATTGAAAAAGCAGAAGAAGAAAAATTGCGTAAAGATGAGCAGGATGAAATTCGCATTATTCGTAATTCAGCAGTTAGTAAACTTTCCAGGTTGCTGATTGGTAAGAGTCTAGCCGTAAAGCTGGAGGATATTGAGGGGAACCTTATTCAGCCAAAAGGCCAAAAGTTGACAGAAGATGTCTTTGCATCTATTCCAGTTTCTTGCTGGGGAGCTATCTCCGTTAGTGACGACTCTGAAACCGATGATAAAGTAAGCCAGGTTCTAGATATTCTTAATCGACAGATTGATCTGATAAAAAATGTTTTTGAAGATAAAGTTCAAAAACTGCGTCGTGGAGATGATCTACCTCCTGGTGTTATCAAGATGGTCAAAGTCTACATTGCTATCAAGCGTAAACTGCAGGTTGGCGATAAAATGGCTGGACGTCACGGAAACAAGGGTGTTGTATCCAGAATTCTTCCAGAAGAAGACATGCCCTATATGGATGACGGTCGTCCGGTTGAAATTGTACTCAATCCACTCGGCGTTCCTTCACGTATGAACGTGGGACAGATCCTTGAAACACACCTTGGCTGGGCTGCCAAAGGCATCGGCTGGCGCATTGAAGAGATGCTACAGAAGCATACTTCAGAAGATAACCTGAAGAAGTATCTTAAAGATGTCTATGGTGATAGTGAAGTGGGTGAGTTTATAGATGGTCTTGATCAGGAAGAACTGTTTAAGGTCAGTCGTCGTCTGCAACGCGGAGTCCCGATGGCTTCTCCTGTTTTTGAAGGAGCTTCAGAGGAAAAGATCAAGGGAATGCTCAGCAAAGCCGGTTTTCATTCTTCCGGTCAGGTAACACTTTTTGACGGTAGATCAGGTGATGCCTTCAAAAACAAAGTTACAGTTGGTGTGATGTACGTTCTCAAACTTCATCATTTGGTTGACGACAAGATTCATGCTCGTTCAATCGGACCTTACAGTCTTGTTACTCAGCAACCGCTGGGTGGAAAGGCGCAGTTTGGAGGTCAGAGACTTGGTGAGATGGAGGTTTGGGCAATGGAGGCTTATGGTGCCTCACATGCGTTGCAGGAATTCCTTACAGTCAAGTCGGATGATGTCTCAGGTCGCACAAGGATGTATGAGGCGATTGTAAAGGGTAAGCATACGTTGGAACCTGGTTTGCCAGAATCCTTCAATGTTCTGATAAAGGAATTACAGTCTCTTTGTCTTGATGTAGAGTTACTTGAAGGCGAAGAAGAGTAAGTATCCGGCCTGCGGGGAAACCCGCAGGCCTGTAGTCATATCACAGGTCTGCGTCTAAAACCTATGCGGTATTTAGACGGAGTTCAGAATATACGGAGGAGAGCATCGTGGAAGATTATTTCAGTTTTTTTGATAAACCAAAAGATCCACTCCATTTTTCAGCCATACGGATTTCGGTTTCCTCCCCTGAAAAAATCAGGGAGCGTTCTCATGGTGAAGTAAAAAAGCCTGAGACTATAAATTATCGTACATTCAAGCCGGAGCGTGATGGTCTGTTCTGTGCAAAGATATTTGGTCCTACCAAGGATTATGAGTGTAATTGTGGTAAGTACAAACGCATGAAGCATCGTGGCATCGTTTGTGAAAAGTGTGGTGTAGAGGTTATTCCCTCAAAAGTTCGCCGAGAGAGACTTGGTCATATTGATCTGGCAACTCCGGTTGCACACATCTGGTTTCTGAAGTCTTTGCCATCACGTATCGGCAATCTCTTGGATATTACTCTTAAGGATCTTGAAAAAGTTCTTTATTTTGAAGCATTTGTAATTAGTGATCCAAAGAATACTCCAATGCAGTTTTGTGAAGTCATGTCCGAGGAAAAATTCATTAAAGCCCAGCAGGAATACGGTTATGATGCATTTGAAGGCGGTATGGGTGCAGAAGCGATCAGGGAGTGTCTGAAGGCATTGGATCTGGAAGAGCTTTCTACGCAACTCCGTAATGAAATGGTGGAGTCTTCGAGCGAGGCCAAGCGAAAGAAAACAGCAAAACGTCTGAAAGTTCTAGAAGCATTTAAGATGTCAGGGAATAAACCTGAGTGGATGATTCTTGAATGTATTCCTGTACTGCCTCCGGAATTGCGTCCATTGGTTCCTCTTGATGGTGGTCGTTTTGCCACATCTGATTTAAACGATCTTTACCGTCGTGTAATCAATCGTAACAATCGTTTAAAGCGTCTTGTTGAGCTCCAGGCACCAGAAGTAATTATCCGTAACGAAAAACGTATGCTCCAAGAAGCCGTTGATGCACTATTTGACAACGGTCGTCGTGGTCGTGCCATTGCTGGTCCTAATAAGCGCCCCTTAAAGTCTTTATCAGATATGCTGAAAGGTAAATCTGGTCGTTTCCGCCAAAATCTTCTCGGTAAGCGAGTTGACTACTCTGGCCGTTCAGTTATTGTTGTTGGACCTGAGCTGAAACTCCATCAGTGCGGTCTGCCCAAGAAGATGGCGCTGGAGCTTTTCAAGCCGTTTATTTACAACAAACTTGAAGAGAGAGGCTATGTAACTACCATTAAGAGTGCTAAGAAAATGGTTGAAAAAGAGCGTCCAGAAGTGTGGGATGTACTTGAAGAGGTAATCAAGGAACATCCTGTTATGCTTAACCGTGCTCCGACCCTGCATAGACTTGGTATTCAGGCCTTTGAACCAGTACTGATTGAAGGCAAGGCTATTCAGCTGCATCCTTTGGTTTGTACCGCTTTCAATGCTGACTTTGACGGTGACCAGATGGCTGTCCATCTGCCCCTTTCAGTAGAAAGTCAGGCTGAGGCTCGCGTATTGATGATGTCAACCAACAACATTCTTTCGCCAGCTCATGGTAAACCGATTATCGTTCCTTCACAGGACATGGTTCTTGGTGCCTATTACATGACGCGAGACCGGTTGTATGCTCCTTCAGTTGACGAAGAAACCGGTAAAGATTTATTTGATAAGGAAACTGGATTGCCTATTTACCAGAAAGTTCTTGGTACAGGCAAAATCTTCTCTTGTCCTGATGAAGTTCGTATTGCTTTTGATTCAGAAGAAGTTGATATGCAGGCTACAATCAAGGTTCGCATGAAAAACCTTGTGACTGATGAAAAGTTGCAGCTGATTGATACAACTGTAGGCCGTATTCTGCTTCGCGAAATACTGCCTGATTCAGTTCCTTTCAGTGCTGTTAATAAGGTTATGAACAAGAAGGAACTCTCCAACCTTGTTGATACATGCTACCGAATGGCGGATAACAAGGAAACGGTTATCTTGGCAGATAAACTGAAAGATATTGGATTTAAATATGCTTGTGTTTCAGGCATCTCGATTTGCCTTGATGATATGGTTATCCCGGAAGGTAAAACTGCAATCATCACCAAAGCTGATGATGAAGTAAAAGAGATCCAAAATCAGTATACAGAAGGTTTGATTACTGACGGCGAGCGTTATAACAAAGTAATCGACATCTGGGCAAAATCAACGGAAGAAATTGCTAATGAGATGCTGGATAACCTTTCTAGGGAAACATTTGTTGTTGACGGTATGGGGGTTCTGAAGGAACCATCATTCAATGCCATTCATATGATGGCTGATTCTGGCGCCAGGGGTTCCGCACAGCAGATTCGTCAGTTGGCTGGTATGCGTGGTCTGATGGCCAAACCGTCAGGTGAGATTATTGAAACACCGATCACTGCAAATTTCCGCGAGGGGTTGACTGTTCTTCAGTACTTCATCTCAACTCACGGTGCCCGTAAAGGTTTGGCGGATACTGCACTTAAAACAGCTAACTCAGGTTATCTGACCCGTCGTCTGGTAGACGTCGCCCAGGATGCCATCATAACAGAAGATGATTGCGGGACTCTGGATGGCTTGATTGTTTCTTCTCTTACAGAAGGCGGAGAAGTTATCGAACATATCGGAGATAGAATCCTGGGACGTGTTGCTCTGGATGATATTCTTGATCCGATTACTGGCGAGGTTCTTGTTGAGGCAAATCAGGATATTGATGAAGCCCTTGTCAAGAAAATCGAAGACTCTGGTCTGGAAAAAGTTAAAATTAGATCTGTTCTTACCTGCCAGAGCCGCCGTGGAATCTGCTCCAAATGTTATGGTCGAGACCTTTCTCGCGGGCATAGCGTTAACATGGGCGAAGCTGTAGGTGTTATCGCAGCACAGTCAATCGGTGAGCCAGGTACTCAGCTGACAATGCGTACTTTCCATATCGGTGGTACTGCGTCTCGACATGCTGAACAGACATCTCTTGAAGCCCGTACGGATGGTGTTATTAAGTTTATAAACCTTAATACGGTCATTAATGCGGAGGGCTACCATATTGTCATGAGCCGTAACGGTGAAGTAGCTATTGTTGATGAAACCGGTCGTGAACGTGAAAAATATGTTGTTGTTTATGGTGCAAAAATCAAAATTTTGCCCGGTGGTCCTGTAAAACAAGGTGATATTCTAGTAGAGTGGGATCCTTACACAATGCCGATCCTTACCGAGTTTGCCGGTAAAGTTAAATTTGGTGATATTATCGAAGGTGTTTCTATGGAAGAACAGCTCGATGAGGTTACCGGCTTGTCTCGTAAGGTTATTATTGAGTCGAAGGATAGCGATAAACGCCCGAGAATTGCAATTAAGGGAATTGCTGCTGACTCTTCCACATCGTCTAGCGGAACAATTGGACGCTACTTCCTGCCGGTTGGAGCCAATATTAGTGTTCAGGACGATGCTGTTATCAATGCTGGTGATATTATTGCAAAAATACCTCGTGAAACCACTAAAACAAAAGATATTACCGGAGGTCTGCCAAGGGTAGCCGAGTTGTTTGAAGCTCGCAAACCCAAGGACTTTGCCGTTATTTCAGAGATTGATGGTCGTGTTTCTTATGGTAAGGATGCAAAAGGCAAGCGTAAAGTTATCGTAACGCCTGAGTTGGGTGAACCTAAGGAATATTTAATTCCAAAAGGTAAGCATATAAGTGTTCATGAAGGCGACTTCGTCAGAGCAGGCGAGCCGCTGATGGATGGTTCTTCAAATCCACACGATATCTTGAGGGTATTGGGTGTTAAAGAGCTGGCCAAATATCTTGTTGACGAAGTTCAGGAAGTTTATCGTCTGCAGGGTGTTAAGATCAACGATAAGCACATAGAAGTTATTGTTCGCCAGATGCTTCGTAGGGTACGTATAAAAGACGTAGGTGATACAGGTCTGTTGGTTGATGATCAGGTTGAACGCTGGTTATTCGAGTCTGAAAATCAGAAGGTACTGGATGAGGGTAAGCGTCCTGCCGTCGCAGAACCTTTGCTTTTGGGTATTACCAAAGCTTCACTGTCAACGGAGTCATTTATATCAGCAGCATCGTTCCAGGAGACTACTAAGGTTCTTACGCAGGCAGCTATTGAAGGCAAGATAGATTATCTACGTGGGCTTAAGGAGAACGTTATCATGGGACGTTTGATACCTGCTGGTACAGGACTTGCGCGTTATCGAAATATCCGTATGGTTGTTGACTCTATCGGTGCAGAAAATCAATCAATTCCCGAAGCTAAAGATTTGGATGAAGAGCAGGAAGCAGCTTAGTAAATAGATATAAACAGAAACAACTAAGGCAGGATGGCTTATAAGAAACATACTGCCTTAGTTGTTTAAATATTTATTTAAATAAAAATACATCTTGATAAATAAAGCATTGACTTCTGATATTAGCCCTGTTATAAATATCGTCTCTTTGAGATCAGTTGCCCAAAGCTAATAAGCTTTGTGATATGAATGGAGATGCCGGTTGAATTCCGGCCCTACACTTATTCCATTCCCCACCGTGTTAGCGCGTTTTTAATGCGCCACTGGCAAGATTTCGAGTAACCAAATTAAAGTTTTTTGTATAGTGTTTTATATTGTATTATTTTATTGACATCTACCGGATGTTTTTGTTACTTTAGGCGTTCACTTCTTTTTGGGTGATATAGTTATTTATCTTGTTGGGAGAGATTGAAATTATGCCAACGATTAATCAGTTGATACGCATAGGCAGAGAAAGTAAGAGAGATAAGTCTACTGCACCTGCACTAAAATGTTGCCCGCAAAAGCGTGGTGTTTGTACTAGGGTTTATACGACAACTCCTAAGAAGCCCAACTCAGCGCTTCGTAAGGTTGCCAGGGTCAGGTTGACCAATGGTATTGAAGTTACTTCGTATATTCCTGGTGTTGGCCATAACCTTCAAGAGCACTCAGTTGTTCTGATTCGTGGTGGCAGGGTTAAGGACCTTCCGGGTGTTCGTTACCATATTGTTCGTGGTACGCTCGACTCTGTTGGTGTGAAGGGACGTATGAAGAGTCGTTCCAAGTATGGCGCAAAGCGGCCTAAATAATTACGCACTGATTTCGTTGAGGGGTTAGGTATGCCAAGAAGAAGAGAAGTCCCAAAAAGAAATATTCTGCCGGATCCGAAGTTTCATGATAAGACGGTTGCAAAGCTGATTAATATTATGATGCTCGCTGGTAAGAAGAGTATAGCTGAATCCATACTTTATGGTGCTCTTGAAATTGTCGGCCAAAAGGCAAATGATGAGGCTGTTAAGGTTTTGAAAAAGAGTCTTGATAATATCAAGCCTATGCTGGAAGTTAAGTCCAGAAGGGTTGGTGGTTCTACTTATCAGGTTCCGATAGAGATTCGTCCTGATCGTAGAGTTTCTTTGGCTATGCGTTGGTTGATTAAGTATTCGGCTGCTCGTAGCGAAAAGACAATGAAGGACAAGCTTGCTGGTGAGATATTGGATGCATTCAATAGTCGAGGCGCTGCTGTAAAAAAGCGTGAAGATGTTCATAAGATGGCAGAGGCGAACCGCGCTTTTGCTCACTATCGTTGGTAGTTACAGCTTAGTTTTTGGAGGATTCAGTGCCCCGTTTGTCACCACTTGAAAATTATAGAAATATTGGGATTATGGCTCATATTGACGCCGGTAAGACGACGACGACAGAACGTATTCTTTATTATACTGGTGTGTCTCATAAGATTGGTGAAGTTCACGAAGGCACAGCCACTATGGACTGGATGGAGCAGGAGCAGGAACGTGGAATTACAATCACATCTGCTGCTACTACATGTAACTGGAATGATTGCCGTATTAACATAATTGATACACCAGGCCATGTTGACTTTACTATTGAAGTTGAGCGTTCGCTGCGGGTTCTTGATGGTGCGGTTGCTGTTTTCTGTTCAGTTGGTGGTGTAGAGCCTCAGTCTGAAACGGTTTGGCGTCAAGCAGATAAGTATCACGTGCCACGACTTGCTTTTATTAATAAGATGGACCGTATTGGTGCAGATTTTTTTCGCGGCGTTGCGATGATTAAGGACCGTTTGAAAGCAAACCCTTTGCCAATTCAGTTACCTGTTGGTAAGGAAGATTATTTCAAGGGTATTATTGACCTCGTAACGATGAAAGCCATTATCTGGGATGAAGAGTCACTCGGAGCTACATTCCGAATTGAAGAAATTCCCGCAGACCTTCTTGACGAAGCAGTTGAATATCGCGAGAAGATGATCGAAGAGATTAGTAGTCATGATGATGCTTTAATGGACAAGTATTTGAGTGGTGAAGAGCTCACTGAAACTGAAATTAAAGCCGCTATTCGTACATGTACAATAAACATTCAGATTTGTCCTGTTATTTGTGGTTCTTCATTCAAGAATAAAGGTGTACAGAACCTGCTTGACGCGGTTGTTGACTACATGCCTTCACCAATGGATATCCCATCTATTAAGGGCCTTGATGTTGATACAGGTGAAGAGATTGAGCGAAAAGCCTCAGACGCAGAGCCTTTTTCTGCGCTTGGCTTTAAAATTATGACTGACCCGTTTGTTGGGCAGCTTACATTTTTCAGGGTTTACTCGGGTGTTGTTCAGTCTGGTTCATATATTTTTAACTCGACCAAGGGCAAGCGTGAGCGTATCGGGCGTATTCTTAAAATGCATGCTAACAAGCGCGAAGAGGTTAAAGAGGTTTACGCCGGTGATATCGCTGCCGCAGTAGGCCTTAAGTATACAACTACTGGTGATACGCTTTGTGATGAGAATAAACAGGTTATTCTTGAATCAATTGAGTTTCCAGAACCTGTTATTTCAATTGCGATCGAGCCTAAAACTAAGGCTGAACAGGAAAAACTTGGTTTTGGTCTTCAAAAGCTTGCTAGTGAGGATCCTTCATTTAGAGTTAAAACAGACGAAGAAACTGGCCAGACAATCATTTCTGGTATGGGTGAGCTTCATCTTGAAATCAT
>Ga0105044_10009039_pt1 | contig 13645 bp, 13 predicted proteins | sample MAT01_FD_78092 | JGI IMG/M metagenome (GOLD analysis project Ga0105044, IMG submission 78092) | Freshwater microbial communities from Lake Fryxell liftoff mats and glacier meltwater in Antarctica - MAT-01 | ecosystem: Environmental > Aquatic > Freshwater > Ice > Liftoff microbial mat | place...
CCCTACTGAACTGCCCCTGAACGAATTCTCAACTTTTACAGAATAACAATTGCGCCGCCAACTGCTACGCAGTGTCCGGTTTTAATCACATCGCCGCTGGACGGCATTTTTAGTTGACGAATGATTATTCTGCTTGTATATGATCACGATCGCTCGTCGCAATTTCTCACCCCATCTACAAGCGCTTCCAATAATCTTTTCATGAAAACTTACCGCCTCAATCGTCTCTTCAACGCCAAATCCAAGCGCTGTTTCGATGTAGCGATAGACCACGGCTTCTTCAACGAATACGGCTTCCTCTCCGGCATCGAGAATCTTGAAAACGCCGTGACCACGCTGGTCGCCGCCGCACCGGACGCCATCCAACTTACTGTGGGTCAGGCCCCGCTTCTGCAATCCATCGCCGGACGCCATAAGCCCTCCCTCGTCCTCCGCACGGATGTCGCGAATGTCTATGGCAAGGAACTTCCGCGCACACTCTTTAGCCGCATGATCGAAAGCCCGGTGGAGCAGGCGCTACTCCTGGATGCCACCTGCGTAGTGGTGAATCTCTTCCGCATACCCAATGAACCGGAAGTCTCCGACCAGTGTATCCAAAATATTTTGAAAATTAAGCCGGCCTGCGAGCGTTACGGCATGCCTTTGATGGTGGAACCCCTTGTTTTTCAAGCCAACGCCGAAGCCGGTGGTTACATGGTTGACGGCGACCTTGAAAAGATTCTTCCCTTGGTTCGCCAAGCCGTGGAACTGGGCGCCGACATCATCAAGGCCGACCCGACTGACGACGTGAGCGTTTATCACAAGATAGTGGAGATCGCAGGACGCATTCCTATTCTCGTACGCGGCGGCGGAAAAGCTCCGGATAAAGAAATCCTAGAGCGCACGGAGGAGTTGATTAAACAAGGGGTAGCCGGCATCGTTTATGGCCGCAACGTAATCCAGCATCAAAATCCTGCCGGAATGACGAAAGCCCTCATGTCCATCGTGCACGATGGCGCCACCGCCGCTGAAGCCGCAAAATTCCTGAGCTAGTACGGTAATGAGCGACACAGTAAAAGTTGGCATCATTGGTGGCGGATTGATGGGGCGCGAAGTGGCCAGCGCTCTGGCCCGATGGTTTGTATTGGATGGATTCCCGGTGAAAGCCGAACTTACCGCGGTCTGCGATTTAGCGGAGAAGCAACGGGAATGGTTCCGACAGGTTCCCACAGTGAAGCTTCTCACGGCTGACTGCCATGAATTACTGGTCAGCTCCGACGTGGATGTGGTCTATGTTGCCGTGCCGCATGACATGCACGAAAGAATCTATCTTGAAGTGCTCAAAGCGGGTAAGGATCTCTTTGCGGAGAAGCCGTTCGGGATTGACCTGAAGGCAGCCCGCTCCATCGCCGAGGCGGCCAAATCCTCTGGGTGCTTCGTGCGCTGTAGTTCGGAGTTTCCGTTCCTGCCCGGTGTGCAGCGCGCCTACCAAGCGGCCCTCAGCGGCAAACTTGGCAAGCTGTTGGAGGTGCACTCCGGTTTTCACCACAGCAGTGACCTCGATCCCACCAAACCCGTCAACTGGAAGAGGCAGGTCAAAACCTGCGGTGAGATCGGCGTGATGGGCGACCTAGGGATGCACGCCGTGCACGTTCCTTTCCGCATTGGCTGGACGCCCAAACGCGTTTATGCGCAATTGCAAAAAATTTACCACGAACGCCCCGACGGCAAAGGGGGGCTCGCCATCTGCGATACATGGGACAATGCGCTCTTGCATACTGATGTGGAAGTGGACGGCAACGAAGTACCCGTGCGTTTTGAGATGAAGCGTCTCGCACCCGGCGAAACCAACACCTGGTTCATCGAGATCTTAGGAACCGAAGGCGGCGTAAGATATAGCACTAAGGAACCTAAGACTTTTTGGACCTTCCAACGCGGCAAGGAACAAAACTGGCAGCGAACCGATCTCGGTTTCAACGGACCGTTCCCGACCATCACCGGCGGTATTTTCGAACCCGGCTTCCCCGACTGTTTCATGCAAATGTGGGCGGCTTTTCTTGCAGAACGCGCCGGCAAGCTGGACGGCAAATTTGGCTGCGTCACGCCGGAAGAAGCTGTGCGGAGCCACGAACTATTTGAAGCTGCTCTCCTTTCTCACGCGGAAAAACGTGCGGTCGATTTGAAATAAGCAACCCCGTCGCTATTCCCTCCCCCGTGAAGACATCCATCGTAGCAGGTCAACCTTCTTGGGAATTTTCCTCCGATCGAGTTGAAGTAGCCATCACTGAACAGGGAGGCCAGATGGCGCCAGTGCGCTTTCGCGTTGGAAAACGTACCATCGAGCCGTTTTCTATTGCTCCGTGGGCGGAGGAAAAGTGTCCAAAAGGAACTCCACCGATACTCAAGGCATTGCGGGGAGATTTCTTTTGCGCCCCTTTCGGTGGGAATGAAGTCCCGTACAAAACAGAAAAGCATCCGCCACACGGAGAATCTGCGAACGCACGCTGGCGTTTCAAATCACTCCAGCAAGTCTCTTCCGGAATCACTTTGAATCTTTCGCTGCGAACCAAAATCCGACCGGGGAAAATCGAAAAATCTATTCAGCTTCGCCACGGGCACACGGCCATCTATTGTCAGCATGTGCTCTCTGGCATGTCCGGCCCGATGAATCTCGGGCATCACGCCATGCTGAGATTTCCGGACTATCCGGGGTCCGGCCACATCAGCACTAGCCCGATCGAGTTTGGGCAAGTTGCGCCACGCGCTCTGGAAGATCCTGCCCAAGGAGGCTACAGCAGCCTCAGTTCAGGCGCATCGTTTAGTCGCCTCGATTGCGTCCCCTCTCGTTTTGGAGGAAGTGTCGATGTCAGCCGATATCCTGCCCGACGCGGTTTTGAAGATTTGCTCATGGTCGTTCACGCTGGGCGGGGGAAGCTCGCGTGGACGGCTGTGACCTTTCCCAACGAGCGTTATGTTTGGTTTTCCTTAAAAGACCCCAGCGTGCTGCAAAGCACGATCTTCTGGATCAGCAATGGGGGCCGTCACTATGCACCATGGAACGGCCGTCACATCAATGTGATGGGGCTTGAGGACGTGACATCGTATTTCCACTATGGCCTGAAGGAATCTGCAGGCAAAAATTCCTTAATCCGCCGAGGTTTCCACACGCATATAAAATTGGACACCAAGAAAGACTTGATCATAAATTACATCATGGGAGTCGCCGCCATTCCCCCGGACTTTCAGGAAGTCAAGAGCATCCAAGCAACACGCGGCGGCATCACCCTCACCTCTCCTTCCGGTAGGACGGCTCATGCCAGAATCAACCTAGATTTCCTGAACTCTATCCCAAATGAAACGTAGCGATATCAATCACCTTATCCACGCAGCCAGCAAATGCTATGAAGTCAATGGGTGGGCGCTCCCTCCCAATCCTCGCTGGGATCTTACGGACTTCGGGCTGGGTGACTGGCGAAGATTTGGTCTTGTGCTCGTCAACCTCGCAGAGGAACCCGAATATTGCGAGAAGCTCATGTACGCGCAAAAGGGCATGACAACGCCCTCCCATACTCACAGAAAGAAAAAAGAGGACATCATCTGTCGCTGGGGCCGACTCGCTGTCAAGGTTTGGGCAGGCCCGAACGAAGAAGGTGCAAGCAATCTCCTCACTATACCCGTGAACCATGAGCCGGTTGGCTTTGTCACTGGTGCGACTATCGAGCTGGAGGCTGGCTCACGCGTGACTTTGGTTCCTGGCGTTTACCACGAATTTTACCCCCTTTCCGACGAGTGCATCATCGGTGAGGTTTCGACGGCCAACGACGATGAGCACGATAACTTTTTCGCCAATCCCGACATCGGCCGCTATCCAGGCATCCAGGAGGACGAGCCAGCCACAATTCGTCTCATTAGCGAGAAACTTAAATGACCATGACCTCCGGTATTATCGGCGCTGGAAATTGGATCGTCGACACAACCAAACTCATCGATATTTATCCCTCGCAGGACACGTTGGCCGACATCGAGTCCGAAGAGCGCAATAACGGTGGCGGCGCTTTTAATATCTTATGCGACCTGAGTAACCTCGGAGCAAAGTTTCCTCTCCATGCCCTCGGCCTCATCGGCCAAGACGCGGAAGGCGACTGGATTGTGGATCTTTGCCAGTCCAAAGGCATCGCCACCACCCACCTAGTGCGTCATGAGAGTGTGCCGACTTCCTACACCGACGTCATGTCGGTGCGTTCCACGGGACGCCGCACCTTTTTTCATCAACGCGGGGCAAACCGCTTCCTTGGGCCGGAACATTTTCCCTGGGAGAGTCTGAAAAGTCGTATCCTCTATCTCGGCTACCTTCTGCTTCTTGATACCATGGATACTCGACACGACGCTCATGGCACGGTTGCCGCTGGCGTGCTTCATACCGCCGGGAACCGAGGCTTGTACCGGGTGGTGGATCTGGTAAGCGTTGATCGGCCGGACTACAGTGAGATCGTCAATCCGGCACTCCCCGAAATTGATTTGCTCATTTGCAACGAGCTGGAGGCCACGCGCGTAACCGGTATCCCGACCCGCGAAGGTGAAGGAAAGTATCTCGCCGCAGGCTTACAGGAAGCTGCGCAAGCGCTACTCCAACGCGGCGTCCGGGATTGGGTGGTAATTCATCTTCCCGAAGGTGCCTACGCCCGGGCAGCCAGCGGAGAGGAGGTCTGGCAGGGACGAGTGTGCCTTCCCTCAGAACAAATCGTCGGAGCGGCCGGCGCAGGAGATGCCTTTGCCGCCGGGTTGCTGTTTGGCTTGCACGAAAATGCTCACATGCGGCAGAACCTGATCATGGGTGTGTGCACTGCGGCGGCCTGCCTGCGCTCTGTCACCACCTCGGGCAGCGTGACGACTTTGCCGGAATGTCTCGCCCTCGGAGTCCAGCACGGACATCTCAGTTTTCCCTGATCTCTTGCCAGTAACACTCTGCATGCCGGAACCTGTAAATAACTGACATTTCTATGACCGCCCTATCAGAACCTCTTTCCCGCGACCTAGCCCGTCTATCCGTGCAGATGGACGGGTCGCTTGATACCGGTTCCTTGTTACGGAAGCTCTATGCGACCGACGCCTCGGAGTATCAGGAACTCCCGCTCGCCGTCGCATTTCCGAAAAGTGAATCGGACGTGTCTGAACTCATTCGCTTAGCCGCGCGTCATCGAGTGGGATTAATACCCCGCACAGCCGGCACTTCGCTGGCTGGACAAGTCGTGGGTGCCGGCATCGTGGTGGATCTTGGTCGCGAGATGAACCGAATCATCTCGATTGACGCCGCCCAGCGGCGTGTCCGTGTGCAGCCCGGTGTGGTTCGCAATGAACTGAATCACGTCCTGCAGCCCTACGGCATCTTCCTCGGCCCGGAAACGTCCACGGCTAATCGTGCCATGATTGGCGGCATGGTCGGAAATAACTCCTGCGGTTCCAATTCCATCGTGTATGGCTCCACTCGTGAGCATCTCGTATCGGCCCGTGGCTTTTTAAGCGACGGCTCGGAGGTGACTTTTGGTCCTCTGACCGAAAAGGAATTTCAAGCGAAATGCGAGGTCCCCGGAAACTCTCTCGAAAAGCAAATTTACTGCCATTGTCGCAACCTCTTGTCGTTGCCAGAGAACCGCGATCTAATCCGAACTAATTTCCCGAAGGCCTCGATTCCTCGGCGCAACATGGGCTATGCCTTGGACATGCTCATGGATGCTCAGGTCTTCGATCCCACCTCAGAGCGTCCATTTAATCTCTGCCAGCTTATCGCCGGCTCGGAGGGCACCCTGTTTTTCGGTGTGGAATTTGAACTCGACTGCGACCCCCTACCTCCTCCCCACAGCGCGCTTCTCTGCGCCCATTTTCCTTCAGTGGACGAAGCTCTGCGTGCCGTGCTGGTGGCTCTGCCCCATATGCCCTATGCTGTCGAGCTCATTGACCGGCACATTCTCGAGGCCACCAAACGCAATCTCGAGCAAATCAAAAACCGTTTCTTTGTCGAAGGAGATCCGGGAGCAGTCCTCGTGATAGATATCCGTCATGATGACGCCGCAGAGACGGATGATTCACTCGACCTCCTCGTCAAGGAACTCAAAGAAGCCGGCCTGGGCTACCACTTCCCCATCCTCAAGGGAAGCGATCAAAGCAAGGTCTGGGAGTTGCGCCGCGCGGGACAAGGCCTCATGAGCAATGTTCCCGGCGATGCCAAACCACGCGAAGTCGTAGAGGACACAGCGGTGGATGTACACGACTTGCCCGCTTACATTGCGGAATTCGATGCCATCATGCGGGCCAAGCACCAGATCGAGTGCGTTTATTACGCCCACGCCGGAACGGGCGAACTGCACACGCGTCCGCTCTTCAACCTCAAGACGCCGGAAGGCCTGCGCTTGTTTCGCTCGGTGGCTGAAGACATCGCACACCTAGTCAAAAAGTACAATGGCTCGCTGAGCGGTGAGCACGGTGACGGACGACTACGCGGCGAGTTCATTCCCCTCATGGTTGGGCCGGAATGCTATGCGATGATGCGCAACCTAAAACGGGTCTTCGACCCGCTCGGCATATTTAATCCAGGGAAAATCATCGACACGCCACCGATGGACACCTTTCTGCGGCACGCGCCGGATCAGGTAAATCGCGACTACGAAACTATCTTCGACTTTTCCCAGACACTCGGCATCGTCCGCGCCGCCGAACAGTGCAATGGCTCGGGTGATTGTCGCAAAGGCCATCTGGCCGGCGGCACGATGTGCCCGAGTTACATGGCCACGCGTTCAGAACAGCATACAACGCGTGCTCGAGCCAATATCCTGCGTCATGCACTCCTTCATCCTCGCGATACCCTCAACCCCTTTGACAACGAAGAGATCAAGGAGGTCATGGATCTGTGCCTCTCTTGCAAGGCCTGTAAATCGGAGTGTCCCTCCAATGTTGATATTGCCAAGCTTAAGGCCGAGTTCCTCCAGCATTATTATGATGCCAACGGCATACCTCTACGCACTCGCCTGATTGCCTCCTTCACCCAAGCCTCCCGCCTAGCTTCGCTGGCGCCCTGGGCTTGGAATTTCCTATTCGGCACTCCTGTCCTCCGCCGTATGGCAAACCGTCTAACAGGCTTTCATCCGGATCGCACGATTCCCCTGCTCCATAAGACAACGCTCTCACGCTGGCACCGGCGCCGGAAGCCCAAGACCTCGGAACACAAACATCGAGTCTATCTTTTTTGCGATGAATTCACCGAATACAACGACGTCCCCATCGGGCAAAAAGCGATCCAGTTGCTAGAAGCGCTCGGATACGAAGTCGTCATTCCCAATCACCTAGAGAGTGCACGCGCTTGGCTTTCCAAAGGACTGTTAAGGCAAGCAAAGAAGATCGCCGCGGAGAATATCAAGCGTCTCTCGCCCCTGATCTCCGCGGAGACCCCGCTTATTGGAATCGAACCCTCCGCGATTCTGGGATTCCGCGACGAATATATTGATCTGGCCTCGGACGACCTTCGACCCGAAGCCCGCAAGCTGGCCTCCAACTGCCTCATGTTTGAGGAGTTCTTCGTCCGTGAAATGGATGCTGGACGCATTCGTTCTGACGCGTTCCATTCAGAGCCACGCCAAATTCGCCTGCACGGCCACTGCTTTCAGAAGGCACTCGCCTCGATGACCCCGATCGTCCGAGCTCTCGAGCTGCCCGCAAAATACAATGTCAGGCTAATCCCCTCCGGGTGTTGCGGGATGGCTGGTTCCTTTGGCTACGAGGTGGAACACTACGAGACCTCCATGAAAGTGGGCGAACTTGTCCTGCTACCCGTCATCCGTTCCCTGCCTGATGAAGTGATCGTGGCCGCTCCAGGCACCTCGTGCCGCCACCAAATCCATGATGGCACAGGACGGCAAGCCTTGCATCCGGCCGAAATCCTCTTCGATGCCCTCAATTTATGAAGACAGACCCTTGACGCGTGGATGCATCGTCGCCATGCAGCCCGAAGGAGAAACCGATGGATTGCTCGACATCCCCGCTTTTTACATGACAAAGCTCGTGTACCCCCTAGCTGAATGGAAAGCTTCTAAAAGGAGTGGAAGTGGTCGGAACCACCGCCATCACTCATTCCGTTTTGATGCGGGCCCGCAGCGGCACCGTGCGTTTCGAGACAACCCACCACAATCTGGAAAGAAAGACTCTCCGACTACGCTCAATCGCCCCAGAGAAGAAAGTCTGAATACCAAGGAGATCATGCACATGTGTCCGCTCAGTGGATTTGATCGTGTCGCGTAGTCCCACAAAGCGATATTACCATCCTATGTTTGTACAGGAGAGGCACAATGCGATTGGAAAAATCGTCCGAGAACACCGAAGACTGAGCTTTGCCGAGCTTCAGGAAATGGTTAAGGTCTCCGCCGCGACACTTCGCCGCGACTTAGCAGACCTAGAAAAAAACGGGAATATCCTACGGGTTCACGGTGGCGTGCTCGATCCAGCTTACGTGAGATCGGAGATTTCGTTCGACGACCGGGTTCTTCGTCGCACCACAGCCAAAAAGGCCATTGCCGCCAAGGCCAGCCAGTTAATCCCTTCGGGATCCAGCGTTTTCGTCGACGCCGGTTCTACGTGTCTCGAAGCCGGCAAAGCCCTTCTCGGCCGAAAGGACGTTCGCATTATCACCCATTCCGTCGCACTCATGGCAATTGCACTCCACGGGCAGGCCGAGCTTCTCTGCATCGGCGGAGAACTTCGGCGGGTCAGCGGAGCCCTAGTAGGCGCAGCGTCGTTAAATGCTTTAGCATACCTTCACGCAGACTTCGCTTTCATCGGTGCAACCGGCGTTGATTTCAATGGCTGCTCAACGACAGAGGTATCGGAGGCTGAGATGAAGCGAGCCATTCTTGATCGCTGCAAAACGAAGATTTTACTCGCCGATATCAGCAAGTGGGAGCAGCCGAGCACTATTCACTTCGCAGCCTGGAAAGATCTTCATGCGTGGGTAGCCGACCGAGAGCCTCCTCTACACGTAAAAAAAACACTTCGGTCCTTGGGAATCGAGCTTCACGCCACCTCTGGGAAATAGCATTTCACGCAGCAGCGTTTACGACGAGGGGCTCTTTGAAGAGGTCTTCCAGGCCGGTTTGTTTTTGGTTTCTGCTTTGCGGAAAATGTGGGCAGGACAGGATTATCATCCGTCCATTGGCCGGATGCTCTGCACATTTGGCTTCGCGGGAGGCAATGCGCTGGCGCGCGGGCAGTCGAACGGCGTTCTCATCCTGTCGGCTTAGTTTTTGGTTTCTGCTTTGCAGAAAATGTGGGCAGGACAGGATTCGAACCTGTGAAGGCGTAAGCCAGTGGATTTACAGTCCACCCCGTTTGGCCACTTCGGTACCTACCCGGAAAACTACCGCGTGGCTGCAACCTGTGTCGCTCGCGGTGCCAAAGTAATGGATTTTATCACGATCTTTAGCAATGGAAAATCGTTGCTATTTGTTGGTTGGTTGCTGATTTCTTCGAGGAGTGCGAAACCTTCCAGCACTTCGCCGAAGACAGTGTATCTCCCATCGAGTTTAGGCAATGGCGTGAGAGCCGCGAAGAATTGGCTGCCGTTGGAATTCTTTGCGGGGTTAATCGTGTCTGGCAACCGAGCCATCGCCACGGAACCTTTCTTAATTGGAAGGCGAATCTCTGGAGCGATCGTGTAGCCAGGGCCACCGGTGCCGGTGCGCTCTGCTTGTCCACGGCGACTCAAAGGATCGCCGGTTTGGACTAAGGAATTTGGAAATGCGCGATGGAAACGAAGGCCATTGTAAAATTTTCGTGTAATGAGGGCTTTGAAATTGCCGACGGTTTGTGGGGCCGCTTGGTCGTAGAGGCCGATGACAACACGCTGGGTTTCTTTATTTTTTCCCATGCGAATTTCGAGCACTGCGACTTCTGGCCCAAGTGTCGCGGCTCCTGAGTTAACAATAGCGAGGCTGAGTGCGAGGAGGGTGAGAAAGGATTTCATGGAATAGAAGTGGCGCGTTTTTCGGCGGTTCCGAGGAGGTGACCCGCAGAATCTGTCACTAAAAACTGCGTTACGTTCTCGAACTGCCGACTTACATACCCGAGTGCAGCGGTTTGCGCCAATCCAAATCGCGGGGCGATGCTTGTGAGGGTGCCCGCCACTGGCCCGTCTGGGGAATCCACGCGAAGAGTCGGGCGTACATCCGCCGTGGAAACGAGGGTGGCGGTGAAGGCCGTGAGCAAGCGATTGACGCGCCCGACACTTCGGAGGCGCGAGACCACTTCTTGGCCGACGTAGCAGCCTTTGTCAAAATCCACGCTGGTGTCCTCGAGTCGCGCTTCTTGGACGAGGCTGCTCCCATCGAGTTCAGAGCCCCAGCGAGGTATGCAGCGCTCAATGCGCAACACTTCAATGGCCTCGAGCGGCGCAATGGGGATATCTGGCGGCGGCGTTCCAACGTCATAACCACGAACGCCAAGTCGTTCGATACTCAACGTTCCAAGTGGAGCCTCGTGCCCGAAAACATGAAACCCAGCTTCTTCGACAGGGCAGGCTTGGACCATGACGTCGTCCGCGATAATGTAGCGTCCGAGACGTGCTTCCACGTCTTCCAGCAGCGAGGCTTCTGTTTCTAGGATAATGCTGGTGGCTTCTACCCAAAGAAAGACATGAGCACACAATTTTCCTTTGGCGGTTAGCAGACAGGCCGGTGCGGCCACTCCGCTTTTCAACTTTTCAACGTTGCGGGTGAGTTGGCCATTCAAGTAGCGAACGCGGTCGCTTCCACTCACTTCGAATCGTGCTTTAGCCCCTATGGGAAAGACGCCCCCATCTTCACGAAAGCATTTTAAGGCCTCGACCGTCACTTCCTGGCGGCGAAGAGCGTCCAAGGCCGTGCAGCTTTCTCCACGGCCAGGGGCTGCGCTGCCGCCGAGGCTAAGGCTGAGACGGGGCTTTCTGGAAGGGTGTGGCCTTGACCGGGAAATTCATAGAGCCGCGAGATGACGCTAAAATCCGACTCTGCCCATCCGCGCTGCATGCCCGCCATGGCGGATCCGGCGAAGGCTGAGGCTGCCGGCAGCTCGATCTGCTTTTCTGCCGCAAGGCCTAAAGCGAGTTGGATGTCCTTAAACATATTTTTCAGCGAGAACCGCGGTTCAAAATCTCCACTCAGCATACAGGGAATCTTCATATCTGAGACGCCCGAGCGCGCCGCGTGCGATTCCATAGCGACGGAAAGCTTCCTCAATTCGATACCGTGGGCATGCAGGAGGGCATGCGCCTCGGCTAAAGCTTCGACGGCCGTTGCTGCAATGAGATTGGTCGCAATTTTGACGACGGATGCCTGCCCGACCTCACCAATTTCCAGGATGGATTTCGACGAAGCCTCCAGGACGTGCCGTGCGGCTGCAAGCACCTCCGGTCTGCCGCCGATGTAGTAAACGAGCTGGCCTTCGCTCGCGGCGTCGCGGCTTCCTGTGAAAGGGGCGTCGAGGAAACTGGCGTGGCGAGCCGTGACGATTGCCTCAGCCTCGAGTGTTTCTCGCGGGGATACCGTCGCATGGTTCATCACGATGTGCTCGGGCGTGAGCGATGGCGCGAGGTCACGCAGGATGGAGAGAAGCGCGGGACCATCCGCCACGAAGATCTGGATTGTCTTCGCGGATTCCGCGACTTCTGCTGGCGAGCTGAGAAAGTTCGGCTCTGGCCGCGGGGAGCGGTTCCAGAGCCAGACTTGAAAATTCGCCTTCCGCAGGCAACCAACCACGCGACTGCCGATGAGGCCGAGGCCGATTACGCCGGTATTTAGCTTAGTGGCTTTGGCCATGCAAAGTGGTGAATGGGGCCGCAGGAGCGCAGCGACCTGAAGGAATTAGGCGCCCGGTGGCAGGGTGGATTCGATCTTGGCTTGGGACTTAAGGTCTTTCAGCACGGCTTCGACGACTTCCCGTTGCTTTGTGCTTTTGAGATAAGTGGTAATTTGATCTTTCACTTCATCAAACCCCATCGTTCCAGCAGGCTTTTTCTCAATCACCTTGATGACATGCCAACCAAACTGGGTGCGGACAGGCTTGCTGATATCACCGGGCTTTTGAGCAAACGCCACTTCGGAAAATTCCGGCACCATCCGATCCTTCGAGAAAAAGCCGAGGTCCCCACCAGATTCTTTTGCACCAGGTTCTTCGGAAAGTTCCTTAGCCAGCTTGGTGAAGTTCTCGCCCTTATTGGCTCGTGCTGCAGCTTTCTTTGCGGCGGCTTCTTTGGCTTTCGCGACCTCTTCTGTGTCTTCCTTTTTAACCATGAAGAGAATATGGCTGGCTTTCACTGTCTCCGGATTTTGAAACTCTGAGTTATTGGAGTCGTAGAAGGTCTTGGCGTCATTCTCGCCCACGGCATCTTTGCCTGCAATTTTGTCCTTCATCCAACGTTGTTGTTGGATCATGGTTCGAAGCGTCGAAGTAAGTTTTTCTGGGCTTTGGCCGGCTTGTTTCATTTGCTCGTCGAATGCCTCCTCGGTCGGGAATTGCTTTTTCAACTTCGCAAGTTCCGAAGCGACGTCCTCTTCCGTAACGGCGATGTCGGTGGAGGCTTTGCTGACGAGTTTGTCCATGATGAGTTCATCAAGAATTTGGCGATAGCCAGCTAGTTTCTGTTCAGCGGTAAGCTCGGCTGCTGTAGAGCCGGTGGCTTCCACGGCTGCCTTAAACGCGTCTTCGAGTTGAGCCTTGGAGATCGGCTCGCCATTGACGACAGCAACCGGATCTTTCAGCTCGACGGTAGTGGAAGCCTCGGGCGATGAGGTCGGGTCGGCTGGTGGTGTTGGCAGAGAGCTATCAACTGGGGGAGCGGTGGCTTCCGGTGCCGCAGTTGCAGCGGGTGTCGGAGTGGCAGGCTTAGCGTCTGGAGCAGGTGCCGGCTTGCAGGCCGGGAGAAGCAAGAGAACGAGGGCCGTGGCTGATGTGATAACTAGGGCAGGGATGAAGGAACGGTTTATCATTGAGTGGTTAAGACAACCATTTCTCATGGACGTTCACGAATTGCCAGAGGAAAAACAGTACAAGTCAAAATTGCTTCAACTTTCCTTTGGAGGAATGATCCCACTCGCTGGCTGCGCCAGGGGTTCAAGGTGGGCTTCGCGGTTGCGATTGAGCCAGACGCGTGCTGCGCTTTTCATGCGAGTGAGGATGTAATAAACTGTCTGACTTCGCTGACGAACGAGGTCTGCCCCGACGATCTTGGGAACGAAATCGGCCGGCACATCAATGACATCCTGCGGCGAGACACCCGCCAGTCCCTTGCAAAGAATGGTGGTCATGGCGCGAGTGAGTGTCTGCACCTGAGGGCCGAGTGTGACACGAAAAGATGAACCGGCTTCGGGGGTGACGCTTAGAAATATGCCTACTGTATCCGTGCATTCCTCGTCTTTGCGAATGTCCTCAAGGTCAAAAGATTCGCCCTCGCGCGGTTCTTGGCGAACGGCCGAATCGGCATAGGAAATGAGCGACTCGCGCTTCTCGGCATCGGGCAAACCCTCGAACAGAGCGACGATGCGGGCCAGGTTTATGGGATACGCCATGGTTATCCGCGCGCGATGGGAGATCGCACACGATTACCCCATTCCGTCCACGACCCATCATAGTTCCGAACGTTTTCGTAGCC
>Ga0105044_10009041_pt1 | contig 13644 bp, 18 predicted proteins | sample MAT01_FD_78092 | JGI IMG/M metagenome (GOLD analysis project Ga0105044, IMG submission 78092) | Freshwater microbial communities from Lake Fryxell liftoff mats and glacier meltwater in Antarctica - MAT-01 | ecosystem: Environmental > Aquatic > Freshwater > Ice > Liftoff microbial mat | place...
TAAAAGTTGAATTCCCACATTCAACTAAAAAGAAAACAAAAGTTTAAAAATAAAAAAATAAAATGAACTTACCAAACGGGTGTAGATCTCTATCTTTGAGGTCTACACCTTTTATATTATGAAACAAAAATTATTAATTGATATTGAATGTTATCCTGAGTTTTTCTTTTTAGGATGTATGGATTTTAAAACTAAAGTAAAATTTAGTTTTGAAATATCTGAAAGTATTGATCAAAGAAAAGAACTATATCAATTTCTTAAATCTTATTCAGGGTTTTGGGTATCCTTCAATGGTATTCATTATGATGATGTAGTACTTGCTTTTGGTCAATCAAACAACTGGTGGATAAAAGAAAACTGGTATACTGCTTGTACTTATTTAAAAGAGATGTCGGATAAAATTATATCTGACGATGATTCTAACTGGGAAACCTTAAAAAAATACAAATGGTTTAAGTGGGGCTTTACAAGAATAGATTTGTTTTTATACTGGTCTAAAAAACTTAGATTATCTAAAAAAATTAGCCTTAAATCTTTAGGTATTCAAATGGGATACCCTGTAGTTCAAGAACTTCCTTATGCTCCTCATTTAATTCTCAATGAAGAACAAAGAGAAGATATTAAAATATATAATTTAGAACATGATTTGGGAATTCTCAATTTACTAACAGATAAAATGAATGGTGAGATTGAGATAAGACAAACCATTGTTAAAAAATATAAAATTGATGCTTGGTCAATGGATATGCCCAAGGTTGCATCTGAAATATTACTCCAGTCTTATTGTAAAAAAACAGGAAATGATCTTAGTGAAACCAGAAAATTAAGATTTGATAGACCTACTATTCATATAGGAAAATTACTTGAAGGGTTTAATCCTAAATTTGAAACACCTAAACTTCAAGAAATTTGGAAAAATCTTTTAAACGCAATAGATAGTTTTGATGAAACATTTGTACTCTTTAACTCATTAGACCAAGGAGTTAGAATAAGTGTGGGCGATGGAGGCATTCATTCTATAAATAATAATGAATTGTATTGCTCTACCGATACCCACTCTATTATAACTTCTGATGTAGCCTCAATGTATCCAAGTTTAATAATTAAGCATGAGTTATTTAGATTCTCAGAGGTACTTGATGAATACAAATCTATTAAAAATCTAAGGTTAACTGAAACCAAACCTAATCTTGGAATTGCTAAAAAAAACAATGACCAAGTGGAAATAAAGAAGTGGAAAATAATTGATACACTGTACAAGTTTATTTTAAATGGCCCTTCAGGTCTGTTAGATATGTCTCATTCTTGGTTATATTATCCAGAAGGAGCATTAAAACTTAGACTGATAGGGCAATTAACTCTTCTTAAGTTAACAGAAAAGTGTATGCAACAAAACTATCGTGTAGTTTCATTAAATACAGATGGCATTGAAGTGATAATACCCAATGACAAGTTAGATTATTACTACAATGTATTAATTCCTGAACTTGAGCAGCAATTTAACTTAATTTTTGAGCATGAAAAGTATGAGAAAATTATTTATCAAAATGTAAATTCTTATATAACAATTTCCACAGGTAAATCCAAAAAGAAAGGAGCCTTTGTAACTAATCCAGAGAAAGCAGTTACTACACCACCAGCATTAGGTGGGTCAGTAGACTTCTTGATCATTCCCAAAATGCTTCAATGTTATTTCGAAAAAGGAATTAAACCTGAGTTTATTCTAAACAACTTAGATACATTTGAATATAATTGGGATGGGGAAGTAGAAAAATTACACATCTATGATTTTTGTGCATCTCAAAAGTGCGACAGATCATACCAAGTTGAATGGAATTTACAAAAGCAACAAAGGCTTAATAGATATTTTGTATCAAAATCAGGAGCCTATTTATATAAATGTAAAAATGGAAAAAAAACTCACATGATGAAAGGATGGGGAGTACAAATCTATAACAAATATGAGGAAAAAAAACTATCTGAATATTTAATTGATAAAAGATTCTATCTTTCTTCTGCCAATAAAAGTATCTCACATTTAGATGGGAATCAAACACAAATACAAAATTAAAATTATCAACAAACGAATAACATGAATAACTGGTGCTTAGAAAGTTCAAGAGAATTACAAGAACTGTTTGATCAAACCAAAAATATATTACATGGAATGGCTCCTTGGAGGTATTACTACCCTTCAGATTACAATAATATTAAAGGTTCTTGGGAAACAATCCCAACAAGCCACCTATTAGAAAAAGAAAAAGAAGTGATAACATTCACTCAATTTAAACAACTTCAAATGAATTATCAAAAAAGAATATTGTTAGGGGTTCCTGTTATTTTAGGAAAGTCCCACCATTTACAAGCCTTTATGAAGGACTGTGAAAATCTTGGGTATATTGAATCCTCAATATGCCCTATTACACACGACTCACGCCAACTTAAACTTAATGGCAATACAACAAAATCTATCTTAGCAAATCAAGATCACTTTGAAATACTTGTTGGTGTAAATAAAAACTGCGTTCATCATATTAAAGATACATCTATTGTAACATTCCAACTCCCAAATCAATGGGAAGAAGCCTTAAAATTTATGGAAGAAAACATGGAAATCTGGAAAGAGTTACAGATACCTGACTTCAAAGTGGGAGATTGGGTAGTGTTCAATGTAGAAAAGGCTAAAGAAATGAATCTTTACACAAATTTCTGGAATAAATCACATATTTTAAAAATAGATGAAATTAACAATAATAGCCTATCTTTTAACAATTCTAATCTTTCTAATCTTTCTAATCATATAAAACTGTTCAGATTAGCAACACCAGTAGAGATTGAGTCTGTACAACCAAAAATTTTCAAAATGACTTCTTCTTCGGGAGATTTTGAACTTAAAGTATGCAAGAAAGGAATCTATTATGCTCCTGAAAAAAAATGGTTAAATTTAAACTTTTTCCCAATTCCAATCTTAAATGACCTTACAACAGACACACCCTTTTCGCTTTCATATCCAGTTAATATAACTAAAATAGATGTGGGATGTAAAAAAGACACACTTGTATCTGACTGGAACAATGTTTACGATTACTACAACTCAATCAAATGAAAGACTTTCTGTTAATAACTATCAGTGCAATTGGTTTTATTTATTTTCTTTCTTGTTTTCGATATGAAAAACTATTGCAACAAAGTCATCCTAAAAAGGATAATATTATCAAAATGAACATCTATAGAGTGATTATGATTATTTTTATGGCACTATTTTGTTTCACTATTTATTTACATTATCATGCTTGAATGTACCAATGATTCGTTTACAATAGACCAAAGAATTTTATTTGCTCGATTTAACATTAAGGTTCCTGTGGTAGGAAACATGTATTCTATACGTAAAAAGTTAATAACTCAGAATGGCCCAGCATATTTACTTAATGAAATCATAAACCCTAAAATTCCAAATGAAAATTCTGGACCAGAAGGTGAAGACTATTGCTTTGAAGTGTCATGGGCTACGTTTAGATTTTCCATTCTTGATCTACCAGAAGTTGAACAGGAAGAACTTGATTATACTTAAAATTCTATGGTGGGCATTTACAATTTTCATATCTCCATGTTTAATACTAATTCAATATCCGATATGGAGAAATACTGAACACACTAATATAGAAGATTCTTCATTTTTTATTTGGTGGATTAAAAGAAATAATATTTTTGAAAATGAATAAAGTAGAACTAAAAGAGAAAATAAAAGAGTTGGAAAACAAAGAGATTGTAAGTCGTAATGATTTACAATCTCTTTGTTTAGAGTTTCAAAATATAAATGATCATGTTGCATTACTGTTTGCCCCACGTGTAGGAAAAACAAAAGCAGCACTTAATATTATTAGAAACAAAGAAAAAGTTTTAATAGTCTCTAACACAATTCTTATCAGATCAAAATGGGAATCTGATATTAAGGCGGAATACACTATAGATTTTAAATCTATTTGCTACCAGTCACTTCATAAAGAAATGAATGAATATGATGTAATTATTTTAGATGAGGCTGATTTAATTACAGATAATTATTTTAATTTTTTAAAAGAATTTACCCCCAAAAGATTTATAATATTAACTGGTACTGCAACTTGGAAATCTTCACTTTTAATTAAAAAACTCTGTAAAGAAAATCTATTTGAATGGTCTATTTCCACTCAACAAGCAATAAATTGGAAACTGCTACCACAGCCTGAAATTATCTTATTTGGTTTAAATTTACAAGACGATAAAAGTCAAAGAAACCAAGTATTTCAAATAGGAAAAGATAAAACCAAGTCTAACAAAGTTGTTAAATGGGGAGAGCACTACCAATATCTGAGAGGTAGGAAAGAAAACCTATTAATTCAATGTACTGAAAAAGAGTGGTTGGAGATGATTGAATATGACATTAATAGGTGGAAACAAATGCAAAAAGATATTGAAAAACTTGATCAACTTAAAATTAACAATTTTAAAACTACAGAAGAAATAAGTGAGATGTTGGAATTAAGTCTCAAATTAAGTAAGTTCCAAGTTCCTCAAATGATTATTTCTAACAACATTAAAAGACTTGGATTAGAAAGAAAAAAGTTTTTTGCACTTAGAAAAAATCGCTTTATCAAAAAAGTTATAAAGCATTTTAACTTAGAAAAAGAAAGAGTTTTAATTTTTGCTAATTCTATTCCTCAAGCAGAATGGATAAGTGAAGAAACAGCAGTTCATTCCGGCAAAGATAGTGCTCATTTATTAGAAGCATTCAATAAAGGTGAAATATCTAAACTGGTAACTGTCAATATGTTAGATCGTGGAATTGGTACTATCGGAGTAAACACAAGTATAATAATTCAAATGGGAGGATCAGAAGCAAGCAACAAACAAAAAAGTTCTCGTAACATGCTTGATGTAAGTCCTAAACTTATTATTATGTATTACATGAACACACAAGATCAAATCTATGTAGATAGATTTATAACACAATTTAAACCAGAATACATTAAACGAATAACACCTTATGGATAATTATGAAACTAAATAAAGAATTGAAAAGAGTGTTTGAGAATTTAAAAATACCTGAGCACAATGGGTATGCTTTTTGTTTATTGTGGTATTATAGCAATGAGGTTTCAGGACTAAAGCATTTTATTATAGATCAGGGGATTATTGATTTGGAAAATGAAGAAAAATATCGAATAGGTCTTCTTAAATTAAATGAAGATGGAAATCTTGAACTTAAATATGAGTTGTTTGAAAAGATTAATAATGATTCTTATAAATTATTTTGTACAAAGTTAGCAGATACAAAAGTTATTAACTCATTAGGTCATTTAAATAATCGTCAAGACTATTCAGTGTACAGTGTAAGTAAAAGTGTAGAGTTTGTGTGGCAAACACTTGGTGAATTAGATATAAATGTTGCAGTTGCAACAGTGGTCAAATATTATGAGACTGCTAAACCTGCTAAGAAAATAGAAAACTATTTAACAACTGGCTTCACCACCGATTACCAAATGAATTTTTAAATTTAATGAGGAAGTTAGCAAGAATAAAACAAAATTATCAAGATCACATTGATGGTAAAGTTAATTATTTACCTTTTCCTAATCTGGGTTTATTCAGCAAGGCTTTTCCAGGATTAATGAGAGGTGAAACTAACGGATGGACAGGAACACCAGCAAGTAGTAAAACAAGTTTTGTTAAATTTCTAACACTGCATCATGGGATTAAAATAGCAAGGAAACTTGGACTTGATTACAAAGTTTTGTGGTTTCATCTTGAAGAATCAAATGACCAGTTTGAATATTCTCTTTTAAGTAATGCTCTTTACAGCAAAAGTGAAGGAAAAATCAGGAGAAACATTAGAGATTTCGAATTCATTGGAGGAGGAGTAAATCCGTCTGAGTTTGAAACAATAGAGCAAGCAGAAAAAAGAGTTGATGTAATGCTTGAACATATTGAACATCACGATGGTCCATACAATTTAACCGGGATTTATAAAGCAATTAGAGCATTTGCAAGAAAGAGAGGAAGGTTTTTTTTCCAAGGTAAACAACTTACAGAACAAGAAGTTAATAACAATGCACAATGGGATAAATATGAACCGAACAACCCTAAAGAATTTATTGTTATTGTTTTAGACCATCTTTTATTAATATCCCCAGAGAAAGGGCAAGAATCTGTTCATCAGGCTTTATGGGATATTGTAGAAAGGCTCAGGGGAATTGTAGCCAAGCAGTTTAATTACTGTGTTAATATAGTTCAACACCAAGATAATGTAAGTGAAAATCAAGAAAGTAGAAAAAACTTTGAAGTATTACCCACCTTACAAGGACTCGGTAAAAACAAAGAAGTTGGGAGATCTTATCTAAACTGTATAGGAATTACAGACCTAAATAGAACCAATGCTAATGGAACAGGACAAACAGGCATTCAAATGTGGGATGGGGTTAATGTTCCTAAGATGAATAAATTTATGCGAGTAGTAAATATTTTAAAAAATAGATATGGTGAAGTGGATGTACGAGAGAATCTATTTAGTGATGGTAAGGTTGCACACTTTGAGTTAATAGATAAAAATAAACTTGAAGCCTATTACACAAAAGTTAAACTGATAAACGAATAAATAATTAAAATCCAATACACAATTGTTTATCTTTAAAACTTTAAATATGACAAATCGAGAATTATTAATTAGTACAGTACAGCATTATACATCCTTAAACAGATGTGTTAACGATGACAAGTGTGAATATAGTAATCGTTATTTTCCACAATCATCTGGTTGTGCAATCGGTAGATGGCTTAAACCAGAAGACGCTTTAACAATAGACAATCATTCTGGTGGCGATATAGCAAGTATATTTGAAAGTGATTTTATAAACTTGTTACCAGAATGGATGCAAGAAATGAATGTTGCTTTTTTAACAATGATTCAAGACTTACATGACTTACAGGACAGATCTTTTTGGAATAAAGATGGAATTAATGAAAGCGGAATTAGATATGTACGTGACATCTGCTTAAGATTCGGAATACCAAGTTTAACAACAGAAGAGTTTAAACATAAACATAAAAATTAATGGAATTACCAGAATACAGTGAAGGTATCTTAACACACCCAACACTTCTTGTGTTAAGTGGTATGCCCGGACTTGGAAAATCAAGTTTGATTAAAGGGCTTAACACTAAAAAATATAAGGCTTTACATATAGATTTACAAGGAGGAGCCGCACATGTTGGAGGGAATATATGGAACATTAAAAAACTTGCGGAGGATAACAATTGGTCTTTGGCACAAGCACTTAGAATTGCCATTAAAACAATTAAAGAAAAAAACAGAGAAAACGGCACCCCTATTTATGATTTTGTAACTATTGATCCATTAGCCTCTTTAAAACCAGTAATCGTTACTATGGGAACTCGCTATTATAATGAGTCTCTTTTGGGTAAAGCAGCAGCCGGAAAAGCAGCAAAAGAAAAGTACGGAGATCAAAAATTTACACCTGACCAACTCAAACCTTTTTTATCAAAAGATGTTGTAGCAGATATTGGACAAAATGGATGGAACTTTTACAACATGGGGTGGAAAGAAATTTTCGAAGACCTTATAAGTTTAGCAGGAAAGTGCACCATTTTTATTGCACATACAAAATATAACACACTTAAAAAGACTGAACTTACAGAACTAACAATAAAGGAAATAGACTTTTGGCCATCTTATCTTTTAGAATTAGTGGGTACAGCAAGTGATAGTGCAAGCCTTCTTCGTAGGGACAATCAAGTTATTGCTTCTTTTGTTTTTAATGATAACCATGTTCATTTTAAATCCAGACATTTTGATGGTGAAGAAATAGTTTTAAGTACTAAAGAAGGAAACACTATTACTACTCACTGGGAAAGAATCTTTCCATTTCTAAAAGAAGAATGATAATGTACGAAGACTTCACAACTAATCTTGATCTCATGCACTTTGAATTGGATGGGTTGATGACAGCAGAACAATATGATGAGTGGCAAGCCCACGAACATGATAAAGTAAACAGCGAGTTTCCTGAATGGGGAGACTTGCCTTTTTAACAATTAATAATTAATAATTAAACAAATCAACAATGAAATTTGGACAAGTAGCCAAAGCAATTTTCTTACAGGTTTACAATGATCCCACTGTAAGATCGCAAGACATTCACAAAGCAATCACTATCAAACTCCACGAAGCAAAGGAGTTAGATTCTGAAATAGAACTCAATGCAGAAATAGTAAGGGTTGCGTTTGAAGGAAAATTAGGGCTTAACTACCGCAACAGACCACGTACTAAAAAAGAAGTTATAGAAATTTCTTTTGATGATGATAGTAGTGATCTTAAAGAACTTAAAGTGCCAGAAGTAGAACAAGCACCCCAACAGCAAGTTTCTGATGAAAAACCAACACTGGGATTTGTCAATGTAACCACTCGTCAAGAACCTTTAGATGATGATTTTTAATGAGAACACAACCAGATAAAGACAAGTTAATATCAGGTGTCAGAAAGATACACAACGTTACTATTTTAGATGGTTCAGGATCAATGCTCGGTGCTAAATATGAATCTGCCAAAGCAGGTATTCGATTAGATTTAAAGACTTGTTTAGAAGAAAAAATTACTTCTTTTTCATTTGTAGAATTTAATGGTATTTTAAATGCTACAACACACTGTTGGCTACAAGAACCTTCCACGGTTAATTTAACGTTTAATGGTGCAAGCAAGTGTACTCCTTTATATAGGACTATTTCAGAAACACTTTTTAAATTGTTTGTGCAAATTCCTGCAAATGAATTAGTATTGTTAAAGATAACCACGGATGGAGAAAACACAGAATATTTTTCTACTGAACATCTTAACTCTCAAATGCAAAAAGCCAAAGATTTAGGTTGGACAATAGTATTTATAGGGACCAAACAAGATACAGAATCTATTCTTAAATCTCTTACTGGGTTAGATGTGACTAACACAATGAATCACGACAACACAGGAGCAGGCGTAGCAAAAGCATTTAATGCTTCATCTCTGGCAACCAGATCTTATACTGCCCGTGCTAATGCAGGAGAAGATGTCACAACAAACTTTTATTTTAAAACATTAGAAGATTAAATAACCATGATAAAAAGTAATGAAATTCGTACAGGTGACATTTTTAGTGAAGAAAGCAGATACGTTTGTGAAGAAATCAACCCTACCAACATCAAGTTTAATCATTTAGAGTCAGGAAAAACTGTTGTTCTTGACACTAAGTATGTTTCGGAACTTCTTAAAACTGCTGATCAATACGAAAAGCAAGTGGAAGTAGGGAAAGAAGATAAACTTTGGACAGCCAAACAAATTGCTGATGCTACATTTATTGGAGACTACACCCGTGTAGGGGATGTTAGAGTAAAAGGAATTAGAAGTATTTGGGAAGACATTACTGGGGGGCAAGTTTTTACTGTTTGTTTTGTTAAACAAGGTAAAGAACTTAGTGTTAAAGCCTACAAGGCAGCAAAGGAACAAGTGGTTGCTGACATTAACGCTAAGGTTAATGCTGCTAAGACCGGGAAGAAATCCATGCGTGACATTATTGAGCAAGAGATTAACAACCTGATCGACAATCCAGTACTTTCTACCGAGGTTGGAGAAGAGCGCATACTGCGTGGTTACAAGATTGAGTTTCAATCAAGAGACGGTAGATATAATTGTATTGATATGGATATTCAAGGAACTTACCAAGCAAAAGTAAGACCTGTCAATATCCTTACCATTAAATGGCTTGTTTACGATGATGTGAAATACATTGTTGAAAACTAAACTAATTCAAGATTAAACAAATTAAACAAATTAAACAAATTTAATATGAAATTGAATGATGTCCCAGAAGGGCAAGTAGCAGGAAGAAATCTTCTCTTCCTTAAAGAATGGTCGGTTGTAGATGGTCAGTATGGCAAACAACTGGAACTTCAATTTTCTCCTAATATTGGTTCAGAAAAAGAGAAGATTTACAAAACATGGTTGGCTTTCAATAAAGCATTTGAAGATAAACACGCCGTGTTTTTTATCGCAAGGTTGAGAGAAATGGTAGATTTTCTTGCTGCTTTTATTGGAGAAGAAAAAGCACTTGCCCGCTTTGAAGAAGTGTGGGAGAAATTATCTAACGAGGACCTTGACAATACAAGTCTGGACGCAGTGCAAACATTCCAAGAAAGATTTATCAAAGGAATGCTTAAACTTATACCTGTCGATTTTCAAACTGTACCTGTTACAGTTTTTCTTCATTACAAAGGCCAATATTTAAATATTCCTTCGTATGCAGATAACAATTTCCAAATGACATTTGGGCTTAACCCACCAATGAGTACAAGTTTAAATCTTACTAAACCAGAAAGTGCTCCTGTTCGTGAAATTTCCACAGAAACAGAGCCAAAACCTCAAACAGAGGATGTTTCAGTAAGTACTGAGGAAGACTGGTAAATAATCCAAATACTAATTAGATAAGGGGTAAATGCTTAGGTGTTTACCCCTATCTTTATTTAAACTTTCTGGATATGATACTATCACACGCTCTTAAGACATTAGAAGACTTAGATCAAGAAAACGCTTGGGCGTATATCATAAATGATAGAGTACAGATAGGAAAATATTATAGGAATCCCACACGATCAGATAAACAACCAGGTTGTAAGTTTCATTGGAAAAATAATATCCTTTGGTTAAAGGATTGGAAAGATGGGTCTAACCTTAATTGTGTTACAGCGTGGTCTATTATTTCTAATTTAAACTACAAACAAGCAATTGTTTCTCTTGCTAAAGTTACATCTTCCAACACCCCAAAACTAATGGAAGTTCCAACATTATATTCACGCGAAAACACTGGATGCTTCGTAGATGTGGAAAAAAGAAAATGGGAAAAAAGAGATAAAGATTATTGGGATCAATTTGGTGTAAGTAAAAAACAATTAGAAGACCCAAGACACCCAGTCTTACCCATCTCTTCTTACACTTTTGATTATGGAAACTACAAGAAAAAACAATATCCAATAGACCTTTCTTATGCTTATTATGCTGGTGAAAGAAAACACAAACTATATTTTCCTGAAAGACACAAACCCCGCTTCAAAGGAAACCTTAGTAAGAATGATGTGTGGTACTTAGAAAGAGGCTCCGACACTTTATTAATAGCCAAATGTCAGAAGTGTATGCTTACAATAGAGAATCTTTGTGACTTTGATCTTACTCATGTGCAAGCAGAAGGTAATTATCCTTCTGATTATATTTTATATTGGAATAAAAAATATTCTCGAAAGATTATATTTTTAGATAATGATACTACTGGTTTAGAAAATGGAAAAATCTTATCTTACCTGATGGATGGAGAACAAAAATTTATTGATCCTTCTATTGGATATAAGGACATAAGTGATATGAGAAAAGGGCAGGGAAAAAAACAAACACAAGAATACTTTACCAACAATTTTATTCACAATTAGTATCTGATTAAATACATGCGGTGTTATTTAGTAATAAAATATACTTTTTAAGGTGCAAAAAAATAAAACAATTAATATAAAATAACATGGCTTGTAAAAAATGTATCTTCGGAAAATGTAAATGTGATAAAATGCTTCAAGCACAAATTGATGCTATGACAGCATACAACAAGGCAAATCCTATTAAAAAAACTTATACAAATGAAACGTCAATTAAAGATACAAAGCCTCCCAATCTTAAAGGAGGACTCTCAGGTTCCCTCTAATATAAAAATAACTTTAGAATTAGAATATCCTAAAACAGTATGTGAATCTTGTGGTTTCCATAAGGATTCATGCACATGTACATATTTAAAACAAAGAAAAAAAAATATTTAAATTTAATGTGGCTTTGCGAAAGTGGCGGGCATCAAGGCTCGTCATCTCGCAAACTTACCACTGCTAAATTGAAAAACTAAAGAATAGGATTTATTCATCAGCCACCATAGCACAAAACACCATGTTGTACGAAGCCTTTAAGTGAACCCTTTAAATAAAACAAATGAAATACTTTCAACTCGAAGGAACTATTAATGAAGAATTGGTTACAAGGTTTATGGATTTTTGTAATAACAACTTATCTGATGATTGCACTATTGTAATAAATAGCGGTGGCGGGAAATCCACATTAGCAAAGGTTGTGTTAGATATTATAAATTCAAATGCAGATAAAATAACCTTAATAAGTGCAGGTGTTTATAGTGCTGCACTTTATATTTTTTTCTTTGCTAAGTGCAAAAAGAAGATTGTATATGGCAGTTTAGGGATGCACCACAAAGAATATTTAAAAGATATGTACATAACATCAGATGGTAAGCCAAAATATTATGATGATATATGTCAAGTGAAAAACCTAAAAACATTAAGAGATAATTTTCTATTTAAGTTTATGTCAAAAAAAGAAAAGTCAATATATGCTAAATCTGATGATGTATATTTTACTTTCAAGAGAATGACGGAAATATTTCCGAACGTAGAGATTATCGGATAAGGTTTCGTACAACGGTGGTGCTTTGCGAAGTGTGGGAATTTGAAAAACCGATGTTCGCAAACCGATGAATCTAAATTGAAAAACAAATGATTAGGATATGTACGTCTGCCCACATTTTGCAAAACACTTTGTTGTAGGCAGGGCATTTCGTCAAACGATAAAGTTCTGGGAGGACTTATAAAACCCGAAAAAATAAATTATGGAATATGCAGTCCAAGAAAACAGAACACCAACAAATTTAGCATCTAAGCAACCCGAACTGGTTGATGCTTTGGCACAATTTAAAAACCAAAATGACTGGACAGACGATGTAAGTATGTCAATTAAAGAAAAGTTACGAAGCCTGTTGAAATGGGATAAAGTAAGCGATAGGATTATGGACAAAATACCTGAAATGATTGTTGAATCGGCGGTAGATGAATTTAGGTATCAACTTAAAAGACAAAGAGAATTGAACGATAGGCTAAGTGATATTTTACTTCACTTAAAAGAGATAGTTTAAATTGTCAGGCTGTAGCGGATTACTTAGGGTGTCCGCTGCATTGCCTACAACTTGTGGCTTTGCGAAAGTGGCAAACACAAAAGTTCATTGTGATTACAAATCTTTAAATTAACAATTAAATAAATAAAAACCATGATTTTATCTTTTGAATTATCAATGCCAAATTCAGGCAGTTGGAACGGGCAATGGACTGGACAAAGTTCAAAATATTATAGACACAGAAATGTCTCAAAAAAAGAATCTGAAAAAATACTTGCTGATAAAGAAAGAAATAGTTGGTATTATAATTTTGGAGATGGTTGGGGCGCAAGCGTTTCAGTTGAAAAGGTTTTGTCTTCCGAAAAAAACAAACGTGAAAGAGTTTCAAAAGGTTTTTCAGGATATGAGTGGATGATTGATGAAATCATTAAACATGGTAGAATTTTAGAACTTCAAGAGCGTGAGGAAATGTGTAAAAAAGGAATTTGATTACTTTAAAGCACAGTTGTAGTATTGTAGGTAACGTATAATAGGTGAAGAAAAGTTGCGTACTAACTGTCCTGCGGCATTTTGCCAAACCCGTGTTATAGGATAGTTTTATTTTTTGTGGGTTGGCAATAAACAA
>Ga0105044_10009042_pt1 | contig 13643 bp, 12 predicted proteins | sample MAT01_FD_78092 | JGI IMG/M metagenome (GOLD analysis project Ga0105044, IMG submission 78092) | Freshwater microbial communities from Lake Fryxell liftoff mats and glacier meltwater in Antarctica - MAT-01 | ecosystem: Environmental > Aquatic > Freshwater > Ice > Liftoff microbial mat | place...
AGTGCGCCCTGGACTGATCGGCGCGGCAGTGCGCCCCGGACTAACCGGCGCGGCAGTGCGCCCTGGACTGACCGGCGCGGCAGCGGTCGCTGCAATGGCGCACCTGATCCCAGACCCGCGCCCAGGATTTGCGCCAGACCATCGGGCGGCCACAGGTGGCGCAGGTCTTGCGCGGCAGGTCGGCTTTGCGGATCATCGGCGGCATCAGCTACAGATAGCGGCGGTGATGGCGACGTCCAGTGCCTTGCAGGGGGCCGCGTCCGCGCCTAACCTGTGCCCAAGGACAGGGAGAACCGCGATGGACGATGCCACACAGCAGACGATTTATCTGAAGGATTACAAACCGTTCCCCTGGCTGATCGACGATGTGCATCTGACCTTTCGGCTGGACGGCACCGCCACGCGCGTATCCAGCCGCATCGCATTTCGCCCCAATCCGGCCAGCGATGGCGGCGCGTTCTTTCTGCATGGCGACGGGGTGACCCTGATCGGCGCGCGCATCGACGGCCGGCCGGTGACCCCGGTCGTGACTGCTGCCGGGCTGACCTGCGCCGTGCCGGACCGGGCCTTTACATGGGAGGCCGAGGTCGAGATCGCCCCCGCCGCCAACACCGCGCTGTCGGGGCTTTACATGTCCAACGGCATGTACTGCACCCAGTGCGAGGCCGAAGGGTTTCGGCGGATCACCTTCTATCCCGACCGCCCCGACGTGATGGCCCGGTTCCATGTGCGCATCGAATGCGCGCTGCCGGTGCTGTTGTCGAACGGCAACCCGACCGGCAGCGGGCCGGATTGGGCGGAATGGACCGATCCCTGGCCCAAACCGGCCTATCTGTTCGCGCTGGTTGCGGGCGATCTGGCCGCACATCCGGGGGCATTCACCACGATGTCGGGGCGACAGGTCGCGCTGAACATCTGGGTGCGCCCCGCCGATCTGGCCAAATGCGCCTTTGGCATGCAGGCGCTGATCCGCGCGATGGAATGGGACGAACGGGTCTATGGCCGCGAATACGATCTGGACATCTTCAACATCGTCGCCGTCGATGATTTCAACATGGGCGCGATGGAGAACAAGGGGCTGAACATCTTCAACTCGGCTTTGGTTCTGGCCAGCCCGCAAACCGCGACTGATCTGAATTACGAACGGATCGAGGGCGTGATTGCGCATGAATATTTCCACAACTGGACCGGCAACCGCATCACCTGCCGCGACTGGTTCCAACTGTGCCTGAAAGAAGGGCTGACGGTGTTTCGTGATCAGCAGTTTACCGGCGACATGCGCAGCCGCGCGGTCAAGCGGATCGACGACGCCATCACCTTGCGCGCACGCCAGTTTCGCGAAGATGGCGGGCCGCTGGCGCATCCGGTGCGGCCCGAAAGCTTTGTCGAGATCAACAATTTTTACACCGCGACCGTGTATGAAAAAGGCGCGGAAGTGATCGGGATGCTGAAACGGCTGGTCGGGGACGATGCCTATGCCCGCGCGCTGACCCTGTATTTCGACCGCCACGACGGGCAAGCCGCCACGATCGAGGATTGGCTGGCAGTGTTTGCCGATGTCACCGGCCGCGATCTGACCCAGTTCGCGCGCTGGTATGGCCAGGCCGGCACGCCGCGCGTCAGCGTCAGCGATGCCTATGCCGACGGCACCTATACGCTGACCCTGCGCCAGACCACACCGCCGACGCCGGGCCAGCCGGACAAGCAGCCGCAGGTGATACCCGTCGCTGTCGGCCTGCTGAATCCGAACGGCGATCAGGTGCTGCCGACGACGGTGCTGGAACTGACCCAGGCCGAACAGTCGTTTCAGTTCAGCGGGTTGTCCAGCCGCCCGATCCCGTCGATCCTGCGCGACTTTTCCGCACCGGTGATCCTGGATCATCCGCTTGGCAACGCCACCCGCGCCTTTCTGCTGGCCCATGACACCGACCCCTTCGCCAAGTGGGAGGCCGGGCGCACCCTGGCCCGCGATGTCGTGGCCGCGATGATCCTGCACGGCACCGCGCCCGACCCGGCCTATCTGGACGGCCTGCGCACCGCCTTGCGCGCCGACAGCCTTGACCCGGCCTTTCGCGCGCTGGTGCTGGCCCTGCCGTCCGAGGAGGAGACGGCCCAGGCCCTGCATGGCGCGGGACACATCCCCGACCCGCTGGCGATCAACCAAAGCCACGAGGCGCTGCGCCGGGCCATCGCCGGGCATCTGGCCGATCTGTTGCCGGGCGTGGTTGCCGCGATGGCGGTGCCCGGCCCCTATTCGCCCACGGCGCAGGCGGCGGGCCAACGCGCCCTGGGCAATGCCGCGCTGTGGCTGTGGTCGCGGCTGGATGGCGGGCTTGCCGCGCAGGCCCAATTCGCCGTGGCCGACAACATGACGATGAAACTGGCCGCGCTGGCATCGCTGCTGGCCATCGGGGCGGGGCGGGCCGAACTGGCCGCGTTCCATGCGGCATGGTCCGGCGACCGGCTGGTGATGGACAAGTGGTTCGGTCTGCAGGTGGCCCATGCCGCCCCGGCGCAGGCAGCCACCACCGCAGCCGCGCTGACCGCGCATCCCGCCTTTGACTGGAAAAACCCCAACCGGTTCCGGGCCGTCTTTGGCGCGCTGGCGGGCAACATGGCCGGGTTCCACGATGCCGGCGGCGCCAGTTACCGCCTGCTGGCCGATTGGCTGATCCGGCTGGACGCGCTGAACCCGCAAACCGCCGCCCGCACCTCGACCGCATTCGACAGCTGGCGGCGGTTCGATACCGGGCGACAGGCGCTGATCCGCGCCGAACTGACCCGGATCGCCGCCACACCCGGCCTGTCGCGTGACCTGGCCGAGATGGTGGGCCGCATGCTGGGTTGACGGCGCGATGGTCAAGCCGCCGCCGGGCATCGTGCAGGCCGTGCTGGCGGTCGGCAAGAGTGAATAGGATGATCGCGCCAACGCGCCGGGCTGGACGATGTCGGTCAGGCCTTGTGGTAGGGCTGAACTGAGGGCTGTTGCGGCGCTGAACTGTAGCCTGTTGCGGCGCTGCACAGCGTCCTATTGCAGCGCGGGCAGCGGCAGCCGGGCCGGACCCAGCGCCAGCCGGTCCGACACCTGACAATAGTCCTGCGCATTGGTCCAGGCCTGCATGTCCTGCCGTTTGCGCGTCTGGGTCATCGGCCCCCATTGCGCCGCAACGCCACGCCAGCGCCCGTTGTTGACGGAAATCGACGGCCAGTCCGCCACCGATTGCGCCATGATCTGCACCGCGCAGGTCAGGTTCGCCTGCGGGTCCAGCAACGCGTCGCCGCTGCGCGCGTCACAGCCATAGCCGCGCGCGGTGGGCGGAAAGATCTGCATCAGCCCGAACCACTGCCCGCCGCCGCTGACATTGCGCGGATTGTAATAGCTTTCGTGATGCACCAGCGCCGAAATCAGCCCGACCCAGAAATCCCGCCGCTGCGCGTTGGGTGCCGCCAGATAGGCCGGGCACCAGTCGCCGATGTCCTGCGGCTGCAACGTGGCCATGTCGGGGGCGGTGGTGGCGATGGCGTCCAGCACCGTCTGGGTCCAGTCGCCGGACTGCGGCTGGTCATCCCAGCGCGCGGCCGGCAACGGCAGGCCCAGCGCCAGTTGCGCCAGGCTTGCCCCGGCAGACTGCGGCCCCGGTTGCGGCCCCGACTGAGACCCCGGTTGCGGCAAGGCAATGGCCAGATCGCTGTCGGCCAGCGCCGGCCCGGTCAGCAGGGCGCAGATCAGGGCGGACAGCAGTGGTATCTCAAGCCGTTTCATGCAGGTTTGACAGTCCTTTGCAGACCGGTCCTGATCCAGTGGATCAGGATCGGTCAACCTCGGCAATAGCTTTGGGTCGACACCCATTCGCGCATCTGCGCCCGCTTTTCGGTGCTGTGGAACGGCCCCCAGTCGGCGGCGATGCCGCCGCCGCCCGCCGCCACCACACCGTCGCGCTGCACTGATTCGGTAGCAATCTGTACCGCGCAGGCCAGGTTTGCCGACCCGTCCTGCAGCGCGGCCCCACTTTCGGCGGCGCAATCATAGGCCCGCGCCGTCTGGGGCGAGATCTGGACCAGCCCGAACCACTGCCCGCCGCCACCCACCGCACGCGGGTTCCAGGTGCTCTCGAACCGCGCCAATGCGGAAAACAGCCCAGCCCAGAATGCCGCCCGCTGATCCGGCCCCGCCGCCACATAGCCGGGGCACCATGCGCTGATATCCCCGGGCACCTCGCTCAGCAGCGGCGCGCCTTGGGTGCGCAGCGCGGCCAGCGTCGCCTCGGTCCAGCCCGTGCTGGCGGGCAGATGGTCCCAGGCCATCGCAGGCATCACCTGCGGCACTGGCACCGGCACCTCGGGCAACAGCGGCGCGCAGGCCACGACCGGGATCAACGCGGCCAGCGCCGCCACGCGCCCACAGGCGAATACAAAGGTCAAGGTCTTGCCCCCAGGCAGTCAACAACCCGTCCGCGTTAGGCCACTGCCCGGGCCTGAGTCGAGTCTTGCCCGGATTTTGGGCAGAATTCGGCAGAATCGTGCCGATCCCGGGCCGGTTTCTGCCATATTCGCCCAAGCCTTGAACGCCACGCCGCATGCAACTAAAGATCGCCCGTCATCGCCGCGAAAGGCCACCCGCCATGCTGGATCTGCACCTTACCCCACCCCGGCCCAAGGTCATCGCCGGGGCCAAGGGCGATTGGGAACTGGTGATCGGGCTGGAGGTTCACGCCCAGGTCGCCACGGCGGCCAAGCTGTTTTCCGGTGCGTCGACCAGTTTCGGGGCCGAACCCAACAGCAACGTGGCCTTTGTCGATGCCGGGATGCCGGGCATGCTGCCGGTGATCAACGCAGGCTGCATCGCCCAGGCCGTGCGCACCGGGCTGGGCCTGAACGCGGCGATCAACCTGCATTCCGCCTTTGACCGCAAGAATTACTTCTACCCCGATCTGCCGCAGGGCTATCAGATCAGCCAGCTTTATCACCCCATCGTCGGCGAGGGCGCGGTGATCGTCGACATGCCCCCCGGCCCTGACGGCCACAGAACCGCCCGCCGGGTGCGGATCGAGCGCATTCATCTGGAACAGGACGCAGGCAAGTCGATCCACGACATGGACCCGGCGATGTCATTTGTCGACCTGAACCGCACCGGCGTGGCGCTGATGGAAATCGTCAGCCGCCCCGACCTGCGCGGCCCCGAGGAAGCAGCCGCCTATGTCGCCAAGCTGCGCCAGATCCTGCGCTATCTTGGCACCTGCGACGGCAACATGCAGAACGGCAATCTGCGGGCGGATGTCAATGTCTCGGTCTGCCGGCCGGGCGATTACGAACGCTATCAGGCCAGCCAGGACTTTGCGCATCTGGGCACACGATGCGAGATCAAGAACATGAACTCGCTGCGCTTCATCCAGGCGGCGATCGACTACGAAGCGCGCCGCCAGATCGCCATCCTCGAGGATGGCGGCAAGGTGATGCAGGAAACCCGCCTCTATGACCCTGACAAGGCCGAGACGCGCAGCATGCGATCCAAGGAAGAGGCCCAGGATTACCGCTATTTCCCCGATCCCGACCTGTTGCCGCTGGAACTGGACCAGGCCTGGGTCGACGCCATCGCCGCATCGCTGCCGGAACTGCCCGATGCGCGCAAGGCCCGCTATGTCGCGGCCTTCGGGCTCAGCGATTACGACGCGAACGTGCTGACGGCGGAAAAGGAAAACGCGGTCTATTTCGAGGCCGTGGCCACCGGGCGCGATGGCAAGACCGCCGCCAATTGGGTGATCAACGAATTGTTCGGGCGGCTGCGGAAAGACGATGCCGACATCGCCGCCAGCCCGGTCAGCCCGGCGCAACTGGGCAGCATCATCGACCTGATCACGTCGGGCGCCATTTCCGGCAAGATCGCCAAGGACCTGTTCGAGATCGTCTATGCGCAGGGCGGCGACCCGGCGGAAATCGTCGCCGCACGCGGGATGCGGCAGGTCACCGATACCGGCGCGATCGCGGCGGCAGTGGACGCCGTCATCGCCGCCAATCCCGATCAGGTCGCCAAGGCGCAGGCCAATCCCAAACTGGCCGGCTGGTTCGTCGGCCAGGTGATGAAGGCGACCGGTGGCAAGGCGAACCCGGCGGCGCTGAATGATCTGGTCAAGCGCAAACTGGGGCTTTGACCGCCGTTGCACCCAAGCGATGGCGGTTGCGCGGCGGCGCGTCCCCAGAACTGGTGCCGGCATCGCCCTGCACCTTAAAACCTTGGCCTTGCGCGGCGTTGCTGCTAGGGTAAGGTCCGCATGCGATGACAGGGACTTCATGATGCAGGCCTATGAATACCGGGTGATCCCGGCCCCGAAACGCGGGCTCAAGGGCAAGGGCGTCGGCTCGGCCACCGAGGACCGCTTTGCTTTCGCCCTGCAAGAGGCGATGAATACGCTCGGCGCGGCCGGCTGGGATTATGTCCGCGCCGACACGCTGCCATGCGAGGAGCGCCAGGGCCTGACCGGGCGCACAACCGCTTATCACAACCTGCTGGTGTTCCGCCGGGCGCTGCCGCTCGTGGCACAGGCCGCACCGCCGCAGATCTTCGCACCGCCGGCAATCGGCGCCGTCGGCGGCACCGCACCGGTACCGGCCTTTCTGTCCGCCCCGGGACCGGCCTTTCTGTCCGCCCCGATGCCGGCCGCCGGAGCGGGCCCTGCCCTGCAACTGGCCAACCCGCTGCCCCCGGCCCCCCCGCTCGGCCCAGCCGACCGGGTCGCAGCGGAATAACTCTCCAGGCATTCATTTTTGCCCAACTACCCTGGGGGGAGCCGCAGGCGGGGGGCAAAGCCCCCCCCTCCTTTCTGGACAAGAAAACAACGCGCCGCAGGCGCTCCGTTTGGCCCGGGTTCAGCCGATCTCCAGCGCCAGGGCATGCAGCCGCCCCATCACCGCCGGTCCCAGCGCCGCATGCACCGCGCGGTGCCGCTCGATTCGGCTCATCGCGGCCAGCGCCGGGGCGGTGATCGCCACCCGCCAATGGCTCTCGCCGGATCCATCGTCACCGGCATGGCCCGCATGCAGCCCGCTTTCGTTGACGATCCGCAGCCCTGTGGGCTGGAACGCTGATTCCAACCTTGCCCTGATCTCGCTGTCCAGTCCCATTATTTCGCATCAGCCCCCTTCTATCCCGCGCGCCATGGCTTAAACTCGCGCGTCCGAGTCGGAAAGGTGCGCCGCACATGGCCAAGAACGATCCCTTCGGTTTCGACCTGTCGGTCGGGGCCAGCAAGAAGAAAAACCCGCGCGGACGGCGGGGGGTGACCGGGGCGTTCGAAACCTCGACCCGCCCCTGCGACAACCCCGGCTGCGATCTGGCCGGCCAGTACCGCGCGCCGAAATCGCCTGACAAGGTGGATGAATACCTGTGGTTCTGCCGCGACCATGTGCGTGAATACAACCTCAAGTGGAATTTTTTCGACGGCGCCACCGAGCAGGAGTTTCTGGACCAGGTCGACAAGGACCGCGTATGGGAACGCAAGACCAAACCGTTCGGCAAGCCTGGCGAAGAGCAAAAGGCCTGGGCGCGGCTGGGGGTGGATGATGCCCATCAGGTGCTGGGCGGCAACGCCACCCGCAACCCCGGCCGCAGCGGCGGTGCCACCCGCCGCCTGCCGCCCACCGAACGCCGCGCGGTCGAGATTCTGGAAGTCAAGGACAACGCGTCCAAGCCCGACATCCGCCGTGCCTACAAGGCGCTGATCAAGGTGCTGCACCCCGACATGAACGGCGGCGACCGCAGCCAGGAGGATCAACTGGCCGAGGTGGTCTGGGCCTGGGACCAGATCAAGACCAGCCGCAATTTCCGGGAAGAGGATTAGCTTGCCCTGGCCGGGGCAAAGATGCTGTCGCGTTCGTCCTGCCAAGCGCACAGCAGCATATGCACCGCGACCAGATTGACGCACCACAGCAGCGCCAGAACCGGCGAGCCTGCCAGGGTGACGACAAACAGGAACGGCCCGAACATGGTGCCGTACAGCGGCAATGCCAGGCTGCCACCGATCAAACCGGCCAGCAGGCTGACGCCCAGCAGGGTCAGGATGGCGGAAACGGCCCCGCGCCGTGCGACGCGGTGCCGCACGACGAACAGCGCCAGCGCCGTGCCGACCCCGCCCGATCCGATCACCCAGGCCTCGTACCAGCTTGGGCCGCGGCCAAAGAACGCCGCCGGATCGACCCGCACCACCAGGATGAAGGCGACCAGTCCGCCAAACAGGCCAATCACCGCCAGCGCCAGCGCCAGGCTGCGCTCGCCCCGGGTCAGGGTCAGAAACCGCGTCGTTCTGGCGGGCATGGAACTCTCCGGCAACCCAAAGGGCGAATGACCCTTGTTCATCGCCAAAGGATGGCAGGGCCAAGGCGGATTGCGCGCTGTCCCGGCAACGGATCGTTTCGACTTGCCCCCCATTTGCACGCAGGCGGCAGCGCAATCGGTCCAGGCTGGCGCGGGGTTTACGGCCGACATCCCTGCGGGCGCAGTCGCGCGTCATCGGCCAAAAGGGGCAACCTGGCGTAAAAACCGCAATCGTCGGGCGACCTGCCTGCTTGCCGGGCGCAGGCTGGCCGGAACCGGCGACCGCCACAGCGGCACTGCTCGATCCGGTCCCGCCGCTACAACTGTGCCGCAATGACCCCGGTTGCCAGCACCGCCCCGGTCGGCTGACCGGTCGGCGATCCGCCCGGCGGCTCGTCGCTGATGGCCAGCACCGCGCCGTCCAGCAGCACGGCCTGCTGCGGCGTCAGGGTCAGCGTGGTGGTGCCTGCATCGGCCAGCAGCCCCAATGACAAGGGCACTGCATCGCCCGCGATCAGCCACAATTGGTGCGCCCGCCCGGCGGCAACCCCGCCCGCCGCGCGCTGCAGCGTCAGGGTGGCCGTGGCGGGATCGAATCGCGCCTGCAGGATCAGCGTCTGATCGGCGGCGGCAATCTCGGCCCCCAGCGTCGGTCCGGGGGGCACGGACAGCCAGCCCAGGTTGGTGACAACCAGCAACAGCACCGCCGCCACGGCCGCCGCCAACACCGCCTGTACCAGACCCAGACGCCGCCACAGGCTGACGCGCTCATCGGGGAACAACCGCGCCTCGATGGCGCGAAATGCGGCGGGCGGCACCGGCTCGGCGGGCACGGCGGCGGCCAGAGCGGCCAGATCCTCGGCCCACAGCGCATATTCGGCCCGCAACAGCGGCTCGACGCCCAACCGCGACTCGAACGCGCGCGATTCGGACGCAGTCAGCAGGCCAAGGGCGTATTCCGCCGCCTGCATCCGGTCTTCGTCTGGGTCGCGCGGGTCGCTCATGACGTCAGACAGTCCTTCAGTTTCTGCAGGCTCCGGCGCAGCCACGTCCTGACGGTGTTCAGCGGCAGGCCGAACCGGCTGGCCAGTTCGACATAGCTTTCGCCCTCCATATAGGCGCGGCGCACCGCCTCGGCCCGGTCAGGGTCGAGCGTGGCCAGGCAGGCGGTCAGGCGCGCCGCCTCGGACCGGGCGATGACCTGCGCCTCGGGTCCGGGCGTCAGGTCGGCCAGTTCCGCCGCCTCGTCGATCTGTGCCGTCCCTGCCCGACGTGCCCGCAGCCGGTCCACCGCATGGTTGCGGGTGACGGTGATCAGCCAGGTCATCGGCGACAGGCCGTTGACGCGGTACTGACCGGCCTTGTGCCAGACCTTGACGAACACCTCTTGCAGGGCATCTTCCGCCTCGGCCCGATTGTCCAAGACACGCAGCGCCACGCCGAAAAGTTTCGCACTTGTCGCATCATAGAGCACGCCGAACGCGCGGCGGTCCCCCAGGGCCACCCGGGCAATCAAGGCTTCGATGTCGCTGACCGTGGTCATCGGGCTCATCCTGGTTGCTGGCGTCATTCTTGCGGGAATGGTGCGGCGATGCAACCGGCTTGCCGATGCGCGGGGCGGCCCCCGTGTACTTGAACCTGCCCGGCCGATAGGCCAATAGTGGCCCCGATATAGCAGGCAGGGACCCCGGGCATGGCCGAGCGGACGAACGACACCACCTCACGACCGACCGAAGAGGTTTCGGTCCGCGACATGTTCGGCATCGACACCGACATGCGCGTGAAGTCGTTTCCCCATCGCGGCGACCGCGTCCCCGAGATCGACCCGACCTACAAATTCGACCCGGACACCACGCTCGCGATTCTGGCGGGGTTTGCCTATAACCGCCGCGTGATGATCCAGGGCTATCACGGCACCGGCAAATCCACCCATATCGAACAGGTGGCGGCGCATCTGAACTGGCCCTGCGTGCGGGTCAATCTTGACAGCCATATCAGCCGGATCGACCTGATCGGCAAGGACGCGATCAAGCTGCGCGACGGCATGCAGGTGACCGAGTTTCACGAGGGCATCCTGCCCTGGGCGCTGCGCAACCCGGTGGCGATCTGTTTTGACGAGTATGACGCGGGCCGCCCTGACGTGATGTTCGTCATCCAGCGCGTGCTGGAACATGACGGCAAGCTGACGCTGATGGATCAGAACGAGATCATCACCCCGAACCCGTATTTCCGGCTGTTCGCCACATCCAACACCGTGGGTCTGGGCGATACGACGGGCCTGTATCACGGGGTCCAGCAGATCAATCAGGCGCAGATGGACCGCTGGAGCCTGGTCGCGACGCTGAACTATTTGTCCCACGATGCCGAGACGGCCATCGTGCTGTCCAAGAACCCGCATTACAACACCGACAAGGGGCGCAAGGTGATCGGCCAGATGGTGACGGTCGCCGACCTGACCCGCACCGCCTTCATGAACGGCGATCTGTCCACGGTGATGTCGCCCCGCACAGTGATCAATTGGGCGCAGAACGCCGAGATATTCCGCAATGTCGGCTATGCGTTCCGGCTGTCATTCCTGAACAAATGCGACGAGCTGGAGCGCCAGACGGTAGCCGAGTTCTATCAGCGCTGCTTTGCCGAGGAATTGCCGGAGAGTGCGGCGAGCATGGCGATGAAGTAGGCGAAAGACCCAGATTCGCGTTCTCGCGATGCCCCGATCGAAAGCAAGGGGCCGGGCGTGATGCCCGGCCTTTGTCGTTTCGGCAATACAGCCAGTCTCAGGCCGCCTTGGCCGCCATCGTCGCCTTGGCCCACCAGACGATATCGTCAAACAGCGCCTTGGCCGAGGGGATCATCCCCGCTTCGATCGCGTCCAGATTGCCTGTGCCGCCCATCCCGGGATGCACGCCGAAGAAATCCGACCCGCCGATATGCACCGAATTGCGCACCGGCACCATCTGCAGCTCGACCCCGATCATCCGCAGATGCGCCAGCGCCGATGTGCCGCCCATCGAGCCATAGGCAATCGCGCCGAACGGCTTGTGCGTCCATTCGACATAGGCCTGATCCAGCGCATTTTTCAGCACGGCGGTGACCGAGCGGTTATACTCGGCCAGAACGAATATGTAGCCATCGTACCCGGCCAGCTTTTTCTGCCACGCGACGGCGGCAGCATCCTGCGACGGCATAAAGGCGTTCGTTGCCATCTCGGCAAAGAACGGCAGCGGATGGTCGCGCAGATCGACCACTTCCAGCGTCATGTCGGTGCGGGTGGCGGCCTGCTTGGCCAGCCACTGCGCCGGGATATCGGCAAATCGGGTCGGGCGGGTGGAACTGATGATCATGGCGATCCTGGGTATGGACATAACGACCTCTGGCTGAAGGAAGATGAGTTGCCATAGGTAGTGGAATGCACAGTCTTGCACCGCAACACAGATCAGTGTGCGCCAGCGCACTGCCATTCTTTGCCACCGCACGGTCTTGCCGCGCCGGGGCCGGGATGATTTACCTGCGGCCATGAAACCAAGCGACAACCCCGCCGATCCGTTCAAAAAGGCCTTGGCCGAGGCGACCAAGGTCATGGCCCATGACGCCGAACTGACGGTGACCTTCAGCGTCGACCCGCCCGGCCTGACCGCCGATACCGTCCGCCTGCCGCAGGTCAGCCGCCGGATGACGCGGGATGAGGTGCTGCTGGCGCGTGGCACCGCCGACAGTTTTGCGCTGCGCCACCGCTATCACGACGCGGCCATCGCCGCGCGCTACATGCCGCAGGGCCAGATGGCGCGCGATCTGTTCGACGCGATGGAAACCGCCCGGGTCGAGGCGGTGGGCGCCGTCCACATGCCCGGCACTGCGGGCAATATCGACGCCCGCATCGCCAACGACGCCCGGCGCAAGGGCTATGACCAGATCCGCGACAAATCCGACGCGCCGCTGTCCACCGCCGCCGGCTATCTGATCCGCCATCTGGCCACCGGGCGCGACCTGCCGCCCGGGGCCGACAATGTGATGGGCCTCTGGCGCGCCTTTATCGAAAGCCAGGCCGGTGCGCGGCTGGATACCGTGCAGGACATGCTGACCGACCAGCGCAGCTTTGCCAAATTTTCCCGAGGCATCATTCAGGATCTGGGTTACGGCGATCAGTTGGGCGAAGATCCTGACCACGACGATGACAGCGACGATGCTGGCGACGAGGCCGACGACCAGCAGGATCAGGACAGCACCGGCGACGACCAGGCCGACAGCGACGAGGCCGACGCATCGCCCGAACAATCCCAGGACGACCAGCAGGACCCGTCCCAGGCCCAGGTCAGCATGGATGCCGATGCGAATGCCGAGCGTCAGGACGAGACCGAGATGCCCGAGGGCGAGGCCCCGTTCGAGCCGCCGACCCCGGCACCCCATTCCGACGCCGACCCGCACTATACCGCCTACCGCGTTGATTTCGATGAGATCATCGCGGCCGAGGATCTGGCCGAGCCGGCCGAACTGGAACGCCTGCGCGCCTATCTGGATCAGCAGCTTGAACCGCTGAAAGGGGCCGTGTCGCGGCTGGCCAACAAGCTGCAGCGCCGGTTGCAGGCGCAGCAATCGCGGTCATGGGAGTTTGACCGCGAGGAAGGCATTCTGGATGCCGGGCGGCTGGCGCGGGTGGTCGCCAACCCGACGACGCCCTTGTCGTTCAAGGTCGAAAAGGACACCGAGTTTCGCGATACCTGCGTGACGTTGCTGCTGGACAATTCCGGTTCGATGCGCGGGCGTCCGATTTCCATCGCCGCCATCTGTGCGGATGTGTTGGCCCGCACGCTGGAACGCTGCGCGGTCAAGGTCGAAATCCTGGGCTTTACCACCCGCGCCTGGAAGGGCGGCCAAAGCCGGGAAAAGTGGCTGGGCGAGGGGCGGCCAGCGGGCCCGGGGCGGCTGAACGATCTGCGCCACATCATCTACAAGTCGGCCGACGTGCCTTGGCGGCGGGTGCGGGCCAATCTGGGCCTGATGATGAAAGAGGGCCTGCTGAAGGAAAACATCGACGGCGAGGCGCTGGAATGGGCGCATCGGCGGATGATGGGCCGCCCCGAAGTGCGCAAGATCCTGATGGTGATCAGCGACGGCGCACCGGTGGACGATTCGACCCTGTCGGTGAACCCCGCCAATTACCTGGAAAAACACCTGCGCGACGTGATCGGGATGGTGGAAAAGCGGCGCGCGGTGGAACTGATCGCCATCGGCATCGGCCATGACGTGACCCGCTATTACGACCGCGCGGTGACGATCACGGATGTCGAACAACTGGCCGGCGCGATGACCGAACAACTGGCCGGGCTGTTCGACA